>Ga0207651_10001513_pt1 | contig 10610 bp, 6 predicted proteins | sample KBSM23metaG_FD_184328 | JGI IMG/M metagenome (GOLD analysis project Ga0207651, IMG submission 184328) | Miscanthus rhizosphere microbial communities from Kellogg Biological Station, Michigan, USA - KBS M2-3 metaG (SPAdes) (version 2) | ecosystem: Host-associated > Plants > Roots > Rhizosphere >... | reverse complement strand
TATTAAAAAAACCGCGGCCAGAGTGATTGCGATCACACGCAATTGGCCCTATAAATTGATAGTCTTTATCCTGAAGGAATTCCGCCATGTATGCTTTGCAATTGACTAAGGATTGTTTGCTTGGGCGCCACGTCATCATCGCAATCGGGCTCGCTGCCGCCTGCCAAACTGCGGCAGCACAACAGCCGCTGCAGATGCCGGCGCCCGAGCTTTCGACTCCAGGCGTCGAGCAAAAATCTTCGCTCGCTATTCCTTCCGTAAGTAGCACCGCATTTAACAGTTTGCGCCGCGCCGAAGCGCTGACAATGCGGTTCGCAGATGCCGTACCACGCACGCGCGGCGCCCAGGATATTGCCCTATTCCGCGACGATGCACCGTCTGTCGTGCTGATAATGACGAAGGCGGCGCTCGGGTCCGGCTCTTTGCTCCCAGACAATGTGATCCTGACAAATTTTCACGTGATCGATCACAAAAAGGAAGTTACCGTCGTATTCAAGCCGGCCGATCCGAATGGAAAGCCGACGCAAGACGAAGTCACTCAGGGCGACGTCATCAAGATCGACGTGCAACGCGATCTTGCCTTGGTGCGTCCGCGTTCACTTCCGAACCGGACCGTGCCGCCCCTGCAGCTTTCTTCAACGGATCTCGAGGTCGGCGCCGACGTCGCCGCTATCGGCCATCCGGAAGGTCAGCGGTGGACCTTCACCAAGGGAATCGTCAGTCAAATCAGACCCGACTATGAATGGTCGACGGGTCCAGACGATAAGCACCGCGCCACGGTCATCCAGACTCAAACGCCGATTAATCCCGGCAACTCGGGGGGGCCGCTTCTCTCCTTTGACGGAAAAATCGTCGGCATCAATTCCTTCCGCGCCACCGGCTCGGAAGGTTTGAACTTTGCCGTCGCGGCCAAAGACATCGGCTATTTTCTCACCGCCCAGGAAAAGGGACTGGAAGCCTTGAAATGCGACGACGCCAAGATCGTCTTTGACGGGCGAAACAAGGACGGGACGGCAACCCTGCGCAAGCTTTCCCTGCAATGCGACAGCATCGCGGATATAATTTTGGTCGCGCCGGATAACAAGCGCGAGCCCTACTTCGCTCTTGTCGATTCGAAGCGCCGCGGCAAAACCGAGGGGATAGTCTTCGATCATCAACGCTCGGGCAGCAAATGGGACTCGTCCGTCTGGGACCCGGAGGGGGACGAAACCTTTCCTTTGAAAGGCCTGCACCCGGATGGAAAACTGATGCCCAGTTCGTTTGCTAAGCGATGCGGCGATCGCAAACCGCTTAAAGACCTCAAGTGCGCGTGAGCGGGCGGCGCGCAAGTTTCGTCAGGTTGACCCGCTGCTCTCACCCACTCGTCCCGGCGAAAGCGGGGACCCAGTTGACTTGGCATATCCGGGGTATCGGCACTGTCGCCGTGGATTTCCGCTTGCGCGGGAATGAGCGGGAGACGATCACTCGATCGGAATCCGCTCAGTTCTTTCCCGGTTCCCCGACCACGACGAATGGCGCCCAGAATTTGGGCATGGACCATTGCGTTTCGGGTGGCTTGTCGATCATCTGCAGCATTGAGAGACGCAATGCCTCGGCAAACGAAAGATGAGGGTCATTCTTCAGCGCATCGAACAGTCCGGTCATGAGCGCAACGGTGCTCTCACTGTCGACCTCCCAATTGGACACTAGCAACGATCTGGCGCCGGCGTAAAAGAATGCGCGCGCCAAGCCGGACAGCGCTTCCGCGCCGGCTTTCTCGCCTGCTGCGGTATTGCAAGCCGAAAGTACCACGAAGTCGGCATTCAGTTTGAGCGTTGCAACATCGCTCGCTCGCAACAGGCCGTCATCGTCCTCGGTAGGCTTTGCGGGAATCGAGAGAACGAGCGAAGGCTCGGCTTTCACCTTCGCAAATCTCTCGACTTCACCGGCGACCAGCGCATGCGTGGCAAAATAGACCACGCGGTAATTGTGCAAGGGCGTATGTTTGACATTCGCCACGTTAGCCGCTTCGCCAAGCCGGATGTCTTCGGGCTTGGCCCCAAGTTCTTTGGCGACCGCCCGCAATTCACCGGCAGTCTCGGGCAGCGCGGGCAGCGCTTCGGCGAGCGACTGGGTGTCTGCTATCGGCCCACGATAGAAGCTGGTGAGGCTTTTGCCGAGACTCGCAAGCTTCTTCTTCTCGTCCCTTCGCGCGGTCCGGTGAAAGACCGGATCGCCAAATCCGACCATTGGTTTGCGGTCAGCCACCGCGACACCTTTGGTGCGAAGAACCTTCAGACTCGCTATCGATGGCAGGACCGTGATTGAATACTTGCGGAGGAGCCAATCTGCGGACGCCACATCCTTCCCGGCCGGATCGCGCGTGATGAGAACCTGCGGCGGCAGGCTCGTGAGCGCGCCATCGAGCACCAGGGACAGCCTGGTTTTTCCGGAAACGAGTTCCTCAAGTGGTTCGAATATCTGCCCATCGAGCTGATAAGCAAGATTCATGTCGAAAGGTCTGACGCTTTCCGGTTCGAGACCGGCGCGGAGAGCCGTCACCTCCTTGGCGGCCTCCGCGGCAGTGATGGAGAGTTGCTTCCAGGTCGCTCGATCCCTGGTGACGACCCACGCGTAGCTTCGCGCGTCCAGGTCGAACACGATAAGGGCCTCATCGTCGGCCAGCAAAGCCTGTGTCTCTGATATCGACAGTGGTCGCGGATTGGACAGCGCGGCGTAGTCGGGAAAGCGCTGGGTGAATAAATCCTGGAGCTTCTCGCGTTCCGATCTTATCGCCTCCATTCGTTTCCGAATTCGTTCTTCCCCCACCGCATTTCGTTCCGCCGGCGGCCTGGAGATGGCGGCGACCATGCCCCTGTTCAGGCGCTCGCCTTCGGCGGCAATATCCTGATCCTTCCGTACCAACTGCGCGAGCTCGTCGGTGCCCGCGGCAAAGCGGGCGGCGAGCGTCGAAACGGCCTTTCCTGTGGCCGACGAACGAAAGCGCTGTTCGACCTCGTAACCTGTCTCCAAAGCTTCCTGCGCCGGAACGAGAGCCTGCGCCTGCGCCCCGTACAGGACGCCGAGCGCGATATCCCTGCTGGCGATCTTCAACGCGATGGTTCGTTGCACGATCGGCAGCGCGTCTGCAAAACGGGCTTCGATCCGGTACAGCTCGGCCAAATTGTTCAGGCTCTGGGAGACAATGCGATTGCTCGGATCCATAATCGCTTCGGATATCGTCAACGATCGCTTTAACAGCTGCTCGGCGTCGTCGTTGCGACCTTCACGTTGGGAAACCACCGCAAGGCTGCTCAGTATACGCACGACCTCGGGGTGCTCCGACCCGAAGGAGCCCTCCACTATCGCCAGTGATCGTTTTAGCGCTACCTCGGCTTCGGGATAGCGGCCCTGAACCTCGTAAAGTGCGCCCAGATTGCTCAGTGTGTTGGCGATGTCCGGGTGATCAGGCCCCAGGTGCGCCTCGTCAATTTTCAGCGATCTTTTGTATAGCGACTCCGCGTCGACATAGCGCTTTTGCGCTTTGTACAGCGCCGCCAAATTATTCAGCACCGACGCAAGATCCGGATGCGTGCCGCCATGCGCCTTTTCCAGAATCGTCAAGGATCGTCTGAACAGCGGCTCGGCCTCGTCATCCAGATCTTCCGCCCGGTAGAGCTCCGCCATATTGTTCAACAATAGCGCTACGTCGGGATGGTCGGGACCGACAGTTTGTTCCCAAATCTCCAGCGAGCGCTTGTACAGCGGCTCCGCCTCGGCGTATTTGCCCTGAACCCGGTTCATTTCGGCCAAATGGCTCAGCGATAGCGCAACGTCCGGATGACGAGGTCCAAGCGCGCGCTCGCGAATCCCCAGCGCCCGCTTGTACAACGGCTCTGCGTCGCGATAGCGACCCTGATCGGCGTACAGCGTCGCCAGATTGTTCAACGACCCTGCAACTTCGAGATGATCAGGCCCGTATGCCTTTTCCGCAATTTCAATCGATCTCTTATCAAGCGGTTCGGCGTCAGCGTAGCGGCCTTCGGCGCGGTAAAGCTCTGCGAGATTGCTCAAGGATACTGCGATGTCGGGGTGGTCCTTGCCAAGAAGCTTTTCCCAAGTCGCCAGCGACTGCTTGTACAGCGGCTCGGCTTCAGGATAGCGCCCCTCAACCAAATACAGCGAAGCCAGATTGTTCAGCGAACGCGCCACCTCGGGGTGCTCGGGACCGAAGGCCTTCTCGTAGATTGCCAATCCCCGTTTGTACAAAGGTTCAGCCTCGGCGTAGCGCCCCTGGGCTTGGTAGAGCGAAGCCAAGTTATTGAGGGTCGGTGCGACCGATGGGTCAACAGGCCCAGGCGAGTTCTCCTTGATCGCCAATGATCGTTTGAAGAGCGGCTCGGCCTCCGCATACCGGCCTTGCGCTTGATACAGACGGCCAAGATTGTTCAGCGACACCGCAGTGTCAGAACTTTTGGACCCGCGACCCTTTTCATTTATTGCCAGAGACCGCTTCAGTAGTGTTTCGGCTTCGGAGTTTCGGCCCTGTGCTTGATAAAGCTCGGCCAAATTGTTCAACGACGTTGCAACACTGTGATGATTGGCACCAAACGCCTTTTCGTTTATCGCCAGTGCCCGCTTTATCAGGGGCTCGGCATCGGCGAGGAGGCCTTGCGACTGGTACAGAATTGCGAGGTTGTTCAGCGATTGCGCGACGTCAGGATGATTTGCTCCGAGCGCCATTTCCCGAATGCGAAGTGCGCGCTGGGCCAATGGCATAGCGTCGGAATAGCGTCCTTGCTCGTAAAGCTGCTCTACTTGTTGACTCAGCGCCGCCGCCTCAGCAGGGCTTTGCGCGTATCCCGGCTTCGATACCGCGAGCAAAAGCCCAACGAGCAATGCCGCGACCAGACTGCGCGCTACCGGAGCCATGGGTGTCGCTCGTGGCAAATTGTGGCGCTGCGGATCCAGGACCTTGAGCGTCTCGACACTATGCTCAATTTTGCAATGCTATCGCAATAGGCAAGCGGCCAAGGTGAAGCCTTGCTTCGTACGGTTCGTTTGCGGCCCGAGAAGCGGATCACCGCGAGCTAGCGCAAAATGGCGTCAAGCGATGTCGAAGCCACTAGGGCTGGAGCGTTGGATACCGGCGGTCGCCCGTGGTTCACGGAGCGTTGCCTCTTTCTCCCCCTTGATTTCTGTACTTGGTGAGAGACAATCGCTGGCGAAGGCTGGGGCGTGCGTATGCAAGTCAGGTCGAATCGGACTCGCGGTCCCAGTCGTCGCAACCACGGCATACCTGGCGGCGTTCGGTTCAAGCGGCTGCGCCAAGGGTGCCGGGACACCCCGATCCTCCACCAGCCGAGTGCGGCGATGCCCGCATCGCACTCGGCTCCTATTCGTGTGCATCAAGCAAGAACTGAATAGCACGGAAGGCAGAACCCATGCATGTAAGAAAGGCCCTCGGCCAAATCAGCCGGCGACGCCTCGCCTCCACCGCGGCACTTGGCGGCGCACTTCTGGCCGTAGCGTCTCAAGCAAGCGCCTTCACGTGCGATGCGATACCGGAAATTCGTCTGAACTCCGAACAATCTCAGCTATTGAAGACTTTCAAGGACAAGGAAGACTCCGCTGGCGGCGCCAGACTGGCGATCGTCCTAGGGTCGGCGCTTGATTGCATCACTTCAAATGCAAATGATTGCGCCGTGGCTGTCAGTGCGTCTGAATGGGACAAAATGGAATCGGCTCCGGGACAATTCGACAAGATCACGGCCGAGGCCATCGCCGAGGACATAGAACGCTATCTGTTTGCACGCAAAGACCTGGATCACAACGTCAAGGCGCTTTTTGTCTGTCTCGACAAATATTACACCGAAAAATCGCAGAAGAAGTAGCCGCGGCGGCGCTTTCCGGAAGAACGGGCGGATTTAGCTTTAGCTCGACGGGCGGCTGCTCGCGCTGACAGAGCGCCAACCTCCTGTTCGGGGGCGCTCGGCAAGCATCTTAGTTATTTTGATAACGCACGGCTGACTTTCAGATAAGGGAAACGCATGGCTCATGAGCTACAGGGCACAGCGATCGTCATGCGGCGATATGGTGGCCCGGATGTGCTCCGTCCGGAAATCGTTGCGTCACCTTCTCTGCGGCTTGACGAGATACGCATCCGCAGCATCGGATCGGCGGTCAACCATTCCGATCTCGAGATCAGAGCTGGCAACTGGCCGATCCTGACAGCTGGCCCGTTTCCCTACACGCCAGGCCTGGAAGTGGTCGGCGAGGTTGTGGACGTTGGCGCCGCGGTGCCGGACATTCGCGTCGGCGATCGCGTGATCACCATGATGCAGGGACTTGGCGGCGTCCGGCCGCGGCGGCCGGGCGGCTACGCCGAGTATGTTACTGTCGCTGCCTCGGCGGCCGCGACGCTCTCTGCGAGCGTCGACCCGCTCGACATGGCCGCTCTGGGTCTCGGCAGCGTCACCGCGTTCGAAGGACTGCGGAAGATCGGCGATCTCAAAGACCGGCGGATCGCCGTCACCGGCGCGGCCGGCGGCGTTGGTTCGGCAGCGGTCGCCATAGCGAGAGCGCTGGGAGCGGAAGTGATCGGCATCGTTTCTCGCCCCGAGCATGCCGAATATGTCCGGTCTTTGGGCGCCGCCAGGGCAATCACTGCACAAGATATTGCGGCCGGCGCGCTCGCGCCCGAGACGATCGACGGTGTTTTGGACACCGTGGGCGGCACGTCATTCGGCTCGCACGTGGAAGCCTTGCGGCCAGGCGGCGTGTTGTCCTTGGTCGGCGCGGTTGGCGGCAGCGAGGTGTCGTTCGACGCGTATCGGCTCCTCGAAATCACGCTCACCGGCTATGCGTCGGAAGCCCTGGATGGTGCCGCTTTGCGGCGCGCCATAGGGTTCATATCCGGCTGGCTGAGCAGGGGCGAGATACGGGCGCCGGCCCGCAGCGAGTTTGCGTTGGAGGACGCCGCAGCCGCGCACGCGAAGTTGGAACAGCGCAGCGTCCGCGGACGTATCGTCTTGATCCCTCGGCCGTAGCGCAGCTCGTCGCTGCCGCCTGTTCATTCCGCTCGCGACTCGGCGGCCATCCGGGAGCGGCCGCCGAACAGGCGCGGCAGCAGCATCGGGACGCGCTGGCGATAGCGCTCGTAGCTCGCGCCAAAGTTTGCAACCAGGTCCCGCTCCTCGAGCCGCACGCCAATGACGATGTATCCCGTGTTGAGAACTGCGAACAGCAGGTGCCCGGCGGTCATGTGCGGCGTCGCCCAGAAGGCGAGCAGGAAGCCGAGCATGAGCGGGTGGCGCACCACTTGGTAGAGGAGCGGCGTCTTGAACGGCAGCACTCGCACCGCGGTTCCACGCAGCGCTGCAAACACCTGGCGCAAGCCGAACAGCTCGAAGTGGTCGATCAGGTATGACGACGTCAGCGCGATGAGCCAGCCGATCCAGCAGATCGCGGTCAACAGGATCGCCGGTGCGCCCTCCACGTGCCAGACCGTCGTGATGATCGGCCGCCACTGCCAGAAGATGAGGAGCAGAAGCAGGCTCGAGATCAGCACATAAGTGCTGCGCTCGCAGGAGGCCGGGACGATCGTCGTCCACCAGCGCTTGAATGCCGGGCGCGCCATGACGCTGTGTTGGACCGCGAACAGGCCAAGCAGCACCACGTTGATCACGATCGCCTGGGCGAGCCCGCTCTCTGGTCCGACGTCGATCGACCTCGGCACCAGGTAGTTGCCGATGAAGCCCACCGCGTAGAGAAGGGAACAGAAGAAAACGAAGTAGCTTGCCATGCCGTAGATGACGGCGGCGACGCGTCCGATCATGGGATTCTCCAACTGTTTGAGCGCCGGCCACCATGGCCGCGCGGGGCGATGCACCCTTGGACGGCCGCGCCGCCTTCGGGTTTTTGGCCGCTCTTTCGTGCGGCGATCATCTCCCGCGGGGTGCTAGCATCGCGGCGTCCCCTGGGCGTCCCCGGACGCCGTCATTGCGGCTCGCAGCACGATGGTTCGATTCAGCGTGCGGACGTTCGGCTTTCCCGAGATCCGCCGGGACGACCGGCCATGCCGGCTGGTGCTGCGCAAAGGTCTGGCGCTGCTGGTCTATCTGGCCGAAGCGAAGGGCACCATCGGACGTGACGCCGTCGCTTCCATGTTGTGGCCGGAGAGCTCCGAAGAGGTCGTACGGGCGCGGCTGCGGCGCCTGCTGCATCGCCTCCGGCTCACACTCGGCGACGACGCTCTCACGATCGAACGATCGACGATTGGGTGGTCGTCGGCGATCGACCTGCAGGTGGATTCACAGTTGTTCGAGGCGGCCTGCGACCGCGGCAAATTCGAAGAGGCCTGCCGCCTCTATCTCGGCGACTTTCTCGAAGGGTTCGCACCCGGCGAATGTCCGCAGTTCGAGGAGTGGGCCTTCTTCCGCCGCGAGGCCTTGCGCGGCCGGGCGATCCAGGCGCTGGAGCGCGTTGTGCGCGACCAAAACGGCGCCGGCGACTACGCAGCCGCGGCCGCACGCGCCGGTCGTCTCGTCGAACTTGACCCGCTCAGCGAAGTGTATGCCCGCCACCTCATCCGCAATCTTTTGCTCGCCGGAGATCGCGCCGCCGCCGAACACCACCTTGAGGCCCTGACCCAGCGTCTTCGCGACGAACTCGACGTGGCCCCCGAAGCCGAGACGCGCGCGCTCTTGAACGCCAGCACCGCAGCACCGATCAGGGATCCGCCGCCGACGCGCTATGTCAGCGGCCGCGGCGTGCATCTCGCATTTCAGACCTACGGCGCCGGCCGCCCTGATGTTCTATTGCTGTCCGGCTTCGTGTCGCACGTCGAGCGGGTGTGGGAGGAGCCCCGCTGCCGCGCGTTCCTGTCCTCCCTCGTCGGGATCGGCCGCCTCATCCTGTTCGATCGCCGCGGCATCGGACTTTCCGACCGCATCGGCTTCTCGCCGAGCGTCGACGCCACCGCGCAGGACATCGGCACCGTGCTTGACGCCGCCGGCAGCCGCCGGGCAGTGCTGTTCGGCGCGTCCGAGGGCGGACCGGCCTGCATCAAATTCGCCGCGGACCACCCCGAGCGTGTCGCCGGCCTGATCCTGTTCGCCTCGTTGGCGAAGGGAAGCGCGGCGCCCGATTATCCGCACGCCCTGCAGCCGGGCCAGTTTGACGTCTGGCTCAAGGAGCTCATCGCGATCTGGGGCGGGCCTGCCGGCATCGAGACATTCGCGCCGAGCCTGTCCGGCGACCCGCAGGCGAGAGCGTGGTGGGCGGGCCTGCTCCGAGCCGCGTCGAGCCCGGGCGCGCTCAAGGGCGTGCTCGAGGCACTACGCGACGCGGACGTACGCAATATCCTGGGCCGGATTTCCGCTCCGACGCTGGTGCTGCACAGGCGCGGCGACCGCGCCGTTCGCATCGGCGCCGGCCGGCACTTGGCCAGCCACATCGCGCGGGCACGGTTCGTCGAACTCGACGGCGCCGATCACTGGATTTTCGCCGGCGATCAGCAACCCGTCCTGGCGAGCATCAAACAATTCGTCGGCGGTCTCACGGCCTGATCGCGCGGGAAATGCGGACGAAGGATCGTCGCGTGTGCATCTATGAAACCACCGGCTCGATCTCGAGCACGCCGTCCCCGCCGGCGTACAGCTTATCGACCAGCGCCCTGCGGCGATTGAGCGTCGCCCGCTGGTTGATGTAGCCCTTGTCGGTGATCTCGTGTCCGTCGACCGACGCCGGTTCGGCCATCAGCATCACCCGGCTGATGCGGGTCGATGACCCGCTGCGATCGGCGTTCATGCTCGCCAAACCGTTCTTCAACGCTCCAACCACGGCCGGATGGGCGATGAGATCGGCGACGGCGAGCTTGGCATCGGCATCGCCGGCGAGCTGCCGGCACGCGGCAACATTCGGAAAGCCCAGCAGTCCGACATAGGCGCGATCCTCACCGCACACGACCGCGTCCTGCAGCACTGGCGAGGCCGCCGCGATGGCCGCAATGCGCAGCGTGCCGACAAGCACGAATGTGCCGCTCATCAGCTTGAAATCCTCGACGACGCGGCCGTCGAAAATGAGGCCGCGGTTCGGGTCGTCGGGATCGACGAAGCGGCCGGCATCGCCGATCTTGTAGAAACCCTCCTCGTCGAACATCTGCGCCGTGAGTTCGGGCTGCCGGTAGTAGCCCGGTGTCACGATCACGCCCTTGAGACGCAGCTCGTAGCGTCCCTCTTCGCCCGCCGGCACCATCTTGAGCTTCACGCCGGGGAACGGCAGTCCAATCAATCCGACCCGCTCCGACGCCCAATGCACCGACGTCGCAGTCGGCGCCGTTTCGGTCGAACCCCAGCCGGTAATGAACGGAACGCGATAGCCGGTGTACTTCACCGCCAGCGCTTCCATGCGCTGGTAGAGATCGTCCGGCAACGTCGCTCCGCCGTAAGCGAGCACCGAGAGATTGGCGAAGAAGCTCTTCGCGAGCGCCTCATCGTTCTCGAGTGCCGTTGCCAGCATGGCGTAGCCCGCGGGCACGTTCGCGAAGTAGGTCGGCGACAGTTCGTGAAGATTGCGCAGCGTCTCGTCGAACAGGCCCGGCAGCGGCTTGCCGTCGTCGATATAGGTGG
>Ga0207651_10001512_pt1 | contig 10610 bp, 13 predicted proteins | sample KBSM23metaG_FD_184328 | JGI IMG/M metagenome (GOLD analysis project Ga0207651, IMG submission 184328) | Miscanthus rhizosphere microbial communities from Kellogg Biological Station, Michigan, USA - KBS M2-3 metaG (SPAdes) (version 2) | ecosystem: Host-associated > Plants > Roots > Rhizosphere >... | reverse complement strand
CGAGAATTTGTAGCGCTTGGTAAAGCCTTCGATCAACCCCTCGCGGTGTTCGAAGGCGCGCCGGGGCAAGTTACTGGTTACGCCGGCATAGAAGATGCCGTTGCGCCGATTGGTGATCAGATAAAACCAGCCGCCCTTCATTCAAACATTGAATAGGACGTGGATGGCCGGGACAAGCCGGGCCATGACGAACCCGGCCGTACGCATCTACCGCGGGACCGGAGAGCGCATCGAGCGGAACGTGATCGAGTAGCGAAGCTCATCGACGGCGAGGATGCTGTGCTCCCACTCGTCGCGCGAGGGGCCGCGCATGAGATAGACCGAGCGGCGGTCGAGGCGCATGGCGGCGCGCTCCCAGCCGCTGCCATGGCGGCGGCGCATCCGGAAAGTACACGGCGAGAGCAGCGAGACGCCGATGACGTCGCCGAAGTTCGCGCGATCGCGATGCCAGCCGATCGCCGCGCCCGGCCGGTATTCGGTGATCAGGACGTGTTGCAGGCGTTCGGGCGCGAGACCCGCGAACGCGGCGGCGCGCTCGCGTACCGGAAACAGAAACCGCGGCGTCGGCTCTGCCTCAGTCAGGCCGCCGCCGTTGAAGTCGTAGCGAAACCCGAACGACACGACGCGGCGCTTGCCGCGAAAGCCGTGAAACTCGAACTCCTTGAACGGCAGAACGGCGAACGCATCGGTAAGGCGCGCTTCCTCGGCGGCGCCGATCAAGTCCGGCGCGTAGCGGAAACCGGCCGGCATGGATTGCGGCTGAAAGAGTGCGAGCTGCTCGTGTTTCATGGCGCTGTTGCACGATGCAGATAGGCGCGCCCCGGCGCTCCTGCAAATGCGCGCCGCGGCCGTTCGCAGGCGCCGCGTTGGAGGATGCGAGAAACATCAGAGCGCGGTAGCCCGGATGGAGCGCAGCGCAATCCGGGAAGGGCAGAGAAGGCGGCAACGCTGACCCGGATTTCGCTTCGCTTCATCCGGGCTACGGCCACTTCGCGCGCGCAGAAAAATCAGAAACCGACATACATGAAGAACGCGAAATAGATGAAAACCAGAAAACTAAGGGTGGCCACAAGCGCGGAGAAAGCGGCGGATAGCTTGGCGAGGATGGCGATCGGCGTTTGCCACCAGGCCTCGCGCGGATAGTTCGTTGCGCTGCGCCAAATCGCCACCGAGACGAACACGATGGCGAGGCTCGAGAGGACGAACAGCGCGATGAGGAATCCCGCAATCAGCGGCCCCTGGACGCCGCAGCCGGTGACCATGCAGCCGCCGCTCGCATCCCAGACGAGCGAAAGCGGAAATCCGATCAGCCAGAACACGCACCAGAGCGCGATCTGGCCGGTCGCCAATCTGGCAAGAAACCTCATGCGCTCAGCCTAGCAGACGAGAGACCGCGCAGCAGACGGAAGTCGGGATTTGCCGCTTCGCGGGCGCAGTTCTCCACCCCTTATTCGGGTAATGTCCCGATCCGGCCTACGAGGCGTAGTCGGGCTCCTGGCGGTCGAGGATGCGCTTGAGGGCATCGAAGTGGCGCTGCGCCGGTGTCGGGCCTTCATAATAGTTGGCGCCCGTAAACTCCCGCTTCGTCTTCTCGACGACCGGCGCGGCCATGCGCTTCAGGGGCTGATGGGTCCACATGGCGTAGATCTGCACCTGCGCGGCGCGCTCGACGTAGTAGAGCCGGTCATAGGCGTCGGCGACGCTCTCGCCGACCGTGGTGATGCCGTGGTTGGCCATGAACAGGATCGTCTTGTCGCCGATGATCCTGGCGAGGCGTTCGCCTTCCTCGGGATCGAAGGCAGGACCGGTGTAGATGTCGTCGTAGGCGATGCCGCTCATCATTCCGACCTCGGTCTGGCCGATCTCCTTGATGCGCGGATCCTCGAGCCGTGTCAGCGCGCTGGCGTACGGCATATGCGTGTGAAACACCGCCTTGGCCTGCGGCAGCGCATTGTGGATCGGCGCATGGATGCAGAAGGCCGAGCGCTCGACGTCGCCTTCGCCACGCTTGACCTCGCCGTCGTCGACGCCGACCTCCATGAAGGATGAAGCCTTCACCTCGGACCAGTGCATGCCGAACGGGATCTGGTAGTAGCGGTCGCTGTGGCCGGGCACGACGAGGGTGAGGTGGTTGGCAATGCCCTCGTTGAGGCCGTGCATGACCGCGAGCCGGTGCGCCGCCGCGAGATCAACGCGCGCTTGCCACTCCTCGGCGCTGCAGTCCGCGAATGCGGCCGGCGAATTCATCAATTGCATGGATATCCTCCGTGAACGGTAAAATGTTCCTCGCAAGCCGGCGTGTTGGCTGTTCTCAGGCGTTGCCGCTCGCCGCTTCGCCGATGGCACGTCCTTTCGCGGTGCGGCGATGAACCGACCGCGCGCACTCTCGTCGATTTCCCCACATGCTAATCCGTGACGGCGGATCGGAGCAAGATGACCGCCGGCGGACGCGCCGAAAGGCTCTGGAAAGCCTTTCCGACGTCTGCGTCGCAAGCAGCGGCGAGCGCGATTGCTTCGGTTTGGACGCGTGTCTAGTCTTGAAACATATGCAGCGTGTGGGGTTTGCGAAGCAGACTGCCGATGAACTGGGGCAATAATGGCGGCGTCTGTCGAGACACCCAATCAGAAGCGCACGGCGACCTGCAGTTCGGGCGGCGGCGTCAAACCGCCGTCAATCAGGTGAAGCGCGTAGCGGAGGGTAGAGGGTGTCCGACGAACGCATCGCGATTCAAGGAAAGGCGGCTCCGCTGCAGGCTTCCGTCCTGGTCGTGATGGGCGTTTCCGGATGCGGCAAGACGACGGTCGGAACGCTTCTTGCCAAAACGCTGCAATGGGAATTCGGCGACGCCGATACGTTTCATCCGCCCGCGAATGTCGCCAAAATGAAAGAAGGGATTCCGCTGACCGATGAGGACCGCTGGCCATGGCTGCGCGCCATTGCGGGCTGGATCGACAAGACGCGCTCCGCGGGCGGGCGCGCCGTCGTGGGCTGCTCGGCGCTCAAGCGCCGCTATCGCGATATTCTGATCGGTGCGCGCACGGACGTTCGCCTCGTCTACCTCAAGGGAAGCGAACAGTTGATCGCCCGCCGCATGGCCGCGCGGCACGGACATTTCATGCCGCCGAGCCTGCTGGCGAGCCAATTCGCCGCGCTGGAGGAGCCGGGGCCCGACGAGCGGCCGATCACTGTCTCGATCGAGCCGCAACCGCGCGAAATCGTGGCGCAGATTCTGTCGCTGCTCGATGCCGGCGTTACGCTCAATGTGTAGGGTGGGTCAGCGCCGCAAGGCGCGTAACCCACCGCCCGCATTGACAGTCGTGCCGCACTATCCAGCGGATTAAGGCGCTACGCGCCTAACTAACCCGCCTTACGACCTAAAAAACCGGGAGAGGGGCCAGCGCCCTGCACAACAGCCGCGCTCAGAGGCCCTTCATCAGCTCGACGGAGCGGTCGAGCAAGGGCAAGACCTCATCGCGTGATTTCGACGGCAGCATAAATATGGCGCGGTCTACGCCCGACTCGCGATAGCGCTTCAGCGTGTCCGGTTCCCGCGGTGCGCCGAAGACGTCGAAGGAGAGGGAGGCGGGATCGCGGCCGGCGTCTTTGGCCATCTGCCGGAACTGCGGCAGCACGTCGAGCGGATCGGAGCGGCCGCCGATCGGTATCCAGCCGTCGCCATAGGCGATCGCGCGCTTGGCGGCGTGCGGAAAACCGCCGCCGACCACGATCGGCGGATGCGGCTTCTGCACCGGCTTCGGCCATTGCATCATCTCATCGAAGTTGACGAACTCGCTCGAGAACTTCGCCTTGGGCTGCAACCAGATCGTCTTCATCGCCTCGATGCGCTCGCGCATCAGCTTGAAGCGCGTCGCGAAGGCGGTACCGTGACTGGCCATCTCCTCGGCGTTCCAGCCGCCGCCGATGCCGAAAATGAAGCGGCCGCCGGAGAGCCGGTCGATGGTGGAGACCTCCTTCGCGGTATGGATGGGATCGCGCTCGACGACGAGGCAGATTCCGGTCGCGAGCTTGATCTTCTTGGTCACCGCCGCCGCAGCGGCGAGCGAGAGGAAGGGATCGTAGGTGTCGTAGTAGTATTTCGGCAGCTCGGCGCCGCCCGGCCATGGTGACTTGCGGCTGGTCGGAATGTGGGTGTGCTCCGGAAGCCAGAGCGACTCGAAACCGCGCGCTTCCGCCTCCATCGCCAAGTCTGCCGGCTGGATCGAGTAGTCCGTCGGAAATATTGTCAGGCCGAAATGCATGCTCTCACCCGTGCGCGACGCTACAACTGTCGCTAGTCTTGGTTTATTCCCGCAGGCGAGGCAAGCCCGTCAACGGAAAGGTCGCCCCAGCTCAGCACGCGCTCGATGCGCACGGCGATGACAGGCAGTCCCTCGATGTTCATCGCGCGAAGCTGCGCATAGCGGGCGCGCAGCAGCGTCTGGGCGCGCGCATGTTCGCTCCCGATGGTGAGAATCTCGGCGCGGCCCTGCAGCATCACCCAGCAGAGCCGCGTCCAGTCTTCGGCGTAGCGGTCGGCGACAATGGCGACGGCGGGGTTTTCCCCGATGTTGCGCAGGCGCTTGAGCGGCGTGGCGCTCGGCCGTTTCGGCTTCTCGTCGATCGCCACGTAGAGAGTGCTGTCGGCGATGGCAAAGCAGACCGGGATGACGTGAGGCGCGCCGCGCGCGTCCGCGGTCGCAAGCCGGGCGACTCGTTGCGTTTCCAGGAAGCGTTGCTCGTGCGCAGAGAGCATGTGGGCTCCTCGGTGGCGCGGGATGTTGCGCCCATTCGCGCCCGCCCGCCATCTTTGTGACCGGCGCCCCCGCCGCCATGCTAGAACCCATCCCGCATATTGGGAGCATTCACATGTTGCTTGGTTTCGACTTGCCGACACGCGGCGCGCTGGCGTCGCCCGAGACGATCGCGCGGCTCGCCATCGAAGGCGAGGGGATGGGCTTCGACTATGTGACGCTGAGCGATCATATCGTCATCCCCCAGGACATAGAGGCGCGCTACCCCTATTCCGACACCGGTGAATTTCCCTCGGGCGGCCGCCGCGACTGGTACGAGCAGCTGATTTCGGCGACCTTCGTCGCCGCCAAGACGACGCGGCTGCGCATGGTCACCTCGGTGATGGTCGTGCCGCATCGCCCCGCGGTGTTGACCGCCAAGATGCTCGGCACCATCGACCTTTTCTCGAACGGCAGGCTGACGGTCGGTATCGGCGCCGGCTGGATGAAGGAGGAGTTCGAGGCTGTGGACGCGCCGCCCTTTGCCGAACGCGGGGCGGTCACCGATGAATATCTGGCCGCATTCCGTGAACTCTGGACCAAGGACGATCCGCGCTTCGAGGGCCGCTACGTCCGCTTCAGCAATGTCGTCATGGCGCCGAAGCCGGTGCAGAAGCCGCATCCGCCCATCTGGGTCGGCGGCGAGAGCCCGCCGGCCGTGCGCCGGGTCGCCAAGCTCGGGGACGGCTGGTACCCGATCGGCACCAACCCGCAGCATCCGTTGGATTCGCTGCCGCGCATGCGCGCCGGCATCGAACGCATGCGCCGCCTGGTCGCCGACGCCGGCCGCGATCCCCGGCAGATCGCTGTCGCCTATCGCGTGCAGCGGTTCGGCGCCAACGTCCCCGCCAAGGCGGATGACGGCGAGCGGCGGCTCTTCTCCGGCGGTCCGGCGGACATTGCCGGCGACCTTCGCGCTTTTCGCGACCTCGGCGTCAGCGCCGTCGACATGAGCTTCATCGGCGATACGGTCGACCGCACCCTCGCCGACATGAAGCGCTTCCGCGACGAGGTGGCGTCGCGCCTCTGAGGAAGCACGGGAAAAGGCCGGCAGTCGGTCGCGATTACGGATGCAGGCGTGATGCGGCGCTTCAGGCTTTGCCGCCGGCCACTTCCTTGAATCGCCGCAACGTCTCGATGTGCTCGTCGAGGCCGCCGACGCGGTACATCGGGTAGAGCATCACCATGTCGGCGCCGAGCCGGCGCCAGCCCGCGGCCCCCGCGGCCCAGCGCTGCGGGTCGGGTTCGCGCATGCGCAGCCAGCCCTCGATGCCGAACTTGGCGGGGTCGCGGCCAAACGATTTGATCTGCTCGCGCAGCCGCGCAAGCGTCTCTTCGCCCTGGGCGTCCGGCGCCATGATCGGCATCCAGCCGTCACCGAGACGGGCGGCGCGCGTTACTGCCGCGTCCGACGATCCTCCGAACCAGATCGGGATCGGACGCTGTACCGGCGCCGGCAGGATGCTGACCTCATTGAGGTGGTGAAAGCGCCCGCTGAAGCTCACCAGGTCATCCGACCACAGCCGGCGAAGCACCTCGACCTGCTCGGCCTGCCGCGCGCCGCGCGTCTTCCACTCCATGCCGAGCGCTTCGTATTCGACGTGATTCCATCCGACGCCGATGCCGAGCCTGATGCGGCCGCCACTGAGCACGTCAGCTTCCGCCGCCTGCTTGGCGATGAGCCCGGTCTGCCGCTGCGGCGAGATCAGGACGCCGCTCGTGAGCCCGATATTCTTGGTCACCGCGGCGAGAAAACCGATAGTGACGAAGGTTTCGTGGAACGCGTCCTTCTCATTGTAGATCGGTACCCAGCCGTCGCGCGCGGTCGCACCGAATACGTGATCGGGCACTTCGATATGCGCGTAGCCAAGGTCCTCCGCGGCCTGCGCCCAGTCGCGGATTTTTGCCGGGTCGGTGCCGATGTCGCGGGTGGGGAAGAAGGCGTTGAGGCGCATCGTGGTATCTGAAATCTCGCCGGGCCAAACTATTCAGCAAGCAGGGCAGGCGCGCTTGAGCCTGCGCCGGCATGCCTATCGTGAAGGTGTGCCATGCGGGCACGCGCGATGCAATAATACCAGCCGCCGATCAAAGCCGCGCGAAAACCCACGCAACGCGGGGGAAGAGCGGGCAAGGCTTGCGGACTCGTCTGTTGCCCCTCGCTTGACATTCCCGAAACAGAACCCATCCTCATCGTGCAAATGATCGAGGCTCGCACATTGTCGGGCGAGCGAAGTCAAATATCCGCACGCGAAGCGCCGAAAGCTCCACTGTGGGCGGTGAAGCGCCAGCGAAAAGCGGCGTGACGAGGCGCGGCATTGATCAGACTCGGATACAAAGCTTCAGCCGAACAATTCGCTCCCGGACCGCTCCTTGATTTCGCGTGTCTCGCGGAAGAGGTCGGGTTCGATTCCGTTTTCATCAGCGATCACTTCCAGCCCTGGAAGCACACCGACGGTCACGCCCCATTCTCGCTCGCTTGGCTCGGCGCCCTGGGGGCGCGAACGTCGCGCATCGTCATGGGCACGAGCGTGCTCACGCCGACATTCCGCTATCACCCGTCGATCGTGGCGCAAGCCTTCGGCACGCTGGGGGCGCTCTTTCCCGGGCGCTTGATCCTCGGTGTCGGTACCGGCGAGTCGCTCAACGAGGTTCCGGCGACCGGCAATCCGTGGCCGGAATTCAAGGAGCGGTTCGCACGCCTGCGCGAAGCGATTACGCTGATCCGTCGGCTGTGGACCGAGGAACGCGTGACCTTCGAAGGCGAGTATTACCGCACCCTGAACGCGACGATCTATGATCGCCCGGCGACTCCACTGCCGATCTATGTCGCCGGCGCCGGCGCGCTGGTCGCCAAATACGCCGGACGTTCCGCGGACGGCTTCATCTGCACGAGCGGCAAGGCGATGGAGCTTTACACGGAAACGTTGCTGCCGAATGTGGCTGCAGGACTGGCGCAAGCGAACCGGACCGATCCGTCTTACGAGCGCGTGATCGAGGTGAAGGTATCGTTCGACACCGACCGCCGACGGGCGATGGAGGACACGCGCAACTGGGCGGCGCTCGCGCTCACCCCCGAAGAAAAAAGCTCGGTCGAAGATCCGGCGGAAATGGAGCGCCGCGCCGCCGCGCTTCCGGTCGAACGCGCGGCAAGCCGGTGGATTGTTTCCGACGATCCGGACGAGCACATCGACAGGATCATGACCTATGTCGCGCTCGGTTTCCGCCATCTGGTGTTCCATGCACCGGGCAATAACCAGGAGCGTTTTCTCGAACTCTACGGCAAGCACGTGCTGGCGAAGCTCCGCAGCAAAGCTTCGGCAGTGTCGGCGGCAGGAGTCGTGGCGGCTTGACGGCGAACTTCATTGCCGATGCAGCAGCGTCTGTGCTGCTTGACGCCCACGGCGATATCGGGCCGGCGAAGAATCGCGGCGACACGTCGTCAGCGCGCCCGCCTGACAAGGGTTCATTTGCAACGCTGGTGATGGGGCGGCGGTCGATCCGACGCTACCGGTCCGAGCTGGTCGACGCGGCGCTGGTCGAGCGCATTCTCGCGCAGGCGGTTTGGGCGCCGTCGGCGCACAATCGCCAGCCCTGGCGGTTCGCCGTGGTAGGCCAGACCAAGCGCCGGGCGCTCGCCGACGCCATGGCGGCGCGCTTGCAGCGCGACCGGCTGGCGGATGGCGACGATCCCGCGATCGTCGCTGCGGACGCTACCCGCTCGATTGCGCGGCTGACCGAGGCGCCGGCGCTCGTTCTCGTGTCGCTGACCATGGCGGAGATGGATCGCTATCCCGATCAGCGCCGCGCACACGCGGAATTCCTGATGGCGGTGCAGAGCACGGCGATGGCGGTGCAGAATCTCCTGTTGGCGGCGCAGGGCGAAGGCCTCGGCAGCTGCGTGCTCTGCGCGCCGCTGTTCTGCCCCGATACCGTTCTGGAGGCGCTCGATCTGCCGCGCGATTGGCAGCCGCAATGCCTGCTCACGTTGGGCTGGCCGGCCAATGCGGGAAAGGCGGCAAGCCGCCGGCCGCTGTCTGACGTGCTGGCGTCGGGTGCGGTTCAATGCTGAGAGACGGGTCCGGCGCGTCGGCGCCTGCTTGTCCGAAGTGGATTGACTGAAGTGCTTTGCGCTCTTGCCGGCGGCGTCGGCGGCGCAAAGCTTGCGCATGGACTTTCCCGTATCCTGCCGCCCGAGGATTTGGCTATCGTCGTCAACATCGGCGACGATTTCGAGCATCTCGGTTTGCATGTCAGTCCAGACATCGACACGGTTGTCTATACGCTTGCAGGTATCGCCAATCCGGAAACCGGCTGGGGCGTCGCCGGTGAGACGTGGTCATTCATGGATGCGCTCGGCCGTCTCGGCGCCGAGACCTGGTTCCGGCTCGGCGACCGCGATCTCGCCACCCATGTCGAGCGTACGCGTCTGCTTGCCGAAGGTGCGCCGCTCTCCGCGATCACCGCGCGGCTCGCGCGGAAACTTGGCGTTGCGCCGGCGATCATTCCGGCAAGCGACGATCCGGTCCGCACTCTCGTTGAGACCGACGAAGGCGAGCTGGAATTCCAGCACTATTTCGTGCGCCGGCAATGCGCGCCGCGAGTCTCGAGCCTGTCGTACCGTAACGCCGAGACGGCACGGCCGGCTCCGCTCGGCGGCAGGCCATGGACGAAAATGGAGATGGCGGGGGTGATTATCTGCCCGTCCAATCCGTATCTGAGCATCGCGCCGATCCTGGAGATGCCGGAAGCGCGCGCCTGGCTCGAGAATCGCCGCTTCCCGGTCGCGGCGGTTTCTCCGATCGTTGCCGGCCGGGCGCTGAAGGGACCTGCGGCGAAGATCATGGCAGAGCTTGGCACCGAGCCGTCGGCGCTAGCTGTCGCGCGCTTCTATAAAGGGCTCGTCGACTTTCTTATTATCGATGCGAGCGACGCGGCGCTCGCCGTCGCCGTCCGTGCGGAAGGAATCGAGCCCGTCGTTATGGACACGGTGATGACGAACGTTGCCGATCGCGAACGGCTCGCGCGTGAAGTCTGCGCGCTGCCTGCATTTTCGGAAGCGCGCCGATGAGCGACGGCGTTTTCGCCATTCTCCCGGTGCGTAGCCTCGCGGAAGGCAAATCGCGGCTCAGTCCGGTGCTCGATGCCACGGAGCGGGCGCGCCTCAATGAGCGTTTGCTTGAACACACCCTCGATTGCCTTGCGGTTTATCCCGGCGCCGCTTCGACATTGGTCGCGAGCGCTTCGGCCGAGGTCCTCGAGCGCGCGCGCCGGCGCGGCATGACCGCGATCGCCGATCCACCCGGGGGCGGCCTCAATGAAGCGGTCGCGGCGGCGACCGCCGTCGCCCGCGCTCGCCGCGCGCAAGGCGTCTTCGTGCTTCCGGTCGACCTCCCGCTCCTCACCGCAGACGGGCTGCGCGATCTCCTCGCGCTGGCCTCGTCGGCTCCGACCTGCCTCCTGGTGCCCGACCGCCGCGGCGCGGGCACTAACCTCATCTACCAGTCGCCCGTTCGGCTCACATCCTACGCCTTCGGCGAAGGCAGTTTCGAACGCCATCGCCTGACGGCGCAGGCGGCGGGCCTCAAAGTCGTGGTGCGGCGCGAGCCGAGCTTCGGCCTCGATCTCGACCTTCCCGCCGACTACACGCTGTGGCGACAACTGACGCATAGTGCGCCGCTCGCAGCGGAGCAGCGCATCGACAAGGCGGCGACCCATGGCGTTTGACCTTAGCCACTTTCTCGCCGAAGGCGCCCGGCAGCACGCCGCGCTGGCGAAACGGCCGTTGCCGGACCTTCTCGCCGAAGCGGAAGAAGACCGGC
>Ga0207651_10001511_pt1 | contig 10614 bp, 10 predicted proteins | sample KBSM23metaG_FD_184328 | JGI IMG/M metagenome (GOLD analysis project Ga0207651, IMG submission 184328) | Miscanthus rhizosphere microbial communities from Kellogg Biological Station, Michigan, USA - KBS M2-3 metaG (SPAdes) (version 2) | ecosystem: Host-associated > Plants > Roots > Rhizosphere >... | reverse complement strand
ACAAGAATGACGAAGCCCACCCCACGAAGCTTGCTCACCATGAATTGCTCCTGTACCCAGTTTGGACTGAGAATTCATGAATATAGCAGGATGGTGCGACACACGGGCTTATGAATCTTGCCAGCGAAGAGTCCCGCTGTTGGTCAGCGCATTTGAGCGTGCTTGCGGTTTGACGGGCGCTCGGGGAAAGTTCATTCCATGTATGAGCTCCTGGAAGCATAAATTGGATCGCAACCCATCCCAGCCTGGGCTCACATTAATATATGCAAGCGCGCTGTCACGGGCTTCCCGAGCGCGATCCAGCCATTTGCACGCCTCATCCTGTTCCCCTAGTCCAGAGTAGACTAAGGCAATTCCGGCCGGGGAAACGTAGGAGCTATGCGCCGCCGTGAGCACTCGGTTCAGGGTCGTCCGTGCTTCATTCCTTTTCCCCGATTTGGCATAAGCGAACGCTAAGCCCGTTGAAAATCCAGTGTCTGCGTCTAACTCACTGGCTTTTTTCAAATGCGCGACTGCTTCCGGGAATTTGCCTTCCTGAAGATACACTGCGGCAAGGCCGGCGTGCGCTTGTGCAAAAGTCGGATCAAGTTCGAGAGCCTTCTGATATTGTTCGCGCGCCAAATCGTACCGCCGAGCAAAGCTGTAGGAGTCGCCGAAGCAAGCTCGTTCGATTAACCACAACGGATCAAGTTCAACGGCAATTTTGTGTTGTTGCAAACTCTCTTCAAATCGTCCCATTGTGTCGAGGTAGATGGCATATTGGCCGTGCGCCAGGCCGCTGCCCGGATTGTCCTCGATGGCGTGTCGATATTCTTGTTCGGCGCCGGACCAGTCCCAGTCGTAGTGCGTTTTAATCCAGCCGAGCGCGGCGTGCGCCTCCGCATTAGTACTGTCTAACTGTAGAGCTCGCAAGGCGGCTTGCTTTGCCTTGGGCATCACTTGGATGGGAGGTTCGTAATAGGCAAGCTCGTGGTAAGCATGGGCCAGCCCGGCGTAGGCAGGTGCATAGTTCGGGTCAAGTGCGATGGCCTCTTCAAAATAGCCGACCGCCCGCTTCATTCCCGGCTCTGTGAACTTGTTCCAGTAATAGATGCCCTTCAAGTACGAGTCATGCGCCTCAGAGTTGATAGGCGGCACGGCGACCAGCCTGCTCCGCTCCTGTGATGTCAGCTGGATATTGATCTGATCGGCGATCGTGCGCGCGAGGTCGGCTTGCAGCGAAAGAACATCACGCAAATCACGTTCGTAGCTCTCTGCCCACACGTTCGACCCATTCGCGGCTTGGATTAACTGCGCGCTGATCCTAACTCGATCGCCGGACCGGATCACAGACCCCGCGACAAGACCATCAACGTTCAACTCCTTCGCGATCTCGGATGGCGTCTTGGAAGTACCTTTGTATCGCATCGCCGACGTTCGTGAAATCACGCGCAGCGCGCGAATGCCAGACAAGCGAGTTGTGAGCTCGTCCGTCATGCCATCGGCAAAGTAATCCTGCCCGGCATCTCCCGACAGATTGGCCAGCGGCAATACCGCCAGGGAGGTGACTTTGGGATGAGCAGTTTGGCGTCGTTCGTACGTCCGAAAGTAAAGGTAAAGGAAAGCCCCGACCACCAATAAGGCGACCGTGGCCGCGAGTCCAACTGCCCATGTCTTCCTAGCTGGCTTGTCAGCTTTGCCTCGGCTTTAGCTTCCGCCGGCAGGGTCACAGGTGCGACCAGGCGGTAGCCGGCCTTGGGGATCGTCTGAATGTAGGTAGATTCCCTAGGATTGTCTTCGAAGGCCTTACGCAGTTCCGAAATCGAGCGAGTCAGCACCTCGTCACTAACGAAGGTATCCGGCCATACTCGATGGAAGATCTGTTCCTTGGAAACCACGTCACCGGGACTATCGGCGAGCGCGAGCAGGACCTGCATGATCTTGGGCTCCAGGCGATGGGTTTGCCCGGCGCGCTCTAGACAGTTCATCTCGGGAGAGACAGTCCAGTTCCCAATGGTGAACCTGCCCAATCATGACCTCCTGCGACAGAAACGCATAGGAACGAGATTATAGTCCGCAGACTCAACCGGAGCTGAATGTTACCGTCTCATTTCAAATAGATACAGCCACTTTCTGTCAACGCATCTTGCTTCGGGTAAGTCGAAGTTGCCGTCAAAACGTTCCCTTAGGTGAGCCTTTGCTAAACCTAAGCCTTCCTTCAGGACTTTCCCGCCACCACAGTCCTATTGCTCCCCTAGCGGCAGGTGGGGGAGCGCATCTTGAAATTCTTGAAGTTGTGGGTCGCGCTGCTGACATTGTGGTCAGCCGCGAACTCGGCTGCTCAACAGCATTCCGAGGTCTCCTTTCGGTTAATCGATGGGTGGGCAATGATCGTCGATGGGACCTTGGCTGGCGTTCCGCATCAGAAGATGTTGATTGATACCGGGGCGGTCCCTAGCGTGATTAACGCGAGGGTAGCCAAACGGATAGGTCTATCTGGGAGCGCTTCGGAACTTTCTCTGATGAACCGGTCCATCGCAGTGGAGAGAGTGCATGTTCCCGAAGTGGGATTGGGCCCCCTCTCGGCTACGGTCCTCGATATGGTGTCCGTAGATCTCGAAAAGCTCGAGCAAGCTCTGGCAACACGCATTGATGCCGTCATCGGATTGGACTTCCTGGCTCAGCGGAATTTCAGTCTCGACTACCAACACAAGAGACTCATCATCGGTGAGGATTCGATCTCGTCCGGGGCGATTACATTTGAGATTGAGCATGAAGCCGGCGGAACCTACATCCTCATTCCCATGGAGTGTGGTGGCCAAAGGCTGCGAATCCTGCTCGATACTGGAACACGAGACTTCTTGTTATTCAAAAGCCGGATGAGGGGCGGGTTGCAACGCTTGCCGGCGCGAGGGCAACGCGCGAACTTCAATCCAGCCGGGCAAGACCAACTCACCGAAGTCGAAATCGCGTTTGTGCGAGCGGGAACATTGTTCCGAGAAAAGCAGAAGGCCTTTGTCTGGGCGACTCCCGAAAAAGAAATCCGAAACATCGACGGCTTGCTTGGGCCGGCTGCGCTTGGCATTGCCGTGGTCCGATTCGACTTCAACCGGCATACCGTGTCGCTTGAGGCTCGGGGCAAAGGCGGCACCGTCGATGTCCCGTCCAACACCTCGTTTTCGCATTAGGTCAAGACGTTCAAGCCGCGGAACTCATACGAGGGTAGGAACGATCCATGCCAATCGATTCCGCGACCCATCCGTTTCGCAAAGTATTGTTATCATGACGCGGTGGCATCCAACCGCGGGAAGTTCATTACATTTGAAGGGCTCGACGGCAGCGGGAAAAGCACGCAGATCGAGAAACTGGCGCGCGCGCTGAAGGCCAGCGGAGTTGCCGTGGCTGTTACGCGCGAGCCCGGCGGCACTCCTACGGGCGAAAAAATCCGACACGTCCTGCTGGATTCGAAGACCGCCGCGCTGTCTTCCCTGGCCGAGATGGCATTGATGTTTGCCTCGCGTGCGCAGCACATTGCAGAGGTGATCCATCCGGAGATGGATGCGGGCCGCGTGGTGATCTGCGATCGTTTTACGGACTCGACCGAAGCCTACCAAGGTGGCGGACGAAAGCTCGGCAGTGGTCCGGTGCTCGAGTTGCACCGCATACTCTGTGGCGGTCTCCAGCCCGACCTCACGATCCTCATGGATTCCGACGTTGCAGCAAGCGTCGATCGGGCGCGTCGACGGAATAAAAAGCAATCGGCACGCGCATCGGCGGAGAAAGACGAAAATCGCTTCGAGCAGGAGAGCCGGGCATTCTTTGGGCGCGTGCGGCAAGCGTATCTCGCGATTGCTCGGCGCGATGCGGCCCGTGTCGTCCTCGTCGATGCGCGCGGCACACCGCTCGAGACGCATAACCGCATCATGGAAGTAGTTCGGCAGAAATTGAGATTGGCGGGAAAGTGATGGGATTCAGGGATTTCCGTGGGAACCAGGACGTGGTCGGCCGGTTGCGCGATATGCTCGCGCGCAAACGATTTCCGCATGCCGTGGTGCTAGCCGGTCCGCACGGCTCTGGAAAATATACGCTCGCCCTGATGATGGCGCGCGCGCTGAATTGCCTGGAGTCGCTGACCACCGACGAGCTGCCGGATTTTTGCGGGAAATGCGAGAACTGTGTCCGCATCGGACAGGCGAATGATCTTGATGCGCGCTGCGCGGAGGCGGTCGAGGCTCGGGAGAACCTGCGCGAGACCGACAAGAAAGAAACCCGCATTCTGGTGCAGACGCATCCGGATGTGCTGGTGATTCCGCCCGATCCGCCGCAAATGATGATCAAGGTGGACCAGGTGCGGAAGGTGATTGAAAGCATTTACTTTCGGCCACAAGACGCACGGGAGCGCGTTTACATCTTTACTGATTCCGCCTTCATGAAAGAGGCCGCGAACTCGCTCCTGAAGGTGCTGGAAGAGCCGCCGGATTTCGCGACAATTTTTCTGCTCACGGATAACGCCGGCGAGTTGTTGCCAACCATTCGGTCGCGATCCGCTATGTACACCTTGAGTGCATTGCCGGTTGCGCAGATAGAAGAACATCTGGCAAAAGCGCAGCCGAATTGGAACGCCAAACAGCGTGCCCTTGTGGCGCGGCTTGCGGAAGGTGCGGTGGGCCGGGCACAGACGTTTGATCTTGAAGGGTACACAACCGCGCGCAACCACGCGCTGGCGATTGTGACCTCAGCGCTGCGAGGCGCGGACCATTCGGAGTTATTCAAAGTCACGGAGAGCTACCGTCCTGGCGCAGATGGACGAGCGAAAATTGAGCAATTGATCCGCACGATTTATTCAATCCTGCAGGACATGATGTTTCTGCAATCGAATACGCCAGAGCTGGTACGGAACAGCGATATCACCCTAGAGTTGAAGCGCTTAAATGAGTCCGCCGATTTCGAATGGATCGCAACAGCCTCGAACCGCCTGGCGGAGGTTGAGCGCGGCATGCGGCGAAATCTGCTGCGGTCTCTTTCGCTCGATTCGTTTGCGGTGGCATTGGAGAAGGGTGCGTAGCGTCCGCTCCAAATCATGGCGCGCCTCGCGTCTCTTCCACTACAAAAGTTCAAGTGGGATACTGGAGTTGTCGTCATCAATGTGGTGCGATTACCGGCCTGAGGCGGCCCGATACTTGCGCATCGCATCCAGCAAAATTACTCCGCTCACACCAAAGCATCCGATGGCGCCGAGTGCGCTGAACTCCGCGCTTCTCGCGCTCAAATGAAAACTTTCGCCGAAGAGTGCGCCCAATGCAAACACGATACCGAACAGATTCAGCCAGAGTGGCGATCGCACAGCTCCCCGCAGATCTCGCTGAAGGCGGACCTGCAACAAAACTGCAGCAAATCCAATGGCCGCGACCACCAACACAGCAATTGGACTGGAGAAAGCTCCGCGGCTCGTATAAAGAACAACGACCGCGAGCGCGACAATCAAAAGACCGGACGCGATGATCGTCCAGCGACGCGTATGTGAAGTAGATTCTGGCAAAGGTTCGATCTCGCTCGAACCCCACCATTCTAGCGAGCAAGAGATCGTTTCAAAAGTCTTACTTTGGATGCGCCTTACGCTAATGCCGGCAACCGCTCCGCACCCACCGTTTTCCCATTGCTCACTGCATAAAGCACTAGCTCAACTCTCGTCGATATTCCCAGCTTGTCGAAGATTCGGAACATGTACTTCTTGATCGTATGCTCACTGAGTTGCAGTTCGCGCGCTACCTCGCGATTACTCAGGCCTTCTGCGACCAGCGCCACGACCTGCTCTTCGCGAGGGGTCAGAAGGTCCGCGCCGCTGGCGTTCACAACGCGAAGTGGCGGCGATTGCGCAAGCATATCTAGCAATGATCGCACTTGATCGTTCGAAAGCCATACTTGACCTTCGTAAACCCGTTCGATGCATTTACATAAGGCGCGAAACGAGGCCTCACTAAAGGAAAATAGTCCGCGAGCGCCAGCGCGGACAGCGTTCATCAATAGGTTGTCGCTGCCATCTTCATACAGTAAAACGATTGGGATGTCGGGTCGGCTGAGCCGAATTCGCCGGATGATCGACAAAATGCGGTCATCGTCACACCTCGCACCCGGACTTACAAGCACCACGTCGACCTGCCCACCCTTCATTTCTTCGAGAATTTCGTTCGATTGCATCAGACAAGTGCGGCACTCCAACTCCGGGCGTCGTTTCAGAGCAGCACGAAGTAGGTGAACTTGAAGCGGGCTCGAGTTTGCGAGTAACACTCGAATCGGTCGAATCGGACCCATCGTAGACGACATTGACGACCTCAGCGGACGGAAGGTCGATTTTACGAATACCTCTGTGATTTTCCTGTGCGGCGCATCACGCCGAAATTGTTCAGAGTAAACATTCGGCGATGGAAACGATTTTGTGCGCGCGGAACGGGCACCTTCGTGCCACGTCAAGGCCATCCCGCACGAATTCCCGAAACTTAAGCCATTTGAAATCACCGTTCATTGTTTCGCCCTACCCCTTAACGCGACCTCATCCCGATTTCGGGGAACTGTTTGCTGCGTACACCAAAGTGACCTTCGCCGGTTGTATTCAACTGGCGATCGCCGCGCGTGAATTTCTATGTCCACATTCGAGGACAACACTTTTCACGTCTTGTCGGTCGGCGAGTCTGGGCATAAGTTCACGTCTGTAGACAGGCAGCTTGATCGTCGGCGAACGTCGGCGGAGGCATAGAACTTGCGGTCGGTTTCCAGGGTAACGCTGGTGTTGGCGGTTGGCCTGTCTGTTCAACAATTTTCACGAGCTGCTGTTGCGCAGGAATGCAGCCAGGCCCGGTACGTCGGACGCGTGCCCGGGCGAGAGGGTGCGCGGTTTGCACCTTCAGTATCGGCTGATGAGTTTCAGGTTCGGGAGACTGGAAACTCGACTAAAAGCCTTCGCGGCACAGCTCAGGCGCCCGGAAAAGCGGATAGCACGGGAGACCCCGTTCTAGGACGGGATCGCTATCCGCTTTACCGGCTTCGATCCGGGGACCAACTCGACGTCAACTTCACCTTCTCTCCAGAACTCAACCAGACCCTCAGTATCGGACCAGACGGTTATCTCCGGTTCAAAGGCGCAGGCAATATCCATGCGGAAGGTCTTACGGTGCCTGAACTGGAAGTCGCAATTGGTAGATCCTATGCTGGTGTGCTTCACGATCCGGAAATAAGTGTCGCACTCAAAGAATTTGAGAAACCTTATTTTCTCGCCCTCGGGCAAGTGGCTCGCCCCGGAAAGTACGAACTACGTAGCGCGTTGACCCTGAGCGAGGCAATGGCGGTCGCGGGCGGGTTTACGCAACAAGCGCGTCATTCCCAAATCGTTCTCTTCCGCCATGTTTCGGATGACGTCGTCGAAGCTCATGTACTGAACCTCAAAAAAATGCTCGCGCGTCATGACCTACGGGAGGACCTCCCACTCCAGCCGGGCGATCTCATCTTTGTTCCACAAAGTTCTATTTCCAAAATCCAGCGGTTCATGCCCTCGGCAGTGATGGGTACTTATGTGAACCCGATGCAGTTTTGAACAGAGAGGAGTGAGCAGGTAACGGGTCAGAGTCGGTTGTAAGTGCGCCAACAGTTTCAATGGCCCGGACCTCGCCTGACTGCCGTCGAATGCCGGAACACCTCAACTTGAGCCACGATCTAACACCGCAGCCCTCCCCCACTGTACGCGATGTGTTGATGGTGATCTTTCGGCATCGCCGTCTATTCGGTTGGTCCTTTCTGATCGTTTTCCTTGTGGTGATCGCATATGCAACAGCGACCCCTAGGTACGAAGCGTCCATGCGAGTGCTGGTTCGGCGGGGGCGCTTCGATCCGCCCATGACGCCCCAGCCAAGTTCTCAGGCAGATTTCTCCCGCTCGGCGGTTTCCGAAGAGGAAGTGAACTCCGAAGTCGAACTTCTCCGCGACGACGAAGTCTTGCGTCGAGTCGCAGAAAAAAATGGCCTTGCTGGGCGAGGTCTGCTGGCCTCCCTTCATATCCAGCAGGATGACGTACGCGCACAAATCGAGCGCGCAGCGCGCAAACTTGCTGCTCAGATCATTGTGGAACCCATACGGAAAACGTCTCTAATTCAAGTTCACTATCGATCTTCCGATCCAGGCCAGGCCGCGCGAGTCTTGAATTCACTTGCGACCGAATACAGCGCTAAACACGCGGAATTGCACCGGCCTTCAGGAGAACTCGAGTTTTTTGATCAGCAAATTTCAAATAGCCGGATTCGACTCGATGAGGCCGAGGCCGCGCTTCTTCAATTCACACAACGCGAGGGCTTTGTTGCCGCACCACTCGAACGCGATGCGGCACTCGTCCGACTTGCAGATGCCGATGCAAAGTTCCGGCAGCTTCGTCAGGACATTTCCCAATCAGAGCAACGAGTGCGAACTCTGCATCAACAAATGATCACTTTTCCGCCGCGGAGCACCTCGACAATTCGCTTTGTCGACAATCCGGAACTGCTCGAGAAACTTAAATCTCGCCTTCTGGAACTTCAGTTAAAACGCACCGAGCTGCTAACTCGCTATGAGCCGACCTACCGCCTTGTCCAGGAGATGGAAACCGAAATCGGCGAAGCTCATGCGGCGATCGAACGGGAGGAGCACCAGCCTTTACGGGATGAGACCACAGAGAAAGACCCCAACCACGAATGGGCGAAGGCGGAACTCGAAAAAGCGGAGGTCGATCTGCGCTCCTTGCAAGCGGGAGCTGGCACGGCCGCGCGCGAGCTGATCGATTCTAGAAAGCAGGCGCAGCACCTCGGTGCAGCATCCATCGAACAGGAAGACCTGCAGCGGGCCGCCAAAAGTGCTGAGGAGACGTACCTTCTTTATCTACGAAAGCGCGAGGAAGCTCGGATCGGAGACGCGTTGGATGCGCATGGCATCCTCAATTTCACTCTTGCGCAGTCTCCCGTCGAGCCCGCGCTACCTCTCCGGTCCAATCTCAGCTTCGGGTTGATCGCGCTCGCCGCCGCGGGCCTTTGCAGTACGGGTCTGGCTTTTGCAGCTGAATACATCGATCCGGTGTTCCGCTCTCCAGACGAGGTGTTCGCCTACCTGCAGGCTCCAGTTTTGGCCACACTGCCGAAAGAAAGGGACGCAGCATGAATGCCGCTGTTGAGACACTGAAACTGTCGTCTACAAGTGCGGATTACCCTGCGCAGCCCGACGATAGACCTAAGGCGAATCGAGACACGTTCGCTTGGGACCCAGCAACGTTTGCCGGAGAACAGATCTCTTCACTCGTCAGCCGCGTGTTCTTTCCTGGTTGGCCTGCGCCCCACAATCAAGTGGTCTTCGCCGCGGTCGAGGCACTGCATGACATCACTAATATTTGCCAACGCATCGGCGAGACCCTATGTCAGCAGGTGGCCGGAACCGTTTGTGTGCTCGATGTTGACGGCACGTATTACACCCAAGGCAATAGCGCCAACGCTCACCAACAAGTATCGGTCGAAACGCCGAAGCGCCTAAAGGATCTGGCTATCCATGTTGCAAACAATCTCTGGCTGCTTCGCTCCTCCGATTTCAGCGTGCGCAGCGCGCAAGGATATTCCGGTTCATTGGTCCGTGAACGCCTCAGCGATCTGCGTCGAGAATTCGACTACACGGTTATCCACGCACCTGCCATTGGTGCTTCAACTGAAACTGCGTCGTTGGGCCACTGGGCAGATGGAGTAGTGCTCGTGATCAATGCCCAACGGACGCGCAGAATCGCGGCTCAACACGCCCGTGATGTGTTGCAGGCAGCCGATGCACGACTGATCGGTGTTGTGCTTGCCCAACGCGAGTTCCCGATTCCTCAAGGTCTGTATCGGCGACTCTAAGAAAGCAGGCGCGTTAGTTGGCCCCGTTCCAAGCGAGTCTGCAATCGACACAATGTCTTTACCCTCCACCATTCCCGCGACAGGCTTGACTGGACCAGCCAACGATCCGGCGACACCCGGTAGTTACGCGCGATTGATTCCCGGATCGCAGCGATTACAAGATCGTCGCCCTGTCCAAACAAGAAAGCAGCCACGGTCACTGCAAGACGATCGGAGTGTGAAGGCCGAGGCAGCCCCGGGGAGGACCGCCGTTTTGCGATCCGATCCTCTCCGGTCAATTTCATCATGGCTTCCCCGACCCGACGCTGTCGACTCAACCACCTCCCTCGCTCCCTGGGTGATCTGTGACATTGCAGTATTCCTGATCGCATCCATAGCGATCTCATACGCGCAGTGGTTTTTGGCCGACGGCATGCGAGTTCCGGTCGCCGCTACCACCTACTCATCTGCTCTCGGAGTTGCGTTACTGCAGGGCGCGCTGGTGACACTGATTGCCTGCACCGAAGGTGTCTATCGAATTGATCCAAGAGGTGTCAGCGTCGCGCTCCGGTTAGGCAAGTCGGTGTTGTGGTCAACCGCCCTTATTGGCATTGCATGTAGGGAACAGCACCTCTCCCTTTTATCACTTTGTGCCGGCCTGGGTTACTTAGGCTTGCTCGGAACGCGGTCGCTCTCGCGTCTGGAACGTGAAACAACAACTGATCCAGCAAGATCGCGCAAGGTTCTTATTGTGGGTGCGAAT
>Ga0207651_10001507_pt1 | contig 10618 bp, 10 predicted proteins | sample KBSM23metaG_FD_184328 | JGI IMG/M metagenome (GOLD analysis project Ga0207651, IMG submission 184328) | Miscanthus rhizosphere microbial communities from Kellogg Biological Station, Michigan, USA - KBS M2-3 metaG (SPAdes) (version 2) | ecosystem: Host-associated > Plants > Roots > Rhizosphere >... | reverse complement strand
TGTGGCTAAACTGTGGCAGAACTATCGCTCACGACCGTGTTCTATTGGTTCCCCACCTAATCTGGAGGATGCCATGACACGTGCCTCTCTATTTCACGCTTTTGGCTTCATACTCCTCAGCATCGCCATCGGATGCGATTCTGGCCAGACCGGATATGGGTCGAAACAATCTGGAAAAGCCACTGATGCTCCACTGGTCGCCCTCCCTAGCTCGGCTGCGCGGATAGAAAATGAAGAGGGGATAGGCCACTTCCAGCAAGGTCATTGGGATGTTGCGATGGATCACTATCAAAAGGCGGTCAAGGCCGATCCCAATTCCGCGGTCGTGCACTATAATGTGGCACTGACCTTGGACAAAATGGGCAAACATGAAGATGCCACGGCCTCATTCAAGAAAGCATTGGAACTTGCCCCGAACGATCCGGCCATCAAGGATTCAGAAATTTTGAAGAAGCACGTGGGCATGTAAACAGCCCCGAGCGCATGTCCCGGAAGCGATCGGGTTGTCAAAATAGCGCCCTGATGTTCGCCTGCCGAAAGGATGCGCCGCGGAAGGCGACCCGGAGTGGGACGCGGCTAAGAAACAGCGTCAGGAACCATTTCACGGCGCTGACCACTCAACCTTCGCGCTCCTTGTTTAGCCATTCGGTAGCATGCTGTAGCGTCTCAAACACCCTGAGAATCATCCCTCGATTCACGGCAACCGTTTCGCCGAATTTTGCCGGGTCACGAAGAGGCACATGGATAACATACGCAAACGCGGATGAATCTTGTGCTCAACGACAATCCTGCGGGTTTCTCTCGCGGCGAATTCACTGTAGTAGAGCGCTCCATGTCCTTGGGGTTTCCCGCGCACGTTCCGGCCATCGAGCAATATTCTCTCAGCCTTGTGTCGGACAACAGCACCGAGCATTTCAAGGAAGGCCTGTTTGGCATCTTGCAGCGAGAATTCTCCGTCTGCAACCACGTTGAGAAGGCCCGAACGAAAATGCAGGTTCTGCCGTATGCTCATTCTATATTTGTGACAAGGAGTGAAGAATTTCGGGCCGAGTTACGGTCAACAGCGCGTGTAGCCTGTCGCCACGGCGACAAAATGGTACATCAACCGAGTTTGGCTCACAAGCGCCAGTCCAACGCTGGCATGATCAATACGATCCAGCCGAGTCACTTTTGCGCTCATCCATGTATGCGGCTTTACCTGACTGACATGCCGCATGGAGCACAGAGCCTGGCACAAGGGTGGCCTTACAGCAGACACTGCTAGTGCTTCGTTCGAGCTAAGCTATTTCATCCAACACAAAGATCAGGAATTTGCTAAGGCAATCCCAGAATTTATTTCCGCTGCTGCGGACGTTACCCTGAGTGGGTCGGAGAGGTGCGAGAGTGGCCAAATCGAAGCGGCTTTCCCTAAAGCTGCTGTCTGGGCAACTGGACCGTAGGTTCGAATCCTACCCTCTCCGCCAACCCATCTCTCTCCTCTATGCATATCGTGCCAGCCCGTCAGATTTCATTCTTCCTCTGGAAGCCCATTGAGTCCGCTGCATCGTCCCGTGATCGGCGTATGAGGCGCGGGTACGGAGTTGCTCAGGCTGAAATGGGTTTGCGTCCAAGGACGACTACGTGTGGGAGGGCGGCGATGTAAGAACGACCCGTCGTCCGGTATTGACTGCGTACCATTGACGGCCACAGGTGAGGCACTCATACGGCTGGACGGTAACCCCGTTAGCGACGTGGACCGCGCTCTTAGGGGAAAGGGTACTTTCACAATTGAGGCAGTGTGGGGACGCGCTGGGTTCGCGATTCATAGCAATGAAACCAGCATAGGGTTATTTGAACGAAATGCTCCACTGGCTAAATCCCGCATACATCCCCCAGTTCATCCACACCTAGATGTGACGTAGGCGTAATCCATGGGTTACACGCGGTCTCCGAATAGGCAATTCACTTCCCCCTGGAAAACATGCTGGTGAAAGCCCTGTCAGCCGAGGCCCACAACGAGGTTTACGCTAGGGGAATTTTCTTCGCTACCTAGTGCACTTACTTCTCAGGCTTTTCTTTGGCGTCAAATCCCCTCAGATTTCAGATTAGGGGTTTCTTGGATAAGCCCGCCACCCGGGAGAGGTCATGGCGTCACAGGGATGGCCCTCGGGCTTGACATGGAACTTTACGATCCTTGTCATGCTGCTTTTTGCCGGATGCGGCGGTAGTGGCGGCGACTCAGGGGGAAGTGGCGGAAATCCGGCGGCGCCCACCGCGCAGGCGTAACGGACTTGCGATTGCTGGGAACACGCTCGTGGCCGGTGCGCCATATGAAGACAGCTGTGCGACAGGCGTTAACGGGAGCCAAAGCAATAACAGTTGTGGACCTCCGCCGGATTCAACTCCTGGCGATAATAACTTTCCTCCCCTACGTTCGGGGCTGGCGCGGTGTATGTGTACGTGCTTCAGTAAGAACAACGTCCCAGGGTCCCTTCCGGCGATCCACGCTAGCCAGTACCGTACCGCCTTGCCTTGAATATGAGCGAGGTGCCCGTCAACCCCCTCACTCGTAACCATGCCGACGGCTCGCTCGCCAGCGTGCTGTGGCTAAACTGTGGCAGAACTTTTTTCGCAAGACGATCGTGTTTTCTCGCTCGAAATCGTCAGCTCTGTTTTTCAATTGTCTCGATGCCGCGTGTGCTTCGGAGAGGGCTGATCCGTTACTTCTTCCCGACAGCGGTACCGATAACATTGGCTAGTGCTTGACGGTAGTATTCCACGAGCTGTGCTTCATCATTCGTGAGAGGCCGACTCTGAAGCAAGGATGAGGCGAAGAGTAGATATTGGCAGGCGCGGATGTAGCTCTCCATATCAAAACAGCAAGAATTCCGAGGTCCTGTGAAGAACATCGTCACTATCTTTCTGTCGAAAGTGCTTACGGTATGCGTGGATTTGTTCGAAGTGTCAAAAGACCTGGGAATTTATTGGCGGGTCACAACCATGGCGGTACCGCGAGCTGTCGCATTCTCTCGGACAGAAGGAATAAGTCATAACCGAAGCCCCAGAGGTTCGTATAGACTTTTTCCAGTAAGAAGGGTGCCTACTATGCACCAAGGTCTAGGGGAAATGTAGGGGCCAAAAGGCCTTAGCATTTGTCTGTAGAGATGTAACCGTGGTGATACATCTCATCTGGACTCGGGCTTCCATTCAACAATGGCAAACTTCTTTCTTCCAATCTTCAATCGGTGCTGTTGATTGAGTCTGAAACGAATGAGCTTGTTCGGGTCCGGCTCTTTCTCGCCGTCAATCTCGATCCCGCCTTGAATGATTAACCGTCTGGCCTCGCTCTTACTGGCGACCAGATTCGTCTTCATCACCAAGTCAGGAAGCTTGATCTCGCCCTCTTCACCCCCATCAAGCCCGGTCATATCGGTCGCGTGGAGCTGGACGACCGTATCAGGGACATCGGGGAACTCCCGGTCTTGAAACTTTTGCTGGAACCCCGCAAGGGCATTTCGGGCCGCCTCTTGCCCGTGATACCGCTCGACGAGCAGACCCGCCAGTCGCTGCTTGGCTTCCATGGGATGCGCCGCCTTGATCCCACCCAGATCCTCGGTCGTCAGGAGTTCATAGTAACGGAGCATCAGATCGTCGCTGATGGACATGATCTTGCCGAACATGTCTCCAGGGACATCTTCGAGGGCCACATAGTTGCCGATGCTCTTGCTCATTTTCTTCACGCCATCCGTGCCCTCGAGCAACGGCATCGTGACGACGACTTGTGGTTCTTGTCCGTAATCTCTCTGCAGTTCTCGTCCCACCAGGAGGTTGAATTTTTGGTCGGTGCCGCCCAATTCGATGTCGGACTTCAACGCTACGGAATCATATCCCTGTACGAGCGGATACAGGAACTCATGAATGCTGATCGGCTTTTGTTCCTGAAAACGCTTGTGAAAATCATCCCGCTCCATCATGCGCGCAACCCGATAGTGCGCGGCCAGCTCGATGAGGCCGCCCGCTGTCATGGGTCCCATCCATCGGCTGTTGAATTCAATCAGGGTTTTTTCCGGATCGAGAATTTTGAAGATCTGCCGCTGATAAGTCTTGGCGTTATCTTGTACCTGCGCCTTGGTGAGGACCTTTCTGGTTTCAGACACTCCGGTGGGATCGCCGATCAACCCGGTAAAATCGCCGATCAGAAAAATCACCTGGTGGCCGAGGTCCTGAAAATGCTTCAGCTTGTGAATAAGCACCGTATGGCCAAGATGTAGATCCGGCGCCGTCGGATCGAAGCCGGCCTTAATGCGTAACGGCCGGCGTTCCTTGAGCGAACGCGTCAACTTGGTTTCGAGCTCCGTCTGTTGAATGACCTCGACCGCACCTCGAAGAATGAGATCGAGCTGACGCGACAAGTCGCTCATGCAGTCTTCCTCGCTGGTCTTGTGACGCCCGTCGGCGGAACGGTCACAAAGGCGCGTATCCCTTCGAAAGTCTTTTTTCCAATGCCTTTCACACGACGCAGCTGTTCGATGTCTTGAAACGCTCCACGCGACTCCCGATACTCGACAATGCGGCGGGCCAATACGGGACCGATACCGGGCAGCCGTTCGAAATCTTGCTGTTTCGCCCGATTCACATCCAGTGTGAGCGAGACGGATGGTCGCGTAAACTCTCGCGCCTGCCGCTGAAACTGCAGTTCCGGCGTGGCCGGCGGAGCCGGCAGGAGAGGCAATCGTATCTCAGCATCGCGCGAGGCTGGGATCGTCCACCCGATCCAGCAGACGAGGCCCATGGTCAGGGCCACCATCGCCACTCTGACGAGCAATGAGGTGAGCATCAGACGACCTGCTTCTTTAGGTGATGAATGGCTTTGTCCTCTGCATCCTCCGTCGGCTCAGCACCGAGATTGGCGATGTGAGGTTGAACTGGCATACCAGGATTGTCGGCGGAGATCGGGACTCAGAGAGACAGGGTCTGTTCCGGCGCTCGTCCGGAGCGGTGACTCAGCCTTTCTTCTGGTTGGCAAGAAACGCGTCGTACTGTGCCGCCGTCATCAGTGTGTCGACTTCGCCGGCAGTCGAAAGATCAATCACCACCATCCAGCCTCGGCCGTAAGGCTCGCTGTTGACGACCTCCGGATGGTCTTTCAGTTCCCCATTGACCTGGACGATGTTGCCGCTCACAGGCGTGTACAACGTGGAGGTGGTCTTCGTCGATTCGATTTCACCGATTTGCTGTCCGGCCTTGACGGCGGTGCCAACCTTCGGCAGCTCGATGAACACGATGTCGCCCAGTGCGTCCTGCGCAAAGTCACTGATGCCCACCGTGGCCTGATTGCCTTTCAGTCGTACCCATTCATGTTCTTTGTGATACCGCAGATCGGTTGGAATCATGTCGGATGTTCCTTCACTCATCGACCGTCGTAAATCTCCATGCCGGGGAAGAAAAAGCCGATTTCGAATGTTGCCGTTTCAGGCGAATCCGATCCATGTACCGCGTTGAACTCGATATTCGTCCCGTGCGCCGCGCGGATGGTGCCCTGTTCCGCTTTCGCCGGATCGGTGGCCCCCATGATCTCCCGGTTTTTCTTGATGGCATTGTCGCCTTGCAAGACCAGAACGACCGACGGCCCCGACGACATGAAGGTGCACAGGCTGTCGAAGAAGGGCCGCGACTTGTGCACGGCATAGAACCCTTCCGCCACCGGTTTGGCCATATGCAGCAGCTTCATCGCCACCGGCTTCAATGCGGCCTTCTCGTAGCGGCTGATGATGTCGCCGATGGCCTGTTTTCGGACGGCATCCGGTTTGATGATCGCGAGCGTTCGTTCACTCATTGCTTGAACTCTTCCTCAAATCTCAAGACGGATCGTGCGAAAAATACCGTCGCATTATAGGGATGGACCTCTGGACTTTCAAGGGAGCAGAGGACTTAGGAGGCAAACCGCCGCGCGAGCTCCTGCGGGGTGAACACACCACGCTCGGTGATGATGCCGGAGACCAGTTCCGCGGGTGTGACATCGAAGGCGGGATTATAGACGCTCACTCCTGTCGGGGCGACGGGATGGCTGCCATGAATCGTCGTCACCTCCTGTGCATTGCGCTGTTCGATCGGAATGTCCGCTCCTGACTTCGTCCGAAGATCGATCGTCGAATACGGGGCGGCGACGTAGAACGGAATGCCGTGCGCCTTGGCCAGCACGGCCACTGAATACGTCCCGATCTTGTTCGCGACGTCGCCATTGGCGGCGATGCGGTCGGCGCCCACGATGCAGAGGTGGATCTTGCCCTGGCGCATCAAGGATCCTGCCATGCTGTCGGTAATCAGCGTCACCGGGATCTTGTCCTGCATGAGTTCCCACGCCGTCAGACGGGCCCCCTGCAACACCGGCCGAGTTTCGTCGGCAATCACTTGGATCTGCTTGCCCTGCTCCCATGCGGCGCGGATGACCCCGAGTGCCGTGCCGTATCCCGCCGTCGCCAATGCCCCCGCATTGCAGTGCGTCAGAATCGTCTGGCCTCCTTGGATAAGTTCCGCGCCGTGGCGGCCCATCGCTTTGCACAGGGCGATGTCCTCCTCCAGGATGGCCTGCGACTCTTTCAACAACGCGGCTTTGATGGCAGCGACCGGCTCGCCTCGTAATGCCGAAAGTTTCTGCTTCATCCGCTCGATGGCCCAGAAGAGATTGACCGCCGTCGGTCTGGTGGCAGCCAGGCGCTCACAGATTCCCAGCAGCTGTTTGGCGAACGTCTCGTACTCCTCCGCGGAAATCGCCTGCGCGCCCAGAGCGACTCCCATCGCCGCGGTCACTCCGATTGCCGGCGCCCCGCGCACTTTCAACTCGCGAATGGCGACCGCCACCGACTCCACATCCCGACAATCGAGAAACGTCACCGTCTCCGGGAGGCGGCTCTGATCGAGCAGACGCACAGCGCCTTCATGCCATTGGACGGTCGGAACCATGGTCGACACTTGTAGCGGGATTTATGTGGTCAGTGCAAGAGGAAGGCGAGGACGTGCCTGGTGGTTCGAAGAACAGGAAGGACGTTAGCGGCTGTTGGCTTTTTTGACTGCAGGCACGAGGGAGAGCGGCTTCTGGTCCGGCATCTGCTGATCGATTTTTGCCAGTTCCCGCTCCAGCATGGCCCGGATAAACCCGCTGGTCGTATAGCCCTGCTGCTTCAGGCCGTCCAGGCGAGTCTTCAAATCCATCGGCAGTTGGATGACGATACGTACAAGCTTGGCCATGACAGACTCCTCGGGGAAGCTGATCCGCCCGGCTGTGATTGCACACGCTATGCCTTGCTAGCATGGAATTGGCGCTGAATAGAATTGAGGACTTAGCCGGAGCCCGTTGTGCCTCCGTAAGTCTTTTGCCTATTTTCGGCTGCACTTGCCCTCAATTGTACAACGGCGGTTTCCACCCTATTCACGCCAGCGATCAATCAAACGGTCCCAATTGACCCGTTCGCACGCCCACAGGCAACCCGGGAACGGCACGCGCTGCGCCTGTTGCTCGCGGGCGCGGTGCAGCTGAAGGCCCGGCGCCGAGACCCGTCCTGTGACCAAAATTCCGCCGTCTCGATCCGTTCGAAACGTTGAAATCCCGCGCTCAGCATAGGCCTGCAACACGCTTGGGGCTGGGTGTCCATACGCATTATGCCGCCCAACCGAGATCACCACATACTGGGGATTCACCCGCTCCAGCCATTCAGGCTGTAGGGAGCTCGCTGCGCCGTGATGTGGAGCCTTCACGAGATCCACTCGTGCCGACTCCGCTTCTCGGTTTATCCTGATCAATGCATCCTGTTCGACGTCGGCGGTAAACAGCACCCTGTGAGGCCCACAGGTAAGGGACGTGACAATCGATCGGTTGTTTAGCGTATGACCTTCCTGTCTGCGGCCTCCTCGCTCTTGAGGAAATCCGGTTCCTGGCGGAGGATTTAACACCGCGAGCTGACAGAGGCCGAGCGTAATGACGTCTCGCCCTTGCCGGGCAATGTGTTCGGTCAACCCCCGTTCCGTCAGCGCGGCTTGGAGGCGCTGGTAAAAAGGCTCCTCGCGCACATCACCGGTGCCCCAGAATTGCTGCACGGTAAAATGCCGCAGGACATAGGTCAAGCCGCCGACGTGATCGAGTTGAGGGTGCGTCGCAATGACATAGTCAATCGTCTGGATCCCGCGGTTCCATAGATATGGCGCGACGACGCCCCGGCCCATGTCGAACCGCTCGTAACTGGCGCCACCGTCGATCAACACCACCTCACCGCCAGGCAGTTCGAGCACCGCACTATCGCCTTGTGCGACATCGAGGAAGGTAATCCGGAAACGGTCGCCATCGAGCAGGAGTCTGGGCGACCACATCCACCAGCCGAATAGCAAGACGAGGCCGATTCCTGCAATCCATACCGTACGTCTTCGGGTGGATCCGTTCCACAGGGCTGCTAGACAGGCATAGAACATCAGGAGGCTCGGAAGCGACGGCGCAGCGAGGTGCCACTCGCTGCCCGGCAATCGCGACAGACCGGCGAGAATGGCGACGAAGCGGTCCATCAACCACTGGATTGCCGCTGCAAACGGTAATCCCCCGCCCTCCGTGCCGCCATGGGAAAGAGCCGCGAGGAGTCCCATGGGCACCAGCACGCCGCCCATAAATGGGACCGCGGCCAGATTCGTCGCGAGTCCCAACCACGACACCTGGTTGAAATAGAAGGCCACCAGCGGAATCGTCGTCACGGTCACGAGAGCACTCATGGCAAGCGCGTCCATTCCCCACTGCCTTGCCCGCGAGAGTCTGGACGGCTTGATGTCCTCCCCCTCTTGGACCCCTGTCGATTGCGCCAGCCGCCAGCCGACGGCACAGACGGACAAAAAGGAGAGCTGAAACGAAATGTCATAAATGACCTGCGGGTCCTGCAGGACGATCGCCAAGGCTGCGGCCGCAAGCGCATGGAACATGCGCTGTTCACACCCAAGCCATTTTGCGAGCAGCGCGACGAATACCATCACGAGCGATCGAACGGTCGCCACTTCCGCTCCGGCGAGACAGGCATAGGCGGTTGCCGGGAAGAGCGTGGTAGCGGCGGCGAGTCTTGTGGGTGTGATCCGACGGGACATTCCCAGGAGCCACGAAGTCGGAAGCCACAGGAGACAGTGCTTGATCGCGGTGAACGAGAGCAGTGCGACCAAACCCAAATGGCTGCCTGAAATCGATAACAGATGCACGGTACCGGTGATCATGAATTGATCGCGCACGTCGGGATCGAGGTAGCCCCGTTCTCCGATCACAATGCCGAGAAAAAGACCCAATGCAGGCTGCTCGAGACTTTGAAGTGCGGAGAGCCGTATGGCATCCCGCCATCGGTCGAATTGATTCCACAGCCTCCAGCGCAGACTCTCTCGGCCCGATTCCAGCACCTCAACGGCTTCGAGGCCGTTCACCGTCGCCACGGCATCGATGCCCTGCCGCTCCAGATAGGCCGCATAATTGAAGCCGCCTGGATTTAAAGAACCGGTGGGGACTCGCAATTTCGCTCGAGCCGCGATCCGATCTCCTTGGAAAAGACGCCGGTCGGACGCACGCCAGGTCAACCGGACAATGAGCGGGCGACCGCCGTCTTCCGCGTCGCACTGCACGACGACCGTCATACGGCCTGGGGAGTATTGGACCGGTGCAATCACGCGTCCGGTGCACGATTGAAACGATTCGGGCTCGGGTTCGTGGACTGCCGCCTTGGAATGTCCTTCGACGGTCAGGAACCAATACAGAATGCCGCACAAGAGACAACCGAACGAGGCCGTCGCCGTCATGGCAGCGATCCGCGCTTTGGCTTCCGACAGGGTGAGGCCAGCCCCGAGGACGCAGAGAAGGAGGACGACGGACAGCGGGTAATAGGGAATGAGCGACCCCAGCGCAAGACCGCAGATGAAGGCGAGCGTCAGGAAGGGCAGCATCGCTTCCGTTGAGCCCCGAGGCCCCAATGTGACTGTGCAGGGAACTAACTGAGGTGGGCCGTGACGATTCGTGCCAACCGATCGGCCTCTTCGCGGATGAGACTGTCGCGTTCGCCTTCAATCATGATCCGCAGCAAGGGCTCGGTGCCGGAATACCGGACGAGCACGCGGCCGCTGCCGTTGAAACGCCGCTCGCTTTCGGCAATTGCCTGCTGCAGATCGGGGATGCTGTCCAAATTTGGCTTCTTCGAAACCTTGACGTTGAGCAACACCTGAGGCACCGCCGTCATGGTCTTTGCCAATTCGGAGAGCGGTTGCTCGGTTCGTTTCATGAGCGAGAGTACTTGCAGCGCAGAAATCAATCCGTCGCCGGTCGTGTTGTGGTCCAAGAAGATGAAATGGCCGGATTGCTCGCCACCGAAATTGTATCCGTCTGCCATCATCCGCTCGAGTAAATAGCGGTCACCGACGGCGGTCCTCAACAACGTGATGCCGGCACGGTTCAGCGCCAGTTCCAATCCGAAATTGCTCATGACTGTGCCGACGACCGTCTGTTTGACGAGAAGCCCGTGACGATTCAGGTCCAGTCCGAGCGCGGCCATGATGTGATCGCCGTTGATGATATCGCCTTGCTCGCAGACGAAAATCGCGCGGTCGGCATCGCCGTCCAAGGCAATCCCGAGAT
>Ga0207651_10001506_pt1 | contig 10618 bp, 9 predicted proteins | sample KBSM23metaG_FD_184328 | JGI IMG/M metagenome (GOLD analysis project Ga0207651, IMG submission 184328) | Miscanthus rhizosphere microbial communities from Kellogg Biological Station, Michigan, USA - KBS M2-3 metaG (SPAdes) (version 2) | ecosystem: Host-associated > Plants > Roots > Rhizosphere >... | reverse complement strand
CGCTCGCGGTATCCCGTTTCCCGTTTCCCGTTCCCCGTTCCCCGTTTTCCGTTTTCAGTTCTCAATCCGTTAGTCGATTCGCAGCGCGCGAATCGGGTCGAGCTGTGAAGCGCGGCGCGCGGGGATCCACGTCGCCGCCAGCGCGATCGCGGCGAGCAGCGCGGCGACGGCCGTGTAAGTCAGCGGGTCACGCGGCGGCACGCCGCGGAGGAACGCGGTCGCGAGGCGGCTGGCCAGCGCGGCGATGACGACGCCGGCGGCGAGCCCCGCGGCGATCGGAATCGAGCCCTGGCGCAGCACGAGCGCGCGGATGCGCGCGCGATCGGCGCCGAGCGCGATGCGAATCCCGATCTCCCGTCGGCGCAGCGCCGCGACGTAGGCGGTGACGCCGTAGATGCCAATCGCCGCCAGCGTGACGGCGAGCAGCGCGAAGACCCCGAAGAGCGCGACGCCCATCTGCTGCGGCATGACCAGCTTCCGAACCTGCCAGGTGAAGGTCGTCAGTGACGCCACCGGCGCCTCGGGATCCGCGGCGCGGAGCTGTTCGCGAAGCAGCGGCAGCAGCGCATGCACGTCGCCTGTGGTGCGCACGAGGAGCACGGCGCGGGTCAACCCGAACGGCCCGGACGACTGCGCGAAAGGGAGGTAGAGGAACGGCGCCGCCGGCTCGTCGAGTGCGTGCGTCTTCGTGTCTTCGACCACGCCGACGATCTGGATCACGTGATCCTTGTCGATCTTCAGGCGGCCCTGCAGCGGATCCTGGCCGGCCCAGAACCGCTGCGCGGCGGTCTGGTTGACGATGCCGACGGGGGGCGCCGTCGCGCTGTCGGCCGGCGCGAACGGGCGCCCGCGCAGGAGCCTCGTGCCGGCGGCGCGGAAGTAGTCCGGGCCGACGTCCGCCATGTAGAAGTGCAGATCCTCGCCGGTCCGCGGCGTGCGCCCCTCGATCGCGACTTCGGCGCTCATCGAGCCGACGGTCGGCAGGATGGTCGCCCACTCGGCCGCCGCGACCCCCGGCAGCTGACGGGCGCGGACGAGCGCCTGGTCGAAGAACGCGCGCGAGCGCGCGAGATCGAAGCCCTTCGCCGCGCCAAGCGCAATCGACGCGGTGGCGACGTTGTCCGGCATGAAACCGAGAGGGACGCGAATCGCGTCGAGGAAACTGCGCAGGAACAGGCCCGTGCCCGTGAGGAGCACGAGGCTCAGCGCGACCTGCGCGGCGACCAGGCCGGATCGGAGCCGGCTGCGGGCGGACGTCGAGCGGGTCTGGTCGCGCAGCGACGCGAGCGCGCCGGTGCGCGCCCCCTGCCAGGCGGGCACCAGTCCGAAGAGCAGCGCCGTGCCGCAGACCGCCGCGGCAGTGAACCCCAGCGCGACGCGGTCGAGGCCCAGGCCCAGCCCCTCGATGTCGATCCCGCCGGGCAGCTGGAAACGCGCCATCAGGCGGAACATCAGGTTGGCGACCAGCAGCCCGAGCGCGCCGCCGATCGACGCCAGCACGACGCTCTCCATCAGCAGCTGACGGCCGATCCGCAGGCGGCTGCCGCCGAGCGCGAGGCGCACGCCGATCTCGCGCCGGCGCGCCGCGGCCCGGGCCAGTTGCAGGTTCGCGAGGTTCGCGCAGCCGATGAGCAGGGTGAGCACGACGATCCCGCCGAGCAGCCGCACGAACGTACGCACGTGGCCGGCGTCGGCGCCGCCGAGCGCCCGCTCGCCGATGGGCTCGAGCTCGATGTCGTCGCTGAGCGGGCGCCGATCCGACGTGTGTTGCTCGCGATACATCGCGTTGATCGCGCCAGCCGCCGTCGCCAGGCTCACGCCCGGCTTCAGCCGCCCGATCGCGGTGATCCAGGTGAACCCGCGGTTCTCCAGCGCACGGCGGTTGCCGAACACGCCGCCACGCAGCCTCGGCATCGATGCGAGGGGAAGATACATCCTGGGCGTCAGCGTCAGGCTCGTACCGCGGAAGCCTTCCGCCGCGATCCCCGCCACGGTCACCAGTTCGCCGTTGACCCGGATGGTGCGCCCCACGACGCCGGGATCGCGCGAAAAACGATCGCGCCACCAGGCATGATCGAGCACGACCGCGATGTCGCCGGCACTCTCGTCGGCGGCGCCGAGCAGGCGCCCGGCGTACGCGGGAACGCCGAGCAGCCCGAAGTAGTTCGGCGACACGAACGACACATCGATGACTTCCGGCGTGCCTTCGATCATCGCCGTCGCCCGCGTCCCGCCGACGGCGGCCAGTCCCTCGAAGAGGTCGGTGCGCGCGGCCCAGTCGCGGTAGTCGGGATACGACACGCTCCACTTGAACGCCACCAGTTCCGACGGGCGGGCGACGCGCAGCGGCCGCAGCAGCGTCGCGTCGGCCAGGCTGAAGACGGCGGTGTTCGCCCCGATCCCGAGCGCCAGCGTCAACACCGCGGCAATCGTGTAACCCGGACTCCGCCACAAAAGGCGCAGCGCGTACGGGACATCGTGGAGGAAGCCGAACATCGTGAGTCCTTTCAGGCTGAGAGGACGGGATTCTGAAGAGGCCGCGAGCCACCACTCGCGTGGAACGCTGAACAGGAGGTCGGCAAACAAGCGCGGCGCGGCGCCGACGCCCTGCCGCGCCAGCGCGGTGCGCGCGCACTGCCGCATCGCGGGTCCGTGCGCGCGCCTCAGCGAGGGCGGGTACGCATAGAGCAGCGCGCCGTAGAGCCGCTCGAGCACCAGGTGCATCACCGGACCCGCTTGGCGCGTGCCGCCCCGAGCAGGGTGGCCATGCGCGTCGTTTCCGCGGCCAGCACCGCGCGCCCCAGCGCCGTCGCGCGATAGTAGCGCCGCCGCTCGTCGTCGAGTTCCGGATCCGGCCGCTCGTCGGCTTCTTCCAGCAGGCCGCTGGCGATCATCCGCTTGATCGTGCCGTAGAGCGTCCCCGGGCCCATGCGGGCCGCGCCGTCGGTGAGACGCTCCACCTCCTGCATGATGGCGTAGCCGTGCCGGTCCTGGTCGGCCAACGCCAGCAGGATGTGCGCGATGGCTGGCGTCAGCGGCACGAACGACCGGGGATCCGGCATGTTCTTCGGCATACATCCGCAACGGACATAGTATAGGACGGCGGTGTCATCGAAACGGTTGACTGCACCGTCAACCGTCAACCGTCAACCGTCAACCGTCAACCGTCAACCGTCAACCGTTAACCGTTAACATGTCTGCATGCGGCTGGACGTGTGGCTGGATGTCTCGTGCCTCTTCAAGACGCGCTCGGAAGCCAAGCGCGCCTGCGAGGGGGGCAAGGTGGACATCAACGGGCAGGCCGCGAAGCCGCATCGGGAGCTGAAGGCCGGCGACGAGCTCGAGATCACCCGGCCGTTCGGGCGGCGCCAGAAGGTGATCGTGCGGGAATTCGCCGAAAAGCACGTCCCCCGCGCCGAGGCGAAGCGCCTTTACGAGGACGTCACGCCGAAGCCCTCGCCCGAGGAGGTCGAGCTGCGCCGGATGGCGCGGATGGCGGCCCCTTTCACCCGGCCCTCGTCACTCGGATCCCCCGACAAGCGCGAGCGCCGGGCGTTACGGAGATTGAAGGGGCGTAGCTGAGCGGATCGTGGTAAAATCAGGAGTTTATGGCTAGTCACGATTCCGCAATCAAGGCGCACCGGCAGAACGTCATCAAGCGCGAGGCCAACCGGCAGTACCGGACGCGGCTGCGTGGCGCGCTGCGCGCCATCCGCACCGCGATCGACTCCGGCGACCCCGGCAAGGTGAAGGACGCGCTGCGCGACACCATCTCGCTCGTCGACAAGATGGCCGGCAAGAAGGTCATCCACCGCAACGCCGCCGCGCGCTACAAGTCGCGCCTGGCCAAGCGCGTCGCCAGCAAGTCAGCGGCATAGCTCGACGACGAGACGTTCGAGGAGCACCCTCGGATCGCCGCCGGAGCTCTTGAGATCCAGGTCGGTGCGGAAGAGGGCGTCGACCGCGGCGGGAATCCGGCGCGGGTCGGCCAGCTTGTCGCGCACGAACCATCCCAGCTGTCCCAGGATCATGTAGGGCACCGCGCCCGCCTCGAGGGCCAGCGCGAGCTGCCGCAGCGCCTCCGCGGGCTTGCGGTTCTGGATCGCGTTGGTCACCGCCCAGTCGTCCTGCGCCGTCTCGGCGCTGACCACTTCCTGCGCATCCGCCAGCGTGATTCTCGGCTTCCCCGCCGCGTAGAGCATCAGCCGCTCGATGTCGCCGCGCAGGCGGACGATGTCGACGCCGGCGCGCTCGGCGACGAGGCGCGACGCCGCCGGCTCGATCTGCTGCCCTGACTCGGCGGCCGCGCGCTTGACCAGCTGCTCGGCGATCCGCGCCGCCGCGCGCAGGTCGACGAATCGCGGGTTCTTCTCGGTCTTCAGCCCCCAGCACTCGACGATCGTCGCGTGCTTGAGGATCGCCTTGCCGGCGCGCCGCGTGCGGTCGATGTCGGCGGCGACCAGCACCAGCGTCGTGGACGGCGACGGATCCTGCACGTAACCGGTCAGCGCGTCGAGATCGCTCTGCGGCTCCGCGTCGGCGCCGGCGTCCTCCGCGTCGGCCGCTTCCTCCGCCGCCTTGCCGCGGCGCTTCGGCTTGAGCAGCCTCTCCGCCCGCACCACCACCACCACGCGCCAGTCGCTCATCATCGGCAGCAGCTTCGCCGACTCGACGATCGACGCCGCCGAGACGCCCTTGTCGCCGGCGTAGAGGCGGTCCACGTTGAACGCGCGCAGCTCGTCCTCGACGACCGCCGTGATGTCCGACGCCAGCCGTGACAGCTCCGCGTCGTCATCCCCCAGCAGCAGGTAGACGGGCGCCGGACTCCGCCTGGCGATCGCTGTCCGAACCTCTGCGGGATTGGCCGCCGGCATGGCCTAGAAGGCTTCCAGGATGGCGCTGACGAGCGCGCGCGCGAATTCGTTGGCCATCCGCTCCTGGGCGTTGATGTCCTGCCCGAGGAAGGCGTTGGTGTCGACGGCGCTCGTCGGATCCAGCGCGGCCTCTTCGCGGTACTGCATCGACGGGTTCGCCCAGAGCACTTTGTTCGTGTGCATGTCCTTGAACTCGACCGACGCGCTGAGCGTGTAGGCGTAGCGGGTCGCCTGCTGGGCCGCGTTGAAGGCGACGGGCGTCAGCGTGTATGACGTGATGACACCGGTGAGCAGGCCGTCGACGCCTGTCGTGTCGGGCACGATGGTGTACTTGCCGCGGCCGATGAACTCGGTGCGCACCTTCTCGGTCACCCGGCGATCGAGGTCGAAGACCGCGGTGTTGTTGGTGAACTGCGGCACGCCGATCCGCTTGATGTAGGCCGGCAGGAACGAGCCGCGCCCCGCCAGCGAGTAGCCGCAGCCCGACTGCACCAGCACCGCGAGCGCGAGCACCGCCGCCGCGTAGATCTTCGTCCGCATGACTACCCCACGACGATGCTGACCAGTTTTCCCCCGGAGACGACGACCACTTTCTTTACCTGCCTGCCGGCCACGTGCGCCTGCACCTGAGGGTCGGCCAGTGCCAGCTCGCGCAGCTGTTCTTCAGACGTATCGGCGGGCACCGTCAGCCGGCTCCGCAGCTTGCCGTTGACCTGCACCGGGACCACGATCTGCTCCGCTTTCGCCACCGTTTCGTCGAACGCGGGCCAGCCGGCCGCGACCATGCCGTCCTTGTGGCCGAGCGCTTCCCACAGCTCCTCGGCCATGTGCGGCGCGAACGGCGACAGCATGCGTACCAGCGCCTCGATCGCTTCCTTCAGGACGGCGATCGTCGCCGCGCGCTCGATCGTGCCGACACCCCCCGCCTCGTCGGCGCCGACGCCGCAGCGCGTCGCCGTGCAGAAGGCGTAGAGCTCGTTGACCAGCTCCATCATCCCCGACACGGCGGTGTTGAGGTGGACGCGGGGATCGAGATCGAGCGTCACTCGGCGGATGGTCTCGTGCGTCTTGCGCCGCAGCGCCCGCTCCGACTCGTTCAGCTCCAGCGTGGACGGATCGGGAATGCCTTCGCCGCCGATCGTTTCGGCCAGCGAGTCGGCCAGGCGCCAGACGCGCGCCAGGAAGCGCCAGCTGCCCTCGATGCCGGCGTCGCTCCACTCGATCTCCTTTTCCGGCGGCGCGACGAACGCCACGTAGAGCCGCAACGCGTCGGCGCCGTATTTCTCCACCATCGCGTCGGGATCGACGACGTTGCCCTTCGACTTCGACATGACCTCGCCGTCCTTGAGGACCATGCCCTGCGTCAGCAGGTTCGTGAAGGGCTCGCCCAGGTGGGTCATGCCGAGGTCGCGGAACACGCGCGTGAAGAACCGCGAGTAGATCAGGTGCAGGATCGCGTGCTCGACGCCACCGACGTAGAAATCGACCGGGCCCCAGTAACCGACCTTGTCGGGATCGAAAGGCAGCCCGTCGTCCTTCGGATCGCAGAAGCGGAAGAAGTACCACGACGAGTCCACGAACGTGTCCATCGTGTCGGTCTCGCGGCGCGCCGGGCCGCCGCAGGCCGGACAGGCCACGTTGACGAACTCCGGGATCTGGCCCAGCGGCGAGTCACCGCGCCCGCTGAATTCCGCGGTCTTCGGCAGCGTCACCGGGAGATCGTCGTACGGCACGGGGACGATGCCGTCCTTCTCGCAGTAAATGACCGGGATCGGCGTGCCCCAGTAGCGCTGGCGCGAGATGCCCCAGTCTTTCAGCCGGAACTGCACGGTGCCCTGCCCGATGCCGCGCTTCTCGGCATCCGCCGTCATCCGGTGGTTGGCCTCTTCCCACGGCAGGCCGTTGTACTGATCCGAGTTGATCAGCGAGCCTTCGCCGGCGTGCGCCTCGGTCATCGTGTTGGCGTCGAGCGGCGCGTCGGGTCTCTGCACGACGATGGTGATCGGCAGCTTGTACTTGCGCGCGAACTCGAAGTCGCGCTCGTCGTGGCCGGGCACGCCCATGACGGCGCCGGTGCCGTACTCGATCAGCACGAAGTTGGCGACCCAGATCGGGACCGGCTTGCCGGTAAACGGGTTGATGGCCCTCCGGCCCGTGTCGAAGCCCTCCTTCTCGACCTCGCCGGTCATGCGCGCGGATCGATCCTGTCCGGTGAACTTCGCCACCTTCGCGCGGAACGCCGCCGGATCGGGAGACGCGTCGGCAAACTCGCGCACCAGCGGATGCTCCGGCGCCAGCACGATGAAGTTGGCGCCGTAGATCGTGTCGATCCGCGTGGTGAAGACCTCGAGCGAGGTGCGAGGGGCGAGGTCCGAGGTGCGGCCTGCGGCGCCGGAATCTGCTTCCACTTCGAAGCGTACTCGTGCGCCTTCGGAGCGGCCCACCCAGTTGCGCTGCATGGTGAGCACCTTCTCGGGCCACTCGCCCAGCTCCTTCATGCCGTTCAGCAGTTCGTCGGCGTAGTGCGTGATCTTGAAGAACCACTGCTCCAGGTCGCGCGTGATCACTTCGGTGCCGCAGCGCCAGCACTTGCCGTCGACGACCTGTTCGTTGGCCAGCACGGTCATGCAGCTCGGGCACCAGTTGACGCTCGAGCGCTTGCGGAAGGCCAGCTCGCGCTCCAGCATCTTCAGGAAGATCCACTGGTTCCACTTGTAGTAGTCGGGCAGGCAGGTGGCGATCTCCCGCTCCCAGGCGTAGCTGATGCCCAGGCGCTGCAGCTGCCCTTTCATGTGAGCGATGTTCTCGAGGGTCCACGTCTCGGGGTGCGTGCGGTTCTTGATCGCGGCGTTCTCGGCCGGCAGGCCGAACGCGTCCCAGCCGAAGGGGTGGAGCACGTTGAAACCGCGCATCCGCTTCATGCGCGCGACGACGTCGCCGATGGTGTAGTTCCGGACGTGTCCCATGTGCGCGTGTCCGGACGGATACGCGAACATCTCGAGACAGTAGAACTTCGGCTTCGACGGATCCTCGTCCACCTCGAAGGCGCGCGTGGTCCGCCACCGGTCCTGCCACTTCTTCTCGATTGTCTGCGGTTTGTACTCGGGCACGATCCTTAAATTATAGCCCGCGCGGTTGGAGCACGTCGAAGGTGGCCTCGAGGCAGTCGCGCAGCGCCTCGAGGTCGTAGCCGCCCTCGGTCACGAGCGCCAGCGGACAGCCGACGCGGCGCGCGGTGTCGGCCAGGCTCTGCACGATCGCCGCGTACCCCTGCGTCGTCACGCGCATCGACGCCAGCGGATCGTCGAGGTGCGCGTCGTAGCCCGCCGAGATCAGCAGCAGCTCCGGCGCGTACTCGACCAGCCGCTCGGCGATCCGTTCGTAGGCCTTGGCGTAGTCGGCATCGGTCGCGCCGGCCGCGAGCGGAACGTTGAACGTGAAGCCCAGCCCCTTGCCGGTCCCGGCTTCGCTGGCCGCGCCGGTACCGGGATAGAAGGGGTATTGGTGTGTGGAGACGTAGAGGACGCGCCGGTCCTCGTAGAACATCCACTGCGTCCCGTTGCCGTGATGGACGTCGATGTCGACGACCGCCACGCGCGAGCGCCCGCGCGCGATCGCCGCGGCGGCGGCCACGGCGACGTTGTTGAACAGGCAGAAGCCCATCGCGCGATCGCGTTCCGCGTGATGCCCCGGCGGCCGTACCAGCGCGAACGCCGTCTCCCCCGTCGCCAGCGCGTGCTCGGCGGCCTGCACCGCCGCGCCCGCCGCCAGCAGCGCCACCTCGTGCGACTCCGGCGAGGTGAAGGTGTCTTCGTCGAGCATCGCCGCGCGCCCCTTCACTTCGTCGAGCGCGTCGAGATACTCCGCGTCGTGCACCCGCAGCAGCTCTTCCCGAGTCGCCGGGCGCGGCTCGACGATGCGTCCGCCGAAGTGGTCGCGCCACGCCGTCGCCACGCGGGTGAAGACCTCGGCGCGTTCCGGCCGCTCCGGGTGCCCCGGCGGCGGCGTGTGCTCCTCGAATCGCGGGCTCGATATCAGCAGCATTGGCGTCGACGGCTATTATTCATGCTCTCGATCGTCCCACCGCATCTTTTGCGGCGGCCTCCAACACGCCAAGGGCCCGTTCCAGATCGATCTGCGCCGCGTCGATCGTGTCCTTGGCCGTGCCGGCCACGTGCAGCGGCGCGCCGATCGCGAGGGCCACGCGGCTGAACGGCTTCGGTACCTGCGTACGGTCCCAGCTGTTCATCTCCCAGAAGCGGCTCGCCTCGAAGTGGAACGGCAGGATCGGATACCCGGTCGCGCCGGCGAGGAAGACCGCACCCGGCTGCGCGACGCGCGCCGGCCCGCGCGGGCCGTCGAGGGTGAAGCCGGCCGGACGCCCCGCGGCCAGATCGCGGCGCAGCTGCACCAGCGCGCGCGCCCCGCCGCGCGACGAGGACCCGCGCGCGGTGCCGTAGCCGAAGCGCCGGATGATGCCCGCGATCCATTCGCCGTCGAAGTTCTGGCTGGTGATGACGACGATGCCGCGGTTCTTGAAGAAGACCGTCGCGGGAAGGATGCGTCCGTGCCAGAACGCCATGATCGGCTGCCGGCCGGAGGCGACGATCGACTCGTAGTGGGCGTAGCCCTCGACGTGCCACCGCCAGGTCGCCGCGAGCGCCCGGATGACCGGCGCGCCCAACGCCGAGATCGCGCCCGCCCGGCGCAGCTGACCCGGCGTGAGGACGGGCTCGCTCACATGCCTTCGTACTGCGGCCCGCCGCCGCCCTCGGGCGGCACCCAGTCGATGATCTGGTACGGGTCCATGATGTCGCACGTCTTGCAGTGGACGCAGTTCGAGGCGTTGATCTGCAGCTTCTTCCGTCCCGTCCCGTCGTCCACCATCTCGTAGACGTTGGCCGGACAGAACCGGATGCATGGATTGCCGTACTCTTCGCGGCACCGCGTCGCGCAGACCGAGGCGTCGTGCACGATGAGGTGCGACGGCTGGTCTTCGGGATGGCGCGTGCCCGAGTAGTGCACGCCGGTGAGCCGATCGAAGGTGAGCTGGCGATCGATCTTGACCGGGTTCACCGTCGCGTCGGAATCGGGACGCGCGTCCTTGTAGTATTCCGTGAGCTTTTCGATGCGGGTCCAGCCGCCGTGCGCCGGCAGCGGGTCCCGGAACCACCAGCCGCCCGTGAACAGCGACAGCCCGGTGAACATCGCGCCGGCGAGCGAGCCGTAGCCGAACGCCTGGTGGACGTTGCGGACGGGATAGAGCTCCTTGCGGATCGCGCTCGCGTTCACGCGATCCTCGTAGACCTTCAGCGCTGCGGCCGACGTGTCCCCCTTGCCGATCGCCTCGAACGCCGTCTCGGCGGCCAGCATACCGGAGCGCATGGCGAGGTGAATGCCCTTCAGCCGCGCCGAGTTCATGAAGCCCGCCGCGTCGCCGCCGATGAGCGCGCCCGCCGCGTAGAGCCGCGGCACGGTGTACCAGCCGCCCTCCGGCAGCGCCTTCGCGCCGTAACGGACCAGCGACGCCCCCTGCAGCATCGACGCGACCAGCGGATGCCGCTTCAGGTGCTGGAACGACACGTGCGGGTCGAACATCGGGTCGCGGTAGTCGAGGCCCGTGACCAGGCCGAGCGACACCAGGTTGTCGTGCAGCGAATACATGAAGCCGCCGCCGAACTCTTCCATCTTCAGCGGATAGCCCATCGTGTGGACGACGCGCCCAGGCTCGGTCCGTCCAGCCG
>Ga0207651_10001503_pt1 | contig 10628 bp, 9 predicted proteins | sample KBSM23metaG_FD_184328 | JGI IMG/M metagenome (GOLD analysis project Ga0207651, IMG submission 184328) | Miscanthus rhizosphere microbial communities from Kellogg Biological Station, Michigan, USA - KBS M2-3 metaG (SPAdes) (version 2) | ecosystem: Host-associated > Plants > Roots > Rhizosphere >... | reverse complement strand
AATTTGAAGCAATCCGTGGCTGCCCCCGCAACTGTGAGCGGCGAGCCTTAGGTCCAGATCGGCCACTGGGAAACTGGGAAGGCCGGACCAACAAGGCAACGACCCGCGAGCCAGGAGACCTGCCAGCGCAGTCACCCAACCGGTGGACGGGGCGTCCATACGGAGCGGTCTTTCGCAGCGGTGACGGCAATGCCGGTGCGAAGGCCGTGAGAGCGAAATCTCCCACGACATTCCGCATGTGAGGCAGGCGACACGTCGCACGCTCATTTGCGTTCTTCGTAACGGGCCTGGTCTTCACCGATGCGTCCGCGCGCCAAGCGCGGAGCGCAAACGAAGGAACGTTGTGTCATGGGACGAGGTCATACCGCCAAACTTTTCGGCGCCGCGGTGGCGCTCACTGCATCTATTTCGGGCTCGCAGGGACAGATCGCCCTGCCGCCGGTCGACGTCAACTGGACGCGCCTCAACAGCGGAATGGTCGGCACGTCGACCAGCATCATCACATCGCAGGACATCGAAAGCTCGCCGGCGCAGAACCTGCCGGACATCCTGTCGCAACAGGTCGGCGTACAGGTTCAACATCTGCTCAGCTCGACGAACGGCTCGCGCGACGCCGTCGACCTGCGCGGATTCGGTGCTTTTGCACAATCGAACGTGCTGATGCTCGTCAATGGCCGGCGCTTTCAGGATTTTGATCTCCAGGGATTCGATTTTTCGGCAATCCCGCTCAACAGCATCGAGCGGATCGAGATCACCCGCGGCAACAGCGGCACGGTTCTTTACGGCGACGGCGCCATCGGCGGCGTCATCAATATCGTCCTGAAAAAAGGGTCATCACCGGGCGCCACCAATCGCGTGGAAGCATTCGGCGGCTCTTTTCAATATTGGGAGGGGCGTGCATCGGCGGCCGCGACGAGCGGGCCATGGTCGGTTGGGGCGTTTGGAAACGCCATCAGCTCCGAGGGCTATCGCGTCAACAGCGCGTTGCGACAACGTAATATCAACGCGACGCTGAGCTACTACACGCCCAACCTGGGCGCATATTTTACTGTGGCTGGGGATCGCCAGTTTCAGGGTTTGCCGGCGGGACTTCTCAACTTGCCGAGCGCCCTTCCGTTCACGCTCGAAACGCCGTGGCAATCGAATACCCCACTCGATTGGGGCAAGAAGCAGGCGATCAATTTTGCGACCGGATTCAATGCAACCGTTAGCCCGAGCGTCGAGCTGATCGTCGACGGCAGCGTACGGCGCAAATTCCAGCAGGCGCAATTCTTCAACTACTTCGATAGCGCGCCCCCGTTTGGGTACACCGTAGCTAGCGCGACATCGATGAACTATGTCAACACAGCGATGACGACATCGTCGGTGACGCCGCGGCTCGACGTGTCACATCAGCTGTTCGGTCTGCCGAACCGGTTGCTGACAGGCATCGACTTCTACAACACGCAATACAATTCAGACCGCCCGACTGGTCCAGGCCTAGTGCCGGTCCACAAATATGACATCCAGCAAAGAACGCTCGGCTTCTATGCCATGAACACGACAGCAATTCGGCCGGACACCGACATTTCGATCGGTGGGCGCATCCAGAAAAACTCGGTCGATGCGCATGACACGTATAGTGCCGTCAACGATCCCCTTGCTGGGCTCGGCAACAATCCTGAAATCCCCCCGTTCGACCAGAGCGAGTGGCAATGGGCGGCGCATCTGGGGCTTGAGCACCGTTTCAGCAATACGTTTGCGGTCTTTGCCCGCGCCGCGCGCGCATTTCGTTTGGCCAATGCCGACGAACGGGTTGGTGCCGGCGGTCCGCTCATATTCGTCGTTCCGACATTCGATCTGCAGACGCAGACGTCGTGGGACGTCGAGGGCGGGGTCCGCGTCGATGTCGGACAATTCCACCTCCAGTCCAGCGTCTATCTGATGCGGCTGAAGAACGAGATCCATTTTTTGCCGGCGATTGGCGTCGATACCAACCTCGATCCGACGCAACGTGTCGGTTGGGAGACAGCCGCGTTCTACCAGATCAACAATTCGGCGCGCCTGCGCGGCGGGGTGACTTACATAGATGCAACATTCCGCGAGGGTGCGTTTGCCGGCAACGAAGTCCCGCTGGTGTCCCGGTGGTCGGGCTATGCGGGAGTGACCTGGGAAATCGTGCCGAAGTGGCTCACGCTCGATGTGACGAGTCGGCTGTATGGACCCCGGCGGATGGATAACGACCAGGCCAACGTTCAGCCGCTTATCCCCGGGCAGGCGACTGCCGATGTCAAACTGAGCGGCAAGTATGACCGGTTCTTCTGGTCTGCTGCCGCGCTCAATGTCTTCGACAAGCATTATTACGACTACGCCATCGCGAGCGGCGGGATCGCCGCCGGAGTGTTCGCTCCGTCCGGTGTGCCGCCGACGATCGGGTTGTTCAGCGCATTTCCTCTGGCGGGCAGAACGTTCCTGCTTCAGGCCGGTGCAACCTTCTAGGCGGACGGCAGGCCGGTGCCGAATTAAATGAGTGATCTCCGTCACAGCGGCGGATAGTCTTCACGGGCATATCTGGAATTGGCCTGAGGTTGACCCTTCGGGGGCCCGTGCCGTTTTGGCAGGAGATTCAAGATGATCAAAAAAACACTGGTGGCATTTGCAGGCCTTGCGCTTGTCGCCCTTGCGACCACGTCGGCCGACGCGCGCGTGCGTGCGGGCATGCTCACATGCTCCGTTGCGCCCGGCGTGGGTCTTGTTCTCGGCTCGCAGAAGCAAGTGAACTGCGACTTCCGCTCCGTGCAGGGCTGGCAAGAGTCCTATTCGGGCCGCATCACGCGTATCGGGCTCGACGTCGGGTTCACCGAGGGTGGAACGATTGCGTGGGCCGTCTACGCACCAGCCGAAGGTGGCCGTGGCGCACTCGCTGGGAACTACGGCGGCGCCACCGGTGAAGCGACGATCGGTGGCGGCCTCGGCGCCAATGTGCTGATTGGCGGTTTGCAGCGCTCGATCGCGTTGCAGCCGGTCTCGGTCGGCACGCAACGCGGTCTCAACGCCGCTGTTGGCATCGGCGGGCTCGAGCTGTTCGCGCGCTAGTCAAACCACTGGATATCGAAACAAGGCCGTCCGTCACGGCGGCCTTTTCTTTGCCGTCACAGCGGTTTCCATTCGGCCGGGACGAACTCGTAGCCGCTTGCCGTCTTTGCAATGTGCCCGCACGCGGGGAAGGGGAAGTGGTACGCCTCGACAAGCATGCGGTCGGCTGAAACGCGATCAAGCATCCGGCGTCGCGTTTCGACGGCCTGCGGCCCATCCATGTCGAAGGCCGGCTGCCATTCAGGATGGCGCGCAAACAAATAGGGGTTTCGTACGGTGTCGCTCATCGCCAGCATGGATTGGTTGCCGGAATGGATGGCAAATGCCGTATGGCCCGGCGTATGGCCGTAGGCCGCCATGGAGACGATACCGGGTGCAACCTCGTTGCCCGGTTTGAAGCGTTGTACGTCCTTGGCGATGTCCTTGAAAATACGCCGCGCGTTCAGGAAATAGCGCTTTACCGCGCCTTCCGCTTTCGACATGTTCGCATCGTTCATCCAGAAATCCCATTCCGGTTCCGGCACGACGACCTCGGCGTTCGGAAAAATCTTTGCGCCGTCTTTGGTTTTGATGCCGTCGATATGATCCGGATGGAAATGCGAGATTAAAATCGTATCGACTGCCTTTGGGTCGATGCCGGCTGCCTTGAAGTTGTCGAGCAGGCTGCCCGCGGTGTCGGCGATCTGGCCTGCAGTCCCGGTATCGATCAGCACCAGCTTTGCGCCGGTGTTCACCAGCAATGCCGTGAACGAGATGGGCAAAATCTTCGGCGGCAGGAACGCGGCGGCGAGCGCGTCGTTGACCGCGGAGCTGCTCGCGTTGCGGACGAATTTCTCGTCGATCGGCACATACCAGACGCCGTCGTAAAGCGCGGTGAGCTGATAGCGGCCGAGATTGTAGCGATAGACGCCGGAGCCTTGCGCCGTAGCTGACGGTGCGCGCGCCGCCGCGGGCGGCGTCAGCGCTGCGCCGGCGAGCAGCGCCGAGCCGGCCAGGAATGTGCGGCGGTCGAGAGTGGTCATTGCGGTCGTCTCCACATCGTGGCGGGGAGTTTAACACCGCTCCGGTGCACAAGCGTCCCTAGCCCGGCCTGAGCAAGTCGTTATGATCGCCGCTGCGGGCGGGCGAAGAGGGCGGTAGCGAGAATGCGAATACGAATGGCGGCGCTGCTGGCCGGGGGCCTTGCCGCTGCGGCGCTCGGAGGTTGCACCACCGAGATCGGGCCGACCTCGGCCGAGTTAAAGGCGCGCTGGGATGCCGAAAATATCTATCCGCAGAACTACCGGCAGGATTTGCTGGCATTCCTGCGAACCTATCTCAACGACCCGACACAGGTGCGCGCGGCGACGGTCTCGCAGCCCCAGCTCAAATATATTGGGCCAGGCGACCGCTACGTAAGCTGCGTGCGCTTCAATGCGCGCAATTCCGACGGGAAGTACGTGGGATCGAAGGAGGGCGCGGCGACATTCGTTTCGGGCAAGCTCGAGCGCTTTTTCGATACCCCGAGAGAGTTGCGCGAGCGCGAGTTGTGCAAAGACGCCGTGTTCCAGCCGTTCCCGGAACTGGAACGGCTGACGCGATAAAACACGCGCAACCCGCGCCGGGCGGTCAGCTCGGCGGCACATCTTTAGACAAACGACTCTTTAGTCAGCTCGGAGAAAAGGTCACTTGACCTTGAGGTTCTCCGCGGACGTCTTTCCGCGGTTCTCGACGAGCTCGAACTGAACGGTCTGTCCTTCGTTCAGCGTGCTAAGTCCGGCGCGTTCAACAGCCGAGATGTGCACGAACACATCCTTCCCGCCTTCTTGAGGCTGGATGAAGCCATAGCCCTTCGTCGGATTGAACCACTTAACGGTGCCCTGAGGCATTGCTAGATCTCCGAGGTATTGCAAACGCCGTAGTGTGCCATAATCCTTAAGGCGTGAACAAGGTCCCAAAGCACGAGACTTGAAGCGGGACTTTGTGGATATTTTGGCGATTTCACGGGGCTTCTCGCGCGTCCTGCCAGCTCCGGGTGAGCCCGTCCCGATGGTCGGGTGTTGCGCCGGCAAGGCCCGGCCCGGTCTGTTCGATATTGTGAAAGCGGGCGGGGGAGGTCGGAGCCCGGACGCGGGCATTGCCCGACGCCAAAGGGCGAACCCAAGTGAAGCGTGCCGGTGCCGGGTGAGAGATTTGAACTCCTCACCAACGGTTTACAAAACCGCCTGGGGCGTTTGATTTCTTTTGGATTTTTTTCGCCATGTCGCGCCTGTGTCGCACTAAGGATCACGCGGCCCGAATCGCCGCCGATCGTCGCCATGTCGGCGCGGTCTCGATGCCATCGAACAGATGCCCGTATAGATCGAACGTCATCCGTACGGAGAGTGGCCATAACCGTCTGTAGACGTTTGGGGGACCATTTCAAGTATTGGAGCAGCGTGGCGGAGGGTATGGAAGCCGTAGCATGATGGGTTATCACCGGGGTCCGTCTCGCCCCAGGCCCGGTGGCGCAATCAAACAAGCTATAGGCCATCGATTGCAATTTTATACCGAATTTATGTTGGGCGAAGGCGCTACAAGGTTACCGTTATCCCGTGGCGCGCGTGGCCAGCTACCATGCACAAGTGTCTGCGTGGTCGCGGCCTCGAATTGTGGGGGTGTGATCTCATGTACAGTTTCTTACGCGTTGCTTGTGTGTCCTTGGCGCTTGCGTTCATAGCTGCGCCATCCTGGGCTTTCACGCTAACGTTTGACGAGAACGGGAACTGCACCGGTTGTGGTGCTGGTACTTTTGTGTACGGAGCCGATCCAACGGGCGCCTATGGTGGCAACGTCCTTGCTTACATTCTACCAAGCCTGGTGATCTCAGGTACCGTTGGCATTAACGATCCCGACGGCAGGCCAAGTGACGCTATATCATTTACGAACGCAAATGGCGTGTTGGACGGCGGCACGAATGCCGACCGTATGATCTTCTATTCCTTTGACAACGCGGGCTTGCTGGCGGATGTCGGTGGTATCCTCACAGGTTTGAACCTTTCTTTCTCCATTCCGGAGAACGCTGACGGAACCTTTCACTACGACGTTGGCAATGTGTACAACGGCCTTTCCGGCGACTCGACGACTCCCATTCCTGCCGCTCTCCCGCTCTTTGCTGGCGGGCTGGGCGTGATTGGTTTGCTCGCTCGGCGTAGAAAGCGGAGGCAAGCCGTCTAACCAAAATTAGTATGTGGCCGGGAAACCCTCGGGCGAAAACGCTCGAGGGTTTTTTGTTGAGCCGTGTCGCTCACGATGTCCGCTATTTAGGTCGTTATTGGGGGCAAAGCGGACATGCCCTTTTGCACTGCATATGTCTGCTAATGACCCAAAGCGGACATTGCGATGATCCGGTCAGCCTGATTATGGAAGCTATCACTTCGGCAGGTTCACTGTCGCCCAATCGCGGAATGCGTACATTCGGATGGGTAATAAGGACGAAAAGTGGTCTGTATGGATCAGCCACCACCTTTCCCGAGGGGTAGCCTGTTTCATCACCGAAACGGCTTCGGGCCTCGGTAGTAACAGTAAGTACAGCGCTCCCGCCCGTGCTTCACGGGAGATCTAAGCAGACACTGCCGCTGTTCAAACTCATTTTTTTCAACGCAAGAACGCTGGGTCACGCCACACCCCGAGCGCCTTGTGTTGTTTGGCGGCCCCGCCTGACTTCAAATCAGGCGGGGCTGTTTTAGAGTGTTCAATCGAGTAACAACCATGCAAACTCAAACAGCGATCGCACCTGTCGTCACCACCTTCGTTCGTCGAATTTGGGCACCCGCAATTGTAGCTGTTGGATTGGGGCTCACTGTGAGTTGGATTTCTATTATCGGATATGCGCTCGTTTCCACGATGATAGGAATAGTAACATCTGTTTGGATCGGAGAGGTCACCGCGAGGGCGGTCTTTCTCGCCGGGTTTTTTTGAGCAAAAGTGATGGCAAGAACTAACAAAAACTTGTCGGCGAAAAATAAGACGGGCCGGCCCGCCACAGCCGTTCCCTTTAGCTGGCAATCCGGCACTTCGATTCAAATTCTGAGTCAATCTGTTCTGCCGGCGCTTTGTGGCTAGCCGCTGGGCAGGAAGGGGCCGCGCCGAAGCGGTTCGCGCCGGAGCGCGGCCCGCTCTTTAACGGGTGATCCCAGTCGTAGTCCGCTATTGGCCCAAAGCAGACATCCCTAGTTGGGCCGCACATGTCTGCTTTCGGGGGTAAAGCGGGCATGGCGTTTTGCATTGTACGTACCGCGGTACCCAAGCGATCCGTCCCGCGACGCGACGCGCAGGACTTCGGCTTAACCGCAGATTTTTATCTTGGAGCATACAGGCAACCAGCGGGCCATTCAGGCAGCATTCACGAATCAGTTAGAGTTCGGTGGAAATGCCGGAGGGTCATTCCGAGCGGGGAAATCCATGAGCATAAAATCCTTCCTCCTCACACTCGCAATATTCTGCGGAGGATATGTCTCCAATACGCTCCTCGATAATGCCGTAGACGCCGCGGAGAAATACTTTCACCTGTCAACCGCGGCATACAAAAGTGATTCCAATGGCTACATCATTTGTAGCAATGAGAAGCCAAAGGATAGCCCGGTAGGGCCCATTGTCGCCGCTCCCGCCAATTTCTAGTGGGAGCATCGGGCGCGACGCGCCTAGGGCTGACCGATGTCCGCTTTTGCCCCTTAGCGGACGTGGTCTAGCGCACCGCACATGTCCGTTTTTGGGGGCAAAGCGGACATAACCAAACTTCTTGCGCTGAAATTTTTTCGGCCAAGTGAAATCACTGATATTTCACGGCTTCTCGCGCTCACGGATTGCTCCTATAAAGTGCGCGTCGCGCATGCTCCGAAAATCTCCGCCATCTGTTTTGAAAGGCAAGGCCCTACGGTCGGGCCGGAGGGATTTTTCAGTTGCGCAAATTCTGGCGCTGTCGGTGGCGCTCACATTGCTCATATCGATACCGATCTGGACGCATCCCCTGCCGCCTCTGTCCGACTACGTGAATCATCTGGCGCGGATGCACGTGATCGCGGACCTGTCCCGCAATCAGAAGCTGGCGATGTTTTACCAGCTGAATTGGCAGGTGATCCCCAATCTGGCGATGGACGCCATCGTGCCGTCGCTCGCCCGGCTTGTTAGCGTTTACCTCGCTGGACAGATTTTTCTTGTAGCAATGTTCACGCTCATCATATCGGGCGTGGTGGTGCTCAATCGGGCGCTGGTCGGCAGATTTTCCGTGCTGCCACTGCTGGCAATCCCGCTACTCTACAATTACATTTTTCTTGTCGGCCTGACGAATTACATATTCGGGATCGGCGTCGCTTTATGGACGCTTGCTGCCTGGGTCAGCACCAGAGAGCGTGCCTGGCCGATACGTTTCGCGCTGTCCACCGCGTCTGTCGTCATCTTGTTTTTCTGCCATCTGTCGGCGCTCGGTATCTACGCCATCGGTCTGCTCTCCGGCGAAATTCTGCGGCTATGGCAGCAAAAGTCCACGCCCTGGCCGCCCAGAATTGCAGAGTTTGTTGTGAGCGGCCTGCCGTTTCTTGTCGTGGCGCCGCTGCTCTACGAAAGTCCCACAATGCACCTTGTCGCCGCGACCTCCTGGGAGCAGCGTGGCAAGCTCGACGGATTGATTTATGTCTTTGCGACTTATTCCGACATCGTGGCCTTCGCATTGATCGCAATCCTGACGGCGGGCGGCGTATGGGCCGTACGCCACCGCGTTTTGCAATTTCATCCGCTGGCCACGGTTCTTCTTGTCGTGGGAGGTGTCGTTTATTTCGCGCTGCCGCGCGTTATGTTTGACACCTATATGACCGATCAACGCGTGCCGCTTGGCGTGGTCTTCATGCTTTTCGCCTGCGGCGACCTCGACACGCACCACCGCCTGGTCCGACGCGGATTCCTGAGCCTGCTCGTGGTTCTCATCGCCTTGCGGCTGCTGGAAGTCGATTACAACTGGTCGCAGCTGTCAGACTCGACGAGCGAGTTTCGTTCATCGGTGCGGCGCATCGCGCCGGGCTCAAAGGTCTTCGTTGCCTATGCCAATGAGTCAGCCGGCGAGGACGTCCGCGATCTCGGCCTTGTTCACGCCGCCTGCATTGCCACGATCGAGCGCTCGGCGTTGGTCACAACCCTGTTCACCGTCGAAGGCAAGCAGGTCGTACACGTTCGTCCTGAATACCGCGATTTTGCCGACCAGCGTGACGGGACGCCCCCATCGACCCCGCAGCTCATTCTGGCTGCCGAGCATCCGCTGCCGGATATGCCTGCTTTTTGGCTGAACTGGACCAGGTTCGACTACATCTACATTCTTTTCACCGAAGACGAAGCGCCTAATCCCGATCCGGCTCGGCTGCGCCTCGTCACCGATGGCGACCGGTTTCAGCTCTATCGCGTCATCAAGCCCCAATAGCGTTGGCAAACTTCACTGCGCGGGGGCGTGCGCCGGGCGCCATCCGATTCCGGACATCCTGATAAAGCGCGGACTATCAATCAGAGCTGCTATCCACCCGCTACAACGAGTTCAAAGCAATGTACCGTGCGCGCATCGAGCAAGCCGACCCGTTTTGATGGCAATGTCCGCTATTGGCCCAAAGCAGACATGACCTAGTGCACCGCACATGTTCGCTTTCAGGGGTAGAGCGGACATCGTGAGACCGCGCCCGCGGTTTTTTTGTCGGCCTCCGTTCGAATGAGAATCGCACTTCCTAGAGCGACAGTTTTTGCTTCGCGGTTTGTTCGTCGAGATTTTCAGTGGCCGCGCCCTTGCCACCAGGGTGCGCTGGGTCGAGTTGGAGACGTTGTGGCGTTCCTGACCCGAAGAGTGGCAGTCTATCCGATATTATGTGCACGTCGTCCGGTCAGATTTGGTATTTCCATGTTCAAATCGCGGACTCGTTTTGAATATTTTTCGACAAACGAACTCATAAAAAAGGTGCGTTGGTAAGCTGCGGCAATTCGCCGTGAACCAACATGACATCGGATTGTTATGTGGGGATGGATACACACCTCGCAAAACTTATTCTTGTTCTTCTGACGATCGGTTTTGCCGTGGGCTTTGCCTCAGGGTACGGCATTCGCGCTGGCATTTCCCATTATCGGCGCGCCATTGCAAAACGGAACCGGATGCTCATTGGGTAATGCCGAGCGCCGCTCAAAGGGAGTGGCAATCGGACTGCCGCCCAGGTTCGGGACGAGAAGCTTTGTTCCGGTAGGGATCTACCAATCGCAAATCTTGTGACGACGATCACAGCCCGAATCCAGCCGGTGGCTAAACTAACAATGAGAACTCCAAGGATTGGAGGGGACCGTGTGGACCATAAGAGAATACGGGACAGAGATTTTCGCGCTCACGTTTGCGATCGGGACACTTCTCGCATTGGCATCGGTGATCCCCGCCTGATGCGGCCCCTAAGGCCAATCGACAGGCGCGACGCCCATACCGGCCACACTGCCGCTATTCGCGGGTGGCGCCGGTCTGCTAGGGTTCTTTGCCCGGCGAAGGAAAATTAAGAACAAGGCTGCAGTGGCAGCGGCCT
>Ga0207651_10001499_pt1 | contig 10635 bp, 8 predicted proteins | sample KBSM23metaG_FD_184328 | JGI IMG/M metagenome (GOLD analysis project Ga0207651, IMG submission 184328) | Miscanthus rhizosphere microbial communities from Kellogg Biological Station, Michigan, USA - KBS M2-3 metaG (SPAdes) (version 2) | ecosystem: Host-associated > Plants > Roots > Rhizosphere >... | reverse complement strand
GGTGGCGAACAAGAGCAAGTTCGGCATCGACGTCATCAACCTGTCGCTCGGCCACCCGATCTACGAGCCGGCCTCGACCGACCCGTTGGTCCAGGCGGTGGAGCGCGCGTCGAAGGCGGGCATCATCGTGCTGGCCGCCGCCGGCAACAACGGCCTCAACCCGACGACGGGGCAGCCGGGATACGCGGGCATCAATTCGCCGGGCAACGCGCCGTCGGCCATCACCGTCGGCGCGGTGTCCACGAGCAACACCGTCACGCGGAACGACGACCGCATCCCGGACTACAGCTCGTCGGGCCCCACGTGGTACGACGCGATCGTGAAGCCCGATCTGCTCGCGCCGGGTCACCGTATCATCGCGGTGGGCGCGAAGAAGAGCACGATCTACCAGAACTATCCCGAGCTGCGCGCCGCTGACGCCGACTACATCCGCCTGAGCGGGACCAGCATGGCGACGGCGGTGGGGTCGGGGGTAGTGGCGCTGATGATCGAGCAGCACCGCCTCGCCGATCCCTACTCGCCGGCGCTCACGCCGAACACCGTGAAGGCGATGCTGCAGTACTCGGCCTTTGCCGTACGCAACGACCTGGGCGTCGAGTACGACCCGCTGCGCGAGGGTGCGGGCGCGCTCAACGGCGCCGGAGCCGTGGCGCTGGCGCGGTCCGTGGACACCACGACGCGCAGCGGCGGCTACTGGCTGCGGCCGCAGCCGGTGCCGTGGACGGCGATCGGCGGCGAGAACGTCTCGTGGGGGCAGGCGGTCATCTGGGGCAACGCCGTCATCTGGGGCAGCGGCACGCTGCCCATGAGCCAGACGGCGTGGGGCAACGCCGTGATCTGGGGCTCAGGCACCGACTGGGCCAACGCCAGCGCGGTCATATGGGGCAGCAATGTCGTGTGGACCGATCCCCAGTCGTGGGGCAGCGCCGTCATCTGGGGCTCGGGGTCGATCGGCACGACCGACGGCACCGCGGTCATCTGGGGGAGCACCGGCGGCATGACCGCGCAGAACACCGCCTGGAAGGACATCGAGCCGACAGGGACGGGGGCACAGTAGGCCAGGTCGGCCGGGTGGGCCGGATGGGACGTTAATTTCCGTCCGCCCTCCCGGTCCTGCAACCAGGGGCGTGCCGGGGCTCGCCTGGCACGCCCCCTCTCGCGTCTGCACGAAGCGACCTCGCCGTCCGGGTTCGTTCTGCCTCCAGCTCTGACGGGTCCCGCCGATTACTCCAGCCAGTCATGGCTTCTCCGCAGCAGCGCGGGGCGGCGGCCGCGCCGCGCGCGCACGCCCCGATCCTCCTGATCGACGACCAGCGGTTCGTCGGCCTGGCGCTCGCACGACTGCTCGACGGCGAGCCGGGGTTCGAGCTGCACTGCTGCGAACGCGGGTCGGACGCGGAAGCTGCCGCCGATCGCGTCAAGCCGGCGCTCATCCTCCAGGACCTGGTGATGCCCGACGTCGACGGTCTGGTGCTCGTGCGGGCATTCCGCGCACGAACGTCCACGGCGCGGACGCCGGTGATCGTCCTGTCGGGCAACGACGACGAGGGCACGCGCGCCCGCGCGCTGGCGGCGGGAGCCAGCGACTACCTGGTGAAGCTGCCGACGAAGGACGTGCTGCTCGCGTGCATCGACCGTCACCTGTCGGCGCGCGAGCCCGCGGCGGCGCCGGCGCCGGCCGGGGCGTCCGATACCGGCGACGGCGAACCGCTCGACACCGAGTTCCTCGCGGCGTATCGCGAAGAGGGTGCCGCCGATCCCGACGCGACGCTCCGCGAGCTCCTCGACGTGTTCCTTCGTGACGCCGAGCGCCTTTTGGGCGACCTTCGGCGCGCCGCGGCCGCCGGCTTCGGCGCGGCGGTGCCGCGGATTGCGCACGCACTCAAGGGGTGCGCGCTGGCGGCGGGCGCCCGGGCACTGGCCGCTGTGTGCGCCCAGATCGAAACCGGGACCCTCGACGCCGGCGACGGCGTGGCGCGGCTCGAGGCGGAGCTCGCGCGCGTCAAGAACGCTGTCGCGAGCCGCCCGCCCGGAGGGCGGGCAATCAAACACTGTTCTAGCGAGGCGGAGCCTGAAGGTTCGCCGGTCCGAGGCGGAGCCTCGCTAGCGTGAGGCAGCAGCAATGCGGAATCTGAAGGTGTGGCAGAAGCTGGCGCTGATGGGGGTGATCTTTCTGCTCCCCTTTGCGTTCGTGACGATGAAGATGGTGTCGGCCATCGACACGCTGGGCGTCGATTTCGCGGCCCAGGAGCTGCACGGCCTCGAGTTCACGCGCCCGGCGCTGACGCTCGTCAAGGACCTGCAGCAGCATCGTGACGTGGCCAGCATCGTCCTCAACGGCGAAGCGGCTTACCGGGGGCGGCTCGACGGTGTTCGCGCGGATGTCGAGAAGGACCTGGCGGCGATCGACGAGATCGACAAGCGCCTCGGCACCGCGCTGCGGACGACCGCCCGCTGGAAGGCGATGCGGATCGCCTGCACTGAGCTGGTCTCGAAGTCGGGCGGCTTGTCGGCGGACGAAAGCTTTGCCCGTCACACGCGGCTGATCGCCGACGTGATCGCGCTGGTCGGCGAAGTGGGCCGCACCTCGAACCTGACCCTCGACCCCGACGCCGGGCGCGCGCATCTGGTCACCGTGCTGGTCGCCAGCGGGCCCGAGCTGGGCGAGCTGCTGGCCCGTGCCCGCGGCGTCGGTGCCGGCATGGCGGCCAGCCAGGCGCGACGCCCCGATCAGATCGAACAGTTGAACCGCCAGTCGATCCTCATGGAGTCGGTCGGTGCCAAGCTCGATGCGTCGATGGCAGCGGCGCTCGAGCTCACCACCGGCCTCAAGGCGCAGCTCGAAGAGAGTGCCGCGGCCAGCAGCGACGCCGTGATCGACGCCCAGGGCGAAATCATCAAGCTGACGGGCCGCGGGGTCCGGGCCGACGGCGCGCAGGCGACCGCCGACGCGTACTTCGCCTCGATGAGCCGCGGCATCGCGGCGATCGACGGGCTGGAGCACCGGCTCGCCGCGTCCCTGCAGACCCTGCTGGCCGCGCGCGTCGCCAGCCTTCAACAGGACGTGCGTGAGACGCTGGCGTGGGCGGTCGTCGGCCTGTTGGTCGTGTTGCTCTTCGGCCTCTACGTCCTGCGCGACGTCACCGTGACGCTGCGCGACGTCGTCATCGTCGCCAACCACATCGCCGCCGGCGACCTGTCGGTGCGCGTGCAGGCGCGCGAGCGCCGCGACGAGCTCGGCGTGCTCGGGCGGTCGTTTGACCAGATGGTGGCGTCGTTCAAGGACATGGTCGCCGCCGCGGAGCGGATTGCCGCCGGCGATCTGGCCGTCACCGTGACGCCCCGCAGCGAGCGTGACGCGCTCGGCCACGCGCTGTCGAACATGGCCGGCCGCCTCTCGGGTCTCCTCTCGGACGTGCACCGGTCCGGCATCCAGGTGAATACGTCGGTCAACGAGATCGCCGCGTCGGCGCGCGAGCAGGAAGCGACCGCCACCGAAGTGGCGGCGGCCACCACCGAGATCGCCGCGACGTCGCGCGAGATTGCCGCCACGTCGCAGGAGCTCGTCCGCACGATGAGCGAGGTGTTTTCGGCGGCCGAGGAGTCGGCGACGCTGGCCGGGCAGGGGCAGGCGGGGCTGACCCGCATGGAAGCCACCATGCGGCAGGTCATGGACGCCTCGAGCTCGATCAACACCAAGCTCGCCGTGCTCAACGAGAAGGCCGGCAACATCAACCAGGTCGTGACCACCATCACCAAGGTGGCGGACCAGACCAACCTGCTCTCGCTCAACGCCGCGATCGAGGCGGAGAAGGCCGGCGAGTACGGGCGCGGCTTCGCGGTGGTGGCCACCGAGATCCGGCGCCTGGCCGATCAGACGGCGGTGGCGACCTACGACATCGATCGGATGGTCAAGGAGATCCAGTCGGCCGTGGCCGCCGGCGTCATGGGCATGGACAAGTTCTCCGACGAGGTGCGCCGCGGGATGCACGAGATCGAGGCGGTGAGCGGCCAGCTCACGCAGATCATCCATCAGGTGCAGGCGCTCGCGCCGCGCTGCGAGGCCGTCAGCGACGGCATGCAGGCCCAGGCCACCGGCGCCGGCCAGATCACCGAGGCGCTGGCGCAGCTGAGCGACGCGGCGCAGCAGACCATCCAGTCGCTCCGCCAGTCCACCGTGGCCATCGACGGGCTGAACCAGGCGGCGACGAGCATGCACGGCGGCGTCTCGCGCTTCAAGCTGGCCGCGGCGTGACATGCTCTACCTCCTGCTCGAGGTCGCCGGCCAGCAGTACGCTGTCGAGGCCACGCGCGTCGTCGAGGTGCTGCCGCTCGTCCAGGTGACGGTCATTCCGCGCGCGCCCACCGAGGTGGCCGGCATTTTCAGCTACCGGGGCCGGCCGGTGCCGCTAATCGACCTCCGCCGCCTGACGCTGCGGCGGCCGGCGCGTCCGAAGTTCAGCACCCGCATCATCCTCGTGGCCGACGGCGCGTCGGCCGATGCCGCGCAGCTGATCGGCATCATCGCCGAGCGCGTCACCGAGACCACGCGCCGCGCGCCCGAGGACTTCAAGCACACGGGCTTCGAGAACCCCGCGACCCCCTATCTCGGCGGCGTGGCCACGACCGCCGGGGGATTGGTGCAGCGTCTCGACGTGCATCGGCTGCTGCCGCCCGCCACGCGCGAGATGCTCTTCGCATCTGCCTGACCCAGCATGCCCGCCGCCGAGATCGTGCAGCTCCTGCGGGAGACGATCGGCCTGGATCCCGACTCGATCGGGCAGCCGGCCGTCGAACGCGCGATTCAGGAGCGGCAGGCCGCGAGCGGCCTGAGCGACGCGCGCGCGTACTGCGCACGCGTGCTGACGTCGAAGGACGAACTGCAGGCGCTCGTCGAGTCGGTCGTCGTCCCCGAAACCTGGTTCTTCCGCGATCCCGGCGCGTTCGACGCGCTGTCGGCCGTCGTCCGCCACGGCGCGCTGCCGATGGCCACCGAGCCGCTCAGGCTGCTGAGCGTGCCGTCGTCCACCGGCGAAGAGCCCTACTCGATGGCGATGGCGCTGCTCGATGCGGGCGTGCCGTCTGCGCGGTTCCAGGTGGACGCGATGGACGTGAGCCGGACGGCGTTGGAGCGCGCGGCCGCCGCCGTGTACGGCCGCAACTCGTTCCGCGGCTCCGGCACGCTCGGTCGCGACCACCATTTCGAGACGGTGCCCGGGGGGCGACAGGTGTGCGAACGGGTACGCCGGCAGGTGCGCTTCCGCCACGGCAACCTGCTGGCGTCGCCGTTCGTCGCGGGCCGCGACCGCTTCGACATCATCTTCTGCCGCAACCTGCTGATCTACTTCGATCGGCCGACGCAGAATCGCGCGATCGACGGGTTGGGCGCGCTGCTCAAGCCTGACGGCCTGCTCTTCGTGGGCTCGTCGGAAGGCGGGCTGGCGCTGTCGCACGGCTACGTGTCCGCCAAGCTGCCGATGGCGTTTGCGTTCCGCCGTCCGCAGCCTGCCCGTCCGCAGCGATCGGCGCCCGCGCGGACGCTGCCGGTTCCGCTCCCGCCGAACCCGCAGCCGGTGGTGCCGGCGCCGGCGATCGAGACGCCCGAGCTGTCGGCCGATGTGTTCTGCCGGCTCGGCGTCGAGCAGGAGGCGCAGGGGAGCGCCGACGAGGCAGAGGCCTCCTTTCGCAAGGCGCTGTATCTGGATCCGCGGCACCACGAGGCCGTGACCCGCCTGGCGCGGCTCGTCGAACGCCGCGGCGGCGAGGCCGAAGCCAAGGTGCTGTGGAGCCGGGCGCACCGGCTGGCGGCGGGAGGCGCGCGATGAGCGAACAGCCCGTCAACGACTGCTGGAACCGCATCGGCGTCCGCGGCGACGTGTCGTGCCCGCAGCTGCAGCAGTACGTGCACTGCCACAACTGCCCGGTGCACGCCGCGGCGGCGCTCGCGCTGCTCGATCGCGAGCCGCCGGCCGGCACGCACGCGGGCTGGACGGCGCACTTCGCGGAGGAGCCCGCGGTCCGCACCGGCGGGGCGCTACCGCTCTTCGTGTTCCGCATCGGCCGCGACTGGCTGGCGATGCCGACCGGTCTCGTGGCCGAAGTGGCCCCCGAACGGACGGTGCATACGCTGCCGCACCGGCGCCGCGGCGCGGTCCTCGGCGTCGTCAACGTGCACGGGGCGCTCGTCGTCTGCCTGTCGCTCGGCGCGGTGCTGGGGCTCGACGCTCCGCCCTCGGCGCTGACCGAACGTCAGTTCGAGCGTGCGCGCATGCTGATGCTTCGTCACGGTGAGCTGCGGGCCGCCTGCCCCGTCGACGAGGTCAGCGGCATCCATCGCGTCGACCCGGCGGCGCTCCTCGAGACGCCGGCCGCGGTGGCGGGTGCCCGCGCCTGCGTCGCCCGGCTGTGGACGCGGCGTGACGACACCGTTGGCGTGCTCGACGAGGCGCTCTTCGTGCAGGCCGTTCGACGGAGTCTGGCGTGAGCGCCGACCTGTCGATGCTCGATCTCTTCCGGCTGGAAGCCGAGGGGCAGGGGCAGGCGCTCGTGTCGGGGCTGCTGGCGCTCGAGCACGATCACGGGGCGCCCGAGCACCTGGACGCCTGCATGCGGGCGGCGCATTCCCTCAAGGGCGCCGCGCGGATCGTCGGGCTCGAGGCCGGCGTCGACGTGGCGCATGCGCTCGAGGACTGCTTCGTGGCGGCGCAGGCCGGCACGATCGTGCTCGGGCAGGCGCAGATCGATCGCCTGCTCGAAGGCGTGGAGCTGCTGCTGCGCATCGCCAAGACCGAAGACCACGAGGTCGATCTGTGGGAAGGCGCGCGGAAAGGCGAGATCGCGGCGTGCCAGGCCTCGCTGCGCACGGTGCTGGAACCGAACGCCGCCGAGCAGCCGGCCGTGGCCGCGGCCGCGCCGGGCGCCGCCGCCGTGCCGGCCGCCGCGGCACCTGGCGACGAACGCATCGTTCGCGTCACCGCCGAGAGCTTCAACCGTCTGTTCGGGCTCGCCAGCGAAGCGCTCATCAAGGCGCGGTGGGTGGGGCCGTACTCGCAGTCGCTGGCGCCGATGAAGCGGCTGCATCTGGAGGCGTCGAGGAACCTCGATCATGTCCGGGAGACGCTGCCGGCAACCGCCGACGAGGATACGCGTACCGCGCTCGCCGAGGCGCAGCGCCATCTCTCGGAGTGCCAGCAGCTGCTTGCCGACCGGCTGGCGGCACTCGACTGGTTCGATCGCCGGGCTCAGAACGGGCTGCAGCGCCTCTACGACGAGGCGCTGAGCTGCCGGATGCGGCCGTTCCGCGACGGAGCGCAGCCGCTGCCGCTGCTCGTCCGCACCGTAGCGCGATCGCTTGGCAAGCGGGTGACGCTGCGCATCGAGGGCGACGGTACGCAGGTGGACCGCGATCTCCTCAGCCGCCTCGACGCGCCGCTCGGCCATCTGCTGCGCAACGCCATCGACCACGGGATCGAGTCGCCCGACGAACGCCGGGCGGCCGGCAAGCCTGAAGAGGGCACGCTGCGCCTCGAGGCGCGCCACAGCGCGGGCCGGCTCCACATCACGTTGAGCGACGACGGCCGCGGCGTGGATCTCGAGGGGCTGCGCGCCCGCATCGTCGCCCGCAACCTGATCAACGCCGAGGCCGCCGAGGCGCTCACCGAGGCCGAACTGCTCGAGTTCCTCTTCCTGCCCGGGTTCACGCTCAAGAACACGGTGTCGGACATCTCGGGGCGCGGCGTCGGCCTCGACGCCGTGCGCGACATGGTGACGCAGGTGCGCGGCACGGTGAAGGTGACGACGGCGCGCGGGGAGGGCACGCAATTCCGGCTGCAGCTCCCGGTGACGCTGTCCGTACTGCGGGGGCTGATTGTGGACGTCGGCGGCGAGCCCTACGCCTTTCCGCTCTCGGCGGTGGCGCGGGCAATGCAGCTGCCGGTCGAGCGCGTGGCGCGGCTGGAGGGGCGGCGCCACTTCGATCTCGACGGCCGGCGGGTGGGCCTGGTGTCGGCGCATCAGGTGCTGGGCATCACCGAGACCGCGACGCCGGGCGCCACGCACGCGGTGGTGGTGGTGGGCGAGGGGCCGCAGGCGTGCGGCGTCATCGTGGACCGCTTCCTCGGCGAGCGCGAGCTGGTCGTCCAGCCGCTCGATCCGCTGCTGGGCAAGATCAAGGACATTGCGGCGGGCGCCCTGCTGGACGACGGGGCGCCGGTGCTGATCGTGGACGTCGAGGATCTGTTGCACTCGGTGGCCAAGCTGGCGAGCGACGGCCGCCTCGCGGCCCCGGAGCCGGCCGCCGCCGAGCCGCGGCCGCGGCGCAAGCGGGTGCTGATCGTGGAGGACTCGCTGACCGTGCGCGAGCTGGAGCGCAAGCTGCTGCTGCACCACGGCTACGACGTGGACGTGGCCGTGGACGGCATGGACGGCTGGAACGCGGTGCGCGAGGGCGGCTTCGATCTGGTCGTCACCGATGTGGACATGCCGCGCATGGACGGCATCGAGCTGGTATCGCTCATCACGCGCGACCCGCAGCTGCGGGCGACGCCGGTGATGATCGTCTCCTACAAGGACCGCGAGGAGGATCGGCGCCGCGGCCTCGAGGCGGGCGCCGCCTACTACTTCACCAAGGGCAGCTTCCACGACGAGTCGCTCGTGCAGGCCGTCGTCGATCTGATCGGCGAGGCGCGGCCGTGAGGATCGGCATCGTCGACGAGGCCCGGCGCGCCGAGCTCTTGAAGCGCGCGATCCTGATCGGGGCCGAGCACGAGGTGTCGTGGCTCGCCGACAGTGAGCCTGGGCTGGCGGAGCAGTGCGCCGTCACCGTACCTGACCTCGTGCTGGTGAACGTCGATCTGCGGACGGTGGATGGGCTGGCGGCGACGCGCCGCCTGGTGCGCGACGCGCGCAGCGCGGTGCTGGTGACGGTGGCGGGTCAGGCCGAACCGGCGCGGGTGTTCGAGGCGATCGGCCACGGCGCGCTCGACGCCATCGCGCTGAACGATGCCGCGGACGTGGCGGCGATCGCGGCGGTGCTGCTGCCGAAGATTGCCGCGATGGCCCGCTGGATCGGCAAGAGCGCCGTCAAGGGCGCCGCGCCCGCGGCCGACGATCGCGGCGCCACCTGCCAGCGGCTGATCGCGATCGGCGCGTCGGCGGGCGGCCCGGCCGCCCTGTCGGTGGTGCTCGGCGGTCTGCCGCGGACGCTGCCCGCGGCCATCGTGGTGGTGCAGCACCTTGGCGAGGACTTCACCGAGGGCGTGGCCGAGTGGCTGCAACGAAGCACGACGCTCGAAGTGCGGGTGGCGCGCGAAGGCGACCGGCCCGCGGCCGGCACCGTGCTCGTGGCAGGCGGGAACGATCACCTGATTCTCAAGAGCTCGGGCCGCCTGGGTTACACGGCGGAGCCGCGGGACAAGATCTACCGCCCCTCGATCGACGTCTTCTTCCAGAGCGTGTGCCGGCTGTGGCGCGGCTCGGCGGTGGGCGTGCTGCTCACCGGCATGGGGCGTGACGGCGCGCAGGGGCTGCAGGCGCTGCGCGCGCAGGGTTTCCACACCATCGCCCAGGACGAGGCGACGTGCGCGGTCTACGGCATGCCGAAAGCCGCGGCGGCCTTGAACGCGGCCGTTGACATCCTCCCGCTCGACCGCATCGCCGGACGGCTCGGCGACGCGGTGACCGCCCGCGTCCGCACGCGGCGTCGCTGAACACGGGCCGCCTGAAGGCGGCCCCTACGTACCGCAGCCGGGGTGCTTGCAGTCGCAGTGCAGCTCGATGATGTCGCGGGCTTCCTTGCAGTGCTCGCTGCAGTACTTGCCGAAGGGCCCGCCCTTGGCGACCGTGCAATTGCACGCGGGGTGCGCGCACTTGTTGGTATCCATGACTCCTCCGGAGGGGGACGAAGGCAGTGTGCGCGCCCCCGTCAGGCTTTGCAAACTCAGCCAGCTACGGCGCGCGAGGCGGGTAAGGCTTTGAAGGGCTAGCTCGCGGAGCGTGGGGAAGCGGCGGCCCGCATCACGGTGTCGACGCTCGCCAGCAGCTGCTCGGCCGTGAACGGCTTGGCAAGGAAGGCGTAACGGCCAGCCTCGACGCCGCGCCGGAGCAGATCCTCGTGCAGGTAGCCCGAGCAGACCAGCACCCCCATGGACGGCGCGAGCTCGGCCGACCGCGCCAGCACGTCGGCGGTGCCGAGCCCCGGCATGACGCCGTCGATGCACATCAGCGTGTAGTCGGCCTTGCGTTCGAGTAACGCGAGGGCGCCGGCCCCGTCTTCCGCTTCCTCGACCTCGAATCCGTGAGTGCTGAGCGTGCGCACCATGTTCGAGCGGACGTCGCGGCGATCTTCGACGACGAGGACGCGCGTCCCGTGCGCCGAGCGCTGCGGCACTGGCGACGCCGGATCGACCGCGGGCGCCGGCGCTGCAACCCCCGTGTGCTCGGGCAGCCATAGCGTGAAGGTCGTGCCCACGCCCTGGGTGGAGGCCACGTCCACCTGTCCGCCCCCGTCCTTGGCGAATGCGTGCACGGTGGCCAGGCCAAGGCCGGTGCCGCCGCGCTCACTCTTGGTCGTGAAGAACGGATCGAAGATGCGCGCGAGCGTCTGTTCGCTCATGCCGTGGCCGGTGTCGGACACCT
>Ga0207651_10001498_pt1 | contig 10636 bp, 11 predicted proteins | sample KBSM23metaG_FD_184328 | JGI IMG/M metagenome (GOLD analysis project Ga0207651, IMG submission 184328) | Miscanthus rhizosphere microbial communities from Kellogg Biological Station, Michigan, USA - KBS M2-3 metaG (SPAdes) (version 2) | ecosystem: Host-associated > Plants > Roots > Rhizosphere >... | reverse complement strand
TTCAACCTCGTGATCATGCTGATCATGTCGATGGGCAGCTGGTACATCATCTTCACGAAGTACTGGGAACAGCGCAAGATGCTGCAGTCGGCCAACGGCGTCAACGACGGCTTCTGGACCGCGGGCTCGATCAAGGCCGGCACCAACACGCTGGACGAAGGCTCGGCCTTCCGCTACATCGCCGAATCCGGCCTGAAGTCCAGCGAGCACCATGAAGGCACGCTGGTCGAGCAGATCGACCGCCACACCTGGATCTCGATGAGCGTCTCGCGCGCCGTCGAGAACATCCAGTCGCGCCTGTCCGACGGCCTCGCCTTTCTGGCCACCGTCGGTTCCACCGCCCCGTTCGTCGGCCTGTTCGGTACCGTCTGGGGTATCTACGGCGCCCTGACGCAGATCGGCATCGCCGGCCAGGCGTCGATCGACAAGGTCGCCGGCCCCGTCGGTGAAGCGCTGATCATGACCGCCATCGGTCTGGCCGTCGCCGTTCCGGCCGTCATGGGCTACAACTGGCTGGTCCGCCGCAACAAGACGGTGATGGAAAAGGTTCGTGCCTTCTCCGGCGACCTGCACAACGTCCTGCTGGCCGGCAAGCGCTGAAACTCGCGTTTCTCTTGAACGCCTGTAACGCGAAGGAAACCTCATGTCGATGAATGTCGGCCCAGGCGACAGCGGCGACGAGGAAGAAGTCAACTCGACCATCAACACCACGCCCCTCGTGGACGTGATGCTGGTCCTGCTGATCATCTTCCTGATCACGATCCCGGTCGTGACGCAGTCGATCACGCTGGAGCTGCCCAAGGAACGCAACGTCGTGACCGTCACCAAGCCGGAGAACATCCTGCTGGCGGTCAGCAAGGACGGGGACGTCTACTGGAACACGCACCAGATCAAGGACATCGACGAGCTGGTTGCCACGCTCACCGAGAAGGCCAAGATCAAGCCGCAACCCGAAGTGCACATCCGCGGCGACCAGGGCGCCCGGTATGAGTCCATCGGCCGGGTGGTGTTTGCCTGCCAGCGTGCTGGTATCGCGAAGATCGGTTTCATCACCGAGCCGCCGCCGAACCAATAAGGAGCCAACAACATGGCAATGAGCGCAGGCGCCAGCGAAGACGGCGACGTGATGGTCGACATCAACACCACGCCGTTGATCGACGTGATGTTGGTGTTGCTGATCATGCTGATCATCACGATCCCGATCCAGACGCACGCGGTGAAGCTGAACATGCCGGTCAATTCGACCCCGCCGCCGGACGCCGTCAAGCCGGAGGTCGTCGAGATCGTCGTCGACTTCGACGGCCAGATCGGCTGGAACAACGAAGTGATCAAGGACCGTGCGGATCTGGAGACCCATCTCTACCGGATCAGCCAGCAGGCCAACCAGCCGGAAGTCCACCTGATCCCGAACAAGCTGGCCCCGTACAAGTTCGTGGCCGAAGTGATGGCCGAGGCACAGCGCCTGGGTGTCACCAAGTTCGGCATCGTCGGGAACGAACAGTTCACGCACTGATCAAAAGACGTACCACCTCGGAAGGCGCACTGCTGGCAGTGCGCCTTTCTCCCATTCAGAGTGTCACCTACAGGTTCGCAAAACCCATGAAGACCACCCGTCTCCTGGCCACCATGCTGCTGGCCGCCGGCCTCCTGCAACTCCCGCTCGCGCACGCCGTGTCCGCCGCCGTCGCCAAGCCGCTCAAGGAAGCCAGCGAGCTCGTGCGCGCGGGCAAGGCCAAGGAAGCCCTGGCCAAGCTCAACGGCGTCAGCGGCTCCGGCCCGGAAGACACCTACATGATCGCGCGCATCCGCGGTGCCGCGTACCAGCGAATGGGCGACAACGGCCAGGCGGTCCAGCAGCTGGAAGCCGCTTTCGCGACGGGCCATGTCCCCGCGAGCGAAGCCGGCCCGCTGGCCGAGACGATCGCCGGGGTCTACGCCCAGCAGCACAGCAACGCCAAGGCGATGCAGTGGGTCGAGAAGGCCAAGGCCGCCGGCGACAACAGCGGCACGCTGCGCCAGATCCAGGACTACGTGCAGGGCTCCAGCGGCGACTACGGCCAGATCGCGCGCGACAACGCGGCCAAGGTGCAGGCCGCCGTGTCCGCCGGCCGCCGTCCCGAAGAAGACGACCTGCTGCGCCTGGCCGATGCCTACCGCCACACGGGCAACAAGGCGGGCGACCTGCAGGTCAAGGAACAGCTGGTCACCTACTTCCCGAACAACAAGCAGTACGACGGCATCTACCTGTCCGACCTGCCGGGCAAGCCGGGCTTCTCGTCGCGCTTCTCGCTGGACCTGCTGCGCCTGCGCCTGGCCACGGGCAACGTGACGACCGCCGCCGACTACATGGAGATGGGCCAGTTGCTGCTGCAGGCCGGCCTGCCGGCCGAGGCCAAGAGCGTCCTCGACAAGGGCTATGCGGCTGGCGTCCTGGGCACGGGCGCCGATGCGGCGCGCCAGCAGCGCCTGCGCGACTTGGTCAACAAGACCGCCACCGAGTCCGCCGCCTCCCTGGCCAAGCGAACCGCCGATGCCAAGGCCGGCAAGACCGGCGACGACCTGGTCGCGCTCGGCGCCGAATACGCGTCGATGGGCAAGTTCGAGGAAGGCATCGCGCTGATCCAGGAAGGCATCGCCAAGGACAAGCTCAAGCGTCCCGAAGACGCCAAGCTGCGCCTGGGCGTGGCGATGCTGCAATCGGGCAAGGGCAAGGCCGCCGCCGTCAAGCAGCTGCGCACCGTGCAGGGCACCGACGGTGCGCCGGACGTCGCCCGCGCCTACATCGCCCTCGGCGCCACCGCCCAGTAAGGCGGCACGGACGGCGTCTCGACGGATGTCCAGCACGCTGCCCTCCTTCGTCGAACCGCTGGGCGACGGCCTCTGGGCCATCGACACCGGCTTTCACCGCGACCGCTTCGACGCCGCCTACCTGGTGGCCGACGGCGGTCGCGCCGCTTTCATCGACACCGGCACCGCCTTCGCCGTGCCGCGCCTGCTTGCCGCGCTCGACGCGCTGGGCCTGCCGCGGTCGGCGGTCGATTTCGTCATCGCCACCCACGTGCACCTGGATCACGCCGGCGGCGTCGGCCAGCTGATGCAGGCGTTGCCCGGCGCGCAGCTGGTGGTGCATCCGCGCGGCGCCCGCCACATGATCGACCCGGCCGCCCTGTGGCAGGGCGCGCTGGCCGTGTACGGCGCGGCGCAGATGGCGCGCGCGTACGGCGCCCTGCTTCCGGTGCCCGCCGAACGCGTGCGCACCACGGCCGATGGCGAGACGATCGCGCTCGGCGACCGCGCGCTGCTCTTCGCGCACACACCGGGCCACGCGCTGCATCACCACTGCATCTGGGACGCACGCAGCCAGGGCTGGTTCACCGGCGACAACTTCGGCATGGCCTATCCCGAGTTCAACGTCGACGGCCGCGCCTTCATCTTCCCGACGACCACGCCCGTGCAGTTCGATCCCGACGCGATGCGCGCGTCGATCGCGCGCCTGATGGCGGCGGCGCCGAGGCAGATGTACCTGACCCACTACAGCCGCATCACCGGCGTCGCCGATTGCGCCGGCCGGCTGGAGCGGATGATCGAGGCGACGGTGGCCGCGGCGCTCGCGCAGCGCGACGCGCCGGACCGGCTGCAGGCCATCACGGCGTCGTTGATGACGCTCTACGGCGACGGCGCGCGCGCGTTCGGCGTCAGGCTGCCCGACGCCGAGATCGCCGCGCTGCTGCACGACGACGCCGCGCTCAACGCCGCCGGCCTCATCGCGTGGCTGGATCGGCCGTCGCGCGCTTCGGCCGCCGCCGCCGCGGCCTGAAACGCCTGCGAAGTCGCGGCGTCCTGCGGCCCGTCGCGCCGTATAGTTCCGGCATGCCCAGGACGCCGCCCGCACGGCGCGTCCCCTTCCAGCCCGTTTCCAGAGACCTCTCAATGAGCAGCACCATCTCCTTCGGCCTCGCCGGCCGCGTCGTCGTCATCACCGGCGCCGCCAACGGCATCGGCGCGGCCTGCGCGCGCCGGCTTACGCGCGACGGCGCGCGCGTCGCGCTGTGGGACGTCGCCGAGGCGCCCGGCCTCGCACTGGCCGCGGAACTGCGCGCCGCGGGCCACGACGCCTGCTTCATGCGCTGCGACGTCTCCTCCAAGACCGAGGTCGATGCCGCCACCGCCACCACCGTCAGCGAATTCGGCGGCATCGACGGGCTCGTCAACAATGCCGGCATCTTCCGCGCCGCCGAATTCCTCGACGTCACCGAGCAGGACTGGGACGCGGTGATCAACGTCAACCTCAAGGGCGCGTTCCTCGTGGGGCAGGCGATCGCGCGCCACATGGTCGCGCGCAAGCGCGGCGCGATCGTCAACATGTCCTCGGTCAACGGCCTGATGGCGATCGCCACGATCGCCAGCTACAACGCGAGCAAGGGCGGCATCAACCAGCTCACGCGCGCGATGTCGCTGGGTCTCGTCGACCACGGCGTGCGCGTCAACGCGGTCGCACCGGGCACGATCGCCACGGACCTCGCGCGCGACGCCGTGCTCACGAGCGACGCCGCGCGCCAGCGCATCCTGGGCCGCACGCCGATGAAGCGCCTGGGCGAGCCCGAGGAGATCGCCGACGTCGTCGGCTTCCTGCTCAGCGACGCGTCCAGCTACGTCACCGGCGAGATCGTCTACGTGGACGGCGGCCGCCTCGCCCTCAACTACACCGTGGCCGCCTGAGCATGTACCAGCCCGCCCACTTCGTCGAACCGGACGCGGACGCCCTGCTCGCGCTGATGACGTCCGCGCCTCTGGCGACGCTGATCCGCGGCGGCGCCGAGCTCACCGCCGATGTCCTGCCGCTGGAGGTCGAGCGGGTCGGCGAGGGCTGGCGCGTCGCGGGCCACGTCGCCCGCTCCAATCCGCTCTGGCGCGAGGCCGACGGCCAGCCGGTGCTGGCGCTGTTCCAGGGTCCGCAGGGCTACGTCTCGCCGAACTGGTACCCGAGCAAGTTCCAGCATGGCAAGGCGGTGCCGACCTGGAACTACACCATGGTGCAGGTGCATGGCACGCTGCGCGCCATCGATGATCCCGTATGGCTGCGCGCGTTCGTCACGCGCCTGACGCAGCGGCACGAAGGCGGCCGTCCCGTGCCCTGGCACGTGCAAGACGCGCCGGCGGACTACCTCGACGCGATGCTCAAGGCGATCGTCGGCATCGAGATCGAGGTATCGCGCGTCGAAGGCAAGTTCAAGCTGAGCCAGAACCGTTCGGCCGAGGACCGCACCGGTGTCGTGCTGGGCCTCGGCTCGGACGCCTCCCTGCAGCGCCAACCGCAAGCCGACGCGCTGGCGCAGGCGATGCAGGCCGCCGAACAACGGCGCCGCGACTCCGGCACCAGGTAGGGGCGTTCAGGCGCGGAGCGCCGACGCCGCCTTCGCGAGCGCCGTGATGCGGCTCCAGTCGCCGCTCTTCATCGCGTCGGCCGGCGTCAGCCACGAGCCGCCCACCACCTTCACATTGGGCAGTGCGAGGAACTGCGGCGCGCTCTCGGGCGTCACGCCGCCGGTCGGACAGAACGCGATGTCCGAGAACGGTCCCGAGAACGCCTTGAGCAGCGGGATGCCGCCGACGGCCGTGGCCGGGAACAGCTTGAGGAACGTGAAGCCGTCGTCGGCGGCCATCATGATCTCGCTGCCGGTGGACACGCCGGGCAGCAGCGCGACGCCCAACGACTTGCACGCGTCGCCGACCGCCCTCGTGTAGCCCGGGCTGACGATGAAGCGGGCGCCCGCCTCGTGGGCGGCGTGCACGTCCGCGCCGCTGCGCACCGTGCCGGCGCCGACGATGGCGTCGGGCACCTCGCGCGCGATGGCCGCGATGGCCGGCAGGCCGGCTGCGGTGCGCAAGGTCACCTCGAGCACGCGCACGCCACCGGCGACCAGCGCGATGGCCATGGGGACGGCGTCCTCCACGCGGTCGACGACGATGACGGGGATCACCGGGCCGAAGGAGGCGAGCTCGAGCGGATTCAGGGGATGTCTCTGCGAATTCATTGTGTGCTCCATCAAAGCCAGGTGCACGCGCCTTCTTCGGCCGTGCTGACGTTGCGCCGCATGCCGGCGAACAGGTTGCGGCCGAAGCCCGCGCCGTGCGTCTCGGCCAGCGACTGGCTGCGCTCGGCGAGCGGGCGCGCCGCCCATTCGGCCTCGGGCACCAGCACCTGCAGCGTGCCGGCGACCGCGTCGAGGCGGATGACATCGCCGTCGCGCACCTTGGCCAGCGGGCCGCCGCCCAGCGCCTCGGGGCTGACATGGATCGCCGCCGGCACGTTGCCCGACGCGCCGCTCATGCGACCGTCCGTCACCAGCGCCACCTTGAAGCCGCGGCCCTGGAGCACGGCCAGCGGCGGCGTCAGCTTGTGCAGCTCGGGCATGCCGTTGGCGCGCGGCCCCTGCCAGCGCACGACGGCGACGAAGTCCTTCTCCAGCGTGCCGGCCTTGAACGCGTGCAGCAGGTCTTCCTGCTCGTCGAAGACCTGGGCCGGCGCCTCGATGACGTGCTTGTCGGCCGGCACCGCCGACACCTTGATCACCGAGCGTCCGAGGTTGCCTTCGAGCAGCTTCAGGCCCCCGGTCGCGCCGAACGGCTCGGCCGCGGTGCGCACGACGCTGTCGTCGATGGGCGTGTCGGGCAGCGGCGTCCACCTGACCTTGCCGTCCACCAGCGACGGCACTTCGCCATAGGCGGCCATGCCGCGCTCCGCGACCGTGGCGACGTCGGCATGCGCGAGTCCGGCCTTCAGCAGCTCGCGCAGCACGAAGCCCGGGCCGCCCGCGGCCTGGAACTGGTTCACGTCGGCGCTGCCGTTCGGGTAGACGCGGCTCAGGAGCGGGATCACCGTCGACAGCTCGGCGAAGTCCGTCCAGTCGATCAGGATGCCGGCAGCGCGCGCGACGGCCACCCAGTGGATCAGGTGGTTGGTCGAGCCCCCCGTCGCCAGCAGCGCGACCATCGCGTTGACGATGCAGCGCTCGTCCACCAGCACGCCGATCGGCACGTTGCGCCGCTCGCGCGTGAGCGACAGCACCGTGGCGACGGCCTCGCGCGTGAGCGCCGTGCGCAGGCCGTCGTGCGGGTGCACGAAGGCCGCGCCGGGCACGTGCAGGCCCATCGCCTCGAGCAGCATCTGGTTGGAGTTGGCGGTGCCGTAGAACGTGCAGGTGCCCGGGCCGTGGTAGGCCTGGCTCTCGGCAGCCAGCAGCTCGGCGCGGCCGACCAGGCCTTGCGCCGCCTGCTCGCGCACCTTGGACTTGGCCTTGTTCGACAGGCCGGTGGACATCGGCCCGGCCGGGACGAACACGCACGGCAGGTGGCCGAACTGCAGCGCACCGATAAGAAGGCCAGGGACGATCTTGTCGCAGATGCCCAGCAGCAGGACGGCGTCGAAGACGTCATGCGACAGCGCGATCGCGGTGGACATCGCGATGGTGTCGCGCGAGAACAGCGACAGCTCCATGCCCGGTGCGCCCTGCGTCACGCCGTCGCACATGGCGGGCACGCCGCCGGCGACCTGCACCGTGGCGCCGAGCGCGGCGGCGTCGCGCCGGATCTGCTCGGGGTAGCCCTCGTAGGGCTGGTGCGCCGACAGCATGTCGTTGTACGCCGTGACGATGCCGATGTGCGGCGCACGCTCGGCCACGACGCGCAGCTTGTCGTTGGCCGGCATGCCGGCGAAGGCGTGCGCGACGTTGGCGCAGCCCAGGCGCTCCGCGCCGCGCGCGCGCGTGCGCAGCGCCTCGACATGGCCCAGGTAGTCGGCCCGCGTGCCGGCGCTGCGGCGGCGGATGCGCTCGGTGACGGCGGCGACGGTCGCGTTGAGCGGGGACTGCGACGGCGGCGTGGCGGTGTAACTCATGGTCTGATTATCAGGTAACTCCGTTACATCGTCAAACCAGCGAACGCGGCGCGACGACGCCCCGGAGCCAGGACGGGAATGGAGGATGCGGCAACCGGTGCGCCCAGGATGCGGAGTCTGCGCCCTCCCGGCGCGCCCCGCCAGCGTCAGAGGACGATCTTGGAGGCGGCGGCCTCGAGGCGCCGCTGCGCGACGGCCAGGTCGTCGACAGTATCGATGTCGAACAGCACGCCGGGGTCGTCCAGCTCGACCGCGGCCGTCGGATAGCGCGCCAACAGCCGGCGCGCGCCTTCGTCGCCCTTGAGCATCACCAGTTCGGAGAACAGCTCGGCGCCGAACCCGACGGGATGCCCGCGCCGTCCGCGGTGCTGCGCGAAGGCGATGGGCTGCTGGTCGAGCGCGTCCGCGACCGCGCGCAGGCTGCTCGGCCTGACCAGCGGCATGTCGGCGGGAAGCACGAGCCAGCCGGTCGCGCTGGCATGGATCGACACGCCCGCGGCGATCGAGTCGCCCATACCCCACCCCGTTTGGGAACGCGGGTCGACGACGACCATGTCCTGCGGGTCGACCAGGCCTTGGGCTTCGTCGATCAATGCTTCGGAAATGACGAGCACGACCGACATTTCGGAGGCGATGGCATTGCGCAAGGTGCGCACGAGCACGCTGTCACCGCCGAGCTGTTCGCTCAGCTTGTGACGCGTCCCGCGATATCGGCTCCCTGCGCCAGCGGCCAGCACGACGACGGCCGGTTCATTTTTCATGGGCGCCTGGCGCGGGGCTTATCGAGAGGCCGCGCATTGAATGGTTATGTGCCTCAAGAATCGTTGCCAAACCCCTTTTGTTCCAGTGGGACGTTTACCTAAGGCGTTCCCCTAAACTAATCGCATGAATGACCATTCGAAGCTGTCGGACCAGCGCAAGAGCTACGAGCGCGACGCGCTCGAGGAGGACGCCGCGGCGCTCGATCCGCTGCGCCAGTTCGAGGCGTGGATGAGCGAGGCCTTCGCCGCGAAGGTGCCCGAGCCCAACGCGATGACCCTGGCCACCGTGGGCGCCGACGGGCGCCCGTCGACCCGCATCGTGCTGATCAAGGGGTGCGATGCGCGCGGCATCGTCTGGTTCACCAACTACGACAGCCGCAAGGGCCGCGAGCTCGCCGTGCATCCGTTCGCCGCGCTGCAGTTCCACTGGGTGGAGCTCGAGCGCGTCGTGCGCATCGAAGGCAGCGTCGAGCGCGTGGACGCGGCCGAGTCCGAGGCCTATTTCGCCTCGCGTCCGCTCGATTCGCGCATCGGCGCGTGGGCGTCGCCGCAAAGCGAGGTGATCGCGTCGCGCGGCGTGCTGGTCGCCAACGCGGCGAAGTACGCGGCGAAGTTCCTGATGAATCCGCCGCGGCCGCCGCACTGGGGCGGCTTCCGCCTGAAGCCCGAGGCCTGGGAGTTCTGGCAGGGCCGCAAGTCGCGCCTGCACGACCGGCTGCGCTATCGGCTCGAGGGCGGCGCCTGGGTCCGCGAACGGCTGGCCCCCTAGAACGCCCGGCGAGCCGGGGTCGTCCGGCACGCTCGCAGCGCGCGTGGCGCGTCGCCTCGGCACGCGACAATGCGCGCCATGATTGCCGACTGGTTGACCTCCGTGGGCCTGGGCACGCTCAAGCCCGTGCTGGCGGCGCTGCTGCTGCCGCCGGTTCCGTTCATCGTGCTCGCGCTGGTGGGCGCGGGCGTCACGCGGGCGCGCCCGCGCACGGGGCGCTGGCTGGTCGTGCTGGCGTGTGCCGGGCTGTGGCTGGGCTCCTGCGTCGGGATGGCGCGCTGGGTCGAGCAGCACGGGTTGCACGAGCCGGCCGCGCTCGACGCCGCGCAACGCGCGCAGTTGAGCGCGCGCGCCGCGGCCGGCGAGCCCATCGCCATCGTCGTGCTGGGCGGCGGACTGGGCGGCCTCGCGCCCGAATATGGCGACACCACCCTGAGCGGCGCGTCGCTGACGCGCCTGCGCTATGCGGTCTGGCTCGGCCGCCAGACCGGCCTGCCCGTCGCGGCGTCGGGCGGCGTCGGCTGGGGCGCGGCCGGCACGGCCGCGCCGCCCGAAGGCGAACGCATGGCCGAGATCGCCCGCGCCGAGCTGGCCACGCCGTTGCGGTGGACGGAGACGACCTCGCGCGACACCCACGAGAACGCGGTCAACACCGTCGCGCTGCTGCGCCCGGCCGGCATCCGCGAGATCGTGCTGGTCACGCAAGGGTGGCACATGCCGCGCGCGCTGCGCGAGTTCGACGCCGCGGTGGCCGGCGCCATGCCGCCCGTGCACGTCACGCCCGCGCCCTGCGGCCAAGCCTGGCCGACCGCCTCGCCCTGGCTCGACTGGATGCCATCGGGCGACGGTGTGGGGCGCCTGCGCGAGGTGATGCACGAGGTGATCGCGGGACTCGCCGACCGCCGCTGAAGCGCAGGAATGACGAAGCCCCGGCCACTGGAAGGTGATCGGGGCTTCCTGGACGACTTGAACGTCGTCCGATGGGGCTCCGGAGCAGAACGCCCGGGGCTCCGATTGCGCATCGACTGCGCAGAGGGGAGTGCCTCGCTTGAGGCAGTTCCAAGATAGTCCTCCGGGCGCCGCGCCGCAAGGAAATCGCGCTGAATGATCAGCGCGTCCTGATAGCGTCTCAAGCCTTGACAGACCCCATGACTTGCGAGAACACGACGTCGAGCCGGGCCTCGACATCCTTGGCAAGCGCCCCCGCCA
>Ga0207651_10001494_pt1 | contig 10645 bp, 10 predicted proteins | sample KBSM23metaG_FD_184328 | JGI IMG/M metagenome (GOLD analysis project Ga0207651, IMG submission 184328) | Miscanthus rhizosphere microbial communities from Kellogg Biological Station, Michigan, USA - KBS M2-3 metaG (SPAdes) (version 2) | ecosystem: Host-associated > Plants > Roots > Rhizosphere >... | reverse complement strand
CAGCAGCTGCGGATGCTGGCCACGCCGAAAGCCATCCAGTACCTGAACGACAATCCCTGAGGGGGCGGCTGGCTGGTGGCAGGTGGCCGGTGCTAAGGGTGCTAAAGGTGCAAGGGTGCTGCGCCAGTCCGACACGCTAAGCACCCCTGGCACCTGAGGCACCTGAGCACCCCTGGCACCCTGGCACCCTGGCACCGCACCCTTAGCACCGTTGCACCCCTAGCACCCTTAGCACCGGCCGCGCGCGCGAGCCAAGCGCGGCCTTGATATCATCGCGCTCGTGCCCAACCCCCTGCTCGACGGCCTGCGCATCGAGTCCACACCTGAACCGACGGCCTTCGTCATCTTCGGAGCCTCCGGCGATCTGACCCGCCGCAAGCTCCTGCCCGCGATCTACCAGCTCTCGCGCGGGCAGCGGCTGCCGGCGCGCTTCTCGCTGATCGGCATCGCCCGCTCCGAGATGACCGACGAGCAGTTCCGCCAGCAGTGGCACGACAGCCTGAAGGAATTCGCCGGCCTGGAGAAGCCTGACGACGTGTCGAGCGCGCTCGCCGGCAGCATGACCTACCTGCAGGGGGAGCTCGATGACGCCGCGCTCTACGATCGGCTGGCCGCGAAGCTGAAGGAAGCGGGCCTGCCGGCCGGCGTGCTGTTCTACTTCGCGGTCCCGCCAGGCGTCTACGGGACCATCGTCGAGCGGCTCGCCGCCGCCGGCCTGACCAAGCCGCCCAGCGAGGACGGCTGGCGGCGCATCATCGTCGAAAAGCCGTTCGGCATCGACCTCGCCAGCGCGCAGCAGCTGAACCGGCTGATGCACGAACACCTCGACGAATCGCAGATCTTCCGCATCGATCACTATCTCGGCAAGGAGACCGTCCAGAACCTGTTGGTGTTCCGCTTCGCCAACGGCATGTTCGAGCCGGTGTGGAACCGGCGCTACATCGATCACGTGCAGATCACCGCGGCGGAAGTCGTCGGCGTGGAGCAGCGCGCCAGCTATTACGAAGGGGCCGGCGCGCTGCGCGACATGGTGCAGAACCACTTGATGCAGGTGCTCGCGCTCGTCGCGATGGAGCCGCCGATCGCCTTTTCCGCCGAGAACGTGCGCGATCGCAAGCTCGACGTGATCATGTCGATCCAGCCGCTGCTCGAAGACACGCGGACCAGCGTCGTACGCTCGCAGTACGCGGCCGGCTGGGTGAACGGCGAGGAGGTGCCGGGCTACCGCGAGGAAAAGGGGGTCAGCCCGGAATCGACGACCGAGACCTACGTGGCGCTGCGGATGCAGTTGGACAGCTGGCGCTGGGCCGGCGTGCCGTTCTATCTGCGCACCGGCAAGCGGCTGCCGAAGCGGACCACCGAGATCGCGATCCAGTTCCGCCGTCCGCCGCTGCACATCTTCAAGCGGATCAGCCCGACGGCGATCGCCTCGAACCTGCTCGTCGTGAACGTGCAGCCCGACGAGGGCATTTCGGTGCGCTTCGAGGCGAAGCTGCCCGGCAGCCGCATGCAGCTCGCGCCGGTGATGATGAACTTCCGCTACGGCAGCGCGTTCGGCCGGGCCGTGCCGGAGGCCTATGAGACGCTGCTGCTCGACGCGATGCTCGGGGATCCCACGCTTTACGCGCGCCATGACTTCGTCGAAGCGTCGTGGGCGCTGATCACGCCGGTGCACGAGCGCTGGGCGGCGCTCGCGGCGAAGGCGCTTCCGACCTACGAAGCGGGAGAATGGGGACCCGAGGAAGCCGACGCCATGATGGCCGCGGAGGGACGCCGATGGAGGACGCTGTGACCGCGAAGGACGGCCTGTTGCCGGGCGGCCGCGACGTGCCGTTCGCGCAGATCGAGGCGACGCTGGCGCGGCTCGTCCGCGACGGCCGCCGCCGACGCGGCGCGCCGGCGCGCGCGCTGCTCGCCACGGTGATCGCCGTGGGTGTGCAGGAGCGGCTCACCGCCGCCGCCGAGGCGCTCGAGCAGCTCGGCGACGTCGGGGTCAGGGCGATCCTGATTTCGGAGGGCACGCACACCAACCCGGTCGCGCGCGTGACCGAGCATTCGATCGCCATCGCCGGCCTGGCGCCGCGGTATCTGAACAACGCCGTCGCCGCGCTCCGCCTGTCGAGCCTCCCCGCCGCCGTCTGGTGGCGCGGCGGATCGGTCGAAGCGCTCGACGACCTCGCCGACCTCGCCGACCGCCTGATCCTCGATACGCCAAGTCCTGACGACGTGTGGGCGAAGGCGGACGGGCTGTTCGAGCACACCGTGGTCACCGACATGCGCTGGCCGGCGCTGACGCGCTGGCGTGCGGCGCTCGCGCACCTCTTCGATCTGCCGCAGGTGCAGCGGGACGCGGCGTCGCTGCAGCGGATCGAGATCGACGCGAAGGACCTCTACGCCGCGCGCCTGTATGCAGGATGGCTGAAGTCGCGGCTGCGCTGGACCGACGCGGTCGCCATCAGCATCAAGGAAGCGGCCGGCGACGCGCCGACGCCGCTGGTTCGGGTCAGGCTTTCAGGAAAGGCGCTGAAGGTCACGCTCCAGGTCAAGCCGCAGGGAAGTTGCCTCGAGGCGGCCGTCGAAGGCGGGGAGGCGTCGACGCGGATCGTCCCGCTCGGCGACGGCTCGCTCGCCGCGCTGATCGGGGAAGAGCTCGGAGTGCGGACGCGGGATCTCGCCTTCGAGCAGGCGCTGACCGCCGCACGGGAGATTCGCGTATGAGTGGCAGCAGCTTCGCCGTCGTCGGCCTCGGCACGATGGGCAGAAACCTCGCGCTCAACATCGAGGAGCACGGCTTTCCGATCGCGGTGTGGAACCTCGAGACCGACTGGACCGACGCGTTCCTCAAGGATCACGCCGGCCACAAGTTCACCGGCACGAAGAGCCTCCAGGATCTGGTGCGCGCGCTGGAACGGCCGCGCCGCATCATGATGATGATCCCCGCCGGCGCTCCGGTCGACGAGATGCTCGGCAAGCTGGCGCCGCTGCTCGAGCCGGACGACATCGTCATCGACGGCGGCAACTCGTACTTCGCCGACACCCGCCGCCGCGAGGCCGCCCTGCGCGAGCAGCGGCTGCACTTCGTCGGCTGCGGCGTCTCGGGCGGCGAAGAAGGCGCGCGCTTCGGCCCGTCGATCATGCCGGGCGGCTCCGCCGCGGCGTGGACGCGGATCAAGGACGTGCTCGAGGCCATCGCGGCGAAGACGGAGGCCGGACCGTGCGTGACGCACGTCGGTCCCGACGGCGCCGGGCATTTCGTCAAGATGGTGCACAACGGCATCGAGTACGGCGACATGCAGCTCATCGCCGAGACCTACGACGTGCTGCACCGCGGCCTCGGCTTGACGACGCCGCAGACCGGCGAGGTGTTCGCGGAGTGGAATCGCGGACCGCTCGAGTCGTTCCTGGTCGAGCTCACGGCGCACGTCTGCAGCGTCGTCGATCCCGAGACGCAGCAGCCGCTGGTGGACGTGATCCAGGACAAGGCGGGGCAGAAGGGCACCGGGAAGTGGACGGCGCAGATCGCGCTCGATCTCGCGGTCGCGATCCCGACCATCGGCGCGGCGCTCGACGCGCGCGTGCTCTCGAGCCTGAAGGACCAGCGCGTTTCGGCCAGCGCGCTCTACAAGGGCGCCGCGAAGCAGGGATTCTCGTCCACCGGCGCCGATCCCTGGAAGAACGACCTGCGCGACGCGCTGGTCGCGGCGCGCGTGTGCAGTTACGCGCAGGGAATGGCGCTCATCGCGGCGGGCTCGGCGGAATACCACTGGAACATCGATCTCGCCGAGATGGCGCGCATCTGGAAAGGCGGCTGCATCATCCGCGCGAAGCTGCTCGATCCGGTGCGCCAGGCGTTCACCGCCGACCCGTCGCTGGCGAACCTGCTCGTCGACCCCGCGATTGCCGCGGACCTGCAGCGCGCCGCCGCCGGATGGCGCCGCGTCGTCAGCGCCGCCGCCTCGAGCGGCATCGCCGTGCCGGCGCTGGCCGCCAGCCTCGCCTATTTCGACAGCTACACGACGGCCCGCCTGCCGCAGAACCTCACGCAGGCGCAGCGCGACGCGTTCGGCGCGCACAAGTTCGAGCGGATCGAGCGCCCCGGTTTCGTACATGCCGACTGGCACGTCAACGAGAAGCCCGCGGCGCGATGAGCCACCTGAACCTGGCGAGCGTGCTCGAGCACCCGGCGCGGCTGACGCCCGACCGCGTCGCGATCACCTGCCGCTCGCAGCACACGACCTACGGCGATCTGAACGCCGCGGCCACGCGGGTCGCCGCCGGGCTGCACGCCCTCGGCATCCGCCCCGGCGAGCACGTGGCGTTGTCGTGCCCGAACGTGCCGTGGTTTCCCATCGCCTACTTCGGCATCCTGAAAGCGGGCGCGGTCGTCGTGCCGCTGAACGTCCTGCTGAAGCCGCGCGAAATCGCCTACCACCTGAAGGACAGCCACGCGAAGGCCTGCCTGGCCTTCGAGGGCACGCCCGAACTGCCGCTCGGCGAGATGACGAAGGCGGCGTGCGCCGAGGCGGGCTGCCCGCATCTCGTCGTGATGCCGCTCGATCACACGTCGTCGCCGAACCCCGGCACGATCGGATCGCTCATGCGCGACGCCGCGTCGTTCCACTCGCCGCGCCGCGACCAGAACGACACCGCGGTGATCCTCTATACATCGGGCACGACGGGGCACCCGAAAGGGGCGGAGCTGACGCACGCCAACATGGTGTCGAACGCCGTCTCCTCGTTCGACATGTACCAGCCGGCGTTTGCCGGCGACGACGCGCAGAGTGTCGCGCTGATTACGCTGCCGCTGTTCCATTCGACGGCGCAGACGGCGCAGATGAACGCGGGCCTCTACGGCGGGTTCCGCCTGGTCCTGATGCCGCGATTCGAGCCGGCCGCGGTGCTCGAGACATTCGCGCGCGAGCGGATCGGCTTGTGGGTCGGCGTGCCGACGATGTACTGGGCGCTGCTGCAGCACGCGCGCGCTGCCGGCGTGGACGTGGCCGCCGCGTCGGTGTCGCTGAAGGCCTGCGTGTCGGGCGGCGCGCCGATGCCGGTAGAGATCCTGCAGGCCTTCGAGCGCATCTTCGGCGTGCGGGTCCTCGAAGGCTACGGCCTGTCCGAGACCGCGCCGGTCGTCGCGTTCAACCAGCTGCAGCGGCCGTCGAAGCCGGGCACGGTGGGCCTGCCGATCTTCGGCGTGGACGTGCGCTGCGTCGACGAGCACGACAACCCGCTGCCGCCGGGTGAGCGCGGTGAAGTGATCGTGCGCGGGCCCAACGTGATGAAGGGCTATTACAACCGCCCCGACGCGACCGCGGACGCGCTGCGCGGCGGCTGGTTCCGCACCGGCGACATCGGCCAGATCGACAGCGACGGCTACCTCGCCATCGTCGACCGCAAGAAGGATATGATCCTGAGGGGCGGCTACAACGTGTACCCGCGTGAAGTCGAAGAAGTCCTGATGACGCATCCGGCGGTGGCGCTGGCGGCTGTGGTGGGGGCGCCGGACGAGCGGCTGGGCGAGGAGGTCAAGGCCTACGTCGTCAGGCGGCCCGACTCGTCCATTACGGAAGCGGAACTGATCGAATGGGCGCGGGGGGAAATGGCGGCCTTCAAGTATCCACGGACGATCGAGTTCCGGGACGCGCTGCCGATGAGCGCCACCGGAAAGGTGCTGAAGCGGGAATTGCGCCAAGCTCGGCCGTGAAAAACGGGTCGACTGGTGCGGTGGTGCTGTTGCTCGTGCCAATTGGTCACGATATAGTCCAAACCTCATGGCACTCGAGCTACCAGGGTCTCACCGCGCCACCGGACTGGTCGACGTGCTCGACCGGGTGCTCGATAAGGGGCTTGTGATCGCGGGAGACATCAAGGTCTCCCTTGCCGAAGTCGAGCTCCTCACCATCCGGATTCGTCTTCTCGTCTGCTCCCTCGACAAAGCGCAGGAAATCGGGCTCGATTGGTGGCGGTACGATCGCGATTTGTCGCCCGGCGCGGCGCGCGCGGCCGCCGGCGAGCACGAGGAGCTCCGCGCCGAGATCCGGCAGCTGCAGGAACGGGTCGAAGCGCTGACGGCGACGCGGGCGGCGTCGCCGCGCGCGGCCCGCAGGCGTCGATGATTCGACCAACGGAGGCATGAGCACACATGGCAGTTGAACGCGCCGCTGGCGGCACAAGTCTTATCGACGTCCTCGATCGCGTCCTCGACAAGGGCATCGTGATCGACGCGTGGGTACGCGTGTCGCTCGTCGGCATCGACCTGATCACGGTCGAAGCACGCGTCGTGGTGGCGTCGATCGACACGTACCTCAAGTATTCCGAGGCGGTCGGTCAGGTTGCCCCGGTCTCACGGCCGGCACCGGAGCTGGCGTCTCACCAGGACATGGCGGCGGAGAACGCCGCGTTGCGGGCGGAGCTGGCGGCGACCAAGAGCAGCCGCCCCCGCCGCCGGCGCTCGAGCACCGAGGGATAACCGAACGTGTCACGGGCCGCCGCACCGCTGGCGCAGGTGCAGGGAGTCGATTCCGATGCGAAGCTCGCCTTCGTCGAGTTCCTGCTGACCAGCATCGACGTGCAGGAATCGTCGCGGCGCGCCGTCGACTGGCTCGTGGCCCATGCCCCGGTGACCGAAGCAGCGGTACTCGTCGCCGAGCCGCTGACGTCCGAGATGCTGCTGGTGGCGGAACACGGCGTCACCAGCGGGGCGATCATGGATTTCTCGCTGAGCCGCGAAGACTCCGCGCACCCGTTGATCCAGGCGCTGCACACGCCGGCGCCGACCTTCGTCGACGCGCTGCCGCTGCATCACCGCGCGCCGCTCGAGTCGCGCTCGTTCCACGTCATCCCGCTCCGCGCCGAGGCCGGCGAGCACGCGCACGGCCTGCTGCTGGTCGCCGGCCTGGCTCCGGCGCTCGATGCCGAGACGCTGTGGCTGTCGCGCACGCTCGGCAAGCAGGTGTCGCGGCTGATGGGGCGCCAGCTCCTCGCCGAGACGCGCTTCGGCCAGGAGCGGATGCTGCTCTACAGCATCATCAACGCCGTCACCGATCCGATCCTGCTGACCGACACCGAAGGCAAGTTGATCATCGCCAACAGCCATGCCGAGAAGCTGTTCGCCGCGCCGGAAGAAGCCAGCGAGGGCTGGCGGCGCGCCGCGGCGCTGAACAACATGCTGTTCTCGGCGGCGCTCTCGACCAGCGCGGTCGGCATGAGCGAGATGTCGCGGCGCGAGCTGCTGCTGGTCGATCCGCTCGAAGGCTCCGACCTGCTGTTCGAGCTGCTCAGCTCGCGGGCCAAGGACGAGCGCCAGGGCACCTACGTCGTCTCGATCCTGCGCAACGTCACCGACCTGGCGCGCGCCAAGGAGGAGATCGAGGAGAGCTACCGCACGCTGCGCGTCGCGCAGGCGGAAGTGCGCGACGAGCGGCATCGCCTCGATCTGATCATCGACTCGGTCGCCGACCCGATCCTGGTCACCGACCAGGAAGGGGACATCGTGCTGATGAACACGCCGGCCGAGCGGCTGTTCAACGCGCCGGGGATCGACGACGAGGGCACGCTGCGCCGCGTCCGCGCCAACGGCGCCAACCTGACCTCGTTCGTCTCCAACGTGCTGACGCGATCCGGCGAGCAGCGCTACCGCGGCGAGATCCAGCTCGGCGATCCGATGACCGGCCGGCCGCTGCCGGTGGAAGCGGTCGCCGGCACCATCCTCTCGGAGCAGGGCGAGCTGATGTGGGTCGTCACGATCCTGCACGACCTCACCGAGGCGATCGAGAAGGCGCGGCTCTACGAGCAGCTGAAGCAGGCCTCGGTCGAGCTCGAGCGCAAGGTGCAGGAAGCGACGGCGGAACTGGCGGATCAGAACGAGCTGCTGCGGCGGCAGCACATCGCGCTCGAGCAGGCCTCGGCGCTGAAGTCGCAGTTCCTGGCCAACATGTCGCACGAGTTCCGGACGCCGCTCAACGCGATCCTGGGCTACACGCACATGCTGCTGAACAACGTCACCGGCCCGGTGAGCGACCCGCAGCGCAAGAGCCTCACCCGCATCGACTCGAACTCGCGGCACCTGCTCGCGCTGATCAACGACATCCTCGACATCACCAGGATCGAGGCCGGGCGGATGCCGCTGAACGCCACCTCGTTCGGCATCGGCGAGCTGTTCGACGAGGTGCAGGCGGAGCTCGAGCCGATCATCAAGCGCTCGAACCTGGCGGTGACGACGAAGATGCGCGCGGGCGTGCCGACGGTGCGCTCGGATCGCCAGAAGGTGAAGCAGATCATGCTCAACCTGCTGAGCAACGCGCTGAAATTCACGCCGGCGGGATCGGTGACGATGACCGCCTCCTACGACTCGAAACAGAAGGAGATCGCAATCGCGGTGAAGGACACGGGCGTCGGGATTCCCGTCGAGGATCAGGTCAAGGTGTTCGAGGACTTCCGCCAGCTCGACTCGTCGCCGGCGCGCGGCTACGGCGGCACCGGCCTCGGCCTGTCGATCTGCCGGCGGCTCGCGCACATCCTGGGCGGCAGCATCGAGCTGGAGAGCACGGCGGGGAAGGGCTCGACCTTCACCCTGCGGCTGCCGGCGAAGGCGAGAAAACGATGAAGCCCGCCACGACCGCGCGCGAACAGCCGCTGGTGCTGGTCGTCGAGGATTACCAGGACGCGCGGGAGATGTACGCCGCCTACCTCCAGTTCTCGGGCTTCGAGGTCGCCGAGGCGGGCAACGGCATCGAGGCGATCGACAAGACGCACGAACTGATGCCCGACATCGTCCTGATGGACCTGGCGCTGCCGCGCATGGACGGATGGGAAGCGACCAAGCGCCTGAAAAGCGATCCGCGGACGCGCCACATCCCGATCGTCGCGCTGACCGGCCATGCCCTGGCCGGCCACGCCGAGGGGGCGCGCGAGGCGGGGTGTGACGCCTTCGTCACCAAGCCGTGCCTGCCGGACGCCCTCGTGACGGAGATCAAGCGGCTGCTGGATCTTCATCGGCCGAACGCGGAGAATGCTAAGGACGGGGCCCGGACGCCAAAGGCCTCGAAGAAGCGATCGTGAAGGGCGGAGTCGCAGGCATGGCGAAGACAGCAAAGAAGCCCGGCAAGAAGGCGTCCCCGGCTCAGAAAGCCGCGCCGGCAAGCGCCCTCCAGAAGAAGAAGAACGACGCGGCCACCGCCAAGGCAGCGGCGAAGCAGGAAGCCGCCCGCGGCAAGCTCGAACGGGTCAAGGTGCCATCGTCGCGGCGCGACGACAGCACCGAAGGCAAGTACGTCTACTGCGTCATCCGCTCCGAGCAGCCGCTGAGCTTCGGCCCGCTGGGGCTGGGGCCGGAACCGGCCGAAGTCCACACGATTCACTTCCGCGACATCGCTGCGGTCGTGTCCAACACGCCGATCGTCGTCCAGGACCCGACCCGCGAGAACGTGCTCGCGCACCAGCGCGTCAACGAAACGGTGATGCAGAAGCACACCGTCATCCCGATGTCGTTCGGCACGGTGTTCAAGACCGACGACGACATCATGGAGCTGCTGCGATCGGCCTACGACGCCTTCAGCGACGTGCTGAGCAAGATGCAGGAGAAGTTCGAGTTCGGCCTCAAGGTGCTGTGGGACCGCGACCAGATCATCCGCGAGATCGAGGACGAGGACGAGGACATCCGCCGGCTGAAGAGCGAGATCTCGTCGCAGAAGGGATCGACGTATTTCGCCCGCATGCAGTACGGCCGCCTCATCGACGCCGCGCTGCAGTCCCGGACCGAGCGCTACGTCGCCGAGATCTTCAACTCGCTGCGGAACGTCTCGGTCGCCTCGCGCTCGAACAAGCCGATCGGCGACCGCATGATCATGAACGCCGCCTTCCTGGTCTCGCGCGAGATGGAGCAGGCGTTCGACTCGCGGGTCAAGGAGATCGGGCAGCAGTACGAGAAGCTGACCTTCAAGTACACCGGCCCCTGGCCGCCCTACAACTTCGTCAACATCCGCCTGAAGCTCGAGCGCGCCCACTGACGTGCTGATCATCGACAGCCTGATCCTCTCCGGCGTCCGCTTCGTGCTCGACAAGGTCGCGGCCGCCGTGGATACCGAGCTGAACGACGACAGCGTGCTGCGCGAGCGCCTGCTCGACGCGCAGATGCGCCTCGAGCTGGAGGAGATCAGCCAGGAGGAGTTCGACCAGATCGAGGCCGACATCGTCGCCCGCATCCGCGAGATCAAGGAACGCCAGCGCGGCGGCGAGTCCGCGGTCATCTCGCCGAAGGACATGAAGGTCACCGGCATCGAGGCGTCCTTCGAAGGCGAAGAACATTAACCCGTCGATTGCGCTCGGGGCCAGGTGGCATTTCGTCGGGGGCAAGGGCGGCGTCGGCAAGACCACCTGCGCGGCCATGCTCTCGGTTGAGGGCGCTCCTCGCGGCCGCACCCTGCTCGTCACCACCGATCCCGCATCCTCGCTGCCGGCCGTGCTGGGCACGCGCGTCGGCGCCTCGCCGTCCCCCGTGCGCGGTGCCAGGGGCCTCTTCGCCGCGAGCGTGGACTCGGCGTCCGCGTTCGAGCGTTGGCTGGCGCCGCGGCGCGACATCCTGTCCACGATTGCGCTGCGCGGAACGTACCTCGACGAAGAGGACGTCGGCCGGCTGCTGAAG
>Ga0207651_10001489_pt1 | contig 10657 bp, 10 predicted proteins | sample KBSM23metaG_FD_184328 | JGI IMG/M metagenome (GOLD analysis project Ga0207651, IMG submission 184328) | Miscanthus rhizosphere microbial communities from Kellogg Biological Station, Michigan, USA - KBS M2-3 metaG (SPAdes) (version 2) | ecosystem: Host-associated > Plants > Roots > Rhizosphere >... | reverse complement strand
GGCGCCGATCGGATGCTGCGGTTCGCCGAGTCGTTGCAGCCGGTAAAAGCCAGTTGAGTTGACACTCCCGCCAGCGTTCCTCAGCAGCCTGGGTGCGTCGATCGGTCCGCGCTCGATTCGCGACCGCTCGACGGATCTCCAGGCGTACGCTGCTGACGCGCTCGGCATCGGCGCACCTCCGGATCTGGTCGTCATCCCGGAGAGCACGCAGGACGTCTCGACCGTCGCCCGGCTGTGCCATGAACATCGGGTCCCATTGGTTGTACGTGGCGCCGGCACCGGCTACACCGGCGGCGCCGTCCCGACACAGGGCGGCGTCGTCCTGTCGATGGAGCGGCTGAATCGCATCCTCGAAATCGACGAAGTCAACCTGCTCGCCATCGTCGAGCCGAATGTCATCACGGGGGAGCTGCAGCGCGCCGTCGAAGCCGTCGGTCTGTTCTATCCGCCCGACCCTGCCAGTCTTGAGATGTCGTCCATCGGCGGCAACGTGGCCGAGTGCGCGGGCGGGCCCCGCGCGTTCAAGTACGGCACCACCAAACGCTATGTGCTGGCGCTGGAAGCAGTCCTTCCTGGCGGGGAGATCATTCACACCGGATCAAAGGCCGTCAAGAACGTCGTCGGCTACGACCTGACGCAGTTGCTCGTCGGATCAGAAGGCACGCTGGCGGTCATCACGAAGATCACGCTTCGGCTGATCCCGAAGCCGCCGGCGCGAGAGACGCTTGCGGCGTCGTTTCGAAGCATCGACGGCGCGGTCGATGCTGTCAGCGCGCTGCTGAACGAGCGCGTGGTGCCTGCGGCGATTGAGTTGATCGACACGGAATCCCTGCGTGCGGCCGAGGCGTACGCGGGCAAGTCCGTCGCCGATGGCGAGGCGCTGCTGATTGTAGAATGCGACGGAACGCCGGCGGCAGTGGAAGAGGAAATCGGACGAGTCAAGCGGGCCTGCGCGGCTGTCGGCGCGGTGGAGATCAGACGCGCCGCGAGCGATGCCGATCGAGCAGAGCTGTGGACGATCCGTCGGCAGGTCTCGCTCGCGCTTCGTGCCACCGGTCTCGACAAGATCAATCACGACGTGGTCGTACCCCGCGGACGGATTCCCGAACTGTTCGCGGCGGTCGAGGATCTGCGGCGCGAATTCGCTCTGGACATTGCGTGCTTCGGCCACGCCGGCGACGGCAACATCCACGTCAACTTCATGATTCATCGGGACCAGGCCGACCAGGTGGCGCGTTCGAAACGGGCAGAGCGGGTACTGTTCGAGCGAGTCGTCGCCCTCGAGGGCTCAATCAGTGGCGAGCACGGTATCGGCTTCGCCAAGAAACCTTACCTGAGCCTCGAGCTGGACGCTGCTCAGATCGAGCTGCTGAAACGCGTGAAGGCCGCGTTCGATCCGCGCGGCATCCTGAATCCGGGCAAGATCTTCTAGAGGAGGGTCCGCCTGACGGGGGGACGACGAAAGCATGCCCAAAACCGTGGCGGTGGTTGGAGCGTCGAGCAGCCGCACGAAGTTCGGCAACAAGGCGCTTCGCGCATTTCTCGCCGAGGGGTATCACGTCGTCGCGATCAACCCGAATGAGAGTGAAGTAGAAGGACTGAAGACCTACGCGTCGGTGCTTGACGTGTCAGGTCCGATCGACATGGCGACGGTTTACGTCCAGCCGGACGTGACGCTGCGTTTGCTTGACGAATTCGCGCAGAAGGGCATCCCTGAAATCTGGATCAATCCCGGCGCGGAGGATGACGCCGTGATGGCCGACGCACGTCGGCGCAAGCTGAATGCGATCTTCGCGTGCAGCATCATCGGCATCGGCCGCAGTCCGGCCGATTTCTGACTGGCGATCTGTGATCGGTGATGAGGCGGAGGAATAGTGACGACGATTCGGTTGCGGCAGAACGGCCCGTACGTGATCGACGGTGACGATGTGAATGTCGTCGATTGGAATGGAGTGGAATACCGGATCGAGAGGCGGCCGATTGCATTGTGCCGATGCGGGGCCTCGACGAAGAAGCCATTCTGCGACGGCACGCATTCAAAGGTCGGCTTTCGGGCGGCCGAAGCGGCGGTCGGTCCGGCAGCGGAGGACAAACCGGCCACGTGATGCGCGGCTCAGCGCTGCTGCTGTAGGCGGGAGATCTGACCGAGGAGCGTTCGCGCGCGCGCCCGCATCTCCTCGTTGCGCGGTCGCGCCAGAATCGGGCCAATCAGACTGCGGGCCCCGGGGAAGTCGCCGAGGCCGAGCAAGGCAGCGGCGAGCTGAAGTGCCGCGTCCTGATTGTCCGGCACTGCCTTGACGAGCGGCACCAGGAGGTCGCGCATCTTGTCAAACTCGCCGGTCTGCCCATACACAGACGCCAGCATCTGGATGGCGGCCGGATACCCGGGCCGAAGTGCAATCGCGCGTTCGAGGGCGGCGCGCGCCCGTTGAGCGCGTGACGCGTCGAGGACATCTTCAGTTGCCAGCGCCCAGCCGTACTCGAACTGTACGGACTCGATTTCTGGTCCCGCTGCAACGGCGCGCTCGAGGAGCGCCATGCCTTCACGACGGTCGCCCTGTCGAATTCGCAACACGCCGAGCGTGGCGAGCGCGCGGGGCAGATCAGCGCGGGCCTTCAGCGCGCGTTCGAGCCGCGGTATCGCCTCCGGGCCACGCTGTAGGTGCGCCAGCAGGTCGGCGAGCCAGCCATCAACCTCCGGCGAGTCGATGGCGGCGGCCTCTCCATCGATCCGCGTGATGACGCTGTCGGCGGAGCTGAGCTCGACGTGCGTATACACCTGCTTGCGAACATACGCCTGAAGCTCAGTGTCCAGTTCCTCGAGCGTCATCGCATAGGTCGCGCGCACGCTCTCGTCGAGCGGTTCGCCGTCAGCGAGGCGGCGGGCGAGCGATTCGAGGGAAGCAAACCGTCGTCCTTCGACTCGCTGACGCTCGCTCAAGACAGGCTCCGAGTGACGCGCGTAGTGCACCAACGCCCATGACTGGGCGTACAGGAGCTCGCGCTCGACGCCTTCCTGCGTGTACTCCTTCGAATCAGGCCCGATTGCAAACAGCTGAGAGAGCTTCAGGCGGCGCTCGCGGAGTAACGCCACGTGTCGGCTGATCGGTCTTCCAATCAGCGCACGGCGTCCGGCATCGGTCAGCTCGAAGGTGCTGAAGTACTCGGCGAGCCCTTCGTTGAACCAGATCGGCGCGTGGGCAAACGCCGTGCTGAGCAGCAAGTGCGAGTACTCGTGAAAGACAACGGGGAAGGCCGCCTCACCGGCTTCGATGTTCATCGTGATGTAGTTCACGTCGGCGCCGTCGACGAAGAATCCAGCTACCGGCACTGTCCGGCCGTTGACAACCGGCATGAACGGCCGATACGACCTATCGTTCGGAAAGACGATGACGACCACCGGCGCGCTGCCCGCGCGCAGCGCGGCGGGCAGGAGCTGCGTCACCACTTCGCGGAATTGTTCGAAGCGAAGGGCGACATCGCGCAGGCGTCCGCCCGAGGCATCGCCGATGACGTAAAAGTGCGGAGTGCGAAGCCCACCCCACTCCGCGGCAGCCTGCACTGGCGCGAGAAGAAAGAGTGTCGCCGCGAACAGACACGCTCGCCGCACCACTAGCGAACGAAGCCCACCGCGAGAAGAGGAATTGCCGCGCACGCAGTGCCTATGGTGTGTAACCGTCGGGCAAGAGCTCCAGCGCGACAGCCCTCGAAGGCGTGCCGGCGCGGATGGTCAAGAGCGCAGGCACCTCGGTCTGCGCCCCGCAGGTCACGTTCCCCGCAGCCTGCGATCGAAAAGTCACAAACTCGACGGCGGCTAAACTCGCGGCGGATCCGCGAGTGATGCCTTGCGGTGCGCGCACGACGATCACGACGCCATCGCGACCGCACTCGATGGCCTGCAGTGTGCCGAAGATCCGTTGTTCTCCCTGTCGAACTGCCCGCAGGCTCAGAATGACGCCTCCATTGCGAGGCGGTGTGCCAGGTGCATCCGTGCCTCGCGACGCAGTGCCGCTCGCGCGCGGAGCCGCCGGCGGAACGTCGGGAGGATTACCGAGAGTGGCGCGGAGTGTGGCCGCCCGCCCAAGTAACGCTCGGGCCTGATCGGCTTGCGCTGCAGTTGCCGCCGTTGCCAGTACGGGCCCGAGCAGTGCGCGGGCTCCATCGGGATCGTCGAGGTGCAACAGCGCTTCAGCGAGGATCAGCGCGTCCTCGTGGCCGTCAGGTCCTGATCTGACGATCGGCGCCAAAGCGTCTCGAACGCCCTGGTAATTGCCGGTTTTCAGGAACACGCGCGCAGCAGCTTGGCGTGCCTCGCGGCCTGTGATCTGGACTTGATTGGTTCGCAGCGGGAGAACGTTCGCTTTTGCTGCCGCCTGGAGATGCGCCTGCACCTCGGCGTTTCGGCCTTGACGCATTCGAACGGTGGCCATTCCCGCGTGCGCGATTCCGTGATCGGGCCGTGCCTTCAGCACTCTCTCAAGGCGAACAGCGGCCTCGTCCTCGCGGCCGACGGTCGCCTGAATCGAACCGAGCCAGGCATCGACGTCGAGTTGGTCTGCCGCCGTGGCCGCTGTGCGCAGCGCAGTGACCACCGCGTGCTTGAATTCGAAGCCCGTCGCCGAGTACACCTCGCGTCGCACGTATGCCTGAAGCTCGCGTTCGAGCTCCGGCAGCGTCATCCCGTACGTCTCGAGGACTGCTTGTTCGGGCGTCGCGCCCGCCGCGATCTTCGACGCCAGCGCCACGACCGCGTCGCGGCGTTGCGGCGTCTGGTGAAGCGCGTGGTGAATCAGCGCCCACGCCTGTGCGTACAGCAGGTGACGATCCGGCGTGTCCTCCGTGTACTCGGGGGAAGCGGCGGTGATCGACAGAAGCCTCGACAACGGCAGCCGCCGCTGGCGCAACAACTCGACGTGTTGCGGAATCGGCTTGCCGATAATCGCGCGGCGGCCGTCACTCGTGACTTCGAAGGTACTGTAGTACTCGGCGAGCCCCTCGCTGAACCACAGCGGAGCGGCGCCAAACACACCGCGCAGCAGGAAATGCGAGAACTCATGGTAGACCGGCCGATAGCCCTCCTCCGGTGCGCCCAGATTCAGGACGATGAATGCGCCGGCAATGCCGCTCACGAAGAGTCCGGCGCTCGGCACGTCGCGGCCGTTCACGACCGGCGTAAACGGTCGGTAAGAACGGCTGTCGGGAAATGCGAGGACCACGACAGGCGTATCCGCGATGGCGCGAACGCTTAACTGATTGAGCGTCTGAATGACCTCGCGGAACTGCTCGAGCCGCAAGCCGATCTCTCGCAGCTCGCGTGAGGAGACGTTGCCGGCCACCTGGTGATGCTCGGTGCGGAGCGTCAGCCACTCGGCTTGTGCACCGGGCGGGTGTATCGCGATGATCGACGCCGCGAGGACGAGAACGCGCCGCACGATGTGCGGCAGAGTATCACTCCTGCGTAAGTCCCTGATTACCGATCTGGGCCATGACGGCAGCCACCACCCGGTCGCAACGACTGAGGCCGAATGTGAATGCGCTGGCGGCAGCAGCGCCCGCCTGATCCAGGAGGTCTCGCTGCAGAGCAGCCCGCGCTCGCGACAGCCGGGTCTTCACGACGTCCTCGCTGACGTCGAGCACCTGCGCCGTCTCAGCCGTACTGAGCCCTTCCACCTGTCGCAGCATGAACACCTCGCGGTAGCCGTCACCCAGCTTGTCTACCGCTGACTCGATTAACGTCGCGAGCTCCCGTGCGAACACCTGGCGTTCGGGGTCCGGACCTGATTGGATGGGCATGAACGTTCCCGTAGGGGAGTCTTCCAGCGATTCGTAACGGCCTTGTCGCCGCGCCCGTGCGAGCGCTTCGTGCACCGCAATACGCGTGAGCCAGGTCGCGAACTGCGCACGACCATCGAACTGACTCAGGTGTGTATACGCGTTCACGTACGCCTGCTGCATCACGTCCTCCGCCTCCGTATCGTCCCTGAGGATCGCGCGCGCCGCCCGGTAGATCCGCTCATTGTGCCGCCGCATCAGAATCTCGAACAGAGCGGTTTCACCGCCGAGCACACGAGCCACCACTTCTTCATCAGGCAGCGATGTGAGCGCGCTCAACGGCGGGGCGGCGGGGGAAAGCGGAGTCATGACTCTACAGAGTAACAACTCGGAGAAAGGTGACAAGGGCGGCGCAGGTGTCACCTGTCAGTGGCTCGCGACTCCATTGAGTGGAGGTACTTAATGGATAAGCGGCTTGACACTTCCTTCCGGATCCTGCGCGTGACGCTCGGCTTGACGGCAACGCTGGCTGGCCTCGATAAGTTCTTTAACCTGCTCGCCGACTGGGGCAGCTATGTCAGTCCGACTGCCGCGGCGCGCCTTCCGGTCTCCGTCCAGACGTTCATGGGCGCCGTCGGGTTGATCGAGATTGCGGTTGGGGCAGCGATTCTCGGCCTGGCGCCACGTCCGGGCGCTTACGTGGCCAGTGCGTGGCTGCTGCTCGTCGCGGCGAACCTGGTGCTCGGCGGACACTTCGATGTCGCCGTGCGCGATGTGGTGATGTCGGTGGCTGCGTTCACGCTTGCCCGCGGTCTGGAAGCGCTGGCGACCACGAAAGCCGTCGCGGGAGCACGGACGAGTCGAACTGTCGCCGCATAAGAAAAGGGCCGACGCTTGGACGTCGGCCCTTTCGGATTCCGGATGTCGGACCCTACTTCACTTCAACATCGACGCCGCTCGCCAGCGTGGGATTCAGCTCAGAGCCCGCGGCAAGCTCAACGTCCTTGCCTCGCGTCGCGAGAACGGCACCCGTACCGGCGGCACCGCCGATGACGGCACCCTTGGCCGCGCCCGATCCGCCACCGAGGATTCCGCCAAGCGCCGCGCCGATACCGGCACCGGCGCCGATCTTCGTCGCGTCCTGGCCCTTCGAGGCTTCACCTTCGAAGCTGATCGGATTGGTGCGCAACGATTCACGACGTCCGTCGATGACAACCGACGTAAATCGCAACCCGAGCCGGGAACGTCCCTGCACGCGGCCCGCACGATCGACCTCGATAACTTCTCCGTGCACGACGGAGCCTGCCGGCAGAATGGTCTCGCCGTCCACGGTGACAGCGCGTCGAAGCCGTGCACTCACAGGCGCCTCGACCTGCGCGGTCTCGCTCGACACCGCCGTCGTCAATTCGAGCGGCAGCGCGGTGCCTGCCGGAATCGTCACGATGCGAACAACGGGCGTTGGACGCGGAGCAGCTGCTGCCGCGGCTCGCGACGCGTTGGAAGGAATGGGATCAACGGGGCGCTCGTCGCGAAGCGGCTGCGTTGTGGTGCGCGGACGGCTGGTTGTCCCGACCGCCGAGTTGTTGGGTCGCCGCGACGCTGCGTCCCTGTTGGAGGACACCGCCGGCTGGTCCGCTGGCGCGGGCTGGAGATTCGCCGGTGTGCCCGGTTCCTGAGGCACAGCCACGGTGGTTGCGTCAGTTTGCGGGCTATTCTGCGAATTCTCGGTTCCCTTCCCGCCGCAGCCCGCCGCGAACGCTGCGGTGATTACTCCAACGGCCATCCACTGAATCTTCATCTGGTCCACCTCGATTGAGGGCATAGTTCAAGGATTGGTCCAGCCCCGGGTTGGGTTGCGGACCTAATCAATATTGCTTATTGTGTCTGAATAACTATCAATTTGACTGATACAAGCTGTGCAGGGCAGACTGGACAACATGCCAAGCCAACGTACGGGCGCGCAGATCATCTGGGAATGCCTTGTTCACGAAGGGGTAAACACCGTTTTCGGGTATCCGGGCGGAGCCATCCTGCCCGCCTACGACGCGATGCTCGATTACCCGGTTCGGCACGTCCTTGTCCGCCATGAGCAGGGCGCGACTCACATGGCCGATGGTTACGCGCGCGCCGGCGGCGGTGTCGGCGTCGCGATTGCGACTTCGGGGCCTGGCGCAACAAATCTGGTCACAGGCATCGCCACGGCCATGATGGACTCGGTCCCGATGGTGTGCATCACAGGGCAGGTGCCGAGCAAGTTGATCGGCTACGACGCCTTTCAGGAGACCGACATCACCGGGATCACGCTGCCGATCACGAAGCACAGTTACCTCGTGACGCGCATCGAAGACATCATGCCGGCGATGAAGGAGGCATTCCTCCTCGCCAAGTCGGGACGGCCCGGGCCGGTGCTCGTGGACATCACCAAGGATGCGCAGCAGTCGAAGATGGACTGGGCATGGGATCCACGGCCGGTGACGATGCGCGGCTACCGTCCGAAGCTGGCGGTGTCCAAAGGTGACCTCGCCAAGGCCGTCGATCTGATTAAGAACGCCAAGAAGCCGGTGATCCTCGCCGGGCAGGGCATCCTGCAGAGCGGTGCGATGGCGGAGGTGCGGAAGTTCGCCGAACAGATCAACGCACCGGTGGCGCTGACGCTCCTCGGTATCGGCTCGTTTCCGGCGAGTCACCCGCTGAACATCGGCATGATGGGCATGCACGGTGAAGCATGGGTCAACCACGCGATTCAGGAAGCGGATCTCCTGCTGGCCTTCGGGATGCGTTTCGACGACCGCGTCACCGGCAACCTGAAGACCTATGCAGTCAACGCGAAGAAGATTCACATCGACATTGACCCGTCCGAGATGAACAAGAACGTGAAGGCCGACGCGGCAATCGTCGCCGACCTTCGCGACGCGCTGAAGGACCTGATGGACGCCGTGGCGCCGAAGGACCACGCGCCGTGGATCAAATACATCGAGTCGATGAAGGGCGATGCTGCCGTCCGCGACATTCAGACGCTGCCGGACAACGGGCATCTGTATGCCGCCCACGTCATCAACGACATCTGGCGCCTGACGGACGGGAAAGCCATCGTCTGCACGGATGTGGGGCAGCACCAGATGTGGGAAGCCCAGTATTACCACCACGAGGAGCCACGGACGCTGATTACGTCGGGCGGGCTCGGAACGATGGGCTTCGGACTGCCGGCGGCAATTGGCGCGAAGCTCGCGAAACCGGACGCAGAGGTGTGGGCCATCGTCGGTGACGGCGGCTTTCAGATGACGGCCGCCGAGCTGTCAACGGCGGCGCAGGAGAATGTCAAGGTCAACGTCGCCGTCATCAACAACGGCTACCTCGGGATGGTCCGTCAGTGGCAGGAGTTCTTCTACGAACGTCGTTATGCCGCCACGCCGCTGCGCAGCCCGGACTTCGTCAAGCTCGCCGAGGCGCACGGGCTCGTCGGTCTCCGCGCGGAGAAGCGACCTGAGGTTGCCGACGTCGTCGCACGGGCACGCGCGGCTGAAGGAACGGTGCTGATCGACTTCCGGGTCGAGCAGGAAGACAGCGTCTACCCGATGGTCCCCGCTGGCAATGACCTCGACGCGATGATCCGCCGGCCGAAAGAATCGGTCCTGGTGGAAACGGCTGCCGACCAGATCTAGAAGAGAACCATGCTTCATACGTTAGTCGCTCTCGTCGAAGACAAGCCCGGCGTCCTTAACCGCGTCGCGCTGGTATTCCGCCGTCGCGCGTTCAACATCGAGTCGCTGACCGTTGGCCGCACCGACGTCGCGGGTGTCTCGCGGATGACGATCGCCCTGGACAGCGATCAGGTCAACGTCGACCGCGTCATGGCCTACCTGTACAAGCTCGTGAACGTGCTCGAGGTCGAGGATTTACGCGACGTGCCGGCGGTCGCCCGGGACCTGGCGCTCGTCAAAGTCGCCGTCGGCGGGCACGACCGTGGCCAGATCCTGCGCGTGGTCGACGAAACGCGAGCCCACATCGTGGACTCAGGCGAACAGACGATGACGCTCGAGATCACGGGCGAGCCGCCGCACGTCGACGCCGTCATCGCCCGTCTCGAGCCACTCGGCATCGTCGAGATGGTCCGGACCGGGCAGGTGGCGATGCGCCGCGGCGACACCGCGTTATCCACGGCGCAGTATTCGTAGTTTTGTGAGATACCAGAGGAGACGGAGATAACGGCTTCACAGGAGGAACGAAGGCGTTCCCTCCGTCCCCTCCGTTTCCCTAAAGGAGCGCACACAGTAATGGCAACGATGTTTTACGACCGCGACGCCGACCTCGAGCTGATTCGGCAGCGTAAGGTAGCCGTCATTGGCTACGGCTCCCAGGGGCATGCCCATGCGCTGAACCTTCAGGACAGCGGCGTCGACGTTGTCGTCGGCCTGCAGAGCGGCAGCAAGTCGGCAGAGAAAGCGAAGAGCGCGGGCCTGAAGGTGCTCTCCGTCGCGGACGCCTCGAAGTGGGCCGACGTCATCATGGTACTCATTCCCGATCAGCACCAGGCGCGTGTCTACAAGTCGGACATCGAGCAACACCTGAGCGCCGGGAAGATGCTGATGTTCGCGCACGGCTTTGCGATTCGCTTCAACTGGATCGTTCCGCCGAAGGACGTCGACGTGACGATGGTGGCCCCCAAAGCGCCAGGCCATCGCGTCCGTGAGGTGTTCAAGGAAGGCGCCGGCACGCCGGGTCTGCTTGCGGTCTATCAGGACGTGAGCGGAAACGGACGTGCCACTGCGCTGTCGTATGCCCGCGGCATCGGCTGCACCCGGGCGGGCGTCATCGAGACCACCTTCGCCGAGGAGACTGAAACCGATCTGTTCGGCGAGCAGGCCGTCTTGTGCGGCGGCACCAG
>Ga0207651_10001485_pt1 | contig 10671 bp, 19 predicted proteins | sample KBSM23metaG_FD_184328 | JGI IMG/M metagenome (GOLD analysis project Ga0207651, IMG submission 184328) | Miscanthus rhizosphere microbial communities from Kellogg Biological Station, Michigan, USA - KBS M2-3 metaG (SPAdes) (version 2) | ecosystem: Host-associated > Plants > Roots > Rhizosphere >... | reverse complement strand
GCAAAAATGGGCAAAATAGACCCAAACGATACCCGATGGCCCCTGGACGAGAAACCTAAGAAAACCAATGGAAGTGATCCTGATGGCTTTCCCGCTCAGGAAGAGCCTACACCCTCTCTCGCGCAATGGCCCGAGGACCTCGGTGAAGACGCGATGTACGGCGTTACGGGAGCTCTGGTCCGAGCTATCGAACCCCACACCGAAGCCGATCCCGCTGCTTTAGCGATTCAGTTCCTGGTCGGCTTCGGATCCCTGATCGGCCGCGGGCCTTACGTCCTGGTCGAAGCCGACCACCACTACACAAATGAATACACCGTGCTCGTCGGTTCGACAGCGAGAGCCAGGAAAGGTACGTCCTGGGGACGGATCCGGGCCATCCTTCATGCCATTGATGATCACTGGACCGATAACCGTCTGATCTCTGGAATCGGCAGCGGAGAAGCCCTCTTTGACGAAGTAAACGAAGAAGATAAACGAGTTCTGGTAATTGAACCTGAATTCGCTCGCCTGTTAACCGTGGTTAACCGCGAGGGATCTACATTAAGCGCCATTGTACGTGATGCCTGGGACACCGGGACCGTTGCTACTCGTACCCGGCAGAAGAAGGTAAAGGCCCACGGTGCCCACATTTCGCTTATCGGTCATATTACTCGCGAAGAACTGCTGCGAAAACTCACCGACACCGATATGGCCAACGGTTTCGTAAACCGGATGCTGTTCATGTGCGTGAAGCGATCTAAGGTGTTGCCCTTCGGCGGGGGCTCTGTTGAAGCCGGCGATATCTTACGCAATCTGAAAGACTCCATGCGCTTCTGCCGTAGTGGCACCTCCGAGCCAACCCGTTTCGATTCGGAAGCTTCCGACCTATGGGAACACGTATATCCCGAACTCAGCGAAGGCAAACCCGGGTTGCTTGGCGCCGTAACCAGCCGTGGGGATCCCCACGTATTGCGACTCTCCCTGATCTACGCGCTATTGGATTGTTCCTCTGTCCTTCGCGGAGAACATCTCCGGGCCGGACTCGCCGTCTGGAAACGTGCGGAACAGTCTGCCCGCTACCTGTTCGCTGAAACCCTCGGTGACCCAGTGGCCGACACCATCATGAAAGCCTTGCGCCTTGAAGGTGTTACCGGCATGACCCGTGGCAATATCAACACCTTGTTCGGAGGTCATAAGTCGCCCACAGAGCTCGACCGGGCCATTGCCACGTTAGTAGAGAAAGGGATGATCCGCTTTCAAACCGAGGACACCTCGGGCCGCCGCGCTGTCCGGTACTGGTCGTTATGAGGGGGCTTAATCCGCTTAATCAGCATACTCCGCAGATTAAGCTCGTTCCTGAAAGTAGCTTTCTTTTCAAGTTGTTACAGGTAAGGCTGGGGCTTAATCCGCTTTTTCCGCTTAATCCGCAAACAGCCCCTGTTTCCGCTGTAAGCTACTTAACGTTTCATTCTTGTGGTGAGCGGGTTTTTTATACGCGCGTGCACAAGCCCTCTTTCGCCTTTTGTTCTCTCTATGTATCTAGGAAGATTATCAACTCAAGACCCACCCTACCGAGCACCTGTAACGCAACCAACATATGTAAAGGGACCCGGGTGCGGATTAAGCGGATTATGCGGAATAAGTACTCCTGTAAAGGGTTGCCCCTGCGGATTAAGCGGATTATGCGGATTATCTCTGTAATGAAAGGAACACAATGACAAAAGAAGAACTAACCTACCGGGGACTGCGCGAATGCCTGATCTCCCCCAACGAAGCCGATCAGAACCTTGAACCCGCCAACGTCGTCGATGGCCTATTCGCCATCTCCCGCGCCATGTGGGGCATCGCGAAAGCCATCGATGAACTGTCCGAAGCCGTAAAAAACCGGGAGGTCACCCTACCGTAAAAATGCGGACTTGCGCATCCCACTGATTCTGGTAGACAATCCTTGAAAGCAGTACCATAGCAACCCACGTTCCGGTCCCGTTGCCGCTCGGCTAAAACCGGCTCCCCACCCTCCTCCTCTATCCATGCACGCCCAGACGCTGCGCATTCTGCACCAGACGCCTGTCTACGACCACGCCGGCTCTCTCCTCTGTCGCGCACCCCGCGATCGCGTGGAAAGCCTTCTAGCCACCAAGAACGTGGATCCCTGTATTAAGGGCGATTGCCTTCGGTCACTTCGCTACCGCGGACCCGACCCGGCGCTCAGTTTGGAGGGCTCTCACCACAAGCGCGGTATCGGCGCCCCCCACAAGAACGAAAGCTACTTCAATCCCAAGGGCTGCTGGCACCTCGACCGCATCCCGGAAAAGTACCGCGATTATTTCGTTCAAGTACTCAGTGATCGCATGTATGCCGTTGAAAAGACGTAGCATGGCGGAGGGAACTAAAAAAGCACAGCAGCAAATGTTCCTCGAAGCCTATGTCGTGTGTGGCACGATTATGGGCGCCTCGCGTGCCATCGATATGCGGGACACCAATCACTACGATTGGATGAAAGACCCGGATTACGCCGCGGCTTTCGCAGATGCCGAGAAACGTGCGATCGCCCACCTCGAGGCCGAGCTCTTCAACCGCGTCTACCAGGGCACTGACGAACCGGTTATCTACCAGGGCGAGCTCTGCTACCAGAAAGACAAGGCCGGCCGTAAGACCGATAAGCCTCTAACCATCAAGCGTAAAAGCGACACGTTGCTTATATTCGCGCTAAAGGGAAAGAAACCAGAGGTTTACCGGGATACCCTGAACAGCAACGTTAACGTCACAGCTAACGTGCAAACTAACGTTCGCATCGACCTGGACAAGATACCGGAGCAGGACCTGAACTATGTCATCGCTACTCTCGAGGCTGCCCGAATTCAAGAGCCCGGAGGAACTACTGGAAGCAGCCTACCAGGCCCGAGCGAGACGCCAGAGAAAGAAACTTGAGTACTTTTTTCCGTCCGAGGGCCCATATCGAAGAGAACTCTATCCGAAGCACATGCAGTTCTTCGCGGCCGGCGGAACGCACGAGCCGATCCCGGGCTGCTGCCCTCCTGAGTGCGATGGCACAGCCCACAAAGAACGTCTGTTCCTTGCCGGCAACAGAACGGGAAAAACTGAAGCCGGCGCTTATGAAACGACGCTGCACCTCACGGGCAAGTATCCAGCGTGGTGGACCGGCAAGCGGTTTGATAAGCACATTAAAGCCTGGGCTTGTTCGGACACGTCGAAAACGCTGAAGGGGGTCCTTCAGGAGAAGTTCCTGGGGTCGCCCAGTAAGCGTGGAACCGGCATGATTCCCGCCGACGATATTGTCTATACAACTAACAAGGCCGGCGTTGCAGAAGCGGTGGACACGATTTACGTGCGGCATGTTTCCGGTGATGTCTCGAGTGTTCAGCTAAAAAGCTACGAGGAAGGTGCGGCCAGCTACTACGGAAGTTCGATCGAGGTTGGCTGGGCAGATGAGGAACCGCCACTTTCCATCTGGACAGAAATGCTTGTGCGTACTATGGACACTAACGGGATTTGCATGTTGACCTTTACTCCATTACAGGGACTAAGCGAAGTGGTGCTCAGCTTTCTGCCGGATGGCGCACAGCCCAAGGTGACAACGGAGTGACAGCGCTGTCAGCGTATGCCATAGCGATATGGCGTTGGTGGCCGGAGATTCTGTTGTGGCCGATGCGTAAGCGCGGTCCAGTAGATCTCAGTGACTGTTATGCTACGGGCGCAAAGCAAAAGAAGCCGAAATAGTCGAGAGCACCAGAGCACGGGAGCGAGCCACAAGCACCGAGAGCACTGATGTAGCCGAGCGAGCCGTGAAAGTAGAGAGCACCGATCAGTAAGAGCGAGCCATGGCCTTGGAGAGCACCGGATAAGGAGAGCGAGCCGGGCTACACGAGAGCACCGAGGCTGCAAAGCGAGCCAAGTCAGGAGAGCGCACCGGAATAGTTGAGCGCCGCGCTAAAGCGAAGAGCCGTCACGCAGGATAGTATCGTACCCAGTGAGCGAACCGCCGTCTCGGAGAGTACCGTGCATGCGGAGTGAGCCGACCTTAAGGAGAGCACCGGATTGTCCGAGCGAGCCATAATCGCGGAGAGAACCAAAGAGCGGAAGCGAGCCGTGTCTGCAGAGAGCGCCGGAGCAAGGAAGCGAGCCGCACTCACTGAGAGCACCGAACGTAGAGAGCGAGCCGCTGGAACTGAGGGCATCGACAGCACAGAGCGAGCCGTACCTGCGGAGAGCACCGCGCTAACTGAGCGAGCCATAGCCCCGGAGAGCACCGAAAACCGCGAGCGATTCGTTCTGAAGTAGGCTTATCTCGTGAGTGCCAACATCGAAGCTGTTCAGAAGTTATCGCGGGACCTTCGCGCAGCCGCGAAATTGATGGGCGTACGCGAAGCCAGATACTTCGTGGACACGTATTATGACCTGCAGGATTATAGAATTGCCGCGTCAAATCAACAGCGCAAACTGCTCGAGGGCGAGGAGCCATCCGAATTCATTACCTGGCTCAATGGCCAACTAGTGGTGCTCGAGAATCAGATCAAAGGCGTGCTCGACAAGTGGTCGGCAGCGCAGCCGATGGGAGAGTGGAGCCGTGCGGTAGTCGGAATTGGCCCGGTTATCTCAAGTGGACTGATTGCCAACATCGACATCACTAAAGCGCCGACCGTAGGACACATCTGGCGGTTCGCCGGCTTGGATCCCACTACGAAATGGGAGAAGGGCAAGAAGCGACCCTGGAACGCGTCCCTTAAGCGGTTGTGCTGGCTGATGGGTGAGAGTTTCGTCAAGGTAAGCGGCAACCCCAATGACATCTACGGCAAGCTGTACCTTGAGCGCAAGGCGTACGAGCAGAAGCGCAACGACAGCGGAGAGTTGGCCTCGCAAGCAGCGGAACGCCTGACACAGGCGAGAGCGAAGAAGTTGGATGCCGGTCTGATCAAACTGTTTGAATCCGGCAAACTGCCTGCAATGGCGTTGCACGAGCGGGCGAAGCGTTGGAGTGTGAAGCTGTTCTTAGCTCACTATCACGATGCAGCTTACCGGCTGCATTACGGGACGGCGCCGCCGTTGCCGTATGCGATTGCCCATCTAGGTCACGCGCATGTAATCAAGGGGCATTGGTAGCACAAGTGACAGCCGAAGAGCGGGAAGCACAGAGACGGAGTTTTGCGTATGGGAACACGCATATCGGCAACCCGCGAATCACCCGTGAGTTAGTCGATGGCCAGGCAGACTCTATGGACAGGAAGAAAAAGCAACTCCGGGTGACGGTATCGCGAGTGGTGGTTAAGCCTGACTATACGGACGTACACCTGACCTACGGGCGTAGTCTCGGGCTGGGCACGGTGCGGCTACACACGGAAGATTTCGCCGATTTTATCGAAGGGCTGCGTCTAGGATTCAAAGATATTGTAGTTACGCAAGCGAAGTCACTAACCGAAAAGGAGTAACCCAAGTCATGGTTGCAAAGAAGACAGTTATCGTTGCCAGGCCCTTCAAAGACAGGGAAGGCAAAGACCACCGCATTGGCGAACGAATCGAAGTGGATCCCGATTACGGGCAGGAGCTCGAGCGCGAAGGGAACGTACACCCGGAGCAGCCGATCGCCGGCCAGCCACCCAAGGCTGAACCCAAGTAACAGCCCTGAAGCAAAGGAGGGGGATAATGGATTTAATTCAACTGCTTATCGTGTTAATTATCGTTGGGGTTGTTTTATATTTCGTTAATAATTATCTCCCTCTCGATGCTCCGATCCGGATGCTGATCAACGTGGTGGTGGTGATCATTCTGCTGCTGTGGCTGCTCGGATTGTTCGGCTATGGCCGGTACAACGTGGGGGTACCTCACGTTGCGCGTTGACCGATCCATCTGGGACCTGATCAAGAGTCCGTCTTGGTTGTGGGTGATGCTGGCCGGCGCCGGGATGTGGGCTGCCTGCTTGTACCTTGCGTGGCTCGCGTGGCGTTAATCTGGTTGTGCGTCGAAGCGATTCGATAGCTTAAATCAGAAGGAGGCGCGAAGCCGCTTTCCGCGGGATATGGGAGCTTACGTCGTAGAAAATAGCCAAAGAATCGAGAGCAAGAACAATAGCCCCGTCCGACAGCGGGGTTATTGTATTTATAGGGCGGTCCACCTCCTTAACCAGCATGGCCGGTGATGAACCCTAGACGGTTGTTTCGCGTACTTGTCATGGCCGGGGTGCTGGGTACGATGGGTCGCCCTTTCGCTTTAGCGCAGCAAGTTGATCCACGACGGCCTGATGCACAGCCTCGGGCAGGCTCCCCCACCTCGAACTACGATCCGTTTAAAACGGGGGTGCAGAACGTACCGACCAACGTTGTCACACAGTTAGGCAGCACGGTAACGATTGCGGAGATGTTTTGCGAGATAGTATCGTGGCCTCGCGACACCCGCAGCGTCACATGCGGATTATCCGGTTCGCAGCCGGCCTACTCCGGGGTGCTCATCGTGCATTTCACTGACAAGTCCGCCTGGTCCCGGTCGGTCAGTGTGGAGCAGCCCACCAACGCGGGGGTACGGAGCGTGTGGGGTGTCGCAGCCATGACTGTTTACGGGGTGAAGGACATCTCGTATGTCGAGTTCTCGAACGGGGGCACGCTGGCGATCTGGGAGCAGACGCCGGCAGCAAAGAACGTTCTCAAGGAGCCGGCCGCGTACCCGACACCGCAGACAACGTATCCTCCCGCGGTTCACGTTCGCGAGATGCTCTGCCATGCAAGTGAGTTTCTGATCGGGAAAGACCAGAACCCGGCAGCGATTCCCACGTACGCGATTACCTGTGTACTTGCGGGCGATCAGCAGTATTATGGCGGGGACCTCGCTATCTGGTGGCACCAGTTCGAATCCAGGGTGGCTGAGAAGAATACGCCCCCTCCGGTACCGAAAGCGCGGAGCACGGTGGATACTGCGAACCACACGGAGTACGTAACCGTCGCGCATGATGTGATCAACGGTGTGCAGCAGTACTGGGGTGTAGCAGCGATCCTGGTGCAGAGCCCGGTGAAACTCGCGGTAGACAGGATTCAGTTCTATCCGGAGAGGGAAGATGTCTCATGGTTTCCCGGACAGCAGCCGCTTGCACCCGTGAGCAGGCGCTTGCGTTAGCCCGTTGTGACCGGGAGATCGCCGAAGCGATAACTACCTTGCTATCCGGCTACCCGGATATTGATGGATGTTTGCTTTGGCTGTACGACTGGAGATGCGAGAAGCGATTGCTAGAATTCGAGATTGCACAAGAAGACAACGCAAGCGGAGATTGACGCGGTTTGTGAGTTATATCGCGAGGGCCTGAGTTATCAGAAGATCGCGAATCGGTTGAAGATCGGGGTGGCTTCGGTCGAGCACAGGTTACGTCTGGGCAAGGTCGAGCGCAACCGGATGGAATACCGGCAGCGGCCTGCGGACCCTAGGAAAATTGATAGAATCTGAGGTGCAGAGTGTGGCATCTCTGTAGTTGAAATTCTCCATCGTTGTTTGTTGTCCATCGTTCGAACAAACGGCCGGTCGTCCTCCTCGGATCCGGCCATTTGTTTTTAGGAAGACATGAGCGAGCACGATTATCTATCTGTAGCTTGTTATCACAAGCGGCATGACGAGTGTGATGAGATGTGCGAGTACTGTCAGGCGCCGTGCTTGTGCCCCTGCCACAAGCGAACGGACAACGAAACCGGGGAGTGGGACCACCAGTAATGAAAATGCGTCTCGGTGAGTGCCGGATCCACAACAAGCCGCTGTACGCGATCTCGGGCAGTGCCGGCGGATGCTGGGTAGACGTAGGCATCACCCGAGTCCGGTTCCTGCGGGACACACCAAACGCAAAAGTTAACGAGATCGGCACGATTACGCGAGTGATGGGGCTGGGCCGGGTCGAGGTGACGCTCGAGGACGGGCGTGTCCAGCGCATAGATAAGCACCTGCTGCATTTACTGAAACCAGATGAGTAAGGCGCTAAAGCGAATAGAATAGATTCAGCAGGACAACCAGCGTTGACGCGCTGATTGCCCCTGACCGAGACCACAACCAGGGAGGGTTGCGGAATGGCTGACGATAGTTTAACCAATCAAAAGAAGTGCAGGAAATGCAGGCTGATCAAGCCGCTTGATCTTTTTCGTAGTTCTGTTCATGTATTGGCAAACGGTGAGAAGAAACGATATTACAACGAATGCAAGGATTGCCATGCAGAGTACATTCGTTCGCGTCCGGTCTTACCGTTGAAACCAGCAACTGGCGAGTTTATACTCAACCCCCGCATTCCGGTTGCAAAGAATTGCCGGGTATGTGGTGAATTGAAGCCTGTAGGTGATTTTTACACTTACAAGTACACAACGAACCAAGGCAAGTTGAGTGTTCGTCTGGATGGGGATTGCAAGGCATGCAACGTGGCTCAACGGAGTCAGGCTGAAGCTCGTGTAAAAGAGAATGCGCGGCAACGCAGCCACCGTCGATCTCGTCCGGAAGTACACCAGGCTTACCTTGCAAAGAGACGCGCCGAAGACAAGTTGTCTGTCACTGAAAAACGTTGTCGTAAATGCAAAGAGGTTAAGCCAGCGGCAGAATTTTATGAGCGGCTGGTCACGCGAGATGGGCTGCATAGCCAGTGTCGAGCTTGTGTTATCGCGGTCGGTGCGGCTTACGTTAAGACAATAGACCCTAAGCGTCGAGTGCTATGGATGAGAAAGGCTTTGCTCAAGGCGTATGGGATGACTCTTGAGCAATACGAGGAGATGGCAGCTTCTCAAAATGGTGCATGTTTGATTTGCCTAAGAACGGAAGTGGATCTTTGCGTGGACCATTGCCATAACAGCACTAAGGTGCGTGGTTTACTCTGCAAGCGATGTAATGCGGTTTTGGGGTTTATATCGGAAAGCAAGGAAACAGCGTTGCGTCTGGCTGAATATATCGACAAAAGGTGCGGTACTTCATACGTCTAAATTTTGTATCCAGGCCAGCTGGGAAGATATCCCGCATCTCACCAGGCAAGCTAAGGATGAACTTTGGCAAAGCATCCCAATTTACCAAAGGGAAGCTCGCAGCAAAGGTATTCCTGCTTTAGGAAGCGGAGCCATTTATCCAATCAGTTTGGAAGATCTCATAGTCCCTGATTTTCCGATACCTGATCACTGGCCTAGAGCATTTGGAATGGACATTGGCTGGAGCCGAACGGCAGTGGTCCACGGAGCGCTGAACCGGGACACCGACGTACTGTACTTGTACAGCGAATACTACCGTGGTGAAGCGGAGCCGGTCATACATGCTCAAGCAATCCTAGGCAAAGGGAAATGGATCACCGGCGCGATAGACCCGGCAGCACGAGGTAGGGGCCAAATCGACGGGCGCAATCTGTTACAGATGTACACCGATCTTGGGTTGGACCTTAAGCCGGCGGATAACGCGGTGGAAGCGGGCCTGTATACCGTTCTGACGAGGATGGCCGCGGGAAAACTCAAGATCTTCCAGAGTTGTCAGAACCTGTTGTCGGAACTTCGGCTATACCGTCGGGACGAACGCGGACGTGTGGTAAAAGAGCGTGATCACTTGTGCGATTCGATGAGGTATCTGTGCATGGAGCTGCACAACGTAATCAAGACCAAGGTGGAGACGCTGCCGGAAGACCGCGAGTACCTGACGCCGGAGCGCAGTTACGCCTCGACTGGTTGGATGAGCTAAGGAGATAGCTATGGGAATGTGTACCGCGTGCAGTGAAGATTCTGTGCGAATCAAGCCGTCTGTAAAACGTAAGCCTGCTGCAAAGGCCAAGGTAGCGAAGGTGATGGACGAGTTCTCGAGCGGGAATCTCAGGAGTTCCAGTGGCGAGCCGGTAAAGCGTAAAGACCAGGCGATTGCGATCGCCTTATCGGAAGCTAAACGTGTAGCTAAGAAAAAGACCTAGTTTCTTTACCCATGTACGGTATTTCGCGGGTCTTCCTGCCAAGTGGAGAAGGCGCCTTCGTCGAGTTCCCATTCGCCGGTCTTGTAATTTACCCACGCCATGACGTGCTTATCTGTTGCTTTCTCAATGAGGAACGCATTTGCGATGTAGTGGGTCCATCCACCTCGCACCAGGGCACCGTGAACTGTGTAGGCATCCCCCACGATTTGGGAGATACGTCGAAGTTTCTTCGGTCCGAGAGCGCACTTAGCCATTAGTAACCCTTCTATCTAAACACCGCAAATGTCAGACTACGCGACCGCGCAGGCATTGCTTCCGGGCTTGCCTGGGAAAACTGCGCCTTCTAAAAAAGACACAGAAGATTTCTTGGCGACGGCACGGGCCCGGTTCGATCTGGTCGCTGTGTATGAAGCGGAGTATCGAAAAATTGCGCTAGATGATGTCCGCTTCTATGACGGGGACCAATGGGCTCAGGAAATTGCCACTCATCGCAAGCTCGATCACCGTCCGTGCCTCACGATTAACCGACTGCCGCAGTTCGTGCATCAGGTATCGAATAACCTCAAGCAGCTCAAGGCCGCGCCTAAGGTAAGCCCGGTAGACGCGCAAGGGGACCAGAAGACCGCAGAGGTAATGCAAGGCCTGCTGCGTCACATCGAGACGCAGAGCAACGCTGACGCGGCACGCAGTTATGCTGCGTTCTATGCCGCGGTATGCGGGCGCGGGTGGTATCGGATTGTCACCAAGTATGTCGAGGGGAACACCTTCGATCAGGAGATCTACGT
>Ga0207651_10001481_pt1 | contig 10681 bp, 10 predicted proteins | sample KBSM23metaG_FD_184328 | JGI IMG/M metagenome (GOLD analysis project Ga0207651, IMG submission 184328) | Miscanthus rhizosphere microbial communities from Kellogg Biological Station, Michigan, USA - KBS M2-3 metaG (SPAdes) (version 2) | ecosystem: Host-associated > Plants > Roots > Rhizosphere >... | reverse complement strand
GTCACGTCCACCATCAGCGGACCGGGGGAACGCGTGATGTTGCCGCCGGCCAGCGTGACCCGCGCGTCCTGTTCGCCGGCGAGCGCGAGGAAGCCGTCCAGCAGCGAGTCGATCTCGTGCGCCTCGACCGTCACCGGCAGCGCCAGCGAGAGCAGCGCGAGCCGCGGCGTCCCGCCCATCGCCGCGATGTCCGACAGGTTGACCGCGAGCGCCTTCCAGCCGATGTCGGCGGGGGAGCTGAACCGCCGATCGAAGTGGACGTCCTCGACGAGGGCGTCGGTGGTGAGGATCTCGAGGGCGCCGCGCTCCGGCTGCACGACCGCGGCGTCGTCGCCGATGCCGACGGTGAGCCATGCGGGAGCGGCGGGAACGCGGGCTCGGATGTGCGCGATGAGATCGCGCTCACCTGGCGAATTCAACAGCCCGGGTTTCACGGATGACGGTGACTTTGATCTGGCCGGGATACTCCAGCTCGTTCTCGATCCGCTTGGCGATGTCCTTCGACAGCCACACGGTTTCCTCGTCCGACACACGGTCGCTCTCGACGACGATGCGGATCTCGCGGCCGGCCTGGAGGGCGAACGCCTTCGAGACCCCCTGGAACGAGTCGGCGATGCTCTCGAGCTTCTCCAGCCGCTTGACGTAGGACTCGAGGATGTCGCGGCGCGCGCCGGGGCGTGCCGCGGAAATGGCGTCGGCGGCCTGGACGATCATCGCCTCGAGCGACGGCCAGTCGATGTCCATGTGGTGCGCCGCGACCGCCTGCAGCACCGGCTCGCTCTCGCCGTGCTTGCGCAGGAACTCGAGGCCGAGCTCGAGGTGCGTCCCCTGCAGGTCGCGATCGATCGCCTTGCCGATGTCGTGCAGGAACGCGGCGCGCGCGGCGACGTGGCCGTTGAGGCCGATCTCCTTGGCCATGATGCCGGCGAGGAACGCCACTTCGAGCGAATGATTCAGGACGTTCTGGCCGTAGCTGGTGCGGAACTTCAGCCGCCCCATCAGCCGCAGCACCTCGGGGTGCAGATCGTAGAGGCCGAGCTCGAAGGCCGCGGCCTCGCCGTCCTTGCGGACGGTTTCCTCCATCTCCACCTTGACCTTCTCCACCACCTCCTCGATGCGGGCGGGGTGGATCCGGCCGTCGGCGATCAGCCGCGCGATCGCCTGCCGCGCGACTTCGCGGCGGAAGGGATCGAACGACGACAGGATGATCGCGCCGGGGGTGTCGTCGACGATGAGCTCGACGCCGGTCGCCTGCTCGAGGGCGCGGATGTTCCGCCCTTCGCGGCCGATGATGCGCCCCTTCATGTCGTCGCTGGGCAGGTCGACCACCGAGACGGTGGTCTCGATGGCGTGCTCGGCGGCGCTGCGCTGGATGGCGTCGGTGATGATCTGCCGCGCGCGCTCCGCCGCGGTCTCGCGCGCCTCGGTCTCGAGCCGCTTGACCAGGTTGGCGGCGTCGCGCCGGGCGTCGGTCTCGATCTGCTTCAGGAGCAGGTCGCGCGCTTCTTCGGCGGTGAGGCTGGCGATGCGCTGCAGCTCGCGATGGCGGTCGGCGAGCATCTGCTCGGCGCGCGCCGCCGCCGTCTCGGCGCGGAGCCGGAGATCGCTCAGCGCCGCGTCGCGGGCGCGCAGCTCGCGCTCGAGCTTCTCGGTGTTGGCGATGCGGTCGGCGAGCGCCCGGGTGCGGTCGGCGAGCCCCTGCTCGAGGCCGACGATCTGCTGCTGCCGATCGCGGGCCTGCCGATCGGCGTCGGCGAGGAGCGTGTGCGCCTTCTCGCGCGCCTCGAGCTGGGCTTCCTTCTTGAGGGATTCGGCGTCGCGCTGCGCCTGCTCGCGCATCTGCCGGACGTGCTCATCGGCGCGGCCGATGGTGTCGGCCGCGATGCGCTTGCGGCTGGTCCACCACCAGACGATCGCGGCAATCGAGGCAATATCCGCGACCGCCGAGATAACCAGGACAAGGTACACGGCTATGGGGCTCATCGTACCTTCTATCTGCCAACGGCCACGATCGCCGGATTGTCGTGGGAGAAAAAGGCCCCGCTTTGCCGTGTGGGGAGGTCGTTTGAACCTGGACAAACCAGGTGGAACCGCCGTACTCACCGCACGTCAGGCTTCCTCTTGCAGAGGCATGCACACGGCGCGGCGCCGCGATTCGCTTTGATGGAACATTGGCTCAAACCGAGCCTCCGAAACCATCACGAGCAAAGCAGGGAGCTCGAAAACTCCTGGAGGGATCTTAGTGTGAACCGGCTGCCCGGGCAAGAGGTTCCGCGTCGAGCGCCAGGTCGAGGAGCCGTTCCAGCTCGCGCGCCCGTTCGCTGACGCCGGCCCGCTGCGCGGCCCCTTCGTCGCGCGCCCGGAAGCACTCGTCGGCGATGTTGAGCGCGGCGAGCACCGCGATCTTCAGCGTGTCGCCGGCCGGGGACTCCCGCGCCGCCAGCTGCATTTTCTGCTCGACGTAGGTCGCGAGCTCCGCCACGTATGCGGCGTCGAGTTGGCTGCGGATCGGGTAGCGCAGCCCGTTGATCTCGACCGTGACGAGCCGCCCGTCGTCGTGCGACATCATCTTCAGGGCTTACAGGTTCAGGGCCTCGATCTGCCGCAGCATGTCTTCGACACGGCCGCGGATCTGTTCCCGTTCTCCCCGCATCGCCGTCAGCTCGGCGGAGGTCCCTTCGGAATCGGCAATCCGCGTGCGCGCGGCGTCGAGCTCGGCGCGCAGGCGGGCGTTTTCTTCGTTCGCGCGCGCGTTGTCGGCGCGCGTGCGATCGAGCACGGTGACCAGCTGCTTGAGCTTCTGCTCGAGGCGGTCGATCGCGTCGATGTCGAGAGTGGGAGTGGCGACTGCGGTCTTTGCCATCGTGTTCCTCGGCGGGTCTGAGGATCCGCCCTACCTGCGCTCAGCGCCGTGCGCGCTCGCCAGCGCGCTGACAATCTTGTCCATCGCCTCGTCCACTTCCGCGTCGGTCAGCGTCCGTTCCGGCGAGCGGAACGTGAGACGCAGCGAGAGGCTGATGCGTCCTTCCGGCACCCCCTTGCCGCGATAGCGATCGAACTCGACGATCCGCGCGAGCGTGGACGGGGCCGACGACCGGATAGTGCCACGAACGGCAGCAGCAGGCAAGGCACTATCGACGAGCACCGACAGATCGCGGACGACCGACGGATAGCGCGGCAGCGACTCGGCGCGCATCTCGTCGGCGCTCTTGAGCGAGGCCAGCGCATCCAGATCCAGCTCGAACGCCCACACCGCGTCGCCCGGCGGCAATCCGCGCGCCTCGAGAATGCGTGGCGCGATCTGCCCGATCAGCCCGAACCGCCGGCTGATGCCCGGGCGCACGTCGAACGACACGGCCGCGGCGCGCCCTTCGACGAAGTACGGCACCGCCACCGGCTCGTACTCCATCGTGACGCCGATCGCGCCGCCGAGCGCGTCGACGACGCCCTTGACGTCGTAGAAGTCGGCCGGGCGCGTGGCGGCGGACCAGTGCGGCGGCGCGCCGGCGCCGGCCCAGACGGCGCCGACGCCGCGCGTCTCGCCCGCCGTGGTGAACCGCGTACCGGTCTCGAACAGCCGCACGTCCGCGTGCTCGCGCCGCCGGTTGTGGGCAGCGGCATCGACCAGTCCCGGCAGCAGCGACGGCCGCATCACGCTGAACAGTTCCGACAGCGGGTTGGCCACCGGCACCAGCACGCCGGCATCGGCGAACAGCGTCGCCGCCTCCGTCTCGATGAACGAGAAGGTCACCGCCTCGGAGAGCCCGCACCCGGTCAGCAGCTGACGGACCAGGCGGTCGCGCTGCGCGCGCGAATCGGGCGGCGGCTGCGGCTCGGTCAGCTCGGGGAACGTGGCCGGCAGGCTGACGTAGCCGTCGTGCCGGGCGATCTCTTCAATCAGATCGATCTCACGCTGCACGTCGACCCGGAACGACGGGACGTTGACCTGCCACGACGAAGGATCCAGGATTGAGGATTCACGACCTTCGATCCTCGATCCTCGATCCTCGTTCACGACGAAACCGAGCGGCTGAAGTCGAGCCGGGATCTCCGAATCGGCGACGGCCACCCCGAGCACGTGCTCGATCCGCGACGCGCGCAGCGTCAGCGTCACCGGCGGCGCCGGCGACGGGTAGCGATCGATCATCGGGCCCAGGGGCTGCGCTGCGCCGATCTGCTGCAGCAGCGCCGCCGCGCGCGCGATCGCCACCGGCGCCGCGTTGACGTCGGCGCCGCGCTCGAACCGCGACGACGCCTCCGTCTTGAGTCCCAGCCGTTTGCTCGTGCGGCGGACCGACGCGGGCTTGAAATAGGCGCTCTCGAGCACCATCTGCTTCGTGCCGGGGCCGATCTCCGACGGGGCGCCGCCCATGACGCCGCCGATCGCCTGCGGACGCTCCGCGTCGGCGATCACCAGCATCTCGGGCTCGAGCGCGCGATCGACGCCGTCCAGCGTCCTGAGCGTCTCGCCGGCCCTGGCGCGCCGGATGCGCAGCGCCCGCCCTCCCAGCTTCGCCAGGTCGAACGCGTGCGTCGGCTGGCCCATCTCGAGCATCACGTAGTTGGTCACGTCGACGACGGCGCTGATGCTGCGGACGCCGGCGGCCTCGAGCCGCTCGCGCAGCCATGCCGGCGATGCGCCGGTGGAGCGCACTTCGAACACCTGCGCGCAGTAGCGCGGGCAGAGCTCCGCGTCCTCGATCGTCACGTCGATCGGCTGCGGCTGCCCCGCCGGCGGCATCGTCCGCTCGGGCAGCTGCAGCGGCAGGCTGTAGGCCGCCGACGCTTCCCGCGCGAGCCCGATGACGCTCAGGCAGTCGGGGCGGTTCGCGGTGATCTCGAAGTCGATGACCGCCTCGCGGCCGTGCCCGCCGCGCGATCCGGCCGCCGGCTCGATCGAGGCGACCTCGAATCCGCGCAGCGCCAGCCGCGACGCGACTTCATCGGGCGCCGACGGCACCGGGACGAGCTCCTGCAGCCACGACAACACCAGCTTCATAGCGGGAACTGCTCCAGGAAGCGCAGGTCGTTCTCGTAGAACAGGCGGATGTCCTCGATCCCCCACTTGAGTAGCGCCAGCCGCTCGATGCCGACGCCGAAGGCGAAGCCGGTGTAGCGCTCCGAGTCGTAGCCGACCGCTTCGAACACGGCGGGGTGCACCATGCCGCTGCCGAGCACTTCGATCCAGCCGGTCTGTTTGCACATCCCACATCCGCCTTCGCCCGCCGCTTCGCTCCCGGGCTTCGGCGGGACGAGCCCCTTCGGAGCCCGGCCCGTCCCTCCACAGACCGCGCAGCTGATGTCGAGCTCGCCGCTCGGCTCCGTGTAGGGGAAGAAGCTCGGACGGAACCGCGTGCCGCGATCGGCGCCGAACAATTCGCGCGCGAAGCCGACGAGCGTGCCCTTCAAGTCGGCGAGCGTCACCCCTTCGCCGACGACGAGCCCCTCGACCTGCGTGAACATCGGCGAGTGCGTGAGGTCGAGCCCGTCGCGCCGATACACACGTCCCGGCGCGATCAGCCGGATCGGCGGCTGGTGCGTCTCCATGTAGCGGATCTGCATGCCGGACGTGTGCGTGCGCAGCAGCGTCGCCGGGCGTCCGCCGTCGGCGGCGCGTACCGCCGTCTTCAGGTAGAGCGTGTCCTGCATGTCGCGCGCGGGATGCTCCGCCGGCATGTTGAGCGCTTCGAAGTTGTGGTAGTCGTCCTCGAGTTCGGGGCCCTCGGCGATGAGGAAGCCGAAGCGCAGGAAGATCGCCTCGACGCGCTCGCGCAGCAGCGTGAGCGGATGGCGATGGCCGACGAGCGGCGGCCGCCCGGGCAGCGTCACGTCGATCGCGTCGCCGGCGGGGCGCTTCGCGGTGGCCTGCGCCAGCCGCTCGTTCAGCTGCGTCTCGATGTGCTCTTTGAGCTGGTTGGCATCGCGGCCGAGCGCGGGCCGGCGATCGGCTGGCGCCGACGCGACGTCCTTGAGCAGCGTCGACAGCAGGCCGCCCTTGCGCGCCAGGTAGCGATCCTTCAGCGCGCGCACGTCCGCCTCGCTGACGGCGGCCGTCGCTTCGCGGTCGAATTGCTGTTTGAGGGAAGCGGTGTCCATGCGGTTCTAGAATTGTTTCATGACAAGAGGCCAGGAGACCGGCTCCTGACCTCCTGCGAAAAAACGCTAGAACGCGCCTATTCCTGCGCGGCGGCCTGGGCCTTCGCCTTCGGCCGGGCGGCCTTGTGCTCGGCGGGCGCGGGCTTCTTGGCCGTGCGCGGCTTTGCGTCGGCGGCCGTCTTCGCCAGGCGGGCGAACGAGGCCGGCGACGACACCGCGAGCTCCGCGAGGCTCTTGCGATCGAGCGTGTTGCCCGCCGCCTTCAGCCCGGCGATCAGCTGGCCGTAGGTGAGCCCGTTCTCGCGTGCCGCCGCGTTGATCCGCATCACCCACAGGCGGCGGAAGTCGCGCTTCTTGTTGCGGCGGCCGACGAACGCGTACTTCAGCGCCGTGTCGACCGACTCCTTGGCAGAGCGATAGAGCTTGCTCTTGGTCTGGTAGAACCCCTTCGCGCGGCTCAGGAGCTTCTTGCGCTTCGCGCGGCGGACGTTTCCTCTTTTTACTCTCGGCATGATCTCAAACCTAGTACGGCAGCATCCGGCGGAGCTTCGCCGTGTCCTGGGGCGACACCATCGTCGTCCCCTTCAGCTTGCGCTTGCGGCTGCGCTCCTTGCTGGTCAGGATGTGCGCCTTGAACGCGTTGCCGCGCTTGAACTTTCCGGTCGCGGTCTTCTTGAAGCGCTTCGCCGCGCCCCGGTGGCTCTTCAGTTTCGGCATGATCCTTCGTATCCTTCGCGTTCCTTCGTATCCTTCGCGTTCCTTCGTATCCTTCTAACTTCCCTCTACGGTCTCGGCCTTCGCCTTCGGCGCCGGCTTCTTTCCCCCTGCCTTCTGCGACAGGATCGTGTGCATCTGGTTGCCTTCCTGGCGCGGCATGTTCTCGGGCACCGCCACGTCCGCCAGGTCGTCGATCAGCCGCTCCAGGATGCGGCGCCCGATCTCCGGGTGCGCCATCTCGCGGCCGCGGAAGAAGATCGTCGCCTTCACCTTGTCTCCGTCCGCGAGGAAGCGCTCGATGTGCTTCTTCTTGAACTGGTAGTCGTGCTCGTCCACCTTCGGACGGAACTTGATTTCCTTGACCTCGATGATCTTCTGGTGCTTCTTCGCGGAGCGTGCGCGCTTCTGCTCCTGGTACTGATAGCGCCCGAAGTCCATGATCCGGCACACCGGCGGGACGGCCGTCGCGGCAATCTCGACCAGGTCGAGCCCTTTCTGTCGCGCGATGGCCAGCGCCTGCGGCGGTGGCATGATGCCGAGCTGTGTTCCGTCCTCGTCGATGACGCGGACTTCCCGGACCCTGATCCGTTCGTTGACTCGCGTGCGATCGTCGCGCCGCGGACTTCTGTCAAAAGCGATAGGAACCTCCTCTTAGCTTGCCGCTGCCAGTCCGGCCACGGGCTCGCCCTTCGATGCCACTTCGGCGAGCGCCTGACGGATGAATTCGTCGATCGCCTGCGACCCCTGGTCGCCGCCGCTGCGGCTGCGCACCGAGATCGTGCCTTCCGCCGCTTCCCGATCGCCCGTTACCAGCATGTAGGGGATCTTCTGAAGCTGCGCTTCGCGGATCTTATAACCAATCTTCTCCTGGCGTTCGTCGAGCTCGACGCGCAGCCCGGCCGCGGCCAGCCGGTCGCGGACCGACGCCGCATACCCGGCGTGGCGGTCGGCAATCGGCAGCACCACCGCCTGCACCGGCGCCAGCCAGAGCGGGAACGCCCCGGCGTAGTGCTCGATCAGGATCGCGATGAACCGCTCGAAGCTGCCGACGATCGCGCGATGGATCACGACCGGGCGGTGTTCCGTATTGTCGGCGCCGACGTACTTCAGGTCGAAGTTCTCCGGCTGCTGGTAATCGAGCTGGATCGTCCCGCACTGCCACTTGCGGCCGAGGGCGTCCGTGATGTCGAAGTCGATCTTCGGGCCGTAGAAGGCGCCGTCCTTCTCGTTCAGCTCGTAGCGCAGCTGGGCGCGCTCGAGCGCCGCCTTGAGCTGCGCCTCGGCGTGGTCCCAGGTCGCGACCTCGCCGAGGAACTGATCGGGGCGGGTCGACAGCTTCGCCGTGTAGGGCAGCCCGAAGTCGCCGTAGATCCCCTGCACGAGCCGGATCAGGCGCTCCACTTCCTCGCCGATCTGGTCCTGCGTGACGAAGCAGTGCGCGTCGTCCTGCGAGAACTGCCGTACCCGGGTGAGGCCGGCCAGCACGCCCGATGCTTCATTTCGGTGCAGCGGCGTCTGTTCGTGGTAACGGATCGGCAGATCCCGGTAGCTCCGGACGTCGCTCGCGTACATCAGGAAGTGCCCCGGGCAGTTCATCGGCTTGACGCTCATCGTCTCCCCTTCGGATTCGATGAGGAACATGTTCTGCCGGTAGTGCGACCAGTGCCCCGAACGCTCCCACAGCGCCTTGTTGTAGACGAGCGGCGTCTTCACCTCGACGTAGCCGTTGGGAAAGAGCACGCCGCGCATGTAGTTCGCCAGCAGGTTGTAGAGCGTCGTCCCCTTCGGCAGCCAGAACGCCGCGCCGGGGGCCCACTGGTGGAACGTGAACAGCCCCAGCTCGCGTCCGAGCTTGCGATGGTCGCGCTTCTTCGCTTCCTCGATCCGCTGGAGGTGCGCCTGCAGCTCCTTGTCGCTGAAGAACGCCGTGCCGTAGATCCGCTGCATCGGCTGGTTCTTGGCGTCCCCCTTCCAGTACGCGTTCGAGGTGTTCAGCAGCTTGAACCCCTTCAAACGGTTCGTGGACGGCACGTGCGGCCCGAGGCAGAAGTCGACGAAGGTGTCCTTGTCCTTGATCAAGTAGACCGACACGTTCGGCTCGCCGGCCGTCTTCTCCTCGATCAGCTGCACCTTCAGCGGCTCGCCGCGCTGGCGAAAGAACGCGATCGCCTCTTCGCGCGGCCAGAACTGCCGCTCGTACGGCAGATCCTGGCTGGCGAGCTCCTTCATCTTCTTCTCGATCGCCTCGAGGTCCTCGGGGACGAACGGGCGCGGGACGACGAAGTCGTAGTAGAAGCCGTCGTCAATCGCCGGGCCGACGCCGCATTGCACGTCCGGAAAGAGGCTCGTCACCGCCGCCGCCAGCAGGTGCGCCGTGCTGTGCCGGTAGACGTGCATCGCGTCGGGACCGCGGTCCGTGAGGATCTCGACCCGGGCGTCGCGCTCGAGGGGGATCGTCAGGTCGACCGGCTTGCCATCGACGACCGCGGCGATCGCCGCCTTGGCGAGGCGCGGAGAGATCCCGGCCGCAACGTCGGCAGGCGTACTGCCGACGGGCACTCGACGGCTGGAGCCGTCGGGAAGCGTGACTGAGATCTCACTCATCAGGGACATTCTGAGTCCGCCTTCGCGGCTTCGCCGCTTCGGCGGGACAGCCTTCGCTATCGGGCTTCGCCACTGCATCGCTTCGGCGGCGACAGCCTCCGGCTGGCCTGCCCAGCCGAAGCTCGCTCAGCGAAGCACGCGAGCGAAGGCTGGTAGGCGCGAGTGGAGTCGAACCACCGACCTCCTGCGTGTCAAGCAGGCGCTCTAACCACTGAGCTACGCGCCTATGTCTTGAAAACACAGGCCTTGACGGAACGATCAGTCTAGCAGAGCGGACGCCGGAGGGTCAATCGCGCGGAAGGGGAGGACGGGGGCGGACGGACGGCCGAACGCGGCCACGGCCCGCATTGGAATGGCCTGGACCTTCGGGTGTTTGCGGAAGAGGTTGAGCAGTGTCGCGAGAATGCTTCGCTCCTCGTCGTCCATGACGAGGTGGTGAAGCAGCAGGCCGAAGGGACGCTCGGCTTGCTCAATCGCCTGCGCGCAGCGCGCGGCCCAGAGGTCGAGCCCGCGCGGACCGCGCGGCTTTGACGACCAGTCGATCGACACGGGGCACTCGGACAGGCCGCGCAGGTGCATCGGATCGGCGAACTGATCGCGGGACAGACCCGTGAGGCCGGCCTGAACGAGCAGCGGCGCCGTTGACGATGCGCAGCGGTTCCAGGGAGGCGTGAACAGCGGATCGAGCTGCGTCCCGAAGTAGGTGAGCAGGCGCTGACGGCCGTTCTCGATGTCTTCACGCTGCGCCGCGAGCGGACGCGCCGGGCCGAACTCTGAGCGCGGGATGCCGTGCTCGTGGTTCTCGTGCGCGTATCCCTGCTGATGGAGGCCGAGCAGGCCGGACATGCGCGCGCGATGCGCGAGCTGCGCGGCCAGCTTCGAGGAGATCGTTGCGGGAATCACCGCGATGTCGAGCGGCAACCCCGCGTCTTCGAACAGCGGCAGAAGACGCGTCAGGCGGTCGTCGGCCCAGCCGCCTTCGTCGTCACGGAAGAAGAGAGGGAGGGGGATCGCGCGCGCGTCAAGCGCGCGCGCGATCGTCCGGGTCCAGCTGGCAATCATGGGGCGGGTCTTCACGAGCGGCTCGCGAAGGGCCGCCGGAGCAACTCGGCGGCAATGGCCAGGCTGTCCCGGGGATCAGTCACGGGGAACGGCATGGACGTCTCTTCCGGCTGCGGCATCAGGGCGCGCTCGACGGCAGCCATCAAATGCTCGTCGAAGCTCGCCTGCACCGGCAGCCCGAAGCGCCGCGCGTTTTCACGCG
>Ga0207651_10001473_pt1 | contig 10708 bp, 10 predicted proteins | sample KBSM23metaG_FD_184328 | JGI IMG/M metagenome (GOLD analysis project Ga0207651, IMG submission 184328) | Miscanthus rhizosphere microbial communities from Kellogg Biological Station, Michigan, USA - KBS M2-3 metaG (SPAdes) (version 2) | ecosystem: Host-associated > Plants > Roots > Rhizosphere >... | reverse complement strand
CGCAAGTCGACCGCCAAGCTGGACTCGGGCAACGTCGTGCCGATGAAGCCGACGCCGTTCATGGACGCCGTGATGACCGGTTCGCCCGATCAGGTCCGCCAGGAGAGCTACAAGCAGCGCGTCGCCAACCTGCGCGCGCTCTGGAGCCGCGCGACGACGGGCCAGAAAGAGCTGCTCGAGGGCATCCAGAAGGACGCGACCCGCCCCGACATCTGGACGATCTTCTAAGACCGGCGGCGCTGGGCGCCGCTAACGCACAAAGGGCTCGGCTCGAGCAATCGGCCGGGCCCTTCGTCGTTTCAGGGACGGAGACAGTGAGCCCTCGCTCTGCGCCGAGGAATCCGCACGAACCGGCGCGAGCGATCTGAATCTGCGCCTCGCCCCGCGAAGCGGGGAGAGGTCGACGAGCCGAAGGCTCGGCGGGTGAGGGGTCGCGGCGTCGCGATCATTACGCGAGTGCGAATGGAGGCGCGGGCCCCTCACCCTGCTCCCTGAACGATCGCCACGAAATAACGAAGTCGAAGGAGCCACTCGTTTCGGCCGAATGTGCGACGGCGGCGACCAACTTGAATTGGGCGATAGTTGCAATCAGTTGCGATGGTCCCAGCGCTACCAACTCGCCGCGCCCTGCGTTGCCCAGAGGCGTCGGCATAAAAAAAGGGAGGGCGCTGGCCCTCCCCTTTTCGTTCGCCGGCGATCGCCAGCGTTCTGTATGAAGCTTACAGCTCCAACCCGTCCATCGGGTTGTCGCTCTTCTTGCCGCCCTTCTTCTTGCCGCTGTCCGCCTTCTCTTCCGACGACGACGACGACGACGACGAGCTCTTGTTGCTCATCTCTTTCTTCTTGTCGCCGCCACCCGAGCCCGACCCGGACGACGAGCTGGTGCTCTTGGGCAGGTTGGACGCGTCGACGACGATGTCCTTGGTCTTGCCCTGCTCGGCGCCCGGCTTCTTGACCTCCTTGCCGACGACGCGATCGATGATGTCGTCGTCGATGTCCGAGCCCTTCGTCGTCACGTTCTTGCCAGTCACGCCCTCGACCAGCTCGTCGCGCCTGACCTCGCCCGGGTTGACGACCTTGCGCCGCTCGCCGACGCGGTCCTGGACCGAGCCGTCGTAAAGCACCAGGCAGTAGACACCGTAGAACTCGGACCGGTCGATGAGACGCAGCCGGTCACCGCCGCCCGCGGACCACTCGTAGTGGTCCAGCTTGTGGACGACGCCGCCCTTGGTCTTGTCGTCGCGGTAGACCTCTTTCGCGTGGCCGTACTTGGCCTCCATGCTCTTGCCGAACTCGGCGAAGCTCTTGCCGCCGATCGCGTCCTTGTTGAACGCGAGGAACATCTTGTACAGGCCGTCCTCGAAGAAGAAGAAGTACCGGGTCCAGATGTCTTCCTTCGTCACGAGGACGCCTTCCGAGGTGTTCTGCTGGAACTCGGGACCGATGATCGACACGTCCCAGCCGGTCTTCTGCCCCTCGAACTTCGTGTAGCTCTTCTTCACGGCGGTCAGCTCGCGCGTCATCTCGTCGCGAATGCGCTGCTGCAGGCCGGGATCCTGCTTCGCCTTGTCGACGCGCGCCTCGTACTTCGCCTCGACGGCGGTCCGCGCCTGCGCCATGACCTCTTCGGGCTTCATGCCCCACTTGAAGGTCCCGGCCTTCGGGTCACCCAGGCGAACCGCCTTCAGCTTGTTGACCTCGGCGGAGCTGGCGACCGGCGCCGCGCCACCACCGCCGCCCTTCTTGGCGGCCCCGGCGTAGCCGGAAAAGCCCGCAACGGCCACCGCCGCGCCCAGCGACAGGGACAGGGCAAAAGTACCAGTGATTCTCATGGGATCCTCCTCATCACCGTCGGGAAGGTTCGGACGTTAGCACAACAAGCGGCGCGCGGAAGCTCAAAGGGCCTAGGGTTTCGGCGTTTCTCCTGCATGAGCCTCGTCCTTCTGAACTGCCGCGGCTGTCGTATCGTTTCCCCCCTGCACTGACGTCTCATCCGAAGCCCAGGATTCATCGATCTTCGTCGGCTTGTAGCTGTCGGCGCGCCCCGTCTTCAGGTCGTCGTTCGGATTGTCGGAGTAGATCGCGCGTTCGCCCGGACCCGAGTAGTCGATCCAGAACGCCGACTTCTCCTTCCGCACGTCCAGGTGCACGAAGGTCGAGTTGGGGTAGTAGCCGACGCCGACCTTCTCGAAGTGTTGGCGCAGGTAGTCGCGCAGCTCGGTCGTCTTCACGCCCTCGACGCGGAAGTCGCACGCCAGGCCCTTCATGTGCGGGCTGTGCGGGTTCTTGGCGACCTTCGGGCTACGGTAACCGGATACGACCTCCAGGCGCTTCCCCGGCCAGTGCCGCCCCGTCTGGTAGAGCAGCTTCATCAGGCGCGGGTTCATCGAGTGTTTCTTCTCGGTGTGATGGCAGCGGAGGAAGCGATCGAACCGGCGCTGGTTGCCCTTGATGGCCTTGCCCTGCGCGTCACGCATGCGCAGCGGGAACGTCTCCTTGTGGTTCACCGTGAAGAGGACGACCGGGGGATTCTTGGGCGGCTTGGGTGCCTTGGGCGCCTTCGCCACCTTGCCCGGCTTCGTCGTGCCCGGCTTGGTGGTGCTCGCCTGCAGGGGCGCTGGCGCGGCCTGATTCGCCCCCGCGTCCGGCACCTTCGCGGCGGCGGGCTTCACGCCGGCATCGGCCGCGGTCGCCCGGAGCGGCGCCGACAGCGACAGCGGCACCACGAGCAACAAGAGGCGTGAAACGCGATCCAGCATGGGCGATCGGCGGCCTGCCTCGAAGCATGACCGAAGCCGTCGCCGCCTGCCCCATCAAAGCCAACCTACGCCCCCTACGTCAATTTCTTTGCCAGCTCCGTGAGCAGGTCGTGGGCGGCGCGGGGCGACAGCTCGTCCGGGTCGACCGCCTTCAGCCGGGCGACCACGTCCGCCACGGCTGGTTCCGGGACGCCGGCCGCGGCGGCGACCGTGCTGAAAAGGCCGAGCTGCCCGTGCGTCTCGGCCTCGGCGGGTACGACGGGCCGCGGCACGTCGGCGCCCACCGCGCCCCCGTCGGACTCGAGCGTGCGCAGGATGGCGCGCGCCCGGTCGACCACGGCCGGCGGCAGGCCCGCCAGCTTCGCCACCTCGACGCCGAACGACCGGTTCGCGCTGCCCGCGGTCAGCTTGCGCAGGAACACCACCTCGCCCTTCCACTCGCGCGCCGCCACCGACACGTTGCGCACGCGGGCGTGCTGCGCGGCCAGCGCCCCCAGCTCGTGGTAGTGCGTCGCGAACAACGTCTTGGCGCCGACGCGATCATGAATGTGCTCGGCGACCGCCCAGGCGATCGACACGCCGTCGTAGGTCGACGTCCCGCGTCCGATCTCGTCGAGGATGATCAGGCTGCGCGCCGTCGCGTAGCGCAGGATCTGGGCGGTCTCGCGCATCTCGACCATGAACGTCGACTCGCCGCGCGCCAGGTTGTCGCCGGCGCCGACGCGCGTGAACACGCGATCGCAGATGCCGATGCGCGCGCGGCGTGCCGCGACGAAGCCGCCCATCTGCGCCTGGATCACCGCCAGCGCCACCTGCCGGATCAGCGTCGACTTGCCCGCCATGTTGGGGCCGCTGACGATCAGGATCTGCTCGGCGGTCGGATCCAGGCGGACGTCGTTCGGGACGAACGCGCCTGCCGCGGCCAGCCGCTCGACGACGGGGTGGCGGGCGTCAGCCAGATCGATCACGCCGCCATCGTCGATCTCGGGGCGGCAGTAACCGGAGCGATGCGCGACCTCGGCCAGCGCGGCCAGCGTGTCGACGGCCGCCACGCGCGCCGCCAGCGCGAGCAACCGCGCCGACGCCGCCGCCACCGTCGCGCGCAGCGCCGTGAAGATCTCCAGCTCCATCGCGATGCGCCGCTCGTCGGCGGAGAGAATCGTCTGCTCGAACTCGCCCAGCTCCGGCGTCACGAAGCGCTCCGCGTTGGCGACCGTCTGCTTGCGCCGGTAGTCCTCGGGCACCGACGCGAGGTGCGCGCGCGTCACCTCGATGTAGTAGCCGAACACGCTGTTGAACTTCACCTTCAGCGACGGGATGCCGGTGCGCTCGCGCTCGCGCGCCTCGATGGCCGCGATGCGGTTGCGCCCGCCCGCCGCGACGTCGCGCAGCTCGTCCAGCTCGGGCGACACGCCGTCGTTCACGAAGCCGCCGTCCTTCGTCACCGCGGGCGCGTCGGCGCGCAGGACGCGTCCCAGCTCGGCGGCGATCTCGGCGCCAGGTCGTCGCCCAGCGAGAGCAGGCTCTCGTCCTTCGCGAGCGAGCCGCCCAGCTCGCCCGCGTCGGCGTCGGCCAGCGCCGCGCGCAGCTCGGGCAAGCGCGCCAGCGATCGCCCCAGCACCGCCAGATCGCGTGGCGTCGCGACGCCCAGGCGCGCGCGTCCCACCAGACGCTCGATGTCGGCGACCTCCGCCAGCACGCGCCGCGCGGCGTCCCGGGCCGCGTGAGACGCCACCAGGCGTTCGACGGCGTCGTGGCGGCGGCGAATGGCGGCGACGTCGACCGACGGAAACAGCAGCCAGCGCCGCAGCAGTCGCCCGCCCATCGCGGTGCGGCTCTCGTCCAGCACCTCGATCAGCGAGCTCGCCCGACGGCGATCGAGCAGCGATTCGGTCAGCTCCAGGTGCCGCCGCGCCTGCTCGTCGATGATCAGCGTGTCGGTGCGCCCGTAGACGTCGACGCGCGTGACGGGCAGCTCGACCCCGGGCTGCGTCGCGGCGGCGTAGCGCAGGACCGCGCCGGCGGCCGCCGCGGCGCGCGGCGTGCGCGTGCCCAGGTCGCGGGCGACGGCCGCGCCGAACGCGCGCGTCAGCTCGGCCGCGTCGTCACCGGACGCGACGGCGGTGCGCGGGACCGACGGATGGGCCGGGCGCACCAGCTCGACCAGCGCCTGGCCGTCGTCATCGCGGCCGAACACCAGCTCGCGCGGAGCGACCCGACCGATCTCCTCGCAGAGCGCGTCGCCCGTCGCCGCCTCGGTGGCGCGGAAGTCGCCCGTCGAGACGTCCAGGAACGCCAGGCCGTAGCCGCCGCGCGCGTCACCGACGACGGCGGCGACGTAGCTGGGCGCGCGCGGATCCAGCGACTCCTCGTCCAGCACGACGCCCGGCGTGACCACGCGGACGACGTCGCGCTTGACGATGCCGCGCACGGCGCGCGGATCCTCGAGCTGCTCGCACAGCGCCACCCGGTGGCCGAGCTCGGTCAGCTTCACCAGATAGGGGCGGACCGCGTGGTGCGGGATGCCGCACATCGGGACGGGGTCTTCCTTGCCCTTGTCCCGCGTGGTCAGCGTCAGGTCGAGGACGCGCGCCGCGTAGACGGCGTCCTCGTGGAACATCTCGTAGAAGTCCCCCAGGCGGAAAAAGACGATCGCGTCCGGATACCTCGCCTTGACGTCGAGGTACTGGCGCATCAGCGCCGTCGTCGCGGCGGGCGCAGGCGCAGGCACGGGCGCTTCGGCTGCCACGGCCCTACGCCCTGCTTCCTACTTCTTGGCGGCCGCGGCCTTCTTCTTCGCCGGCTTGGACGCTCCCGCGGACGCCGCCTTGTCGCGCGCGGCGCCGCGCTTCTTCGCCATCCGCGCCTTGAGCTTTCGCTGCCGGGTCCGGCGGCGCATCTTCATCGACCGCCGATTGTCTCGTCTTCCCATCGGCCCGCAATACTTGTTCGCGCCGGGGCTGTCAAGAGTGGCCTGCCCCTCGCTTCCTTAATTGTCACCGGGCGCCACCCGTGCTAACCGCGTACGGATGCAGCTGCCCACCCTCCGGCGCCCGGTCGCGGCCTCCGCGCTGGCGGGGATCGTGGGCGCGGGGCTGATCGACGCCGTCCTGTCGTCGCGCGCGGGCGCGACCGGCCAGGTGCTGCTGCTGGCGCTCGGCCTTTACGGCGCGGTCGCGCTGATCGTCGCGTTCGGCGTGGCGGTGCTGGCGGCCGCGCTGGATGCAGCCCGGCCGCCCGGCTGGGGGTCGCTGCGCGAGGATCCGCACCGCGACCACGCGGTCGTCACCGGCATCCTCGCGGGGGTCGTCGGCGTCCTGATCATCGCGGCCTTCGCCGCCGCTGGCCAGCGCATGTTCGTGGCCAAGATGCAGAGCCAGAAGCTGGCGGTCATCGCCTCGGGCGGCCTGGTCGCGATCGGCGCGGTGCCCGCCGCGCTGGCGGCGATCGCCGCGCTGCCTCTGCTGCGCCGGATCGCCAGGGCCCTGCCTCGCCCGCGCACGCTGGGCGCCACCGGGGCCTTGCTGGTCACCATGGGCGTCGCCGCCGTGCTGGCGTTCGTGGGGGCGCTGTCGCGCGCCGACTGGCGCGTGCTGGACCTGGGCCCGCTCTACGCGCTGGCGCTGGCCGTCGTCCTCGGCGCCGGTCACGGACTGTTCTGGTTCGGTTCGCGCACCGGCCGCGCGTTGCGCGCGCGCCTGCCCGCCCGGCTCGGGTCGGCGCTCTCGTTCGCGATCGCCATCGTGGCGTTCGCGTGCCTGATCATCGGCGCGCGCCTGCCCGAGGGCTCACCCGGTTTCGAGGCCGCCACCGAGGGATCGTGGGGCATGCGCCTGTTGCTGGGGGCGGCTCGGCGCGCCACCGATCACGACGGCGACGGTTACTCCGCGCGCTTCGGCGGCGGCGACTGCGACGACACGCGCGCCGACGTGTTCCCCGGCGCCAACGACGTTCCCGGCAACGGCGTCGACGAGAACTGCGAGGGCGGCGACGCGAAGGCGTCCGCGGCGACCGCCGGCGCCGGCAACGGAGAGGCGTCGGCCGCTCCCATCGCGCCCGTCGCGCCGCGCGCCGACGGCTTCAAGGGAAATTTACTGATCATCACCATCGATGCGCTGCGCGGCGATCGCCTGGGCGTCGCCGGCTACGGCCGCCCGGCCGGCAAGTCGCTGACGCCCACGCTGGACGCGCTCGCGCGCAAGGGAACGTACTTCAAGCGCGCCTGGTCGCAGGCGCCGAACACGCCCAAGTCGTTCCCGGTGATCCTGACCGGGCGCTATCCGTCGGACATCGCGTGGGACAAGCCCGGCACCAACTATCCCAACCTGCTGCCGACCAACCACACGTTCTTCGAGACGCTGGCGGCGGCGGGCCTGAAGCCGATCGGCATCTTCTCGCACTTCTATTTCACCACCGATCGCGGCATCAACCGCGGCTTCGCCGAGTGGTCCGACGACGGCGCGGGCACGATCGCCGAGTCGAACAAGGACATCGCGTCGCCGCGCATCGTGCCGCGGGTGATCGATCGCCTGAAGCAGGCGGCGGCGCGCAAGGAACACTTCGTGCTGTGGACGCACCTGTTCGAGCCGCACTCGTCGTACATGACGCACAAGGAATTCCCGACGTCGCTGTCGGGCGTCCCCGGGCTGATGGAGAAGTACGACTACGAGATCGCGTACTGCGATCTGTGGGTCAAGAAGCTGATCGACGCGGTCACGGAGCTGGGCCTGGCGGATAACACGGCGATCGTCGTCATCGCGGACCACGGCGAGGCGTGGGGCGAGCACAAGGTCTACTTCCACGGCCAGGACCTGTTCGAGGAGCAGCTGCGCGTGCCGATGATCTTCGTGGTGCCCGGGCGCAAGCCCCACGTGATCGACGAGCCGGTCGCGCTGGTCGACGTCGCGCCGACGCTGATCGACCTGGTGGGCGCCCCCATCCCCTCGAACATGCGCGGGCAGAGCCTGCTGCCCGTCATCACGCACGGAAAGGCGGCGCGCGGGCCGGTGGCGCGGCCGATCTTCGCCGAGCTGCTGCCGGCGACGGCCTGGCCGCACCACGCGACGATGATGATGGACGGCGGCAAGAAGCTGATTCACCGGATCAGCGAGCGCCGCTGGGAGCTCTACGACCTGGCGAGCGACCCCGGCGAGAAGAAGAACCTCGCGGAATCGCCGGCGTCCGCGGCGGTGTTCGCCTCCCTGAAGGAGAAGCTGCTCGCGTTCGAGGAACGCGCGCGCTAGTCGCTCCGCGCCGAAGGCGCGGTTTGCGACTACTGTCTGAAAAAAAGTAGCAGGGTTCGCTGGAAAACGCTTCGCGTTTTCCAGCGCCCTGCTAGCCTCCCGGCCGTGGCGGGCGAAGATTCGGGGCCGCTCTCGGACGCGGAACGGCGACTGCTGATCGAGCATGCGCGCGCGGCCGTGCTGGCGCGAATCGGGCGCGCGGGCGAGCGCGGCGTGCCTGACGGCGACGGACAACCGGCCGCGCCGGCGCTGGCCGCCCCGGGCGCCGCGTTCGTCACCCTGCACGTCGGCGGCGCCTTGCGCGGATGCATCGGAACGCTGGAACGACGGCGCCCGCTCTGGACCGTCGTCGGCGACATGGCCGCCGCCGCGGCCACGCGCGATCCACGGTTTCCGCCCATCGACACCGCCGATCTGAAGACGATGACGGTCGAGATATCGGTGCTGACGCCCGACGTCGTCATTCACCGCCCGGAAGAGATCGAGATCGGCCGCCACGGCCTGGACATCCGGCGCGGCGCCGCGCGCGGCCTGCTGCTACCGCAGGTCGCGGTCGAGCACGGCCTCGACCGCGAGAAGTTCCTGGCCGCGACCTGCCGCAAGGCCGGCCTGCCCGCAACCGCGTGGCACGACGCCGACACCGAGATCCGCGTCTTCGAGGCGGACGTCTTCGGCGACGCGGACGCGCCCGACTAGTTGTTCGCCAAAACGTCAGCCGCGCCCGAGCACGCGCGCCACGCTGTCTTCCTTCCGGTCCCCTCGCCCCGCGAAGCGGGGAGAGGGTTAGGGTGAGGGGCCGCCCAAACGCTGGTCCATCGATTGCAAAGTTCGAGGGTGTGCCCATCACTCGCCATCGCGTTCTCGATCCCGCGAAGGTCTTCGCTCGCGCGGGCCTGCTCCTCTGCGGCGTCGCCCTCACCTGGACGTGCGCCGCCTTCGGCCTGCTGGCGTCCTACGTGATCGTCACGGGCGGAGGCTGCCACATGCGCTCGCAAGTCAAACCGGCCCTGCACCAGGTGCGCGCGATCGAGTCTGCCGTCTCGTGGTACCAGATTGACCACGACCGCTGTCCCAAAACGAAGGACGATCTGATCGCCAACGGCTACGTCGACCGCAAGACGTTCGACGACCCCTGGAGCACGCCGATCAGGTTCACGTGCGACACCGACGATGTCCGCGTTAGTTCCGCCGGAGCCGACCGGGTGTTTGGCACCTGGGACGACGTCACGACCCAGCGATGAAGACGTTCGCTCGCATCGTACTGCTCGCTTGTGGCGCGGCGCTGACGTGGACCTGCGGTTGGCTCGGGCTCGAGCACACGCTGTTCGCCAGCTACGATTGCTTCCCGCCGACGCGGAGGGCGCGGATGCAGACGCACGCTTTCGCGGTCGCGCTGGAGCAGTACACCGTGGTCGAGCGCCGCTGTCCCGAGACGCGATATGACCTGACCAGCGGCGAGTGGCAATACCTCAGCACGCGCGACCTGGTCGACCCGTGGGGCACCAGCGTCGCCTACTGGTGCACCACCACCGCAACGAAAGTGATCTCCGCGGGCCCCGACCGGATGTTCGGCACCACCGACGACATCACCGGCGACGACTGAATACTCGACGAGCTTTGGACGCGCCGCACGACCGTTAGCAACCTTTCATGCGCCAGGCCGAAACAGTGCCAAATCAAGATGGCGCGTCGGCGGCCAAGACAGCTCGATCTCCCGATCCCGCTCACGTGGGGCGGAAAGCGCGCGGGCGCGGGGCGCAAACCCAACAACGCACGACCGGGTATCTGGCACGTGCAGCGGCCGGCGCACGATCGGGCCCATCCCGTTCTGGTCACGCTGCGCGCTGGCCGTCAGGTACCGTCGCTCCGCTCCGAACGGATCTTCGCGACGCTGCGGACCGCTCTCGCGGCGGCAAATCGGCGCGACTTTCGCGTCCTTCACTTCTCGGTGCAGGTCGATCATGTCCATCTCGTGGTCGAAGCGGACGCTCACAAGGCCTTCGTGCGAGGCATCCAGGGCCTCGCCGGCCGGTGCGCCGCAGCGATCAATCGCGCCGCCGCACGCCGTGGAGCCGTCTGGAGCGACCGCTACCACGCGCGCGCCTTGCGTACGCCGCGCGAGATGCGAGCCGCGATCGTCTACGTCCTGCAGAACTTCCGAAAACACCTTCGCGCGCCACCCGTGATCGATCCCCGGAGCTCGGGGCCCTGGTTCGACGGCTGGGCGCACGAGGTCGAAATACCGCGGGCCCCGTCACCGATCAGACCACCGTGCACGTGGCTAGCTTCTAAGGGTTGGAAGCGATCCGGCGGCGCGGTCGGCCTGCATGAGGCGCCGGCGGCGAGCGCGCGCCCGTGAACAGTGCCAAATCAAGATGCTCACTTGCGGGACCGACGGGCGACGAGCAGCGCCGTAGCGGCGATGGCGCCGAAAGAGAGGCCGAGCAGGTGGGCGGTCCAGGCGATGCCGGGGACGTGGAGGGCGGCCATCAGGCCCTGGAAGGCGAGCGCGAGCAGGAAGAAACCGCGCATCGGAATCCGCAGCTCGAACCGCCACAGGCGGATGGCGACCTGGGCGCGGGGCTGAAGCACGACGCACGCACCGATCGCCGCGGCGATGCCGCCGCTGGCGCCGAGGAGCTGCGCGTGCGGGTGCAGGGCCGCGTCCAGCAGCAGCCCGCCGACGGCGGCGGCGACGAACGCCGG
>Ga0207651_10001469_pt1 | contig 10719 bp, 12 predicted proteins | sample KBSM23metaG_FD_184328 | JGI IMG/M metagenome (GOLD analysis project Ga0207651, IMG submission 184328) | Miscanthus rhizosphere microbial communities from Kellogg Biological Station, Michigan, USA - KBS M2-3 metaG (SPAdes) (version 2) | ecosystem: Host-associated > Plants > Roots > Rhizosphere >... | reverse complement strand
GGCCTTCAGACGTTTCCGGGCTGACACAGCCATTGGCAGGCATCGTAGCGCGTTGGTGTTGACACAGTCAACATTGTCGGGTAGCCTCAATGTTGACAAAGACAACATATGGAGGCTCAGATGGCTCGTTTGTGGCGCACCAGCCGCCCGCTGACCGCGGTCGCCGTGGTCATGCTCGTCGCGTTCGTGCTGTTTGCCGGCGGCATCTTCCTGGACCCGCGCACCATCACCGGCGTGCCCGCCTGGCTCAAGCCGGCCAAGTTCGCCATCTCGACCGCAATCTACTCGCTGACGCTCGCGTGGGTGTTCCGAGCGCTCCCCTCCTGGCCGCGGATGCGGGCAATCGTCGGCTGGACCACGGCAATCGTGTTCGCGATCGAGGTGGCGATCATCGCGGGGCAGGCGTGGCGCGGCACGACCAGCCACTTCAACGTCTCCACGGTGCTCGACGGTGTGCTGTTCGGCCTGATGGGCACGCTGATCATCGTGCAGACGGCGGCAAGCGCCGCGGTGGCGGTGGCGCTGTGGCGCGAGCGCGCGTTCGAGGATCGCGCCATCGGATGGGCCCTGCGCCTCGGCATGACGCTGACGATTGTCGGCGCGGCCACCGGCGGACTCATGACGAGACCGACCGGCGCACAACTCGAACAGGCGCGGACCACCCACGTGATGAGCGTCGCCGGCGCACACACAGTGGGGGCGCCCGACGGCGGCCCCGGTCTGCCGGGCACCGGATGGAGCACCGAGCACGGCGACCTCCGCGTGCCGCACTTCGTAGGACTGCACGCGCTGCAGGTGCTGCCGCTCTTCGTCGTCGCGCTGCGGCGGCGCGGATGGGCCGACAGCATTCGCGTTCGCGCCGCGGTCGGGGCCGGCGTCGCGTATGCGGGACTCTTCGTGGCGTTGCTGGTGCAGGCGCTGCGCGGGCAGCCTGTGGTACAACCCGGCGCCATGACGCCAGATCAGATCTTCTCGATCGTGAACCTGATCGCGCTGGCCGGCTGGGTGCTGCTGGCCGTCCTGCCTGGCCGTCCATGGGTGACGAGCCTGATCACGACCGTGGTGATTCCCGCACTGCTCGCCTCGATCTACGTGGTCGTGCTCGGTCTCCACTGGGGCGACACCGATGGGGGCTTCGGTTCGCTCTCGCAGGTGGCGACGCTCTTCACCAGCCGTTGGGCGCTCCTGGCCGGCTGGACCCACTACCTCGCGTTCGATCTGCTCGTCGGGAGCTGGGAGGCGCGCGACGCCCGCGCGCATGGCATTCCGCACTGGCTGGTGCTGCCGTGTCTGTTCCTGACGTTCATGTTCGGGCCGGCCGGCTGGCTGCTCTACATGGCCGTGCGCGCGACGCGCGGCCGAGCCCTGGCGACGGCGTGACGCTACGCGGGCTGGCGCATCCAGTACCGCGCGGCCCGGCTCACAACAACGCCTCCAATCCCCGCCACCGCCAGGCCGGCTTCCCACGTCGCACGTTCGTCCAGCAGGCTGAAGCCCGTCAGGTTCGCCAGGAAGAGGCCCGCCAGCAGCAGCGCGGCGGCCTGCCAGCGGTGGGAAGGAACCGGCGCGCCGCGGCGCACCAACACCCACCACGTCCACATCGACTCGGCGAGGGACCACAACACCGCCGGGAGGAACCAGCCGGTTGGCTGACCGGGCTCGGCGATCAGGAACGGCACCATCAGAAACATCGAGGCCAGGATGTGACCGGCGACCGTGATTCCGGCGAGAACACCAACCCATACCCGCATCCGCTCCTGCCTCCTGCTTCGCAAGGGTACAATCCGCGCACCATGCCGAAACTCGTCGTCCTGTATCCACCGCCCACCGACGTCGCCACGTTCGAGCGCCGCTATCACGCGGAGCACGCGCCGATGGTGCACGAAAAGATCCCCGGTTTGAAGAAGTTCGTGGCGGCACGGGTGCTGGGCGCACCGGCCGGCGCGGCGCCGTATCAGCGTGTCGCCGAGTTGTACTTCGACTCGATGGAGACGCTGCAAGCGGCGATGGGGTCGGCGGGCGGCCAGGTCACGGTCGCCCACGCGATGGAGATCTCGACGGGCGGTGCGCCCGTTGTCCTGATCGCCGAGGACGACTAGCGCTGTCTCAGCGTCCAGAGTCAGATGCCGAGCTCGTAGCCCGGCTGAAACGCGGTGACGACACGGCGTTCGAGGCCATCGTGCGCGCGCACGGCGGCCGGCTGCTGGCGGTGGCGCGCCGGTTCCTCGGCAACGACCAGGACGCGCAGGACGCGGTGCAGGATGCGTTCATCCGCGCGTACAAGGCCATCCACACGTTCGAGTCGCGGGCGCAGCTGTATACGTGGCTGCATCGCATCCTGGTGAACACGGCGCTGATGAAGCTGCGCGAACGGCGCCGCCGGCCGACAGAGTCGATCGAAGATCTGCTGCCTGCCTACGTGTCCAACGGCCACCAGGCAGTGGCCTCGCGCGACTGGAGCGACGCGGTGCTCGAGCGCAAGGAAACGGCCGCCATCGTCCGCGAAGCGATCGCGATGCTGCCGGATCAGTACCGCGAGGTGCTGGTGCTGCGCGACATCGAAGAGAAGGACACCGCCGAAGCCGCCGAGATCCTCGGCACCACGTCGAACGTGGTCAAAGTGCGGCTGCACCGCGCCCGCCAGGCGTTGCGCACCCTCCTCGACCGGGAATTTCAGGTAAAGGGCGCGTAGCCGGAAGCCGGGAGCCGACTAAAATCGCTCCATGAACCTGCAGAACGCGACGGTGCTGGTCACCGGTGGAACGAGTGGGATCGGCCGCGGCGTCGCCCGTGTCCTGACGCAGGCCGGCGCCAAGGTGGCCGTGACCGGCCGCGACGACGCGCGGCTGCTGGAAGTGGCGCGCGAGCTCGGCGTGCTGGCCGTCAAGGCCGACGTCTCCAGCGAGGCCGAGGTCGAGCGCACCTACTCGGAGGTGCTCGGCGCCTTCGGCCACCTCGACGTGCTGGTGAACAACGCCGGCGCGGGGTCGTTCGCCCCGCTCGTCGACATGGCGCTCGAGGACTTCGAGTCGATCATCGCCACCAACGTGACCGGCGCCATGTTGATGGCGCGGGCGGCGGCCCGCCACTTCGTGAAGCGGCGCAGCGGCAACATCATCAACATCGGCTCGACCGCGGCGCTGCGCGGCGCGCCGAATGGCACCGCGTACTACGCGAGCAAGTTCGCGCTGCGCGGCATGACGGAGTGCTGGCGCGCCGAGCTGCGGCCGTCGAACGTGCGGGTCATTCTGATCAACCCGAGCGAGGTGATCACCGAGTTCGCGGCGCACGCCGGCCAGCCGCAGCGGACCGCCCCCGACAACCCCACCAAGCTGCGGGTGGACGAGATTGCCCACGCGGTGAAGTCGTCGCTCGAGATGGACGACCGCGGCTTCGTGACCGAGCTCACGGTCTTCGCCACCAATCCCAAGGATTGAGTGGGCGACCACCCGTTCCCTCTCCCGTTGTCTGGCTATCCCGTCCCCGTGGGCGGCGGCCTTGCCGACGTGCTGAGGCTGCGCATCGACACCGACCCGTTCAACGCCGTCGCCACCACGATCTTCCTGCTCGCGGTCTGCCACACGTTCGTGGCCGCGCGGTTCACTGAAGCCGCACACCGGCTGCAGGCGCGCGCCGACGCCGCGGCGGCGGCCGCGGGGCGCGCGCCGGCGCCGAGTGTCGTGGCGGAGCTCCTGCGTTTTCTGGGAGAGGTCGAAGTCGTTTTTGGCCTCTGGGGCGTGCCGTTGATCATCGCCATCACCCTGGCGCGCGGATGGGAGACAGCGGCGCACTATTTCAACGGCACCGTTAATTTCACCGAGCCGCTCTTCGTCGTCGTGATCATGGCGATCGCCTCGACGCGCCCCGTCGTCGAGCTCGCCGAGAACCTGCTGCGGCACGTCGCGCGCCTTGGCGGTTCAACGCCCGCCTCGTGGTGGCTGTCGATTCTGATCCTGGCGCCGCCGCTGGGCTCTGTCGTGACCGAGCCGGGTGCGATGACGATTGCGGCGCTGCTGCTCGCGCGGCAATTCTACGACCATCAGCCGTCGGGCCGATTGAAGTACGCGACGCTGGGGCTGCTGTTCGTCAACGTCTCGATCGGCGGCACCCTCACACACTTCGCGGCCCCGCCGGTGCTGATGGTCGCTCGCGCGTGGGGCTGGGACACGGCGTTCATGCTCGGGCACTTCGGCTGGCGGTCCGCGCTGGCCATCGCCATTTCGACCGCCGGCGGCTATTTGCTGTTTCGTCGCGAATTCGCGACGCTCGCCCGGCGTCCGGCGGCGCACGATCAGGCGGCGCCCACTGATGAAGCGCGGCGCCACGGCTACGGGCCGCTGGCGATCCCCCCGTGGATCACGGCGGTCTACCTGCTGTTCCTCGCGTGGACCGTCATCAACTCGCACTACCCGGCGCTCTTCCTCGGCGGGTTCCTGTTCTTCCTCGGCTTCGATCGGGCCACCGCCGCCTACTCGACCTTGACCGACTTCAAGACGCCGCTGCTGGTCGGCTTCTTCCTGGCCGGACTGGTCGTGCACGGAGGGCTGCAAGGCTGGTGGCTGGGGCCGGTGCTGCGGAGCCTGAGCGAGACGCCGCTGTACCTGGGCGCCACAATCCTCACCGCCTTCAACGACAACGCCCTCATCACCTACCTGGCGACGCTGGTGCCAGATCTGGAGCCCAATCTGAAGTTGGCGGTGGTCGAGGGAGCGGTCACGGGCGGAGGCTTGACGGTGATCGCCAACGCACCGAATCCCGCCGGACAGGCGCTGCTCGGCCGCTACTTCGACGACGCCGTCCACCCGTTCTGGCTGTTCGTCGGCGCGCTGCCGCCGACACTTGTCGCCATCGCGGCCTTCCGGCTGATCTAGCGAACCGCACGCCACGTAACGGCAGGCCGGCGGCCGGCATCCAACTGGACACCCTGGTCCGGATGCAGCGTGTCATGCTCGTGTCACCGGCGATGACGGCCGAACAGCAGCGCCTCGACGACGACGCCCGCGCGCACTGGAAGCGCTGGGGCCCCTATCTCAGCGAACGTGCCTGGGGCACGGTGCGCGAGGACTACAGCGCACGCGGCACCCCCTGGGAGTACTTCCCCCACGACCATGCCCGATCGCGCGTCTACCGGTGGAACGAGGACGGCCTCGCCGGCATCTCCGACCGCCGCCAGACGGTGTGCGTGGCGCTGGCGCTCTGGAACGGGCAGGATCCGATTCTCAAGGAGCGCCTCTTCGGCCTCACCGGCCACGAGGGCAACCACGCGGAGGACGTGAAGGAGTACTACTTCTATCTGGACTCCACGCCCACGCACTCGTACATGAAGTTTCTCTACAAGTACGGGCAGCGGGCGTACCCCTACCACGACCTGGTCGAGACCAACCGGCGCCGCAGCAGGGACGATCCGGAATACGAGCTCGCCGACACCGGCTACTTCGACGGTGAGCGGTACTTCGACGTCGTCGTGGAGTACGCCAAGGCCGCGCCCGAAGACATCCTGGTGCGCGTCACCGCCACCAACCGCGGGCCTGAGCCGGCCACGCTGCACGTCCTGCCGACCGTGTGGTTCCGCAACACGTGGTCGTGGGATCCGGGCGCCCCGCGCCCGGGGCTGCGGCGTGGCGAGGGACCAACCGCGCAGATCGAGATCGAACACCCGGAGAGCGGCAGGCGAATGCTGGTGTTCGACGGCGCGCCAGACCTGCTCTTCACCGAGAACGAAACCAACCGGCAGCGCGTCTTCGGCGCGCCGAGCACGACGCCGTTCGTCAAGGACGGGATCAACGACTACGTCGTCGGCGGCGCGGCGCAAGCGGTGAACCCCAACGGGATCGGCACCAAGGCGGCGGGGCACTATCCGCTCGTGATCGACGCCGGCGCCTCGGAAGTCATCCGGTTGCGCCTCGCGACGGCCGCACCGGCCGATGGCACGATCGGCAGCGATTTCAACGCGGTTTTCGCGGCCCGGATCCGCGAGGCCGACGAGTTCTACGCCACGGTGACTCCACGCCACCTGAGCGCCGACGGACGCCTCGTCATGCGGCAGGCGCTCGCAGGGATGCTATGGTCGAAACAGTTCTACCACTACGACGTCAGGCGGTGGTTGAAGGGAGACCCCGGCCAGCCCGAACCGCCCGCCGAGCGACGCCGCGGCCGCAACGCCGGCTGGCCACAGTTGGCCAACGATGACGTGATCTCCATGCCGGACAAATGGGAGTACCCCTGGTACGCGGCGTGGGATCTGGCCTTTCACTGCGTGGCGCTGGCGATCGTGGACTCGTCGTTCGCCAAGTCGCAGCTCGTGCTGCTGCTGCGCGAGTGGTACATGCACCCCAACGGGCAGCTGCCGGCCTACGAGTGGGCGCTCAGCGACGTGAACCCGCCGGTGCACGCGTGGGCGGCGTGGCGCGTCTACAAAATGGAAAAGCGGCGCACGGGCGTCGGCGATCGTGCGTTTCTCGAACGCGTCTTCCACAAGCTGCTGCTCAACTTCACCTGGTGGGTGAACCGCAAGGACGCCGAGGGGATGAATGTCTTCGAGGGTGGCTTCCTGGGGCTCGACAACATCGGCGTCTTCGACCGCAGCAAGCCGCTGCCCACCGGCGGCCACCTCGAACAGTCCGACGGCACCAGCTGGATGGGGATGTACACCCTGAACATGCTGGCCATCGCGCTCGAACTCGCCAAGGACGACGCGGTGTACGAGGACGTCGCCACCAAGTTCCTCGAGCACTTCCTCTACATCGCCAACGCGATGAACAACCTGGGCGACGAGGGCATCGCGCTGTGGGACGAAACTGACGGCTTCTACTACGACGTCCTGCACCTCGGCAACGGCGATCACTTTCCGCTGCGCGTGCGATCGATGGTCGGCCTGATTCCCCTGTTCGCGATCGAAACCCTGGAACCCGCGCTTCTCGAGAAGCTGCCCGGCTTCCGCCGGCGGCTCGAATGGTTCCTGCAGCACCGGCCGGATCTCACGGGCAACGTCGCGAGCGTTCGCAAGCCGGGCATGGGTGAGCGCCGGCTGCTCTCAATCGTGAACCTCGATCGCCTTCGCCGCGTGCTCAAAGTGATGCTCGACGAAGACGAATTCCTGTCGCCATACGGCGTGCGCGCGCTATCGCGCGCGCACCGCGAACATCCCTACACGCTCGTCGTCGGCGACCAGGTGCACCGCGTGGACTACGAGCCCGGCGAGTCGTCCACCGACCTTTTCGGCGGGAATTCCAACTGGCGTGGGCCGATCTGGTTTCCACCGAACTTCCTGCTGGTGGAGTCGCTCCAGCGCCTCCACCACTATCTGGGGCCCGACTTCACGGTCGAGTGTCCGACGGGATCAGGGCGGATGATGACGCTCGCGGAGGTGGCACGGGAGCTCTCGCAGCGCCTCACGCGCATCTTTCTGAGAGACGGCAATGGCCGGCGCCCTGTGTACGGGGACATCGAGCTTTTTCAGCGCGATCCCGGCTGGAGCGATCTCATCCAGTTCCACGAGTACTTTCACGGCGACGACGGGCGCGGCCTGGGCGCCAGTCATCAGACCGGGTGGACCGGCCTGGTGGCGAAGCTGCTGCAGCAGAGCGGAATGCGATAATCTGAGCCCGCCGATGAACGCCAGACCTCACCTCTCGTGTCAGCAGCTCATCGACTTCATCATGAGCTACCTTGACCACGAGCTCCCACCGGACCAGCGGGTGGAGTTCGACCGGCACATGGCCGCGTGCCCGTCGTGCGTGGACTACCTGAAGACCTACGAGCAGACGGTGAGGCTCGCCAAGACGTGCGCCGGCGACCCGATGCCGGACGAGGTCCCCGAGTCGCTGGTGCAGGCCATCCTCGAGGCGCGCAAGAAGATGTAGGGGCCCTACTTCGCGGGCGCGGGCGGGCGATCCGAGTTCCAGATGTCGCGCACGTAGAGCCACTGGCCGTTCGTGAGCTTGTGGACCGACAGGTAGTTGCCGCTGTCGACCGCCGCACCCGATCCGTCGACGACCGTATAGTTGCCGCTGATCCACCCCAGGTCGCCCGACACGTCTACGCCCGTGGTCATCCCGTTCTTGATCGTCAACCCCGCCGCCTTCATCTTGGGAAGGTCGTCGTCGAAATAGGCCTTGATGGCCGCGCGGCCCAAGATGGCCGGCACGGCAGGCGGCGTCAACCGCGCGTCTTCCGCATACAGGTTCGCCATGCCGGCGGTGTCGCCTTTGTCGAGAAACGCAAACCAGCTGGTGGCGTCGGCCTCAAGCTTGGCTCGGTCGGCCGCGACGTCGCGTGCCGGCGGTGCGGCCGTCGTACAGCCGGCAGTCACCACGAGCGTCGCGATCGCCAGGATGCCCCACACGTGTCTCGTCATTCGTCTTCTCCAAGCATCGACGCCGCCTCTCGCATCAGCACGGTGCGAATCAGGTCGATGAGGTTCGCGCGCTCGATCTCGCCGAGCCGGTGATCCGGCATCGCGCTGAGCGGCGTCGTCCAGATGGGCATCCCCCAACGCGCGTCGTCCAGGTAGCGCGGAATGACGTGCCAGTGAAGATGCGGCACGACATTTCCGAGCGATTCGACGTTGACATGGTCCGGGTTCAGCGCGGCCGCCACCGCGCGTTGCGCGAGCAGGAGATCGCCGGCAAACGCTCCGTATTCCTCTGGCGTCAGCTCGTCGAGCCGCGCGGCATGGCGTGGGTCGAATGTCAGCTGACACTGCCCGCGGTAGGTCTGGTTCTTCGCGAGATACAACGATGAGATCGACAGGGGGGCAATCAGGTCCCAGTAATCGTTCGACTCGGGGCGCGGCGCGCAGAGGGGGCACCCCTCGCCTGCAACGAGTCTCTCCCAGGATGTCCGGTCCACGCGCCCCTAGGATGCCCTGTTTCGGTCCAGCGCGCGAGCCGCGGCGGCGGCCAGCGCGGTGATCGCGTTCACCTCACCCGGCGAGGGGCGGCGCACGTCGCGGTAGTAGGTGCCGAACGTGCCGAGCACCCGGCCGTCGCGAGATGACGTGATCGGCATGCTCCACGCGCCGGCAAAGCCGATGGCGAGGGGGAGGTGACGCAGTTCCGCCCACTTGTCGTCGGCCAGAAAACTGGGAGTGATCACCATGCCGCCCGTCGCTGCGGCCGCCGCGCAGGTGCCGAGGTCGGCATGCGGCTTCAGGCCGTCGATCGCGTGCAGGTAGTCGGCCGGCAGATTGGGCGAGGCGCCATTGCGAAGCAGGCCGTCCTCGTCGAGCACGAGCACCGACGACACGGCGCCCGCACCCGAGATCTGCTCGGCGGCGGCGATCAGGCACAAGAACACCTCGTGCACCGCCGCGTTGCTCGCGATCAGGCGCTCGGCCTGCCGGCACGCCTCCTCGATTGATATGGACACGGTCTCCATTTCACACGATAGTCCAAGCCGCGTGCCAACTGGAGCGTTCCTGAGAGAGGTGCGTCGCTAGCTCGCGTGCCCCCCGAGTAACCGTTTGTCAATGAAGCACGTGTGCGCCGCCACCTTCTCGTAGCCCATGCGGGCATAGATGGGCTGGCCAGCGTCCGTCGCGTGAAGGAATGATGGGCGTTCGCCGAATTTGCCGGCAGCCTCCGTCAAAGCGTGCCGCATGGCCGCTTCCGCAAACCCGCGTTTCTGATGCGTCGGCTGGGTGGCTACGAGCGCGACGTAGCGATGGCCGCCCGCCAGAAGCACGGCCGCCGCCGTCACTGGCGCGCCGCCCGAGCGGCCGAGCACGCCGACATGCTCGGCCCAGAACGCGCCGCGGCCGAACACCGGCTTGCACGCAGCCAGGTCCATGCCGTAGGCGGCGCTGTTGACGTCGATGAGCGCCGCGCAGCCGTCGTCGCCTTCCGGTACTTCGAGCTGCAGGCCGCTCGGGAGCGTGGCGGCCGCCTTGACCGTCCGCGCGATCATGCCGGTCAGCGGGATGAGCGGCGCGAACCCGCAGGTATCGAGTACGGCGGCCGCGTCGGTCCCGGGCTCGAGCGCGTCGTGCGTGACGATGAACAGCCACGGTGCACCCTTGTCCGACGCCCACGCGATCGCGCTGCGCGCCAACGAGTCGAGCGCCGCCGCCGAGAGCTGCGGCGCCGTGAGGACCGCGACGTTGAAAAAGGGGATCGGCAGGCCGGTGAAGATGTAGTCCACGCCGGCGGCGCGTTCGTTGCGGGTCCCGGCGCAGGCGCGGCCAAAGATGCGCCAGGCGTCGAGGAACTGCGAGATGCTGAGCGCGACGCCCTCGTTCATACAGTGGTCTCCGCTGCCACGGCCAGCAAGGGCTGCGGCGCGCCGACTTCGTCAAACAGTTGATGCGTGGGATCGACTTTCAGCCACACGATCGCTCCGAACGCCAGGATGGCGACCATCGGAATGAAGGGCGCATTGTAGTTGCCGGAGAAGCCGACCAGATAGCCGAACACAATCGATGACACAGACGACGCCACCTGGGCGCTCGTGTTGATCATGCCGAGCACGGCGCCGGGATGCTGCCGTCCAGTGTCGAGGGCCACCGCCGTCAGGTTCGGCTGCTGCAGCAGCATGCCGGCGTAGGACAGCGACAGGAACACGAGCGCCCATGTGCTGCTCGAGGTCACGACCGTCAAGCCCATGAACGCGGCGGCGACAGCGAGACCCAGCACGCCGACCGCACGCCGGCCCGCCTTCAATCCCCACCGGCGCACGAGCGCGTCGCTGAGGAAGCCACCGCCGACGTTGGCGACAGCGCCG
>Ga0207651_10001467_pt1 | contig 10723 bp, 7 predicted proteins | sample KBSM23metaG_FD_184328 | JGI IMG/M metagenome (GOLD analysis project Ga0207651, IMG submission 184328) | Miscanthus rhizosphere microbial communities from Kellogg Biological Station, Michigan, USA - KBS M2-3 metaG (SPAdes) (version 2) | ecosystem: Host-associated > Plants > Roots > Rhizosphere >... | reverse complement strand
GCGCCAGGCGGATGATCGAGTCCTCGACTTCAGCCGGCGCGACCATCATCAGGTCCGCGAGCTCGTCGATCACGCAGAGGATGTGCGGCAGCGGCGGTTCGCCGGCCTTGTGGCGGGCGCGGTTGAGCTCGGCGAGGTTGCGGCAGCGGGCCTGGCCCATGATCCCGTAGCGGCTCTCCATCTCGCCGATCAGGTTGGCGAGGACATTTGCGGCGAGCCGCGGCGAGGTCACCACCGGCGTCAGCAGATGGGGAACGTGCTCGTAGTGGTTGAGCTCGACCTGCTTGGGGTCGACGAGGACGAGGCGCACGTCGTTGGGCGAGGCCTGCATCAGGATCGAGGAGAGGATCGCGTTGACGCAGCCCGACTTGCCCGAGCCGGTCGTGCCGGCGACGAGTACGTGCGGCATCTTCGCCAGGTCGGTCCAGACCGGGTTGCCGTCGATCCCCTTGCCCAGCCAGGCGACCAGCGGCGAGGTCTTCTCCGGCCGGCCCGAGTAGATGTCGCCGAGGCGGACGATGCGCCGGCGCGTGTTCGGCACCTCGACGCCGACCGCCTGCTTGCCGGGGATCGGGGCGAGGATGCGGATGTCGGTCGAGGCCAGCGCGTAGGCGAGGTCGTTGGCGAGCTCGGTGACCTTCTTGACTTTGGTGCCGGGCGCGAGGCGCAGTTCGTAGCGCGAGACGTGCGGGCCGCTGACGATGCCGACGATCTTCGCCTCGACGCCGAAGTGGCCGAGCGACTCGACCAGCTTGCGCCCGACCGCCTCGTGATCGCGTGGGTCGACGCCCTGGTCGGCTTTGCCGCGCTCGAGGACCTTCGCCGCCGGCGGGCGGTAGTCGATCTCCTCGGAGGCGGTGACCCCGCGCTTGTTGCCCTGAGGGGTGAGGGCGACCTGCTCGGGAGAGGGCGCGTCGTCCTCGCCGACGGCGCGCTCTTCTTCGGCCTCGATCTCGGCAAGCTCCCGGTCGAAGTCCTGGGTCGCCGGCCCCTCGGCGACCTCGTCCGCGGAATCCTCGACGAGGGCGACGGTCGGCTCCATCTCCTCCTCGTCGGGGTAGGCGCTCATCACGTCCGTGGGCCCGGGCTCGGTCTCGAAGGAGTAGGTCCCCTGCCCGCGCCGGTCGCGCCGGTGTTGGATCGCCGTCTGGGTGACGCTGCGGCCGCCGAGGACGACGCGCCGGGTGCCGCGACCCAGGCCGCGGAAGAGGGTCGAGATCGAGGTGCCGGTGACCAGCAGCCCGCCGACGACGAGCATCAGCACGGTGGCGATTCGCGCCCCCACCCCGCCGACGAGGTAGGTCAGCCCTGTTTCGAGGCCATAGCCGACCTTGCCCCCGTCCCAACCGAAGAAGAGGACGAAGCTCAGGTAGACGCCCACGGCGATCAGGAAGAGGCCGATCAGGTCGAGGTGTCGCTGCTCGAGGCCCTGCGGCAGGTGAAGCTTCGGTCCCCGCCTCGCGGGCTTGCTCTTGGCCTTGCGGCGCGCGGCGCTCCCGCGCTTCTTACGCACGAACATAAGGCCCGGTTCGACGCCGGGTCCCTCACCCCTGCGCCCACGCTGACTTCGTCTTTTTAGGTGCATACGGACGGCAAACCACGAAGTCAGCGGGTGGGGGTGCGCCTAAATTCACGCTAAAAGCAGGTGGGAATAGCGCGAGGCGGGGCTAACATCGATGCGATGCTCGCCAGCGACCCCGCGACCTCCACCGCTCGTGTCCTCGTCGTCGAGGACGACGCCGAGATCGCGGACGTGCTGCGGCGCTCGCTGCGCCAGGAGGGCTACGAGGTCCGCACCAGCGCCGACGGCGTCGACGCGCTCGACGTCGCCGCGGGCTTCGTGCCCGACCTCGTCGTGCTCGATCTCGGCCTCCCTCGCCTCGACGGGGTCGAGGTCTGCCGGCGGTTGCGAGAAGACGGGGACGTGCCGATCCTGATGCTGACCGCGCGCGCCGAGACCGAGGATCGCGTCGGCGGCCTCGACAGCGGCGCCGACGACTACCTGGTCAAGCCGTTCGAGCGCCAGGAGCTGCTGGCCCGGATCCGGGCTCTGCTGCGCCGGCGGCCCCCCCGCGGCGCGGCCTCGCTTGCCGTCGGCGATCTCACGCTCAACCCCGACACGCGCGAGGTGAAGCGGGCCGAGCGCGAGCTGGAGCTGACCAACCGCGAGTTCGAGCTGCTCGAGTACCTGATGCGCAACGAGCGCCTCGTCGTCTCCCGCGAGCGCCTGCTCGACGACGTCTGGGGATACGACCCGACCGCGGCCACCAACACCATCGACGTCTTCGTCTCCAACCTGCGCCGCAAGCTCGAGGCGGGCGGCGAGCCGCGCCTGCTGCACACCAAACGCGGTGCCGGCTATGTCCTCAAGGAATAAGTGAGGCCGTCATCCTGGCCAGTGCGCTGGCGCCTCGCCGCCGTCTCCGCCGGACTCACGCTGGCGATCCTGCTCGTCTTCGGCGCCGTGATCGGGCAGCTGGCGAGCAGCCGCATCCGCGACGACTTCAACCGCGAAGTGAGCGGCGCGGCCGAGAGCCTGGCCGGGGAAGTGCGCATCATCAGCACCCCGATCAGCACCTACTTCCGCGGTCCCCGCCTCGACGACTACGTCCACCCCGACGGGGCCTCCGCCCGGATCTTCGACGCCAACGGGAACCTGCTCAAAGCAAGCACCGGCGCATCGGGGCTCGGCCCACCGCTTCCCGGCCTCTCGACTTACGGGGAGATGCGGATCGCGACGGCTCTGGTGAGGAGCGAAACCGGCGCCACCACCGGATACGTGCAGTACGGTCGCAGCGTCGCCCACGTCGAGGCGACGGTGGACCGCCTCTGGCTCCTCGTCGCCGCGGGCATCCTCGGCGGGACCCTGCTGGCGAGCCTCGCCGGGATGGCGATCGCCGCCCGCGCGATGCGCCCGGTCTCGGCGCTGACGGCGACCGCGCGCGAGATCGCGGCGACGGGAGACCCCTCCCAACGGATGCCGGAGCCCAAGGCCGACGACGAGGTCGGTGAGCTCGCCCGCACTCTCGAGCAGATGCTGCGCTCGCTCGACGCCGCGCGGGCCGAGCGCGAGGCGGCGATGAAGAAGCAGCGCGAGTTCGTCGCCGACGCCTCGCACGAGTTGCGCACGCCGCTGACCAGCGTGCTGGCGAACCTCGAGCTGCTGGAGGCGTCGCTGCGCGAGCCCTCCCACGAAGAGGACAGGGTGATGGTCGACTCGGCTCTGCGCTCCTCGCGGCGGATGAGCCGCCTCGTCGCCGACCTGCTCCTGCTCGCCCGTGCCGACGCGGGCAGGGTCGGTCAGCATCGCCGCTGCGATCTCGCCGAGATCGCGGGCAACGCCGCGGCTGAGGTGGCCGCGGTCCTCGGCGACCGCGAGCTCGTGATCGACAACGGCCGGCCGCTGGAAGTCGACGGCAATCCCGACGAGCTGCACCGGATGGTCCTCAACCTGCTCGACAACGCCGTTCGCCACACTCCTCCCGGAGCCCGGGTCGAGTTGCGGTTGAGCCGGTCCGGTGACGATGCCGTGGTCGAAGTCGCCGACGACGGGCCCGGGATCCCGGCTGGTCTCCGCGACCAGGTCTTCGATCGCTTCGTCCGCGGCGACGGCCCCGCCGACACCGCGGTCGGCGGGGGCAGCGGCCTCGGCCTGGCGATCGTCCGCGCCGTCGCCACCTCGCACGGCGGCTCGGTCGAGGTCACCGAGTCGGAAGGCGGCGGCGCGCTCTTCCGCATCCGGCTGCCGCTGGCCAAGTTTGAGCAAGCGGTTACGCCCGCTTAAGGGTTGCTTTAACGGTGCGGCATAGCGTCCCCCGTGGACGAGACACAAGGGCCCGCCGGAACTCTCCCCAACATCTTCCGGCGGGCCCTTTTTCGGCCCGTCGGCGGAGAGTGTCAGACCTCGACGACGACCGGGATGATCATCGGACGGCGGCGCAGCTTCTCGTAGACGAGGCTGGCGACGGCGTCGTGCAGGTCTTCCTGGACCAGGTGCAGCTCGCGGGTGCCGGCCGTCGCCGCGTCCTCGAGCGAGTCCTCGATCGTGTCCTTGAGCTCCTCGACCAGGGCGTCGGCCTCGTCGAGGAAGGCGACGCCGCGGAAGAGCACCTCGGGATCGGCGACGATCGCGCCGTCCTCGGATGAGATCGTCGCGACGACGATGAAGATCCCGTCGGCCGAGATCTCGCGGCGGTCGCGCAGGGCGACGTCGTCGGGCTCCCCCACGTTGACCCCGTCGACGAAGATCACGCCGGCGTGGATGTCCTCGCCGAAGCGGGCGCCGTCCGCGTCGATCTCGAGGGGCAGCCCGTTGCGGCCCTGGAATATGCGCTCGGGGTCGATCCCGACCGATTCGGCCAGGCCGGCATGCAGGCGCAGACGCTGGTGGTCGCCGTGGATCGGCAGCACGTAACGCGGTTTGGTCAGGTTGAGCATCAGCTTCAGCTCCTCCTGCCAGCCGTGCCCCGAGGCGTGTATCGGGGCGTCTTTCGCGGTCACCACCGTGGCGCCGATCTCGTGGATGCGGTCGATCGTCTCGTTCACCGCCCGCTCGTTGCCGGGCACCGGTGTCGCCGAGAAGACCACGGTGTCTCCCGAGTGCAGCTCGACGTCGCGGTGGTCGTTGTTGGCCATCCGCCGCAGCGCCGAGAGCGGCTCCCCCTGGCTGCCGGTCGAGATCACGACGACCTTCTCGTCGGGGAAGCTCTCGATCTCACGCGGCTGGATGAAGAGGCCGGATGGCGCCTCCGCCATCCCCAGGCTCGAGGCGATGTTGAAGTTCTTGCGCATCGAGCGTCCGACCAGCGCCACCCGCCGGTCGAGCGCGACGGCGGCGTCGATGACCTGCTGCACGCGGTGGATGTTGGAGGCGAAGGAGGTGACGACGATGCGGCCCTCGCAGGCGGAAAAGGTCTCGAGCAGAGCCGGGCCGACGCTCGACTCCGACGGCGCCACCCCCGGACGGTCGGCGTTGGTCGAGTCGCCGCAGAGCAGCAGCAGCCCGTCACGGCCGATTTCGGCCAGTCGCGAGATGTCGGCGGGGCGGCCATCGACCGGGGTCTGGTCGAACTTGTAGTCGCCCGTCATCAGGATCGACCCGAGCTCGGTCGTGAGCAGCACCCCTCTCGCGTCGGGGATCGAGTGCGAGAGGTGGACCGTCTCCAGCTCGAAGGGGCCGGCCTGGACCTTCTCGCCCGCGGCGATGTCCTGCAGCGGCGCGTCGCCCAACTTGTGCTCGTCGAGCTTCGAGCGGACCATGCCGATCGTCAGCAGGCCGCCGTAGATCACCGGCGGCGAGCCGATCTCACGCAGGACGTAGGGCAGCGCCCCGACATGGTCCTCGTGCCCGTGGGTGAGGACGATCGCCTCGATGTCCTCGGCGCGGTCGCGCAGGTAGGAGAAGTCGGGCAGGACGAGGTCGATGCCGAGCATCTCCGCCGTCGGGAACATCAGCCCGGTGTCGACGACGACGATGCGGCCGCCGTACTCGACGACGGTCATGTTCTTGCCGATCTCGCCCAGACCGCCGAGCGGCAGGACGCGGAGCTTCGGTCCAGGCACTACTGCTTCACCGGCTGCAGGCCGACGCTTTCCAGCCCCGCCCGGATGGTCTCGCGCTGCTCCGCGTCGGCGGGCACCAGCGGCAGTCGTAGGGCGTCCGTCGGGATCAGGCCGGTCATCGCCAGCGCCGCCTTGACGGGAATCGGGTTGGTCGTCACGGCGAGCGCCGAGTAGAGGTCCCGCAGGCCGGCGTCGATCTCTCGCGCGCGCTCGAGGTCTCCGGCCTGGGCGGCGTCCCACATCTCCCGCATCTGCGGTCCGACCAGGTGCGAGGCGACGAGGATGCCGCCGTCGCCGCCCAGCTCCAGCGTGCGCAGGAAGACGTCGTCGTTGCCGGCGAGGAGCTTGAGGCCCTCGATCGGCTGCAGCTCCTCGTTGTTCGCCTGCTTGACGGCGACGACGCTGTCGATCCTGCCCAGCTCCGCCAGCAGCGGGGGCGGGATGTTGACCACCACCCGCGAGGGGATGTTGTAGGCGACGATCGGCAGCCCGGGGACCGCTTCGGCGACCGCTTCGAAGTGGGCGAGGATCCCGGCCGGGTTGGGCTTGTTGTAGTAGGGCGTGACGACGAGCGCCGCGTCGGCGCCGGCGTCGGCCGCCATCTTCGTCAGCTCGCAGGAGTGGCGGGTGTCGTTGGTGCCGGTGCCGCAGACCAGCAGCACGTCGTCGCCGACCTCCTTGCGTACGGCCCTGAGCAGGTCGGCCGCCTCGGGATCGGTGATCGTCGGCACCTCCCCCGTGGTGCCGGAGATCACGAGTCCGTGCGAGCCGTGCTCGAGCAGATGGGAGGCCAGGCGTCGCCCAGCCTGCTCGTCGACGTTCCCTCCCTCGTCAAAGGGGGTGACCATCGCCGTGATGACGCCGCGAATCTCCTTCATGCTCATGCGTGGCCAGGGTATCGCGAGCGAATCACAGGAGCTTCTCCAGCCCGACCGTGAAACGGTCGGGCAAGCCGTCCACTTTTCGCACCGCCAAGAGCACGCCGGGCATGAAGGAGCGGCGGTCGATCGAGTCGTGGCGGATGCTGAGCGTCTGCCCCTCGCCGCCGAAGATCACTTCCTGGTGGGCGACCAAGCCGGGCAGGCGCACCGAGTGGATCGGCTCGTGGACGTTGCCGCCGGCGGCGTCGATCAGCTCGGCGGTGCGCTTGGCGGTCCCCGAGGGAGCGTCGAGCTTGCGGTCGTGGTGCAGCTCGACGATCTCGCACTCGGGCATGTGGGGGGCGATCGCCTGCGACACCTGCATCAGCAGCACGGCGCCGATCGCGAAGTTCGGGGCGACGAAGCAGTTGGCGCCAGAGGCCTCGGCGGCCGCGCGCAGGGCGTCGAGGTCGAAGCCGGTGGTGCCGACGACGACGTGCACGCCCGCCTCCAGGCACGCCTTCGCGTTGGCGAGGGCCGTGTCCGGCGTGGTGAAGTCGACTACGACGTCGGTCTCGTCGAGGACGTCCGCAAGCTCGACCCCGAGAGCCGGATCGGCCCTGCCGGAGAGCTCGGTGTCCTGCGCTGCCTCGACCGTCTCGCAGACCGCCTGGCCCATGCGCCCCGCGGCGCCCGCTACCGCGACCCTGATCACGCCGCCACCAATGCGTCGCTGACCGGGCCGAGCGCATCCCGGAAGCAGCTCTCGTCGCGGCCGACGCAGGCCGCCGAGAGGCGCTCGGGGGCGTAGAGCTCCTCGGCCAGCGCGCTCAGGTCGCCGACGGTCACCGCGTCGACCTTGGCGAGCATCTCATCGAGGTCGTCGATCGGCAGGTCGAAGAGGGTCGCGCGCGAGATGCGCGACATCCGGGCGGCCGTCGACTCCGAGGAGAGGACAAGGCGGCCCTTGACGCTCTCCTTGGCGCGCTTGAGCTCGTCCTCGCTCACCGCCGTGCCGCGCAGGCGCCGGAGCTCCGCGCCGATCACCGCGCAGGCCTCGGCGACGTTGTCCTCGCGCGTGCCTACGTAGCTGGCGACGAGGCCCGAGTCCGTGTACTGCTCGTTGTAGGAGCCGACCGCGTAGGCGAGCCCGCGCTTCTCGCGCACCTCGACGAAGAGCCGCGAGGAGCTGGAGCCGCCGAAGATCGAGTCGAGCACCGCCAGCGCGTAGCGGCGCTCGTCGGCGCGCGTGAGGCCCGGCGCGCCGAAGCAGATGTGGTACTGCTCGGTGTCCTTCTCGTAGAAGCGGCGCCTGGCCTGCGCCGGAGACTCCTCGCCCGGCGCGGTGGCGGCGCTGTCCCGCGGGGGCGCGACGAGGCGCTCGCTCAGCGCGGCGATCTGGGCGTGGTCGACGTTCCCGGCGGCGCCGACGACGAGGTTGGCGCCGGTATAGCGGGAGCTGCGATAGGCCTCGATCTCGGGGATCGGCACCGAGCTGATCACCTCGGCCTCGCCGAGGACCCGTCGCCCCAGCGGGTGGTCGCCGAAGACGGCGCCGGCGAGGATGTCGTGGACGCGATCCTGCGGTTCGTCCTCGTACATCGCGATCTCCTCGAGCACGACCTGGCGCTCGGAGTCGACCTCTGGGTAGGTCGGCGCGAGCAGCATTTCAGCCAGCAGCTCGAAGACCTCCTCGGTGTGCTCGTCGAGGAAGCGGGCGTGGATGTGGGTCGTCTCCTTGCCGGTCGCGGCGTTGACCGCGGCGCCGAGGCCGTCGAGCCGCTCGGCGATCTCGATCGCCGAGTAGCGCTCGGTGCCCTTGAACAGCAGGTGCTCGAGGAAGTGCGAGAGCCCGGCCTGGGCCGGGCTCTCGTCGCGGGAGCCGGTGCGCACCCAGAGCCCCAGCGCGACGGATCGCACCGAGGGAACCTCCTCGGTGACGACCCGCACGCCCGTGCTCTGGGTTGTGAGCTCTGGCTCCGTCAACGACTAGTCGCGCCGCTCGCGCTCACGCCGGGGGCGCCGCTCCCGGTCGCGGCCACCGCGGCCGCGATCCCGATCACCGCCGTTGCGGCGAGGACCGTCGCCGGAGCCGACCGCGGCCAGCTCCTCGGGGCTCTTGCCCTCTACCGACGGGTCGTCGGAGAGACGCAGGCCGATGCGGCCGCGCTCGCGGTCGACCTCGACCACGGTGACGTCGATCTCGTCGCCGGAGCTGAGCACGTCGTCGACCGAGTCGACCCTCTCTCCCGGCTTCACGTTGGAGATGTGCAGCAGGCCGTCGGTGCCCTTGACCAGCTCGACGAAGGCGCCGAAGGTCGTCGTCTTGACGACCTTGGCCGACTCGTAGCGGTCGCCGACTTCGGCCTCCTTGGTCATCGACTGGATGCGGGCCACGCAGGCTTCGACCAGCTGGCCGGTCGGCGCGTAGATCCTCACGGTGCCGTCGTCTTCGACGTCGATCTCCGCTTCGAACTCCTCGCAGAGGGCGCGGATCGTTTCCCCGCCCTTGCCGATCACGGCGCCGATCTTCTCCGGGTCGATCTTGATCGCTTCGATCCGCGGCGCGTGCTGGGAGAGCTGCTCGCGCGGGCCGTCGATGGCTTCCGCCATCTTGCCGAGGATGAACTGGCGGCCCTTGTTCGCCTGCTCCAGCGCGTCGGTGAGGATCTCGAAGGTGACGCCGGTGATCTTGATGTCCATCTGCAGCGCCGTGATGCCCTCGGCGGTGCCGGCGACCTTGAAGTCCATGTCGCCGAGGTGGTCCTCGACGCCGGCGATGTCGGTGAGGACGATGTAGTCGTCGCCCTCCTTGATCAGGCCCATCGCCACGCCGGCGACGGGAGCGCTGACCGGGACGCCCGCGGCCTGCAGGGCCATCGAGGAGGCGCAGACCGAGCCCATCGAGGAGGAGCCGTTGGACTCGAGCGTCTCGGAGACGACCCGGATCACGTAGGGGAAGGCCTCTTCGTCGGGGATCGACGGCGCCAGCGCCCGCTCGGCGAGCGCTCCGTGGCCGATGTCGCGGCGCTTCGGACCGCGCATGAAGCCCGCCTCCCCGACCGAGAAGGGCGGGAAGTTGTAGTGGTGCCAGAAGCGCTTGGTCGTCGCCAGCCCGAGCGTGTCGAGGCGCATGTCCATGCGCGTCGTGCCGAGCGCGACGTTGGAGAGGATCTGCGTCTCGCCGCGGGTGAAGAGCGCCGAGCCGTGCACCCGCGGGGCGATGTCCACTTCGCACTCGATCGGGCGGATCTCGTCCTTGGCGCGGCCGTCGGGGCGTTTCTTGTCGACGGCGATCGCCTTGCGGATCGTGTCCTTCTCGATGTGGTCGAAGGCGGCGCCGACCTCGGAGCGGCGTTCGGCGTCGGCATCGCCGTCACCGGCCTCCGGCGCGTACTTGGCGACGACCTCCTCCTTGACCTTGTCGATCGCCTCGTAGCGCTCGAGCTTGCCCGTGGTGGCGATCGCGTCGACCAGGGCCTGGCCGTGCGAGGAGCGGATCTCGTCGAGCAGGCTCTCGTCGATGCTGGGCGCCTCGACCTCGACCTTCTCCTTGCCCGCCTTCTGGGCCAGCTCCTCCATCGCCGCGCAGAGCTTCTTGATCTCCGAGTGGGCGATGTCGAGCGCGTCGAGGATCTCGGCCTCGGTGACGCCGTCGGCGCCGGCCTCGACCATCAGGATCGCCTCGTCGGTGCCGGCGACGATCAGGTCGAGCTCGAGCTCCTCGAGCGTCTCCTCGGGCGGGTTGACGACGAAGTCGCCCTCGAGCTTGCCGATGCGGACGGCGCCGACGTGGGCCGCGACCGGGACGGGCGAGATCGCCAGCGCCGCCGAGGCGCCGTTCATCGCGAGGATGTCGTAGGGGTTGACGTGGTCGACCGAGAGCGGCGTGGCGACGATCTGGGTCTCGTAGTGCCAGCCCTTGGGGAAGAGGGGTCGGATCGGGCGGTCGATCATGCGCGCCGTCAGCGTCGCCTTCTCGCCCGAGCGGCCCTCGCGGCGGAAGAAGGAGCCGGGGATCTTGCCCGCGGCGTACATCCGCTCCTCGACGTCGACGGTCAGCGGCAGGAAGTCGACGTCGCGCAGGTTGCCCATCGTCGCCGTGCAGAGGACCATCGTGTCGCCTGACTGGACGACGACGGCGCCGCTTGCCTGGCGGGCGAGCTTGCCGGTCTCGAAGGAGATCTGGCCCTCGCCGACGTCCGCCGAAACGCGGCTCACATCAAACATGCTCATTGAATTTTTTACCTCCGGCCACCCGGATGGCGGCCATTGCTTTCAGAACTCTCGTTCTCTGTCAG
>Ga0207651_10001463_pt1 | contig 10740 bp, 7 predicted proteins | sample KBSM23metaG_FD_184328 | JGI IMG/M metagenome (GOLD analysis project Ga0207651, IMG submission 184328) | Miscanthus rhizosphere microbial communities from Kellogg Biological Station, Michigan, USA - KBS M2-3 metaG (SPAdes) (version 2) | ecosystem: Host-associated > Plants > Roots > Rhizosphere >... | reverse complement strand
AAACAGCACAATGTAAGCCCCGAGCACTCCTGCAATTGCTCCCGATGCTCCCAAATTCGGCACGTGTGAAGCCGCGCTGAACATTAACTGCGCAAAAGTCGCCGCTAGCCCACAGAGCACGTAGAAGATCACGAACTTCGCGTGTCCGAAAGAGTCTTCCACATTGTCACCGAAGATCCATAAGTAAAGCATGTTGCCACCCAAGTGCAGCCACCCAGCATGCATGAACATGGAAGTCAAGAGCGTCGGAAAATCACCTGCTGGATTTGCCAGGAAGCGACTGGGAACGAAAGCCCACCGTTCAATAAAAGCTTCACCGCCACTGAGCTCTACAAAGAAAAATAGAATGTTAAGAGCGACCAAGGCATAAGTAACCAGCGGAACAGTTCTGCGACCCGAATCATCATCACCGATTGGGAACATAAGATTTATCTCCCTGACGAGCCTCAACTTCAAACGAGGGTTTCAAACAGGTTCAGCGACTGCGTGCCTGACGCGCTGTTATCTCCAGGCGAAGGATGAAACGATCTCCAACACGCAATTAAGCACCCCGAATGGTCCAGCACCATGCAAGGAGCATTCCCGCGAATGAGGTCGGATTTAGCCCAATAAAAAAGAATACCTGGCGGAGAATTGATTTCTTTGCATTGTAAGCGAACGCTGACCACGACGTGAATTCCAACGATGACGGACTTGCTGAGGCGATCGGTGGGCCTTATGGGCTTCGTTGCTCGTAGGTAGGCGGAGCGAAAATGAGGAAATCGTTCTCACAATTAGTTGGGTTCAGCCGCCAGTGCACAGCAGACTACGGTGCTCGGTTGTATTTGGAGACTACAGCATCTCGCCAGATGCCAATTATCGTTCTTCGTGGTTCAAGCGAATCGCTATTCGTCGCCACAACGATGCCCTCTCCTTCGACCGGGAAAAGAATAAAGTTTGCTTTCCATCCAAGGTTTGAACCGGAATGCGAAATTATCGGATTCTCAGTGAGCTTAGGCATTAGTTCAAAGCCAAAGCCGTATCGCGGACTAGCCGTGTCGCCCTTGAACATTGATGCGAGGGTTTGCGGTTTGAGTACTCCGTTATTGGTGGCGCACTGAGCAATCACGAACTTCGCATAATCTTCGATCGTTGAATATAACCCCGCGGCGGCCTTAGCGCTGTACAAACGAAATGGAAAGGAATTGCCAGAGGCGTCGTACGGCGTTGCGGTTTTTGAAAATGTCTTCTTATCAGGCTCGAAGGTCGCGCTTGTCATTTGCAGTGGTTTAAGAATCATCTTCTGAACATAACTTTCAAAAGTCATTCCGGTGACGTCTTCTATCAACTGCTGTAAGAGCGCGTACCCTCCTCCCGAATAGAGATACTTCGTTCCGGGTTTCTCGATGATCGTAACTGCGGACGAGCTCGGCCCCTTGCCGGACAATTCTTCAACCAGAGACGGCACGCGCGTTCCAGCATCGACACCCGAAACTGATGGAATCGACAAGCCAGCAGAATGCTGGAGAACACGGCGCACCGTTACTTCAGACGCGTCGAATTGAGTTGATTCGAGCTTCCAAGACTTCAAGTATTTATTCACGGGCTGATCGAGATCAATCTTGCCGCTCTCGACTAGCGTCATCATGGCCCAGGCAGCAATAGGTTTTGACATTGACCCGAATTGAAAACGCGTCTCGGAATCGATAGGCCGATTGTGCGCCTTGTCGGCAAAGCCGAAGTTGCCCTGCCAGGTTACGGCACAATGTTCGATGAGAATCACTGATAGACCAGAGTTCGCATTCTTTAACGATTCACCTGCTGCCGTCTTAATCTGTTCAGATACTTTCGGCGTGAGATGTTGTGGAAGAGAGACTGAAGCGAAGCTCAAGATAAACAATACTACTGATAGCAATTTCATGATTATCCTGCTTGTTTGAAGAACGGTGCCGCGAAGCTAGTAGCTCGTTTATTTTGGGGAATCAAAACCGGAATGCCTCGGTCAATCCGGCAAAAGCTTTCCCTTAAAAACTCTTTGACCAGCGAGCGCAATATAAAAGGCGTAAGCGACCAAGGCCACGGTGACAACCAATGCGAAGATCGTAGATGGTGCATACCAAACGCCGAAGTCGGTCGTCATCGGACAACTTCCGAGGAATGAAATGAAGAACAGAGTGGTGGTGACGGCGAGCAATCCAAATCTCGTGGCCACTCCAATCAACAGCGCTGCGAAGATCGCTCCGTAGATAACGCCGATCAAAAATGACCGGCCCGTAACTGCAGAAGTCACGGTGAGCAAGAGCCACGCGACGCCAATCGCCAACCACTCTTTGCGGCGAAATATGATATGCAGCAATAGCAGAAGAAAGAGACAGCTGACGCCCAGGAAGACCATCAGCGTAACTCCAGTGAAGAAGAACTCGCCCACCATCTCTCGAACGCTCAACAAGGTGTAAGGCCGGGCGACGGACGGCGCTTGCGGGTGCCCCAGCCAACCCGGAGTTAAAGTCCAAAGTCGGCCCACTAACATGATCGCAACGCCGAACGCCGCCCCGACGAGGATATCTCTGCCAATCAGTGGATCTCGGAAATCACCCGCCAGCAAACGGCTCCAGGAAACCATGCGATGTGGCCACCAGCGGCGCACATAAGGCTCAAGTGCGAGGTAAAAGAGCCAGATAAAAATCGCCGGGAAAAGAGCAAACTGAATTCCGATCTCAAGCAGGCTTAACTCGTTGTTCAATCCGTAATGGTGAGCGCGGAACACCCAAGAGACCATGAGCGCGAGGAACATGTAGATGGCAAGGCGTGCGCCTCCCTTCCGATCCGCCGACCCGTCCTTCAGATTCCGCCTGCCAAGGTAAATGCCGAGACCAAAGAACGACACGAAGGCCACGACTAATACGACCTCAATTGATTTTCCAAACCAACTATCCGATTGCGCTTGACCCATGAATCCGTGTGAATTCCACGGCCCCACGATTTTGAAGAACACCGGCTTGCCTGCAAACGACGCCGCCTCCAGTCGAATAGGAACTGGCGTTTGATTCGGCAGCTTCCCTTCCCACGCGACACGGGTATCACTGTTGACCGGTGGTACCCACTCTGATTTCACGGGGTTGAAATCCGATTGATTGAAGCCGGCGGATTCGAACAACGTAGCCCAGTCAAAGGGCGCGGCAGGCTGCGCTCCTTTGTCCATCTGAGGCGGGACCGCAAGGAATTCGATCAATCTCCCTTTTGGGTCAAGATCGAGTGTAGTCATTCCTGGATAAATCGGCGGCGGCTCCGAACGTGAGGCGCGCACCGACATATGGCCACCGGGCAACAGGTAGATTGGACTCTGCCGGTACCAAAAATACAGCGATGCCGGCCGCGAGGTGGAAAGTTCACGAAGCAACGAAGGATTGCTTGATTCCGCATAGCGAAGATATCCACCGTCGGCGGCAAGTCCGTAGGTACTGTCAACTGGAGGATCCGAGTAACCGAATTTAGACAGAATATTGCGCGCTCTTTCCTGTAAAGCCTCCGGTGATTTTTCAAGGGGCACTCGCCGGTGCAGCTGCGTCTTCTCAGAGAGCAGCACGACTGCGCCGATTGTTAACAGAATTCCGGCGAGCAGTACGCACGCTATCGCCGGTTTCAGTAAGCCTTCTTTCGGCGCCGCCGCAACCATCTCCGGTGAGGGCGTCTCACCTGCGGCCAACGCAGCCGCCAGAGGATCTCCGCCCGGCAATGACGCTGCCACTTCGAGAGCTGAGGCCGGACGCTTCTCCGGATCTTTTTCAATGCAACGCGAGATGATGCGCTCGACCAGTGGATCAAGGTTCTGTACCAACGTTGAAGGACTCGGCGGCGCAGTATCGCCTTGCCGCAGGTTCAGCACCTGTGGAAGCGTCGGCGCATCGAAGGCCTTTTTGCCGGTGAAGATTTCATACATCACGAGGCCGAGCGAGTAGATGTCGCTTTTTACCGTTAGCTCGCCTCCGGACAATTGCTCCGGTGACATGTAAGCGGGAGTACCGGCTCGCACATCTTCGTTGCGAAGCTCCTCCACCAGCCCGGCAATGCCAAAGTCCGTTAGACGGACATTGCCGTTGTCATCAATCATTACGTTCGCTGGTTTCAGATCGCGATGGAGAACGTCTTGTTTATGCGCGGCGGCCAGACCAGCGCACAACTGTCGTGAGATCTCGTTAGCTTTGTCCGAAGGGAGCCGGCCGATGCGGCGCAAGAGAGAAGAAAGTTCTTCTCCCTTGATGTATTCCATGGAAAGAAAGTGACGCCCGTCGATTTCGCCGATGTCGTAAACACGACAGACATTGTTGTGCGACACCTGCCGCGCGATCCGGACTTCGCGATGAAATCGTGCGAGGGCCGCACCGTCAGTCATCAGGTGATCAGGCAGGAACTTCAGAGCGACGGGCTGACTCAATTTGAGATCGTCGGCTCGGTAAACTTCACCCATGCCACCCCTGCCGAGCAGACCGACAATCCGGTAACGACTCGCGAGAATCATGCCCGAAACAAATCGGGCGTTGTCGATTGAATCATACGATGGCGATGAGGTTGGTTTAGTCGGCAGGAGCCGAGTGCCGTCGCGTTCGTTGGGCGCGAACCGCTGCGTTTCGTCACCAAACGAAAAGTGGCACGAAGGACAGGAAATAACATCTTCCGGAATTTCTTGTTTGCACGAGGGGCAAGTCATTGAGATTCTCAGGGTGAAGCACTTTACCGCAATTTCCGTTTGCCCAAAAAGCTTTTTGTTCCGTGAGGATGACTAACTTAGTTGACGCCGGAGGAATTCGACAGTGCGAGACCAAGACAGCTTCGCGGCGACGGCGTTGTAAGTCGGGCGATTGTAGGCGAAGAATCCGTGCGGCGCGTCGTGGGTGAAAATCTCGACCTTTGTGCCGCCCATTTTCAAGCTCTCCTCGAATGTCTTCAGCTGTCCAAGCGGAATCTCGGCGTCGGTTTGCGAGTAATGCCCCTGGACAGGAGCTTTGATTTTTTCCGAGATGTCCAGCGGGTCTTCTTTGCGGTTAGCGAACGGCGGTGTGCGCAGGTTTCCGTAGAAAGGCACCACTGCGCCTATTTCTTTCGATCGTGCGGCAAACATCAAGGCGCAGCGACCGCCGAAACAAAACCCCGTAATTCCAATTTTCCCTCTCTTGATGAAGTTCTGAGTTTTCAGGTAAGCGACCGCCGCTTCAAGATCCTGGAAAATCCTTTCGTCAGTTATCTGCTCAGCGAAGACCTTTCTCTTTTCCGCCGGCGTCATCGTGTCTTTCTGAAGCGAGTAAATATTTGGAGCTATGCCGACAAAACCCTCCTGGGCCAGCATCGCCGTCATGTTCTGAATGTATTCCTCGTTGATTGAGTTCCCCGTGACGATAATCACGATGGGATAGTGACCTTTCTTTTTCGGACGCGCGAGGTACGCATCGATTTGGCCCGTCCCACTCGTAAAACTCACCTTTCCCTGAATGACGCTTTTATCGTCCAGAGCTTTCACTATGTCGCCAGTTTCGGTCTGCTGCGCGGACGCTTCGCAGTTCAGCAAACAAAAACCCGCCACGGAGGCTTTCACAATAAACGCACGCCGCGTAATCTGCTCATCTTGAGGCTTCATGGATCTCATACACGCGGATAAAAAATGATAAAATCTCTCCAGTCGTTAAGCCAGCACTAGATTGTTTCCAGAACAAGAGGACAATTTAATGTCATGGATTCATTTACAAACGAGTAGCGGCGCGGAAGAGTACCAAGTAAGCGATTTGGACGAAGTAGTCTGGTGGAAAGCGGAAAATGGAATAATAGCCATTGGTTACGTGGACGCGGTTTCCGGTCTAATGAGTGAGAATGATTTGGAAACTTGTCGGACAAAACAACCAGAGATTGTTCATGAAATTCTAGAGCAGCCAGAACCGCTAAAACCTATTGGGCCACGCGTACAAGCATAATCCATCGTCGCCCATACTTTCTTAATCAAAGTCTCAACGACCACGAAGATTTCTCACGCTACGTTTGCGCGCTTTTCGATCTTTGCCCACGTATCGCGCAGACCAATGGTTCGATTAAACACCAACTCGGTTCCCGACCCAGAATCTTTGTCAACGCAATAATAACCAAGCCTTTCAAACTGAAACTTAGACCCACGCGCTGCGGCCCGCACGCTAGGTTCTATTTTGCAATCGTGCAGTACCTGCAAAGAATCAGGAGTCAGGTTTTCGGTAAAATCGTGTCCTTCTTCAACCTCGTTCGGATCTTCTTTACGAAAAAGATTGTCATAAACACGAACCTCTGCTGGTAAAGCGTGAGCTGCTGAGACCCAATGAATAGTGGACTTTACCTTACGACCATCAGGCGTGTTACCGCCGCGTGTAGCCGGATCATAAGTGCAACGAAGTTCTACGATCTTGCCAGTGTCATCTTTAATGACTTCTTTGCAGGTGATTAAGTAGCCATAACGAAAGCGCACCTCGCGACCAGGAGCTAGCCGGTAAAATTGCTTCGGCGGGTCTTCGCGAAAATCGTCTTCTTCAATGTAGAGCGTCTTCGAGAAAGGAACCTTTCTAGTTCCAGCGGAGCTATCTTCAGGGTTGTTGATGGCCTCCATTTCCTCTACAAGATCGTCCGGGTAGTTTTCGATAACCACGCGTAGCGGTTTCTGCACACACATCACGCGCGGAACAATTTGATTCAAGCTTTGACGGAGGAAGTACTCGAGTTGCTGCAGCTGGGTGACGCCATTCGTCTTGGAGACACCGAGACTCGCGCAGAAATTGCGAATCGCTTCGGGTGTGTAGCCGCGACGACGCAGGCCCGACAGCGTTGGCATACGTGGATCGTCCCAACCTTCGACGTGTCCCTCTTCAACCAACTTTAGTAGCCTGCGTTTGCTAAGCAACGTATGCGTGAGGCTCAACCTATCAAACTCGTATTGACGCGAAGGAAATATCCCAAGCTGTTCGATGTACCAATTGTATAAGGGCCGATTATTATCAAACTCCAGAGTGCACATGGAGTGCGTTACGCGCTCGATAGAATCCGACTGACCATGCGCGTAATCGTACATCGGATATATACACCACTGATTTCCCGTTCGATGGTGATCCATGTGCAGAATTCGATACATGACTGGATCACGGAAATTAAGATTAGGAGAGCTCATATCTATCTTGGCACGGAGAGTTCGTGAACCATCGGGGAACTCTCCCTTTTTCATGCGCTCAAACAGATCGAGGCTCTCTTCAATAGAACGGTTGCGGTAAGGACTGTCTTTCCCCGGCTCGGTTAACGTGCCGCGATACTCGCGAATTTCATCAGCGCTGAGATCGCATACAAAAGCTTTTCCTGCCGTGATCAACTGAATGGCCCATTCATAGAGTTGTTGAAAGTAATCCGAGGCGTAGTAAAGACCGTCCCATTGAAAGCCCAACCATCGTACGTCCTCCATGATGGCGTCAACGTACTCCGTCTCTTCTTTTGAAGGATTGGTATCGTCGAAACGCAAATTGCACTTGCCGCCAAACTCCGCCGCCAACCCGAAATCCAGGCATATGGCTTTCGCGTGCCCTATGTGTAAGTAGCCGTTTGGTTCCGGAGGAAATCGGGTTTGCACACGGCCCTCATGCTTGCCGTTCTTGAGGTCCTCGATAATGATGTCTCGAATAAAATTCGAGGGTCCCTCATGATTTGGTAAGTGCTCTGACACGTCTTAGTACTTCCTCCTCCCCAAGGTTTTGAGCTACTAGAAAAAATTCCGGACTCTGTGTGAGTCCGGTCATGGCGATTCTGATGGCATTGCCCACGTGACTGATCGAACCGGCGAAATTCTCCGGGTTCTTCTTATATTGTCCAGCTGTTGGCGCAAAGCCGTGGGCGGTGGCCAATCGGCGAATCTGTTCGAACCATCCTTCTTTGGTTTCTTCATGCCGATACGAATCAGCGAAGTCTTTAGCCAACCTGACCACCATGTCAGGGGCGATTGGAGCGAACCGAGGATCTGAAGGATCAGTTACCGTTGTAAACAGCTCCTCGAAGTACAAACCGTAAGCCGCTCGGAACTCTCCCCAATTTGCCAGGTCCTTTCTCTCCCCAACGCCAGGCCGTTTCTCGTTTGCAAAGATGCGCCGAGCCAGCGGCAAATTCCGGGATAGTATTGCGGCCAACTCAGGATCATATTCTCGAGCCCACGTAAGCAAACTTTCCAGCGCCTCTTCGATGGGGAGTTGGGCGATAAACTCGCGGCTGATTGATTCAAGTTTCACCAGGTCAAAGATTGGACCAGCTACTCCGCATTCGCTCAAACTGAGAGCAGACGACGCAGATTCCGCAAATGTCATTTCAGCAAATCTACTGTTAGCAAGTCCTCTTAAGTAATGTAGCACCGCGCCTGCGGGATAGCCTGATTTCATGTAATAGGCAACGTCAGCCTCGTTGTCTTTTCGCTTGCTAAGCTTGCGCCGGCTCGCTCCGTCGAATTTCATCAGTGGAGCGACATGGGCATATGGTATTGGTTCGAAACCAAGAGCGTTGAATAGTTGCAGATGCACCGGCACCGAAGAGATCCACTCTTCACCTCGAAGTACTAGCGTCACTCTCATCAACGTATCGTCAACTACGTGAGCGAAGTGGTAAGTGGGCAGTCTCGGAGATTGATCGCTACCCTTCAACAACACGATGTCGTTAATGTTGTCCTGATGTTCGATGCGACCGCGAATTAGATCAAAGAACTCGACACGCTTCGTCGGATCGTTGGGCGAACGGAACCGAATCGTGTAAGGCGTCCCGGTCTGAAGACGGCTCAAAACATCAACTTGCGAAAGATTTCGGCAACGCGCCCAGGAACCGTAATAGCCGGTTTGAAGCTTTGCCGCAGTTTGTTCTTCCGCCATCCGGGCCAACTCTTCACGAGTACAGAAACATGGATAGGCACGACCGCTCCGCAGTAACTCTCGCGCGTAGGTGTGATATATCAACTCTCGCTTTGACTGTTCATACGGTCCCCACTTTGAATTCAAATCGTTCTCGTCCGATTCTATGTCGAAGTATTTGAATGCTCGCGCAAACTGCTCGCGCGAACCAGGGACTTCTCGAGCCTGGTCGGTGTCTTCGATTCTAATAAAGTATGAACCACCGGAATGATGTGCCAGGTTCTTGCCAAGAGTAGCGACGTAGACGCCGCCAGTATGCAAAAAACCCGTCGGGCTTGGACCAAAGCGCGTTACGATCGCGTCCCGGGGAAGATCGCGCGGAGGATAAGAAGCCTCCCAATGAGAGGGCTCGGGCAGTTCGGCGTCAAAGAGGCTATTGATCAACTCAACAGTAAGCATAGATCACGCAGGCTACACTCCAACGTTAATCGATCCAAACAAAGCGCGACGTTTCGCGATCCTTCCTTACGCGATCGATTGGGAAAACTTGATTGTGCATCACAACATAAATCCCCGGATCAAGGATCCGCACGGCAAAGAGACTCTCCGTAAGGTTTTGCAAACCATCGCTTCCTTCAAATCCTAATGGAGTCATCGCACCCGTTAGCACAATCGGAACCTTCAGATCAGCTAAAGCCCTCTTTAAATAAAGACCGGTCTGAACCATTGTATCGGTACCGTGAACAATTACGATTGGGCACGGCTCGCTTAACAATTGCTCAATGGTCTCAAGAATCACACTGCGGTCAGCGTCAGTCATCTCCAAGCTGTCTTTATTCATGAGCGGTGTCACGCGGACATCGCAGTCAGGAAGTCGTAACCGACCAAGATATCGATCAATTTTGTTATCCAGATTTTCGACTGCGCTCGTCTGCTCAGAATAAACTTTTTCAATTGTGCCACCCGTAGTGATCACGTTGATCTTCAGCATCTTCAAATTCTTCCCTGGGGATAGCTGGAGTTATTTCTGGTTCATTGCGATGTTAACAAATCTGGACTCGATACAGTGCATGCAGCGCCTGATTTGAGTGTTCTTGACGCATGGGCGTCCACACTTCGCTAATGTTTACGAACTACAGTCGGCAGTGATGGTGGAAGAAATTCGTGAGGGTCTTAAGCTGCCAGCAAGCGATTCCTCAATCCATAACGAAGCAGCTTTGAATTGGATTTGATTTGCAGGTCTTTATCGTGATCACCTTCACTTCATTGTTAAAGCAACGGCGTCACAGTTATTGCGTCCTCGCGCATACGCTATCAGGAAAACTGGAGCGGGCGACGAGGCTCGAACTCGCAACTTTGAGCTTGGGAATCTAAATCAGCAGCCCTTTATTTTCAATACTTACAAAATCGCTGAAGAAAAACCTGCGTGCATGCACTGCATACCGTGCATGCATTGCCTGATTTGCGTGTCGCTGGGGGACGTTTGGGGGATGGTTTCTATCGCGCGTCGTCACTCAGGTTGGAATTGATCTTGTTGGATCGAGTTTGGTAATCATCAATGTTCCCAAGGCGTTTTTTTGAATCTCATAGAGCGCAGCGCAACGTTCCCTGGCCACGTCTCCAGGACAGCAGAAGGTTTTTTCATAAAACTTTAGAGTAACGCCCGAACTGCCTCCGCGAAAGTAAACCGGTGTTCATAGAGAGCTTTTCCTACAATTACGCTATCCACGCCGAATGGCGCCAGATGTTTCAGTCGCTCAAGATCCGCCAGCGAAGAAACGCCGCCCGATGCTGTTATTTTCAAGCCGGACGCGCGGGCCAGCAGGCGAGTCTGTTCGACGTTGGGGCCCGCCAACATTCCATCGCGCGCCACATCCGTATA
>Ga0207651_10001461_pt1 | contig 10746 bp, 15 predicted proteins | sample KBSM23metaG_FD_184328 | JGI IMG/M metagenome (GOLD analysis project Ga0207651, IMG submission 184328) | Miscanthus rhizosphere microbial communities from Kellogg Biological Station, Michigan, USA - KBS M2-3 metaG (SPAdes) (version 2) | ecosystem: Host-associated > Plants > Roots > Rhizosphere >... | reverse complement strand
GCGTCGTCCTGCCGGGCGCCGATGCCAGCGTCGCCGGGCGCGTCGGCCGGCGCCTGGAGCGTCTCGTCAACGGCGACTACTGCGTTGCCGGCAAGCTGCTGCAGGTGGCGGTGCGCATCGGCGCGGCGGTGCATCCGCAGGACGGCGCGCGGGCACCGGAGCTGTTGCAGAAGGCGGGCGCGCCCGAGTGAGCGCGCATGGCGGGCCCGGCTGGGCGCAAGCCTTGCCCGCTCAGGCCAGGCCCGCCGCGATGCCGGCGGCCCAGCCACTCCACAGGAGACCGCCATGTCCCGACCCCAACCCTCCGACGCCCGCGCCCTCGACGGCGGCGATCCTTCCGCACGCAGCCAGCAGGAGCTCTACGGGCGGCGCGAGCCGAATGATCTCGACGATGGCCGCCGCGCCGGCGAAGAGGACATCGGCGATGCGCAGGACGCGACCCCCGGCCGCGGCACCGACGCGACGGGTCGGCCCAGCACCGCGCGCTCGGGCGCCAACACGCAATAGGTCCTTCCGGGCGTTCAGCGCGGCGGCCGGCTGACGATGCCGCGCAGCGAGCCTTCGAAGAACGGCTTCGTGCGCCAGGCGCCGTGACGGCGATCCCACTCGCCGGAGGCGAGATCGGCGCCGAGCCGCGCGACGATGCGCGCCTGCACCTCGTCGGGCACGAAGCTCCAGGCCGATTGCGCGCGCCGCACGGCCGGGTCGAGGAAGGCCTCCGGGCGCGCATGGAAGGCCTCCGAGAAGCCGTCGACGCAGTCGTTCGGGATCGGCAAGGCGTGCACCTCGCAGGCGCCGCCCAGGCCCTCGACCAGCGTGGCGATGGGCGGAAAGCGGCGGCGCTCGACGGCCAGCATCTCGGGCGCGTAGTCGGCCATCCAATAGCGGTCGAGAGCGTCGCCGTCGAAGGTGAGCACGACGATGGGCCCGCGTGTGACGCGGCGCAATTCGCGCAGGCCCTGCGCGAGGTCGGGCCACTGGTGCACGGTGACGAGCGCCATCGCGGCGTCGAAGGACTGGTCGTCCAGCGGCAGCTTCTCGGCGACGCCGTCGATGGCCGGCGTCAGGTGCGCGGGGCGTTGCGCGCGCATCGCGGCCGAGGGCTCGATCGCCAGCACGTGGCGATCGGTCGGCTCGTACGAGCCGGCGCCCGCGCCGACGTTGAGGATCGTGCGCGCGTCGCCGAGCGCGGCGTGCACCCACGCGGCGAGCCGCGGGTCGGTGCGGCGCTGGCAGCCGTAGCCCTGGCCGTGGGCGGCGTAGTCGACGTCGCCGGCGATGGGAGCGGTGGTCAGCACGAAAGATCCTCCTTGAAGCGGGTGTCGTCGGCCACGCTCAGCGAGAGCGAGCGGCCGCGCGCGGTGAGCGGCGTGCCGTTGGCGAAGCGCAGGGTCAGTTCGAGGTCGCCGGCGAGCGCGCCGGGCAGCGGCGGCTGGGCGACATCGCGGCCATCATGGCGCAGCCGGCCTTCGGCGAGCCGGCCGAACGCGTGCGCCGCGTCGCCGACCAGCTCGGCCTCGGCGAACGCCAGAGTGACGCCCGGCAGCCAGCCGAGATTGCCGTCGTCGTCGCGCACGGACGCGGCCGCGAGGCGCATTCGCACCACGCCATCCTCGACGGCAATGTCGCCAACTTCGGAATCGGTCCAGTCGAGAGCGAAGCGCATGCGGGCATTCTGCCGGACGGCCGGCGAGGGGTCTGGCATTGCCTCGTCCGCGAGTGACATCTTCGCTCCGATCCGCCTGCCCTCGCGGACGAGGAGATGCCAGACCCCTTCGGGCACGGCGGGGGAGGGCCGAACCCCTTGTGCGCGAGGCGGGAATAAAACGGCGCGCCGCCCGATCTTGCAGGGACATCCACCTCTCGAGGAGCGTCCATGCCTGCCGAATTCGATCGCCGTGACTTCCTGCGCCTGGCCGGTGTCGGCGCCGGCGTGGTCTTCGCCTCCGGCCTGGCCGGCTGCGCCGCGCGCGCCGGCTCGCCGACGGCCGACTTCCATTTCGTCCAGCTGTCCGACAGCCACTGGGGCTTCAACGGGCCGGCCGTCAACCCGGAGGCGAAGACGACGCTGGCGCGCGCCGTCGCCGAGGTCAACGCGCTGCCCCTGCAGCCCGACTTCATCGTCTTCACCGGCGACCTGACGCACACCACCGACGACGCGCAGGAGCGCCGCAAGCGCATGCGCGAGTTCAAGGCCATCGTGGCCGACCTGAAGGTGCGCGACGTCCACTTCCTGCCCGGCGAGCACGACGCCTCGCTCGACCGCGGCGCCGCGTTCCAGGAGCTTTTCGGGCCCACGCACTACAGCTTCGACCACCGCGGCGTGCACTTCGTCGCGCTGGACAACGTCTCCGACCCCGCCGCCCGCGTCGGCGACGAACAGCTCGCCTGGCTCGCACAGGATCTCGGCGCGCTGGACAAGGACGCCCCCGTCGTCGTGCTGACGCACCGCCCGCTGTTCGACCTCGCGCCGCAGTGGGACTGGGCCACGCGCGACGGCGACCAGGTGGTCGCGCAGCTGATGCCGCACGCCAACGTCACTGTCTTCTACGGCCACATCCACCAGGAGCATCACCACGAGACCGGCCACATCGCGCACCACGCGGCGACCTCGCTCATCTTTCCGCTGCCGGCGCCCGGCTCGCAGCCCAAGCGCGAGCCGGTCAAGTGGGATCCGGCGCAGCCGTTTCGCGGCCTGGGCTTTCGCGAGGTCGAGCGGCGCGATGTCGCCGCCTACGAGATCGAGCAGCACGGCATCCAGGGAGCCTGAGCATGGACCGACGCCTTCTACTCGCCGGCTTCGCGGCGACGCTGGTCGCGGCCGCCTCGCGCGCCGCCACCGAGGCCGCGCCGCGCCGCATCCCGGTCGTCGCGCGCAAGTTCGTCTTCATCCCCAACGAGATCACGGTCAAGCAGGGCGAATCGGTGGTGCTGGAGTTCAGCGCGCCCGAGGTCGCGATGGGCTTCTTCGCGCCCGAGCTCGGGCTGCGCGCGCTGATCGTGCCGGGCGAGGGCGCCAAGGTGCCGTTCACGGCGGACAAGCCGGGTCGCTTCGACTTCCTGTGCGATGTATTCTGCGGCGACGGACACGAAGGGATGAACGGTCACCTCGTCGTCACAACCTGACCTGGACCATGCAAGCTGACGGCCACGCGCGCTTCGCCGCGTCGGTGCTGCCGCACCTGGACGCGGCCTACAACCTCGCGCGCTGGCTCGTGCGGGATGCGCACGACGCGCAGGACGTCGTGCAGGACGCGCTCGTGCGCGCGCTGCGCCACTTCGACGGCTTTCGCGGCGGCGACCCGCGGCCGTGGCTGCTGGCCATCGTGCGCAACGCCGCGTTCGCGTGGCTGGGCGCGCGCCGGCCCAACGAGGTGGAGGTGCCCGACGACGAGCTCGACGCCGCGCTGGCCGTCGGCGCGCCGCCGGCCGATCCGGAGTCGCTCGCGATCCGGCGTGCGCAGCGGCGCGAGATCGACGAGGCGATCGCGGCGCTGCCGATCGCGTTCCGCGAGGCCCTGGTGCTGCGCGAGCTCGAGGAGCTGTCGTACCGCGAGATCGCGCGCATCACGGATGTGCCGATCGGCACGGTGATGTCGCGGCTGTCGCGTGCGCGCCACCTGATGGCCGCCGCGCTGCGGCCCGAGGGCACGAGGAGCCTGGCATGAAGAAGATGACCCGGCCGCTCCAGGACGATCGCACCGCAGACCACGGGCAGAGGGTAGCGCCATGACCATGAACGACGACGATCTCTGGCTGGACGCGCTGCTCGACGACGAACTCGATGCCGCGGCGAGCCTCGCGCTGCAACGCCGCCTCGCGGCGGAGCCGGCCCTGCAGCGCCGCTTCGAGGAGCGGCGTGCGCTGCGCGAGGCCGTGCGCACGCAGGCGACGCGGCACGCGGCGCCCGAGGCGCTGCGGACCCACCTCGAGGCGATGCTGGCGCCCGTGCCCGCCGCCGCGCAGGCGCGGCCGGGCCTGGGCGTGACGCTGGCGCGCGCCCCGCGGCGCCCGCGCGTCCTGCCGTGGGCGACGGGCCTGGGCGGCGCGCTGCTGGCGAGCCTGTGCACGCTGGCCGTGGTCGACCCCGGCGCGCTGGGCTGGCACCGCGGCGACGCGCTGGTGGCGCAGCAGACGGCCGAGGCCTCCGAGGCCGTCAGCGCGCACACGCGGGCCTTGCTGGTGGATCACCCGATCGAGGTCGCGAGCTCCGACCAGCACACCGTGCGGCCGTGGCTGTCGGCGCGGCTGAACTTCGTGCCGCCGGTGGTCGACCTTGTCGACCAGGGGTATCCGCTGGCCGGCGCGCGCCGTGACGTGCTGTCCGGCCAGACGGCCGCGGCGCTGGTGTATCGCCATGGCGCGCACGTGATCTCGGTGTTCGTGCGGCCCGCGGAGCCGAACGCGCCCGCCCAGGCCGAGGCCACGCGCGTCGTGCGCGGCTTCAACGTCATCGAGCGGACCCAGGGCGGCCTGGCGTTCTGCTTCGTCTCGGACGTCAATCCGCACGACCTGCGGACGCTGGCCGACCTGTTGACGCCGCTGGCCGGCAAATGAACACCGTGCAGCCGCAGCGCTCCGTCAGGCTGCGCGCGCCATGCCCGGCTGCACCACTTTGGTCGCCCGTTGGGGCAGCACATACTGCCGCACCACATACCCCCAAGGCACGCACAGCGCGAACGCCGGCGCTGCCAGGAAGATGTAAGTGAGCTCCTCGGCCGGCGAGCCGGCCAGCGTGCCGGCGCGCAGCAGCGGCAGGGCGACGACGGCGAGCCACAGCGACTTGTAGAAGATCATGAACAGGACGATGGGCAGCATCCGCAGCGGCTGCAGCAGGCCCAGCAGCGCCAGAGTGCCGTAGGCCGCCCACACGCAGTCCCCCATCGCGCGATAGGGCTCCCACGCGCCCTGGTGGCCGAGGATGTTGGACCACGCGGTGCGCGCCATCAGGCCGCACATCAGCAGGTAGACGGCGCGCAGCAGGAAGACGTTGATCGGTCGGACGCCGTCGTGGCGGGCGGGGTCGCGGGCAAAGAGGGTCTTGATGTTCATGGAAGTGGTTCTCCCGGGCATGTCGAAAGAGGGGAATCAGCGCTGCAGCGCGACGAGACGCTCGCGCGCCTTCTCGGCGTGGGCCGCCTCGGCCGGCTCGGCGAGCACGCGCTGCCACGCCTCGATCGCCTTCGCCTTGTCGCCGGCGGCCTCCGCGGCGGCCGCCAGGCGGTGCTGGATGTGCGTCCGGCTATCCAGTTGCACGGCCTGCTCGAAGGCGCGCATCGCCCCGGGGGCCTGCCTGGCCAGCATCAGGGCACGGCCCAGGCCGACGTGGAGCTCGGGGGACTGCGGGTCCTGTTGCAGCAGGCGCTCGAACCAGGCGCGCGCACGGTGGGCATCGTCGGCCTCGATCAGCGCGTTGCCGAGGTCGATCTGCACAGCCTGCAGGTCGCCGGCCAGGCCCGGATCCGCGCCGGGCTGGACGCCGGCGAGCAGGGATTCGGCGGTGGCCAGGTACTTGTCGCTGATCGCGATCTCCGCGCGCAACAAGGCGGCATGCGGCGGGTCGATGCGGGCCAGGGCGTCCGCCTGAGCGCGGGCCTTGCGATGGCTGCCTCCCAGCACGCCCGGGACTTCCAGGTAGAAGGCCTGCAGGTCATGGCGCATCGCGTAGTCCTGCGGCGCCAGCATCACGGCGGTCTCGAAATGCTCGCGCACCTCGCCGATGGCGCCCAGGGCCGAGAGGTCGATCTCCTCCATCAGGCGGGCGGCGATCAACACGCCCCACAGGTTCTGGCAGCGCGCCGACTGCGGCTTGCCCCGCACGCACTCCTGCGTGCGCGCGAGCAGCTCGGGACGCAGGCGCGGTTCGCCGGCGGCGTCCACGCCCCAGACCCAGAGGGCGGCGTCGTCGAGGGGATCGCGGGCCAGCCTGGCGCGGGCCGCGGCCTCGAGGGCGACGTGCTGGTGCGACAGCGACAGGGCCTGGAGCTCGGCCTCGCCGGCCTGGGACGGGGCGGCGAAGGCGGCGAGGAGCAGGGCGGACAGGAAGGGGTGGTTGCGTTTCATGGAGGTGGACTATGGGCAGCGGCCGGCCGCCCGGCCAGCGGCGTGCGACCAGCCACGGCCGGGCGCGGCGAACCACGCTCCGGACGGACGAAGCGCGGCGCGCCTCGTCGCGTCCCGCCGTGGCCCGGCCCCCTCCAGCCGTGGATCGTCCGATGACGCCCCGATCGCGACGACCCCTTTGCCATACTTCTTCCCATGAGTTCCCACCCCGTCCTGCGCCTTCTGAAGTCCAGGCGCCTGCGCGTGACGCTGATCGCCGCGACCTGCGTCTTCGCCCTGTTCACCCTCACGTGGGAGGATTCGCTCTATCTCCTGGCGCTGCGGATCTTCGTGCCGGCGCTGGTGGCGCTGCTGGCCTTCGGCCTGGTGGAGCGCTGGCCGCGCCGGGTGCCCGAGCCGCTGGCCCGGTGGGCGTTGCAGGTCGTCGCCGTGGCGGCGGTCATGCCGGTGGTGGAGCTGGCCTTCTTCGTCGCGGCCACCAAGCCCGGGGCGCCGCCATTCTGGCGCGACAGCGTGCGCGCCGGATCGTTCGGGGCGCTGACCTTCCTGGGCATGATGGTGTCGTCCTGGGTCGCGATGACGGCCCTGATGCGCGAGCGCGACGAATCGATGAAGCGGGCCGAGCGCGAGCGCGGCGAGCTCGAGCGCCAGGCCCTCGACTCGCGCCTGCGGCTTCTGCAGGCGCAGGTCGAGCCGCACTTCCTCTTCAACACCCTGGCCAACGTGCAGGCGCTGGTGGACATCGGCTCGGAGCGGGCGTCACCCGTGCTGGCCAGCCTCGTCAGCTACCTGCGGGCGGCGGTGCCCAAGCTGTCGGAGCCGGTCAACCGCCTCGAACAGGAGCTGGAGATGGCGCGCGCCTACCTCGCGCTGATGCAGATGCGCCTGCCGGACCGGCTGGAGTTCAGCGTCCAGGCCGATTCCGGCGTGGAGCGCCTGCGCTGTCCGCCGACGACGCTGCTCACGCTGGTGGAAAATGCGGTGCGCCACGGCATCGACCCCAGCCTGGAGGGCGGCCGCATCGACGTGAGCGTGCACCTGCGCGGCGCGCGTTGCGTCGCCGAGGTCCGCGATACCGGCGTGGGCATCACGCCGGGCAGCGGCGGGCTTGGCACCGGCCTGTCGACGCTGCGCGAACGGCTGCACCTGGCCTTCGCCGGCGACGCCGACCTGCGCCTGACCGAAGTCCTCCCCCACGGCGTCCTCGCCGAAGTCGAATTCCCCGCCCAGGCATGACCACTCCCACCGCCCTCATCGCCGACGACGAACCCCTGCTGCGCGAGGTGCTGCAAGGCCTGCTGGCCCGCCAGTGGCCCGAACTGCAGGTGGTCGCGCGGGCGCGCAACGGCCTCGAGGCCATCGAGCAGTTCGAGGCCCTGCGGCCCGCCGTGTGCTTCCTCGACATCCACATGCCCGGCCTGACCGGCATCGAGGTCGCGCGGCGCATCGGCGGGCGCGCGCACCTCGTGTTCATCACCGCGTTCGATCACTACGCCCTCGAGGCCTTCGAGCACGGCGCGCTCGACTACCTGGTCAAGCCGCTGCAGGCGGCCCGGCTGAGCGGTACCCTGGGGCGCCTGCGCGAGCGCCTGCGCACGGATCAGCCGGCCGTCAACTCCGACGCCCTGCTGGCGCAGCTGGCCGCCCGGCTCCAGGCCAGGGAGGCCGCGCCGGCGCGGCTGCGCTGGATCCGCGCCTCGGTCGGCACGACGGTGCGCCTGATCCCCGTCGACGACATCGACTACCTGAAGTCCGACGAGAAGTACACGCTGGTGGCCTGGCGCGGCGACGGCGGCAAGCAGGGCGAGGCGTTCATCCGCACGCCGCTCAAGGGCCTGGTCGAACAGCTGGATCCCGAGCAGTTCCAGCAGATCCACCGCTCCGTGGTCGTCAACCTCAACGCGATCAGCCACGTGACGCGCGGCGACAACGAGACCGCCGACGTCTTCTTCAAGAACCGCACCGAGGCGATGCCGGTCAGCCGCACCTTCCTGCATCTTTTCAAGGCCGAATAGGCGCGCGCCGTCCCCGCGGGATGGCGCCCTGTGGAAAGAGACACACCTCCGCCAACAGGGGCTTGCAATGGCGTGCGGATAACGTAGACTGGTGATTCATACAGTATCACTGGTCAGCATCCCTTCCTGCTCGTCATGGACACGCGGCGCAAACCCATCATCCCGGCGGACGGGGCCCAGTACGACGCATCCTGCGCGTCCGCGGGCGGGCGCCCGGCCAATCCTTTCGCCTAGGGGCGGCGCTCATGGCGTCGTCCCGCGCGCTCTATGCGCTGACCGTGTTCCTGTCGCTGGTGTTTGCCTTTGTCATCGTCTGGGCGCGCGAGGGCCCGTGAAGGAGTCGTGATGTCGATGTGGTTGTCCAATCAGTCCGCAAGCGTCGCCCTGCTGCTGGCCGGGGGCCTTCGCGCCGTGCAGCACGGCGCGACTTCGCTCGCGAGTCCCGCCACGCTGCGCCGCGCGCAGACCCAGGTCGTGCGGCTGATCACGGTCGTCGCGGGGCACTGAGCGGGTAAGCGCTGCCGCGCCCAGGGGGCGGTGCGGTCTCGAAGCCGCCGACAATCGCCCCTTCTTCAATGAACGGCGCACTCTCGATGGCTCAATGGACCGGCTGGCTCGAACTCGTGGCGGAGGAGGCCCTGCTGGTCCTCGCCTTCCTGGTCGTCTTCGACGGTTGCCGCCGCCTCGTGCGCGACGGCTTCGCGCGGCGCGCGGCGCTGATGGTGGCCCTCGGGCTGCTGCTGCCCGTCGCCGACGCGGCGCTGAGCCTCCGGCTCGTCGAGTCGGTGCAGCGCCTTCAGACCGAGAAGATGGCCGCGGTCGCGCTGCACGGTCGCGAGCCGGCCGGCGGATGGGAGGCGGCGGCATCGTCGCCGGAGGCCCGCAGCGCGCTGAGTGAGCAGGCCGCGACGGTTGCCTGGCTGTTCCAGGGCCAGCGCATCGAGGTGCTCGATCCGGCCGGCGCCCGCGTGCGCTTCGCGCCCGCACCCGACCAGGAGCGCGCCCGCGAGCAGTTCGTGCGCGACGAGAAGGGGGCCGAAGATTCGGCCCGGTCCGGCTTCGAGCATGGCGTGCGGCTGTTCATCGAGGCCGCGGCGTTCATGCTGGCCGGGGCGGCCGTGGGCTGGCGCCAGCGCCGGCGCTGACCGCGAGCTTGTCATTCTGCGCGGAGCGAAGCGCAGTCGCAGAATCCACCCCAGAGGAAGCGCCACCCCCGCGCGTGGATCCTGCGACTGCGCGCAGGATGCCACTTAGTCGTGGATCCTGCGGCTTCACGCAGGATGACAAGATCACTTCAACACATCCGCATGGAACCTCAGGTGATCCTCCATGAAGCTCGCGATGAAGAAGTAGCCATGGTCGTAGCCTGCGTGCCGCCGCAGCGTCAGCGACTGCCCCGCCGTGCGACACGCCGCCTCGAAGCGATCGACATGCAACTGCTCCGCCAGGAACTTGTCACCCAGGCCCTGGTCGACCAGCAACGCCGGCGCCCGCGCGCCTGACTTCACGAGCTCGGTGGCGTCATGCGCCGCCCACGCGCTGCGCTCCTCGCCGAGATAGTTCGTGAACGCCTTGACGCCCCACGGACACTGCATCGGCGCGGCCACCGGCGCGAAGGCCGACACGCTGCGGTACGCGCCCGGATGGCGCAGCGCCAGGGTCAATGCGCCGTGGCCGCCCATCGAGTGGCCGAAGACGCCCAGGCGGTCGCGCCGCCATGGGAAGTGCGCCGCCAGCAGCTCGGGCAGCTCGCGGTTGACGTAGCTCTCCATGCGCCAGTGCGCAGCCCACGGGGCCTGCGTGGCGTCGAGATAGAAGCCGGCGCCGTCGCCGAAGTCCCAGCTCGCGTCGGCGCCGGCCACGCCGGTGGCGCGCGGGCTGGTGTCCGGCGTCACCAGCATCAATCCGAGTTCCGCGGCCACGCGCTGCGCCCCGGCCTTGATCGCGAAGGTCTCCTCGGTGCACGTGAGGCCGGCCAGCCAGACCAGCGCCGGCACCGCGGCGCCGGCCAGCGCCTGCGGCGGCCGGTAGACGCCCAAGCGCATCGGCAGCCCGATGGTGCCCGAGTCGTGGCGATAGAAGCCCTGCACGCCGCCGAAGGCCGCGTGCTCGGACAGCGTCTCGATCGCGGCCATCAGTAGACGACCACCGAGCGGATCGACTCGCCGCGCTCCATCAGCTCGAAGCCGCGGTTGATGTCCTCCAGCTTCAGCGTGTGCGTGATCAGCGGGTCGATGGCGATCTTGCCGTCCATGTACCAGTCGACGATCTTCGGGACGTCGGTGCGGCCGCGCGCCCCGCCGAAGGCCGAGCCCTTCCATTCGCGGCCGGTCACCAGCTGGAACGGCCGCGTCGCGATCTCCTGGCCGGCGCCGGCCACGCCGATGATCACGCTCTGGCCCCAGCCCTTGTGGCAGCACTCCAGCGCCTGGCGCATGGTGGTGGTGTTGCCGATGCACTCGAAGCTGTAGTCGGCGCCGCCGTCGGTCAGCTGCACGATGGCGTCGACGACGTTGGGCACCTCCTTCGGGTTGATGAAGTGCGTCATGCCGAAGCGGCGCGCCATCTCCTCGCGCGCCGGGTTGATGTCGATGCCGACGATCTTGTTGGCGCCCACCATCTTCGCGCCCTGGATCACGTTCAGCCCGATGCCGCCCAGGCCGAACAC
>Ga0207651_10001459_pt1 | contig 10758 bp, 8 predicted proteins | sample KBSM23metaG_FD_184328 | JGI IMG/M metagenome (GOLD analysis project Ga0207651, IMG submission 184328) | Miscanthus rhizosphere microbial communities from Kellogg Biological Station, Michigan, USA - KBS M2-3 metaG (SPAdes) (version 2) | ecosystem: Host-associated > Plants > Roots > Rhizosphere >... | reverse complement strand
ATCGCCCACCAGCGTGCCGTCCAGGTCGGCGAGCACGCCGGTGATCCCACGCGACGCCAGCGTGTCGACCTGGATCTGCTCGACGGTGGCGAAGCGCAGGTCCGGTTCGGTCGCGCCCCGGCGCGCCCCGTCCTTCGTCTGCCGTTCGAAGCGCCGGATGCCCGCCAGCTCGTCCAGCTTGCGCCCCTGATAGGGCGTGCGCATGAACGCGTCGATGATTGCGGCGTTGAGCGCGGTGCCCGAGGTGACCGCCAGGCACAGCACGTTCGCGTTGTTGATCGCGCGCGCCATCTCCGCGTCCGCGACCGACAGGCAGCGCGCCGCGTAGACGCCGCCGAACTTGTTGGCGGCGATGCTGACGCCGATGCCGGTCATGCACGCGAGCACGCCGACCGCGTCGGAGCGCTCGCGCACGCGGCGGCAGACGCGCTCCGCCGAGCTGAGATAGTGAAGCCGCTGCGGATCCGTGTCCGTGACGACGATCCCGTACGCCGCGAGCTGCGCGACGTACTCGCTGACCTCCGGCAGCACATGCCGGTCGTACCCGAACACGATCCGCTTCCCCACATGCGCGCCCAGCTGCTCGATCATCACCACCGACCGAGCAACTCCAGGACCACCCCGTAAACGTGCTCGTAGACGTGCTCGTGCTGGTGCACGTGCTCGTGCTCGTCGTCCTCGGCGGTGAAAACCTAACGCTCGCCTGTCAGCACGCGCCGCAGCGCGCCCTGCAACCCGACCACGTGATCGTCGTTCAGATCACCGATCGTGCTGACCTGGAATTGCCCGTCGTCGCCGGGCGGCCCGTAGAGCAAGTAGTAGCCCTCCTGCTGCATCCGCCGCGCGAACTCCGGATAGCGCAGCCCCGCGGGCAGGCGGAAGTTCACGGCGACGCCCGAGCGGTACGCCGCCGGCAGCGTCGCGGAGATGCCCAGCGCGTCCAGGTGCGCGACGATCGCCTGCATCTGGCGCTGCATCCGCGCCATGTGCGCGTCGATGCCGATCGTCCGCAGGTGCGCGCACGCCGCCGCCAGCGCCGCGTACAGCGCGACGGGCTGCGCGAACCGCGGCTGGCTCTCCTGCCGCTGCTTGTCGCATTCGGCGACCAGGTCCAGGTAGTAGCCGGCGCCGCGCGCCGCCCGCAGCCGGTCCAGGAACGCCACGCGCACCAGCACGATCCCCAGCCCGGGCACCGCGCCGATCGCCTTCGACGACGACGTCACGGCGAGATCCAGGCCCGCGCCTTCCACGTCGATCGGGTAGGCGAACGCGCTGGACACGACGTCGGCCGCCACCGCGACACCGCGACGCCGCGCCGCCACGCCGATCTCGGTCAGCGGATTCCTGAGGCCCGCGCGCGTCTCGTGGCTGACGACGTACAGCCAGCGCACGTCGGGCGCCGCCGCCAGCGCGCGATCGACGTCGGCCGGATCCAGCGGACGATCGGCCGGCCCTTCAATCAAGCGGTGCGCGATGCCGTTGCGCGCGGCCTGCTCGGCGAGGCGCGCGGCGAAGAATCCGTTGGCGGCGATCAGCCCCGGTCCCAGGCCGGCGAGCGCGAGCAGGCAGGCCTCGTTCGCGCCCGTTCCGGTCGTGGCCAGGACCGTCGCGTGGTACGCGGCGCCGTCGCGGATCCCGAGCAGCTCGACGACGTCGCGCTCGATGTCGGCGCGCAGCGCGCGGAACGCGTCCTGGCGGTGGTAGTTGCACGGCGGATCGACGAGCGCGCGCGTGACCGCGGGCGGAACGCGCACCGGCCCGGGCGTGAACAAGGTCGGCAGGATCGCATTGCCCGCGGCCGCGGTTCCCAGAGACGCCGCGACCCGCGCAAGCCCGCCGACGTCCAGCGCCGCCAGCGACGGCGCGATCTCGTCGGCGCCCTCCAGCTCGGCGGCCGGACAGGTGGTGGCGAGACCGACGCAACGGACGCCGGCGGCGCGCGCCGCGCGCAGGCCGGCGGGCGCGTCCTCGATCGCGACCGCGTCCAGCGGCGCCCCGGCGGCGGCTTCCAGTCGCGCGCGCGCCAGCCGGTATCCTTCCGGATCCGGTTTACCGCGCGTGACGTCCTCGGCCGCCACCACGACGTCGAAGCAGTCGCGCAGCCCGGCCGCGTCGAGCACGGGGTCGATCTCGGCGCGGCGCGCGCCCGAAACGATCGCGAGGCGCGCGCCCGCTGCGCGCAGCGCCTGCACCAGCGCGCGCGCGCCGAAGCCGAGCCGGGGATGCCGGCCCGCGAGCTGCGCGTAGACGTCTTGCTTGTCCGCGACGGCGCGCGCGAGCCCCACGTCGTCGAAAGCGTCGCGACGATCGTAGTGCGCGAGCAACGCGACGATCGTTCCGTGGTCGTCGTAGCCGAGGAAGCGGCGGTAGACACGGTGATCGATCGTCACGCCGGCCGCGGCGAGCGTACGCCGGAACGCCTCGAAGTGGACGTCCTCGTCGTCCACGAGGACCCCGTTGAAATCGAACAGGACCGCAATCGCCATCGCGTGAGCTCCCGACTTTACTGCCTGCCGGTGCACACCGCGTGCCGTCCGTTCGGGCGCGGCACCGTGATTGCAATTGGCCGCATCATGTTCAACGTCACCCCGTTCGCATCACTCGCCGAGGTCAACCAGACGCTGTCCGCCTGGGGCGTCGAGGCGAAGGCCTTCGAACAGGCGCGCGGCGGTGTCGAAAACACCTGCCTGATCGTTGACACCCCGTCGCATCATCCCCGGCGCGTCGTGCTGCGGATCCATCGCCCCGACACGGACGCGCGGCTGCGGCTGGAGCTGGCGGTGCTCGAGCACCTCTCCCGCCTGCGGCTGCCCGTGCCGCGCTCGCTGCCCACGGCGCGCGGCAAGGGGTACGCGATGGACCATGGGTCACCCGCGTCGTTGCTCGCGTACGTCGATGGTGTGCCCCTGGATCGCTGCACGCCCGCTCCCGAATTCGCGCGCGCAATCGGCGTGCTGCTGGCGCGCGTCGACCTCGCGCTGGCGGAGATGCCGGACAGCCGCGACGCCATCGCGCATGACATCACCGATCTCGCGTCCACCCGCGATCGGCTGGCGAGCTGCCGAAAAGTCGCCGGCTTTCCCTGGGACGGCGTCGAGACGGCGCTGGAGGACGCGGCGCGCGCGGTCTCCGCCTGGCCCGCCCTCCCGCGGCAGGTGATCCACGGCGACGTCTCGCGCGCCAACATCGTCCACGACCGCCGCCGCTTCACGCTCATCGATTTCGGCGACGCCGGGGCCGGCCCGCGCATCGCCGACGTCGCGATCGCGCTGGCACAGCTCGCGATCGTGGGTGGGCGGCTGCGGCCCGAGATCTGGTCGGGGTTATGGGCGGGCTGGGCGGCGATCGCCAACCCGAACGACGACGAACGGAACGCCGTGCTGCCGCTGGTCAAGCTCCGCTACGCCAAGCTGATCGTCGACCACGTCTGGCGCGAGCTGTCCGGCCGCCACCATCCCGGGCACCTCGCGCTGGTTGCGCTGGGCATCGAGGGGCTGCACGCGCTCGCGTCGGCGCCGGCCGGCGTTCTTTCGCTCGACGCCGGTTCGATGCAAGGTGCCGCTTGATCGACATCCACCCGGGCGCCCGCCGGATGTTCGGTGTGAAGGACGTGTTCACATGTCTCAACGCCCTGGGCGGAGTGGTGGCGCTCGCGTTTTGTGCGGAGGGGAAATGGCTGTGGGCGTGCTACGCGATCATGGCCGGGTACGCCGCCGATCTGGTCGACGGCACCATCGCGCGCGCGCTGCGCGAGGCGAATCGCTTCGGCGCCGAGTTCGACACCGCGGCTGACTTCGTCACCCAGGGCGTCGCGCCGGCGCTGATCGTCTACCTCGCGTACCGCGACGCCGCCGCCACCCTCGGGCTGTCGCCGCCGGCCGCCCAGTTGCTGGGCGCCCAGCTCGCCGCGGTCCTGATCGTGTCCGGCTGCGCCCGCTACGCGCGCCGCAACGTCCGTCCCGTCGCCGTCGAATTCGCCTGGATCGGGCTTCCCCAGGTGGTCGCCTCGTTCGTCATGCTCGGGTTCGTCAACTCGATCGTCGTGCGGATGATCCCCGGCGGACTGTGGGCGGGCGTCGTGCTGGTCCCGGCGCTGGCTGCGCTGCAGCTGTCGAACCTTCCGTTCAAGCACCACCGCGGCCGCCGCCGCAACTTCCCGCACGTCCGCTTCCTGATCGGCGGTTTCATCCTGACGTCGGTGGCCGCGTTCCTGTTCGCGCGCCGGTTCGCCTGGGACATCCTGCTGTTCTGGGAGCTGGGCTACGTCCTGACCGCCCAGCTCGCGCTGACGCCCGACGAGCGGCGCCTGGTCCCGATCATGGTGCGCGAGGCGGACGCCCGGCTGCGCGCCGACGAGATCGCCCGCCACCGCGCCGCCGCCGCGCAGGCGCGCTGACGCTACGGGATCGTGCCGTCCATGTTGCGGGCCGTCATCCCGCGCGCGGTCGGACAGTTGCCGCTGCTGATGCCGGAGACCATCTGGTCGGCCTGCCCGTTGTTGCAGGAGGTGCAGCCGGTGCAGCTCGACGCGGCGCCGCTGTTGTTGGTGTAGCCGGTCTTCTTGTTGTCCCACGAGCTGCAGTTCGTCAGCTTGTGGTTGCCGCCCATGTCGTCGCCGCCCAGCTTGAAGCCGTTGCCGTCCGAGTTCGAACCCGTGTACGACGAGTTCCGCGCGTTGCGAGAGGCCCAGCAGTCCATCAGCATGACCGGGCTGGTCCACGCGAAGAAGTCGTAGCCGTCGTCCGCGTTCTCCCAGGACCGGCAGCCGACGAACACGTTGTTGGTGCCGCTCGACTCCTTCATGCCGTAACCGTCGGCGTTCTCGCCGCCGTTGACCGCGTCGTAGTTGTGGTACGAGTCGCAGTTCTTGATCGTGTTGTTCATACCGCTCGACCCGATCACGTCGGTGCCGATCTGGATGCCGGTGTCGTCGTTGTCGTGCGCGACGCAGTTTTCGACGGTGTCGTTCATGCCCTGGATGTGGATGCCGTTGTCGTTCGCCTTGATGACCTCGAAGCCCTTCACCAGCACGTAGTCGGCGTTGATCTTGATGCCGCGGTCCGCGCTCGACGGGTTGGCGCCCGCCGACAGGCGCGGCTCGCCCGAGAAGTCCATGATCGGCCGCGAGGTGGCGTTGGGCGCCGCCATGAACTTCAGCGTGTGCGACGAGGTGCCGCCGCGCGTGGACTTGATCCACATCGAGGCGGTGAACTTGTAGGTCCCGGACTTGAAGCAGACCGTCCAGTTCGGGCCCGTGGCGCTGCAGGCCACCTTGCCCGACGCGCCCGAGGGCGGCGGACAGAGCGCGTCGTAGCCCTTCTGGAAGGTCGCGAACGGCGTCGCTTCGCTGCCGTTCGCCGTGTCCGAACCGTTCGCCGCGACCCAGAAGTCGCAGCCCATCGAGCCCACCGACCCGCCCGCGCCGGTCGTTCCGGCCGTACCGGTCGTGCCCGCCGTGCCCGTCGTCCCGCCGCGTCCCGCCGCGCCGGTCGTGCCCGCCGTGCCCGTCGTTCCGGCCGTGCCGGTCGTGCCGCCGCGTCCCGTCGTCCCCGCCGTGCCCGTCGTCCCGGCCGTACCGGTCGTGCCGCCCCGCCCCGTCGTCCCCGCCGTGCCGGTGGTCCCCGCCGTGCCCGTCGTCCCGGCCGTGCCGCTCGTTCCCGCCTGGCCCGTCGTCCCCGCCTGACTGGAGTTCCCCGCCGTGCCGGTCGTCCCGGCCGTGCCGCTCGTTCCCGCCTGGCCCGTCGCGCCCGCCTGCCCCGTCGTTCCTCCGTGGGCGGTGCTGCCGCCCGAACCCGGCGTTCCGGTGTCGGTCGACGGCGCGCAGCTCGCAACGATCAGACCCAGGGGAAGCACGAAGTAACGCAGTGTTCGAAGGGTAGACATTCGGGTGGCCTCGGGTTGGGGTGTGCGGGAAGAGTCGCCGGCGGCCTCCCCGGTGGCTCACGCTCCCCACACGTATTTCCGCGCGTTTGCGTGAGCTGTTTGCCGACAGCCCGTTTTCCCGCTGTGGAAGCGTTTCTCGGGGGCGCTACTGGTGCGCGCCCGCGCCCGAGTTCCGGTATTCGCCGAGGAACGGCTCGGCCGGCGCCGGACCGACGCCCGCGGGAAAGTAGTCGTCCGACGTGTAGAGCACGACCGGCGTCGTGCCGGCCGGATCCTTCGGCGTCGTCGTGCGCGCGCCCATCGACGACCACGGCGACGCGCCCGCCAGGTGCGCGCCCAGCGTCGAGTTGCGAACGATCATCTTCCCGACGGCCCAGCCGGCCGTCGCGGAACCGCCGTCGCCCGCCTCGACCCACTGGCGCGCCAGCGCCACGCCCGTCGCGCCCGACTCCGCCGTGAAGTTGCAGCTGTCGAACACGAACCCGTAAGGGTTGAAGACCAGCGTGCTCGGATACGCGATCGAGAGTCCCGTCGTCACACGCGAGGTCAGGACCTTGATCTCGCAGTGATCGAAGTAGGCGGTGCCGCGACCGGTGATGAAGTCCTGATCGCCCTCGATGTAGCAGTCGCGGAAGTACGAACGCGCGACGACGTTCTCGCTCGCCGACTTGATGTACAGCGTGTTGATGTTGCCCAGGAAGCGCACGTTCTCGAACTGCACCCGATCGGCCTGCACCAGCATCGCCACGGCGCCCTGGTTCCCGGTCGCCGATCCTTCGACGTAGGTGTTGGCGACGGTGATGTTCTTCATCTGGAAGCTGCGGATCGCCTTGATGGTGAAGGTGGCCGAGTTGCTCAGGCTCCCGACCGTCGCCGTCCCGTTGTTCATGACGATGACGGTCTTCGAGGCGTCCGTCTCCGTGCTGTAAAGGGTGATCGCGGGCGCCGACGTCTTGCTGGGCAGCTGCATCACGCCTTTGTACGTGCCCGGCAGCATCCGGATGTAGACGCGGCCGCAAACCCCCAGCTGGTTCGCTGCGCCCAGGGCGGCGTTGAGGCTGGGCTGGTTGCCGCCGCCGCCGTCCGCCTCGTCGGGTCCGACGGTGAACGTCGGCGTGAACGTGGCGGGGTCGCCGATGCCGTTGGCCTGCGGATCCCAGTCGGGAGGATCGGGCATCGTGTAGGTGACGGGCGGAACGCCGCCGTCGCCGTACATGATGTTGAAGCCGTGCGCCATGGCGTTCTTGACCGTGTACTGTGCCGCCTGCGTGTCCGACAGCTCCGGCCGCGTGGCCGTCGTCGCCACCGTCGGACCGGCGACCTGCATCGGCGCCGTGCCCGCCGGCGTCGTCCCCGTCGGAACGGGCGCGCACTCGATGGTGGGCGCGTCCATCACGCTGCCGTCGTCGACGCCGCCGTCGTTGTTGGTCGGCGTGTCGTCGGCCGTGTCGTTGCCCGTCGGCATGTCGGGCGCCGTGTCGTTGCCCGTCGGCATGTCGGGCGCCGTGTCGTTGCCGGTCGGCGTGTCGACGCCCGTGTCCTGCTTCGGCTGGCTGCCGGTGCTGCTGCAGGCGCCGATTCCCAGCGCCAGGGCGGCGGCAACCCACAGGCTCGTTCCACGCGGACGGCTAGGTACCATGGCCTGCCAGTGTCCGGAGGCGGCCTCCGCGGTCCACAATCGGGCGAGTTTTCCGCTTTAGGTGCAGATCATGTTGCAGGCGGGCGGCATGATGGCGGCGGCGTTGGTCAGCTGCGCACAGGTGATCGCCTTGACCGCTTCCAGGCACGCCTGGGCCATGTCGGCGTGATAGGTCTGGCCCGCGGCGCAGCCCGTCGCCGTGGCGCACTGTTCTGCGTTCAGGGTGGCTTCGCAGGCCGTCGCGTCGGCGCCCAGGAACGCGCGCAAGGCCGCGGCTTCGCTGCAGGTGTAGACCTTCTCGCAGACCGCGGCGGAGCCCATCTTGCAGAGCGCCTGCGGATCGGCGCCGGCGTCCTTGCTGCTGCTGCTGCAGCTGCCGAGCACGACTCCCAGTACCACTGCAACGAGTCCCTTCATGGCATCTCCTCCGAGGGTAAACGACCGCGCGGGCGCAGGATACTCCGGCTCGCCTGCTTTGTCGCCCTGGCGGGGCGACCGTCAAGGGCCGGCTGCGAAGGAGACGTCCGGGAAACCTTCGTCCTTCAGCACGTCCAGCACGCGAACGACCGTGTCGTACGCGACGGTCGCGCCGGCGCCCACCACGACGCCGGTGCCGGCCGGCGCCCTCGCCTTCGCGCGCCGGAACATCGCCGCGAGGGCGTCGTCCTTGCCGCGGGGTTCGAGCAAGACGCTCTCCTCGCGGCCCTCGATCGAGACGCGGGCACCACGACCTTCGCCGTCCAAACGCACGACCAGGGGCGGCTGCTCGGGCGCGGCGGGAACCGTGATCCGCTTGCTGACCGTGACCCGCTTGGTAGACGACAGCACCTCGACGATCTCGGGCGCAACGCCGAGCTCGTGCGCGATGATCCGGCTCTGCAGCTCGCGCCACTGGCGGGCCATCTCGACGGGCGGCGGTAGATCCTTCGTCGCGCACAGCGCGGGGCGCGGGGCGGGCAGTTTCGGGCAGTAGGCGTCGCGGCACGCCGTCGCCATGGCGCTCGCCCGTTCCTCGAGCCGCGGGGATGGATGGCGCCACGCCTCCGCGCAGCCCGGCTCGGAGTAGATGTCGGCGCACGCGCGGGCGAGCTCGGCGGACCGCGATCCGATCTCCTCGCCGGGATCCACCGGGTCATCGACCCGGGCGGACGCCTCGTTGCAGCGGCGGAACGCGTCCAGCTTCTCTTTCGACGGCGGCGCAGGTACGGCGGCCCGGCGCCCACAGGCAACGGCCAACAGCAGGAGTCCGAGCAGGTGAAGGCGGCGCATCTATCGGGAAAGTCGCCGAGCGGCGCCACGGCGTCAATGGCGCGTGATGCTTGCACCGGGTTCCGGGCGGCACCATGCTCGGGCCGTGCTCGCGTCGCTGTCACCGCGGGCGCTCGCCCGCGCGTCGCTGCTTTGTCTCCTCTGCCTGCTGGGCTGCGCGTCCGTGAAGCCGCAGACGTCGAACGACGCCGGCGGCCACGACATTGCCGCGCCCGCGATCGATGCTCCGACCGATCTGTCGTTCGATTTCTCGGGCGCCGAGCGCCCACCTCCGGCGCCCGGCAAGGTCTACGCGCACAGCGACACCACCCTGTGGCTGCTGGAACCGATATCGAAAGCCGTCACGATGGTCGGCGCGTTCGACTGCGTCGGAACGACGGTCAGCTCGATGGTGGACATCGCGATCGATCGCGCCGGCAAGATGACCGGCTGCGCGGCGATCTCGTTCCAGGGCGCGCTGGGCGGCGCGCTGGTCTCGATCGATCCGACAAACGCGCGTTGCACCGTGCTGACCCGCGGCCCCAACCTGGTGACGTCGCTGACCTACGTGCCCGAGGGGACGCTGGTCGCGAACGCGGAGGCGCTGGTCGGCTACGCGGACGATCGCTACGTTCGCGTCGATCCGGCCACCGGCGCGGTCACCGACATCGGCCTGCTCAACAACGCCGCCAGCGGCGGCGTCCGCTGGCTCTCCAGCGGCGACGTCGTGTCGATCAAGGACGGTGGAACCTACCTGACGGTCACGGCCGAGGGCGCCGGCGCGGGCACGCCCGGCGGCGACCGCATCGTCGAGGTCGACCCGAAGACCGGCGCGCTCAAGCGCATCATCGGTCCGACCGGCATGGACGAAGTGCTGGGGCTCGGCTACTGGGGCGGCATCGCCTACGGCTTCACGCTGGCCGGCAAGCTGATCCAGATCGATCTCACGACCGGCGCCGGCACACCGCTCCCCATCCCCGCCGCGCCGGCCGACCTGGCGTTCTTCGGCGCCGGGACGACGACGGTGGCCCCGATCATCGTCGAGTGATCACGCTGGGCGACACGTCGCCGCCCAGCATCAACGGCGACCGCGCGCCCACCAGATCGTTCTCGCCGAGGATGATGGTGCGGGTGTCGCGGCCGCGCACGGACAGGAAGATGTCGCTGCCCGCCGGCGCGTAGCACCCCTGCAGGAACGCGTGCGCGACGTTGATGAAGGCGACCGCCGGCGTGCTCGGGTGCGGCGCCGACGTGCCGACGTCGAACAGCCGCAGGTTCGTCGCGTTCTCTGCGCTGACGGCCGGTCCACCCTGCGTGTTGATGCGGACCGAGCGCAGCGTGACGTGGTCAGCGTTCCTGATCACCAGACCCGTCTCGGCGGTGACGTCGAAGTCAGTCAGGGTGACGTCGTCGAGCCGCGACTCCTCGAGGCCCAGCATCACGCCCGCGCCCTTGGCCGTCCCGGTGATGCCCGAGATGTGGACGTTGCGGACGCGCGGCGTCCGGTCCGACACCGGTTCGGGCGGCGCCGCCGTGTAGAACATGTCCAGCGCGACCGCCTCGTACTTGAGATCGCGCACCACGATGTTGCTCACCTGCACGTCCTCGACGACGTTGCCGCGGCCGCGCGTCGTCTTGATGCGGATGCCGCGCTGGGTGTCCTGGAAGACGCAGTTCGAAATGGCGATGCGCCGCGCGCCCCCCGCCATCTCGCTGCCGATGGAGACGCCGCCGTGGCCGCGCACCATCGTGCAGTTGGTGATAGTGACGTTCTCGACCGGACGGCCGATCTTCCGCCCCTGCGCGTCGCGCCCCGACTTCAGCGCGATGCAGTCGTCGCCGGCGCTGATGTGGGAATCCGAGATGTGCACGTTGCGCGATGACTCGACGTCGATGCCGTCGCCGTTGGGCGCGTCCTCGGGATTGTCGACGGTGACCCCGCGGATGGTGACGCCGTCGCAGTAGACCGGGTTGATGGTCCAAAACGG
>Ga0207651_10001450_pt1 | contig 10784 bp, 10 predicted proteins | sample KBSM23metaG_FD_184328 | JGI IMG/M metagenome (GOLD analysis project Ga0207651, IMG submission 184328) | Miscanthus rhizosphere microbial communities from Kellogg Biological Station, Michigan, USA - KBS M2-3 metaG (SPAdes) (version 2) | ecosystem: Host-associated > Plants > Roots > Rhizosphere >... | reverse complement strand
CACCTTCACCACGCCGGCACGCGACGGCAGCCGGATGATGTCGGCTGCCGGAATCACGTCGAGCTTCACCAGCAGGTCGGAAAAGTTGATGTTCGGCGCCGGATGGTTGACGACAATGCCCATCGCACCCTCGGAAGAATGGGCGCAGACATAGATGAGAGAACGGGCGAAACGCTCGTCCATCATCGCCGGCATGGCGATCAGCATCTGGCCGTCTAGGTAACCCCGGCCCCGACCCCGATTTTTTCCCGACGCGCTGCGCGGCAATTTCATACCCAAAAGGTAGCCCATCGATCCGCTTTTGCAAACGAACGGCAGCGACAAAAGTTCACGCCATGGCGTCGACGCCGCCCATGGGCGACTTGCGCAACGGCGATGGGACGGGCGGCATCGTGTCGAATTCCGTTCGCGCAGCCCACATGGGCACTGCCGGAGCAATCGGCTCGCTAGGGCTTGTCACAATGGCCTAGGTCACGATGATTTCAGTAGCGCGTGTGGCCGTCCCCGCCCTACAGAGCGGCGATGCCTCATACGGCAACTTGCGCCCCCACGATCGCGGCAATCGCCCTGCTCTGCGTTCCCGGCATGGCCCGCGCGCAGGACACCTCTGCCTGGGATGCGGAGCCGCATGCGGCGGCACGGCTCATCGCCGGCGCGGCGCAAAAGTCGGCCGACGTGGCTTGGCTGCGCGCCGGCATCGAAATCCGCCTCGACAGCGGATGGAAAACGTATTGGCGCTATCCCGGAGATTCCGGCGTGCCGCCGACGCTCGACTTTGCCGGCTCCGAGAACGTCAAATCGGTGACCGTGCTGTGGCCGGCGCCGGCACGGTTTGCCGACGGCGCCGGCGGCCAGTCGATTGGGTATCACGGCGACGTAGTGCTGCCGTTGCGCATCCTCGCCAACGACGCGACCAAGCCGGCAGCGCTGCATCTGAAACTCAGCTACGCCGTGTGCGGTAACCTCTGCGTGCCGGTCGAAGCCGAGCTTGAACTCACACTGTCAGGAAAGCGCGGCGCCGAGGAAGCGACCCTCGCTGCGGCGGAAGCGCGCGTTCCTCGCCGCGCGACAGTCGGGACCGGCGCCGCGAGCGGTGGCCTCGCCATCCGCTCGGCGCACCGCGAGGAGGCTGGCGCGCACAAGCAGGTTGTGGTCGAGGTCGCGGCGCCCGCAGGAGCGCCGGTCGATCTGTTCGCAGAAGGACCGTCGCCGAACTGGGCGCTGCCGCTCCCCGAGCCGAGCGCCGGCGGAACAGGAACGCGGCGCTTCACCTTTGATCTTGACGGCCTGCCCCCCGGCGCGCATGCCGATGGGGCGACGTTGACGCTGACCGCAACTTCCCCCGACGGCGCCATCGAGGTTCCGGTCCATCTCGACTAATTCGCCCGGTGCGATAGTTTACGGCGCCGGACGCGCCAGCGGACGACACCAACCCCGATCATCAATCCCGAACGCAAGAGGAGACGACCATGGCCATCAAGGTTGGCGACCGCCTGCCCGATGCAAAATTCAGAGTGATGGGCTCCGAGGGCCCGGCCGTGAAGAGCACGGGCGACATCTTCAAGGGCAAGAAGGTAGTCCTGTTCGCCGTCCCCGGCGCCTTCACGCCGACCTGCAGCAACAACCACTTGCCCGGCTTCCTGCAAAACGCCGACGCCTTCAAACAGAAGGGCATCGACACGATCGCGGTGACCGGCGTGAACGACGTCTTCGTGATGGACGCCTGGAAGAAAGCCTCCGGCGCCGGCAGCAAGATCGAATTTCTCTCCGATGGCAACGGCGAGTTCGCCAAGGCTCTGGACATGACGCTCGACGGCTCCGGCTTCGGCCTCGGGACCCGCTCCAAGCGCTACGCCATGCTGGTCGATGACGGCGTGGTGAAGAAGCTCAATGTCGAAGACGTCGCCGGGAAAGCCGAAGTCTCGGGTGCGGAGAATCTGTTGAAGCAGATTTGAGCCTCGACGAACCGCAAGAGCGCGATCCAATACCGGCCATTGTGCTTCAACAATGGCCGGTTGCGTTTTGCGACGGCAATCGTCAGGTCTGGCTGCTTGCCATGTGCGCGTGGCCGGAATGCGCCAGCGACCGGCCCAAAAATGCGCCGAACAATTCGCGCTTGTGCCGGCGTTCCGTGCGGACGAAAGCATAGAACATCAATTTTGCCATCCGCCGCACGATGTTCTTGCGCACCTTGTCCCGATAGCGGAGCGCAAAAACGAGCGCCATTTTCTTATCGAGCTCGAGGCGCAACCGCTGGATCTCCATCCTTTGCCGGCCGATTTCCCCGAGCTGGCCGGCAGCCTTGTTCCGCATCTCTTCGACACCGACCTCGAGGCGGCGAACGGAGGTGGCGAATTCCGCGCGCAGGCGGTCCTTGTCGGCCTGCAGCGCATTGACGGCGGGCGGCGCTGTCTCAACCAGATACCGCGTCGTCAGCCGCGCGGAGCGCCGGTGCACGAGCGGGACGAACACCAGCACGAGCAGGCATCCGGCACAAATTCCAATGCCGATCAACATGAGTGATTCGATCATGGTAGGGCACCATGTTTGGTTCGTCGGCGAACCTGTCACGGCGCGACTGATTGTTCCAGAACTGCCGCCCGTTAACCTAAACCGGCGAGCGTCGCGTGCGCGCGGGGTAGAGAACCCCGGACCTATACGGCCGACCTCCCGGCACCGCGGATTTCGGCAATCGCCTCGCGTGCCAGCACATCGGCACGTTCGTTCATGACGTGACCGGCGTGGCCGCGCAGCCAATGCCAGTGCACTTGATGCGGCGTGAGCGCCGTATCAAGCCGCTGCCAAAGGTCGACGTTCTTCACCGGCTTCTTGTCGGCGGTGCGCCAGCCGTTGCGTTTCCAGTTGCCCATCCACGACAGGACGCCGTTGCGCAGATATTGGCTGTCGGTGTGGAGATCGACGCGGCACGGCCGCTTGAGCGCTTCGAGCGCGGAGATCGCTGCCATGAGCTCCATGCGATTGTTGGTGGTCAACGTCTCCCCGCCTTTGAGCTCCTTCTCGCGATCGCCGAAGGCGAGAATCGCGCCCCAGCCGCCCGGGCCGGGGTTGCCCGAGCAGGCGCCGTCAGTGTGGATGACGACATGCGGGAGTTGCGCGGTCACGGCTCGCCGACTCCGTAGTCGCTGACACTCTTGACCTTCTGATGGAATCGCAGCTTGCGCAGATATTCGAGCGGGTCCTTGGGCCGCACCAGGGCGCCCGGCGGTACGTCAAGCCAATCGACCAGCCGCGTCAGCAGGAAGCGCAACGCCGCCCCGCGCGCGAGGAGCGGCAACTTCCCCCATTCATCCGCCGAGAGTAGCCGCGTCTTCGCATAACTGGTGAGCAACGCGCGGCCTTTGGTGACGTTGTAGGAATGATCCTGCTCGAAGCACCAGGCGTTGAGGCAGATGGCGACGTCGTAAACCAGAGTGTCGGTGCAAGCGAAGTAGAAATCGATCAGCCCGGAGAGCTTGGCGCCGAGGAAGAAGACATTGTCGGGGAACAGGTCGGCGTGGATCACTCCCTGCGGCAGCCCGCGCGGCCATTCGCGCTCGAGCGTCTCGATCTCGGCGGTGAGCACGGCCTTGAGGTCGCGTTGCACCTCGTTCGCCCGCTCGCGGCACACCGCAAAGAGCTGCCGCCAGCCGGCGACCGAGAGCGCGTTATCGCGCCGCATGGCGAAGTCGGCCCCGGCGAGATGCAGTCGCGCCAGCGCCTCGCCCAGCGCCGCGCAATGGGCAGCGCTAGGGCGGCGAATCCACATGCCTTCGAGGAAGGTGACGATCGCCGCGGGCCGACCGGCGAGACGGCCCAGCGTCTCCCCGGCGCGGTTCTTTACCGGCTGCGGGCAGGTAATGCCCCGGTCCCCGAGATGCTCCATGAGCGCCAGGAAGAACGGCAGATCACGTTCGGCCACGCGCCGCTCGTAGAGCGTCAGGAAGAAGTAGCCGCGGCTGGTGTGGACCAGAAAGTTCGAATTCTCGACGCCCTCGGCGATGCCCTTGTAGGCCATCAGCTCGCCGATGTCGTAACCGGCGAGGAATGGCGCGAGGTCTTCCGCCGTCACATCAGTGTAGACCGCCATAGGAATCTCCAGCCGTGGGCGGCTAGCGCGAGCCGCACATCGGCGTCAAGACGTACGGGCGTGTCTTAGTACGCAGGACACCGGAGGCGGGACTTGCTCAGGCCGGATTTGGTGGAAAACGATCGGCGCTCTTTTGACTCGCCGCAAGTCCGGGGAGCTTGTCCGGCGAGCGTGCGCGCGGCAGAATTGAGCGGATGAGAGCGCGGCCGCCGGCTCGTTTCACTGCCGCTGCGCCGCGGACATGCGGGGCGCGCGCATGAAGACCATTCTCGTTCCGACCGAGCACAATTCCGAGATGCAGTCGGCGTTGGATACGGCGCTGCTGCTGGCGCAGAAGTTTGACGGCTGCATTGAGGGCTTCGCGCTGCGTCCCGCCGTCGCCGACATGGTGGCAATGGATCCCGATGCCGGCCTGACCATGGTTGCGGTGAAAGAGAACGACGCGCAGATGGTGCGGCAGGCTGCCGACCTGTTCCGCGCGTTCATGAATCGCCACGGCGTCGCGCAACGGGCCGATGAGGCCCCCTCTGCATCGCTGTGCTGGACATGGCTCGATGCCGCACCGAGCGGCCACGACTTCGTCGGCAGCTACGGCCGCGTGTTCGACAGCATCGTGCTGGCCCGCCCCGGAGAGGAATGGCAGAGCCCGTCCATGGTCACGCTCGAATCGGCGCTGTTCGAGAGCGGACGCCCGGTCGTCATCGCCCCGCCGGCATCGCCGCGCTCGCTAGGAAAGAACGTGCTGGTCGCCTGGAACTGCAGCACCGAACAGGCGCGCGCTACCGCCTTCGCCATGCCGTTGCTACGGCTCGCGGAGCGGGTCACGGTCCTCACCGTGGACGGCGTCACCGTCGCCGGGCCGAGTGGCGCCGAAATGGCGCGCTCGCTGAAGGTCAACGGGATCGCCGCCGAGGCTATGACGCTTCCGGCCGGGAAGCGCGCCGCCGGTGAAACGATCCTGGCCAAGGCCGACGAACTCGGGTGCGACCTTATCGTCAAGGGCGCCTATACGCAGAGCCGTTTGCGGCAGATGATCTTCGGCGGCACCACGCGCCACATTCTCGCCCACGCCAAGCTGCCGGTGCTGATGGCGCATTGAGCGCAGTGCGGTCGCTGCAGCTCCGCGGAGACGTCAGCGCAAATCCTTGCGGATGATCTTGCCGATGTTGCTCTTCGGCAGGCTGTCGACGAATTCGATCAGCTTCGGCACCTTGTAGGCGGCAAGCCGCTCGCGGCCGTATCGCGTGAGTTCTTCCGCCTGCAGTTCCGGGTCGCGCCTGACCACGAACAGCTTCACCGCCTGCCCGGTGTGCTCGTCGGCAACGCCGATCACCGCAGCTTCGAGCACACCCGGATGCTGCGCGATCACATCCTCCACTTCATTGGGAAACACCTTGAAACCGGAGACGTTGACCATGTCCTTCTTGCGATCGAGGATTTTCAGGAAGCCCTGCTCGTCGAGCGCACCGATGTCGCCGGTGTGCAGCCAGCCGTCGGCGCCGAGAACGAGGCTAGTCTCATCGGGACGCTGCCAATAGCCCTGCATGACCTGGGGCCCGCGCACGCAGACTTCACCCGACTCGCCCACAGGAACGTCGTTGCCGGCATCGTCGCGGATCGCCACTTCAGTCGACGGGATCGGCAGGCCGACGGTGCCGAGCTTGGGGCCGCGCACCGGATTGATGCACACGACCGGCGACGCTTCGGTCAGGCCGTAGCCTTCGACCAGATCGCCGCCGGTGATTTCGCGCCAGCGCGTTGCCACCGCGCTTTGCACCGCGGCGCCGCCGCCGATCGCGAAGGCAAGCTTGCTGAAATCGAGCGCGGCAAATTCGGGCGTGTTGATCAGCGCGTTGAACAGCGTGTTGACGCCCGTCATGGTGGTGACGCGCGCCTTGGCCATGGTGCGGATGAGCCCCTTGAGATTACGCGGGTCGGGGACGAGCACGCTCAAGCCGCCCATGAGCGCGAAAGCGAGCAGGTTCGCGGTCAACGAGAAAATGTGATAGAGCGGCAGCGGGGTGAGCACGCTCCCCTGCTCCTTCGGCAGATTGGGTTCGATCCAGGCGCGGCACTGCAAGGCGTTGGCGACGAGATTGCGGTGCGTGATGATCGCGCCCTTGGGCACGCCGGTCGTTCCGCCGGTGTATTGCAGCAGCGCCGGCGCCTTTGCCTGAGGCCTGGCGTCGGCGTAGCGCGTACTTGGCGCTCGGCGGCAGGCCGCCTGCAGCATCGTGAAATTCTGGAAACGCCAGGGCGGTACCGCCCGCCTGATGTAAGTGTTCGCGAAGTTGAGCAGCGCGCTTTTGAGGGGGGGCATGAAGTCGCCGAGCCTGGCCACCACCACGTGCCGGATCTCCGTTTCGGCGATGATGGATTCGAGCTTGTGGGCGAAATTCTCCATGATGACGATGACCGTCACGCCGGCGTCGGCGAGCTGCTCCTTCAGCTCGCGCGGCGTGTACAGCGGATTGACGTTGACGACGATCAGCCCCGCGCGTAGCGCGCCAAAGAAGGCGACGGGGTAGGCGATGAGGTTCGGCAGCATGATGGCGACGCGGTCGCCCGGCCGGCACTTGGCCTCCTCGACGAGGAAGGCCGCAAGAGCGCGGCTGACCCGCTCCCACTCGGCGTAGCTCATGCGCGTGCCCAGACACTCGAACGCAGCGCGGGCGGCGTGCCGCATGCAGGTATCGAGCAGCATCGTCGGGAGCGACGGATAGGCGTCCGGATCAATGTTCTTCGGGATGCCGGGCGGATAGGAGGCAAACCAGATCGGGTTTGCGGCACCAACTGTGCGTTGGGCCGGCAGGCTCTCCGTCTCGGGCGTCATGGCATTCGATCCTCGGCCGGCCACCGGCCGCGCCGGCGTCTCGTCGCGAATCGGCGTCGCGCCGGGCCATAGGGGCAATCCTAAAGCAAACGCCGATGCGCCGGAATCAAGATCGGCCCGCGTGGCGGGCACTCCGACGCTGCACACCCCTTCGCATCCGGGCCAGAACGGCCCGCTGTTGGGGCCCACAGCACGACAGCGCAGCCGCCATTCGCCGCCGATCTTTGTTGTGAGCGAACGAAGGACTTCAGTTCACTGCTCTGCAGCAGGAAGTTGCCGGCTCATATTGTTGAAGCGCGCCCTTCGATGGTCGCCGAGCGAGTTATAGAAATCCTGCAGCGCGGCCGCACCGTCTCGACGGCTTGCAGCAGGTGCGCAGCCTCTTGCCGGCCCCCGCTAGGCTGGCCGCGGCGCCCGCCGCACAAGTGCTGACCCGAGTTTTCCACATGGGGTGTCTCGCGATTTCCCTGTTGCGCCGACACTATCCGCGCGTGCCGAAATCGCCGCGCCGCGTAAATGGGGTCTGCGGCCTCGGCATCCGGTCTGCGACAGCCGTTAAGCAATTGGCGCGCCTCGCCTTATCGCGTTTTGCGCGCTGGTTCGTTGTTCGCAATGCAGCGAGCGGCGGCGTCCCGTCGCAAACGAAAGGATAACTAAGTTCCCTATTTATACCTACCGCTCCGGCGATGGCCGGTGGGGCTTGAAGCCGACGGCCATTTTTTGCCACACTAGGGGCGTAGTCCTATTCGGGTCGGGGGTGGGGTGGCCAAAAAGTTCGCGTTAACCCTTCCCAAGTTAACAGTGCGTTAGGGGTATTCGCCGTGGCGGGCTGCTGCGGCGGGGTGAGCGTCGGTTAACGGGTCAACGCGAGATTGCCTGTGCCTGGTGGTGGGGACCGCCTTAAAAGCTGTCGTATTGCTGCGGCGCGCGCCGGTTTGTCGTGCGGCCTCGCGGCTTTGCTTTTGCTCTCATGGTCGCGCGGTCTGCAGAACGCCGTCGCCGAGGGCGATACGCGCAGCATTTCCCTCCATCACATGCACACCAACGAAGACATCACCATCACCTACAAGCGCAACGGCGAGTACGATGAGGCGGCGCTCGAGAAGTTGAACTGGCTTCTGCGCGATTGGCGGCGTGACCAGCAAACGCGGATGGACCCGCACCTCATCGATATCCTCTGGGAGGTGCAGCGGGAGACGGGATCGAAGGGGCCGATCTGGGTCGTCTGTGGCTACCGTTCGCCGCAGACCAACGCCATGCTGCGCCGCCGCAGCCGCGGCGTCGCCCGCTTCAGCCAGCACATGCTCGGCCACGCCATGGACTTCTACATTCCTGGCGTGCCGCTCGACCAGATTCGGGCCGCGGGCTTGCGCCTGCAGCGTGGCGGCGTGGGCTTCTATCCCACCTCGGGTTCGCCGTTCGTCCACCTGGATACGGGGAGCATTCGGCACTGGCCGCGTATGACGCGCGAGCAGCTCAGCCGCGTCTTCCCCGACGGTCGCACCGTACACGTTCCGACCGACGGGCGGCCGCTTTCGGGCTATGCGCTCGCGCTTGCCGATGTGAAGCGGCACGGCAGCAGCCCATCGGAAATGTCGATTGATGCCGCGCGCGATGCCGGTGTGAACGTCGAAGTGGCGGGCCTCGAGCGTCGCGGCCGCAATCCGTTCACGAAGCTTCTCGGCCTCGGCAAGCACACCGACGAGGAAGAAGAGGCGGATGCTTCCGGGCCGGCTCCGGCGGAGCCAGCGTCCCCACCGGCCCCATCGCTGCGCGCGCGGGCGAAGGCCGCCGTGGTCGCCGCCGTCGCGCGCGCCGAAGACAAGATCGCAGCAGAAAAGACAAAGATTGCGCAGGCTGTCGGCAAAATGCGCGTGATCCGGCGCGCTGAAGCTGCTCCAACCCCAGCGCCGGCCCCGGCTGCAGCCGCCTCAGTAGCCACCCCGGCGGCAACGCCGGCGGCGGCCGCCGCCGGTGCGGCTCCAGCCTCCAGTCCGGCCCCGACGCGGACGCCGATTCAAGCGGCCGTCGCGGCCCCGGCGCCCGCATTGCCCGCGGCTACTAACGAAACTGCGACGACCGCCGCTGCAGCCACGCCGCATGACATCATCATCGCCCGCGGCTTCTGGCAGGGACTGCCCGAGGGCATGTCGGCGGCTCAAACGAGTCCTATCACCGTGAAGCCGGTCGCCGCTACCGCACCGCGCCGCGTTGCGTCGGCGAGCACCGAAGCCGATTCGACCGGCACGCTTACGCCCTGGGCGGCGGAGACGATCGACCGCGCGCCCTCGGGGCTCGCGCTCGCCTATGCGGAGGGAGCTGGCAGCGACGCGACGACCGCGCCCGCCGCTGCGCAGAAGCCGCGTACGGTCGTGACCGCCACAGTCGGCCCCCGAACCGGCGATGAGATGACGATCGCTGTGAAGCGCGTCGGGGACCATCCGGCATCGGCAATTCTCACAGTCACCAACAGGACGTCACCCGCTTTGGCGGACACCGAGCGGCTCCATGATCCATGGCTGCGCGCCGTCGTCATGTCGCCCAGCGTACGCCGGTTCCTCACGGCCGCCACGCTCGGCGCGCGCGACTTCCGTACCCTGGTCGCGCAAATGGTGAAGCCGTCGAGCTCGGTCATGATGACCTTCGCGGCTGACGCGAATCCCGGTCTCGATCACGATCACTTCAGCGGCGGCGCGATCGTATTCCTATCGACTGTGACCTATCCGACGCACACCGCGTCCTTGCACTGATCCGCAAATTCTTGGCAAAGAACCATTGGGTCCGACCCGAAGGTCGGGGCGCCCTATTGCGCGAGCGCAATGCGGCTCCCCTGCGAGCCCGCGATGACAAGCTCAGCGGCAAAGTAGGCCGGCTTCGCCGCTGACGCCGATGGGTCCGCTGCAAAGACCGCAAACTACGCGGGCATCCCGAAGACTACGCGAGCATCCCGAGCGCGTGCAGATAGGTCTCGAGAATGGCCTCCTGCTCCTTGCGCTCGTTGATGTCCTGCTTGCGCAAGCGCACCACGGTGCGCAGCGCCTTGGTGTCGTATCCGTTGGCTTTGGCTTCCCCGTAGACATCGCGGATGTCGTCAGCGATCGCCTTCTTCTCTTCCTCCAGGCGCTCGACGCGTTCGACGAAGGCTTTGAGCTGATCCTTGGCGAAGCGATGGGCGGCGGCGGCGGGTTGATCGTCCTTGACGGCAGCGGCGGTCGACATCGGGCACTCCTCGCGATGGCGGAACGCCGCAAGCATTCGAAAGCGGGAGGGCTGAGGTCAAGCGCGTGCGCGCTCATCCACAGCACTGCACAGGCGGTCGTCGCTCCTGTGCCGCGCGCGGAGCAAAAAGCGGAGCGATCTAGTGTTTTTGGCTTGCCTTTTCGAACGCCGCCTTTTGCCCCCCGGAAGCTTCCTTCTGATATTTGGCGCGCCATTCGTCGTACGGCATGCCGTAGACGACTTCGCGGCTCTCCTCCTTCGTCATCGGCACGCCGCTTTGGTCGGCGGCATCCTTCATCCAGTTGGAGAGGCAGTTGCGGCAGAATCCGGCGAGATTCATGAGGTCGATGTTCTGTACGTCGGTGCGCGAGCGCAGATGCTCGACCAGTCGACGGAAAACGGCGGCTTCGAGTTCCGTCCGGCTCTTGTCCTCGGTGGCCATGATCTCCTCCGTTCGTACTATAGTCGCTGCCGATCGACCGTTGTCGAAACATAGAGACGCCGCTCGAGCCTTTCCATACGGCGCTTAGAGATCATGATGGACGGAATGGATATGGCGGTGCGCGACTTGCTGGAATCGCTGTTTCGCAGCGCGGTCGCCGCGGCCCACCCGGCGGCCGTGCTGCCGTCGAACCTGCCCGAACC
>Ga0207651_10001446_pt1 | contig 10811 bp, 6 predicted proteins | sample KBSM23metaG_FD_184328 | JGI IMG/M metagenome (GOLD analysis project Ga0207651, IMG submission 184328) | Miscanthus rhizosphere microbial communities from Kellogg Biological Station, Michigan, USA - KBS M2-3 metaG (SPAdes) (version 2) | ecosystem: Host-associated > Plants > Roots > Rhizosphere >... | reverse complement strand
CGAAAGGTGATGCTGTGAACGAGAGTACAAGCAAGATTTCTGCTGGCGCTGTTGATTGTAACTGCGCTGCGAAAACTCACCTCGCTCCAGCAAGGCACCGCGGTCGCACCCGCTTTAAGACGCGTGCCGCGGTGCCGCGGTAGACACTACTAGTTTCTTGAACAACGGATCAGGTGCTTGCTGGGGCGCTTTCAAAAGCGCCAACGAATAACTAACTCCGGAAGCAAGCGAGAAAGTGCGCAATTGAAATTGCCTGTGTCTGTTCGATGAAGCGCAATGAGAAGTGCGCGCGTTGGAACGTATGACAGTGAGCAGTTGAGATCAGTGAGCGCATGGTTCATTCGCGGCAGAACACGAGGAGGCTTGAAATGAAATTACTCTTAACGGAAACCGGCCACAAACAAAACGTGGCCAGAGGCCTCGCGATCATTACCTGCGCTGCGTTGCTGCTAACGGGTAACCCAATCGTTAGGGCATCTATTCAGGATCAGACCGCGCAAACGGTCAAGATACCAGCGGATCAACTCGACGCCCTGGTGGCGCCCATCGCGCTCTACCCCGACAACTTACTGAGTCAAACACTGGTTGCTTCCACCTACCCGCTGGAAATCATTCAACTCCAGCAGTGGCTCGCGAAGAACCCGACCCTCAAGGACAAAGCCCTGGTGGATGCGGTCAAAAAGCAACCATGGGATCCGAGTATTCAGGCGATGGCGGCTTTACCCGACGTGGTGAAGTGGCTGGCGGACGATATTCAATGGACCACTGATCTCGGAAATGCGTTCCTGGCGCAACAGGGCGATGTCATGGATGCCGTACAACGCATGCGCAAGAAGGCCCAGGACAAAGGAAGCCTGCAGAGCAATCAGCAACAGAAAGTGGAAACACAAACAGTTGAGAGCAAGCAGGTCATCGTCATTGAACAGGCGAATCCGCAAGTTGTTTACGTGCCGTCTTACAACCCTGCTTACGTGTATGGACCACCGGTCTATCCGTATCCGCCAATCTATTACCCGCCCTACACAGCCGGAGCAGTTGTGGCCGCAAGCGCCATCTCCTTCGGTGTTGGTTTGGCGATGGGAGCTGCATGGGGCGGCGGCTGGGGGTGGGGCTGCGGCTGGGGTGGCAACGATATCAACATCAACAACAATAACAATTTCAATCGCAACACCAACATCAACGGCGGCAATCGCACCAACGTCGGTAACGGCAACAAGTGGCAACACAATCCGACCCATCGAGGTGGTGCGCCCTACGGTGATCGTGGCACGGCGAACCGCTTTGGCGGCTCGGCTCGTGGCGATTCGTTGGGAAACCGGCAACGCGCTGCTCAAAGAGATATTGGGCGGCAAGGTGGTCTCGGCTCTGGAGGAAATCGCAGTGGTGTAGGCGACCGTGGCGGCGTTGGCGATCGCGGCGGTGTCGGTGATCGCGGCGGCGTTGGCGACCGTGGTGGTGTTGGCAATCGCGGCGGCGTCGGTGATCGCGGGGGCGTCGGTGATCGCGGGGGTGTCGGTGATCGAGGCGGTGCCGGCAACCGTGGAGGTGTCGGTGATCGCGGTGGTCTCGGCAGCGCCGGCACGGGCAATCGTGGCGGGGTCAGTGACCGCGGCGGCATTGGCACCGGCGGCAATCGTGGCGGTAGTTCGCTTGGAGGAGGCGGCGGCGATCGTATTGGCAACCGAAGTATCGGTAGTGGCTCAAGCGGCAGTCGCGGCGGCGGTTTTGGCGGCGGCTCCGGGGGCTTCGGTGGATCGAGTGCTCGTTCCAGCAGCAGTCGGGGTGCGTCGAGTATGGGTGGCAGCCGCGGCGGTGGCGGTGGCTTCGGTGGTGGAGGTGGTGGCCGCGGTGGCGGCGGTGGTGGTGGCCGCGGCGGAGGCGGCGGTGGTCGTAGGAGGTGACGTCATGAACGAACGGAGAAAGATCATGAACCCAATGTATGCAAATTTATTTCGTTTGAAACTATTGGCCACACTAACAGTCTTCGCAGTTGCATGTTCGGTCGTACTGATCGCGCCGGCATCACGGGCTCAAACACCCACGGCTATGCACGGTGTGAAGACGTTTGAAACGCCACAACAAGCTGCCGACGCTTTGGTTGCAGCGACCGAAAGCTACGACACAACAGCGCTGACAGAACTTCTTGGTCCAAATTCTTCAGACATCATTTCCTCCGGTGAGCCTGCGCGCGACAAAGAAATGGCAAGTGCGTTTGCCGCGCAGGCCCGTCAGAAAATGAATATCGAGTTAGACACGACGCAACACCGAGCCACGATGGTGGTCGGCAATGAAGATTGGCCGTTGCCGATTCCCATTGTGAAAGTCGGAAAGACTTGGCACTTCGATGCAGCAGCAGGAAGGAAAGAGCTCTTGTTCCGGCGTATCGGTCGTAATGAACTCGACGCCATCCAAATCTGCCGAGGCTATGTCGAAGCGCAGCACGCGTACGCACTCGCAAAAAAAGTGAACGGCGTAAATCAGTATGCACAGCGGATCATCAGCACACCCGGACAACAGGATGGACTCGCCTGGCAAAACCCCGACGGAACCTGGGATGGACCAGTGGGCGAAAAGATCGCCCAGGCGATTGCTCAAGGTTACTCCAACCGCGCTGAACCCTTCCACGGCTACTTCTTCAAAGTGCTGAAGGGCCAAGGTCCCGCAGCGCCGATGGGTGAAATGAATTTTGTTATCAAGGGCGTGATGATTGGCGGCTTTGCGCTGATCGCTGCCCCGGCTCAATACCGCAACACCGGAGTGAAAACCTTCATGGTCAGCCACGACGGTGTGGTCTATCAAAAAGATCTCGGGCCAAAGACGCTGGAGATTTTCCAAAGTACGGAACTCTTTAATCCCGATAAGACATGGACTCCAGTCTTAGAGGATCAATGAATCACGTTCTAGGTGCACGCGCTCGCTGACGTCGTGAAACAGGACCGGCATTTGTCAGTCGCCCTGTGCTGATAGAAAAAGTTTAGGACGATCGAATGGCCCAAGTTGTCTCAAGTCACATCAATACGGTAGCCGCGCCTCGAGTGAGGATGGTGGTGGTTGTGTGGCTGTTGACCGCCATCTTCTATTTCTACCAGTACGCCTTACGCTCGGCTCCCGCGGTCATGATTCCCCAGTTGGCCGACGCCTTTGGCCTCACTTCGATGGGTGTCGCTTCCATGGTCGGCCTTTTCTACTACGGCTATTCACCGTTCAGCCTGGTGGCAGGTGCGGCCATGGATCGACTGGGGCCACGCTGGTTAGTTCCCTCAGCCGTAATGGTAGTTGGCCTCGGTGCATTTTTGTTTGCGACTGGGGATAGCACCATCGCCAGCGTCGGTAGATTTCTGCAGGGCGCAGGCGGAGTCTTTGCTCTGGTCGGAGCAATCTTCATTGCCACTAAAAATTTTCCTGCATCACAAGCTGCGACACTGATCGGCGTTACGCAAATGTTCGGTATGGCTGGCGGCGCTGCGGGCCAATTCGTCGTTGGACCGATGATCGGCCGCGGCTTGCCGTGGAACCAATTCTGGATAGCGATGGGAGTTGGCGGTCTATTAATCGCCGCCATCCTCTTTTTTCTGATTCCGAGTGACAAAGTGACGGGACAACCAACGGCTTGGTTCAAGAGTGCCGCGACTGCTTTCGGCACAGTCTTTCGGAATCCGCAATCGATATTGTGTGGCCTGATCTCTGGTCTTCTTTTTATCCCGACGACGATCTTCGACATGATTTGGGGCGTGCGTTACCTGCAAGAGGCCCATGGCTTCGACTATGGCTCGGCAGTGATGCGCTCAGCGATGGTCCCGGTTGGTTGGATCATCGGATGTCCGCTCCTCGGTTTCATTTCGGATCGCATCGGTAGGCGCAAACCGGTGATTGTCGGTGGCGCTGTCGTCCTGCTCTTTTGTTTGGCGTGGATCCTTTACGGGAAGACAGGTGTGTTTCCGCCCTACTCCCTTGGACTGATAGCAGGAATCGCATCGGGCGCAGCCATGTTGCCTTACTCAGTGATCAAAGAAGCCAATCCACCACAGATGGGCGGCACAGCTACGGGTGTCATTAACTTTTTGAACTTCACGTTCAGCGCTCTGTTAGGTCCGGTATTTGGTTGGATCTTATTGAGAGTTGCCAGCGGCGCCCACATGGAGCTCGCTCACTACCAAGTGGCATTCACGCCGCTGCTGGTCGGAGTCGCAATCGCGATCATTCTCGCGCTGATTTTGAAAGAAACAGGACCAGCGGTCCGAAGGGCACAGGCTTAGTTATCGAAAGACGCGTTATGGCTGCAATAGCACCAAGCACCGGCACAGGAAAATATGAGCGGCTACTCGAGCGCTGTCAGACTCTGCCGGCAGTTCCCACCGCAGTGGTCCATCCCTGTGAGGCGACCGCGCTATCGGCGGCGCTTGAAGCATCCGAACGGGGACTAATCTTTCCGATCCTCGTTGGTCCAAGAGAAAAGCTGGAGGCTACCGCGGAATCAATAGGCGTCGATCTTAGCGAAGTGGCGAAAGTTGACGTGCCGCACAGCCATGCCGCCGCAGCTAAGGCAGTCGAGCTGGTTCGTGAAGGCAGCGCAGAAATCCTGATGAAGGGCAGCCTGCATACGGACGAGTTGATGGGCGCGATCGTTGCGCGCGATCGAGGTCTGCGAACCGCACGTCGCATCAGTCATGCATTCGTGATGGACGTTCCCACCTATCACAAAGTGCTAATCATTACGGACGCAGCAATCAATATCGCGCCGACCTTAGAAGACAAAGTCGATATCTGCCAGAACGCAATTGATCTCGCCATCTCGCTTGGCCGCGAACAACCTAAGGTCGCGATTCTCGCTGCAGTCGAAACCGTTAATTCGAAGATGCCCGCGACACTTGATGCAGCCGCACTTTGCAAGATGGCTGAACGAGGACAGATCAAAGGCGGCATTCTTGATGGACTGCTCGCCTTCGACAACGCAATCAGCAAACAAGCGGCGCAAACAAAAGGCATTCATTCAGAGGTCGCTGGCGATCCAGACATTTTGCTCGCCCCTGATCTTGAAGCGGGCAACATTCTCGCGAAGCAGCTCAGCTTCCTCGCGAATGCTGATAGCGCCGGCATCGTTTTAGGCGCCAGAGTTCCGGTAATTCTAACCAGTCGCGCCGATAGCGTGCGCGCGCGAATTGCCAGTTGCGCAGTCGCCATGCTCGTGGCTTATGCGCGGCGAAGTAATGCTTGAGATAGAGGTGAGTTACGACAACTAAGAAACTCATTACTGTTGATGCTAACGAGGCGGCTGCCTCGGTAGCTTTTCGCGTGAGTGAAGCGATCGCGATCTTCCCGATTACGCCGAGCTCTCCGATGGCCGAGTGGTGTGATGAGTGGGCCAGTCGCGGACAGACAAACCTTTGGGGTGTCACTCCAGAGATTGCGGAGATGCAGTCAGAAGGTGGCGCAGCGGGAGCAATTCACGGAGCGCTACAAGCGGGCGCGCAATCGACGACGTTCACCGCCTCGCAGGGTCTGCTCTTGATGATCCCCAACATGTACAAGATCGCCGGAGAGCTGTCGCCGTTCGTGATGCATGTGACGGCGCGAACGCTGGCGACGCACGCTCTTTCGATCTTTGGTGATCATTCCGACGTCATGGCCTGCCGTCAAACAGGTTTCGCGATGCTGTGCTCGAACTCAGTCCAGGAAGCGCATGACCTAGCCGCTGTCGCACATGCTGCAACGCTGGAAGCGCGCATTCCCTTCCTTCATTTCTTCGATGGCTTTCGCACCTCACACGAGGTCGCAAAGATTGAGGAGATTAGTGACGAGGTGTTAGGGAGCATCATCCCGGAACAAGAAATCTTTGCTCACCGCGAACGCGCACTGACGCCGGACCGTCCCGTAGTCCGAGGTACAGCACAAAATCCGGATGTGTTCTTTCAAGCGCGAGAAGCGGCAAACATTTATTACGACAAGACTCCTGAGATAGTCGAACGCATGATGGCGCGACTAGCGGAGCGCACCGGACGAAAGTACCGCCTGTTCGAGTACGAAGGCGATCCTGAGCCTGACCGCGTAATCGTCATCATGGGATCGGGCGCAGAGACCGTGCACGAGACCGTTGAGTACCTGAATGCTCATGGCGAAAAAGTTGGAGTCGTTAAGGTACGTCTCTATCGCCCGTTCCTGCGCAGCGCTTTTCTCGCTGCTCTGCCGCGGACTACGCGCAGCATTGCCGTACTTGATAGAACGAAAGAGCCAGGAGCACCCGGCGATCCTCTTTACCTTGATGTGGTAGCGGCACTCGCACAAGCGCGAGCTGAAGGCGAATCCAATTTCGAGATTGAACCGAACGTGATCGCGGGTCGCTATGGACTCTCGTCGAAGGAATTTACGCCGGCGATGGTGAAAGCCGTCTACGACGAGCTCAACAACGCAAAACCACGACGTCAATTCACAATCGGAATCATCGACGACGTAACGCACACCTCGTTGTCATGGGATCCCAGCTTTCGAACTGAAGCCGACCATATTTCCAGATCACTGTTCTACGGTCTCGGAGCGGACGGCACCGTCGGAGCGAACAAGAACTCGATCAAGATCATCGGAACAGAGACCGATCGATTTGTGCAGGCGTACTTCGTGTACGACTCGAAGAAATCTGGCGCGATTACCGTCTCACATCTGCGCACAAGTCCGCGGCCGATTCGTTCAGCTTACCTGGTGGACCAGGCCAGCTTTGTTGCCTGTCACCAGTTTGAATTCGTAGACAAAATCGATGTGCTGGAATACGCGGCCCCGGGTGCAGTGTTTCTGCTAAACGCGCCTGGTGACGCGGCGGCGGTGTGGGATCGTTTGCCGCGCGAGATGCAGAAGCAAATGATCGAGAAGCGAATTCGTTTCTTCGCCATCGATGCTTATGCGCTTGCAAAGCAGGTGGGGATGGGCGGCCGCATAAACACGATCATGCAAACGTGCTTCTTCGGTATCTCCGGCATCCTGCCTCGTGATGAAGCCATCGGACATATCAAGAAGTCGATTGAGAAAAGCTATGGTAAGCGCGGACCTGAAGTTGTTCGTCGTAACTGCGAGGTCGTCGATCTGTCGCTGGCTGAGCTTCACGAGATACCGTTGCCAAGCACGGTAACTGCTACTCACTCGCGACCGCCTCTCGTTTCGGAACGCGCTCCGGATTTTGTGCAAAAGGTCACGGCGCTCATGATGGCAGGAAAAGGCGATCTACTTCCCGTAAGCGCTTTTCCAGTTGATGGTACCTGGCCAATCGGCACTGCCAAGTGGGAGAAGCGAAACCTTGCGCTAGAAATTCCCGTGTGGGACACCAAGGTTTGTATTCAGTGCAATCAGTGCGCGCTTGTCTGCCCACATGCAGCCATACGCGCCAAGGTTTATGACGACTCCGTACTCGGAAGCGCGCCGTCAACTTTCAAATCCACTGCGTACCGAAGTCCTGAATACAAAGGGAAGATGTTCACGATCCAGGTAGCGCCAGAAGACTGTACCGGCTGCAACCTGTGCGTGAATGTCTGCCCGGCGAAAGACAGGACCAATCCAAAACACAAAGCGATCAATATGGAGCCGCAGCCACCGTTGCGAGATGCGGAACGGTCCAACTATGAATTCTTCCTGGATATTCCTGAGCTCGACCGCAGCGAAGTGGTGCGGCTGGATCACAAAGGTTCACAGTTCCTCGAGCCCTTGTTCGAGTACTCCGGCGCCTGCTCAGGCTGCGGCGAAACTCCTTATCTCAAACTCCTAACGCAGCTATTTGGCGATCGGCTGTTGATCGCAAATGCGACGGGCTGCTCATCGATCTATGGTGGCAACCTTCCCACCACTCCCTACACGACGAATCGCGACGGCAGAGGACCAGCATGGTCCAACTCATTGTTTGAAGACAATGCCGAGTTCGGATTCGGTTTTCGATTGGCTATCGATGCCCATATCGCGGCGTCGAATATGCTCGTACGTCAACTGTCATCCAGCATCGGCGACGTGCTCACCCAGCAGTTACTCGAAGCGAATCAGGAAAACGAAGCAGGCATCGCAGCTCAGCGTGAAAGAGTGACTGCACTTCGTAGCAAGTTAACGACTATTCAATCGCCCGAAGCTCGACGTCTTGAGTCTCTCGCGGACTATCTCGTTAAGAAGAGCGTATGGCTCGTGGGAGGCGACGGCTGGGCCTATGACATCGGTTATGGCGGACTCGATCACGTACTCGCTAACCGGCGCGATGTAAACGTGCTGGTCCTTGACACCGAAGTTTACTCAAACACCGGTGGCCAACAATCGAAAGCAACACCGTTGGGCGCGTCCGCCAAGTTTGCCACTTCAGGAAAATCGGTGGGTAAGAAAGACCTAGGCTTGTTAGCGAACATGTACGGACACGTGTACGTCGCGCGGGTCGCGTTTGGAGCAAAAATGCTGCAAACAACGCAGGCCTTCCTCGAAGCCGAAGCCTATCGTGGTCCATCACTAATCATTGCTTATAGCCATTGCATCGCACATGGCTACGACATGGCTAACGGGGCGGCGCAGCAAAAGCTCGCAGTCGATTCGGGCGTATGGCCACTTTACCGATTTGATCCCCGTCGTCTGATCAAAGGTGAAGCGCCGCTCAGCCTGGACTATGGTCCACCTAAAGCTCGCGTTGCCGATTACATGCGCAACGAGTCACGTTTCCGAATGATCGAACGAGCCGATCCCGCACGCTTCAAGCATTTCCTTGCGGAATCACAGGCGCAGGCTGAAAGGCGTTACGCCGTGTATAAGCAACTCGCGGGCATCAGTGTTCCGTTCATCGAAGCCGAAGAGACGGATGGAAATGGTGACAAAGGGGGAGACAAATGAATCTCGATACGATGTACATGGGGATTCACTTGCCGCACCCAATGATTGTCGGTGCGAGCCCTTTGAGTGATGACCTGGACATGGTTCGACAGCTAGAAGATAACGGAGCTGCAGCTTTTGTGCTCCGGTCTCTTTACGAAGAAGAGATCACTGCCGAACAGATGTCTGGTTTCTTCTTTTCCGAAACGCATGACGATTCCTCCGCAGAAGCAACGAGCTATTCGCCGGATTCGATTGCCCCGCCCGGGCCGGAGGAATATCTCGAACACTTGCGTAGCGTCAAACAAGCAGTCAGCGTTCCGGTCATTGCTTCGCTCAATGGTTGCACTCCTGGCGGTTGGGTTTCTTATGCGCGACTAATGGAAGAAGCCGGAGCCGACGCAATCGAACTACACCTCTACCATACCAACAGTGATGCCGGCGCCAATTCAGCCGATGTCGAAAGCCAGCTAATACAAATGGTGCACGACGTAAAGAGTGGGCTGCGGATTCCCGTCGCCGTGAAGCTCTCAGCTTTGTTCACTTCGTTTGCGAACTTTGCCACGCGACTTGATGTAGCGGGCGCAGATGCGTTGGTTCTCTTCACTCGCTTTGCCAAGGTCGACATCGACGTGATCGAACTGGAGATTGTTCGCAGGTTGGACCTATCTACCTCAGCGGATCTCGATCTGCGACTTCGTGGTGTAGCCGTAATGGCTGGACGCGTCAACGCATCGCTTGCGATCACCGGTGGTGTGCACACGGCATTGGACGTGATTAAAGCAAACATGGCCGGCGCTCACGTCACGCAGCTGGTATCAACGTTGTTGCGTAATGGACCAGCGCATCTGCGCGCGATGCGAGCCGGCATCGAAGAATGGATGGAAGAAAACGAGTGGCATTCACTCGACGAGATGAGAGGCAACATGAGTTTTCAGCGAATAGAGAACCCGGCTCTTTATGAACGCGAGACGTTCAGACGCATGTTTCAACATCCTTCGGCTTCGCTCCTGGCTTGAAATCAGCAACGTTCAGGAGATTTGCGATGGACGACTTTGCACTAGTACTTAATGCCGGATCGTCGAGTCTTAAATTTTCAGTTTTCCAGCGCCCGGCAGGGGAGATGTGGCGTCTGGAAGCGCGCGGCCAGGTGGAGGGTATCGGGTTATCGCCTCAATTGTCCGTTAAAAGGGCCAGTGGAGAGGAGCAGTCCAATGAAAAGTTGGATGCTTCGGTCCGTAACGGACGAGATGCGATAGATGTACTCGCTGCCTGGCTGCGCAAAAATTATGGTGGGTCGCGAGTAATAGGCGTGGGCCATCGCGTGGTCCATGGGGGATCTCGATTCAGAGGTCCGGTGATACTGGACCCAACTGTAGTTGAAGAGCTCAATAAGTTAATTCCCCTGGCCCCACTCCATCAGCCTTACAACCTTGCAGCAATTGAAGCCGCGTTAGAGCGCCTGCCCGGCGTACCGCAAGTCGCTTGCTTCGATACCAGTTTTCATCGCGGTCATGCCGCAGTGGCGGACGTCATTCCGCTGCCAAACGAATACTGCAAGGCAGGACTGCAGCGTTACGGCTTTCACGGCCTCTCATACGAATACATCGCCTCAGTGTTGCCTGAAACCGCTCCCGAGATAGCGAATGGACGCGTGATTGTTGCCCACCTCGGCAGCGGCGCCAGTCTTTGTGCGTTAAAGAACGGAAAGAGTGTAGATAGCACGCTCGGATTCACAGCGCTTGATGGTCTATGCATGGGTACACGGCCCGGCGCTTTAGATCCTGGCGTCGTTCTGTATCTATTCCAGGGACTCGGCATGTCCGCCAAAGAGGTCGAAACGATTCTCTATAAGAAATCCGGATTGATCGGCATCTCTGGAATCAGTAACGACATGCGCGACCTACTGGGCCGAAGCGAACCCGAAGCTCGCCTCGCAGTCGATTACTTCGTCTATCAAGCGGCCAAAGAGATCGGCTCTCTCGTCGCAGTTC
>Ga0207651_10001443_pt1 | contig 10819 bp, 8 predicted proteins | sample KBSM23metaG_FD_184328 | JGI IMG/M metagenome (GOLD analysis project Ga0207651, IMG submission 184328) | Miscanthus rhizosphere microbial communities from Kellogg Biological Station, Michigan, USA - KBS M2-3 metaG (SPAdes) (version 2) | ecosystem: Host-associated > Plants > Roots > Rhizosphere >... | reverse complement strand
GTTCCCCGCCCGCGCTGGCGCAGGAAGGTCACCCGCTGAAGGGATCGTGGATCGGGACGTGGGCGGGGAACACCGTGCACGGCAACGACCTGTTCATGGTGCTCGACTGGAACGGGAAGGCCATCACCGGCACCATCAACCCCGGTCAGGACAACATCGCGATCAAGACGGCGACGTTGAACCCCGACGGGTGGGTGCTGCATTTCGAGGCCGAGGGCAAGGACAAGGCCGGCGCCGTGATCAACTACGTGGTGGACGGCAAGATCGAGAACCTGGCCATGCACAACCGCACGGTGACCGGCACCTGGAAGAGCCAGCGCGGGTCCGGCGCGTTCAAGATCACGAGGCAGTAGGGGAGCCGTGGTGACCTCGATTTCATTTCGCGCGCGGCTGGCCGCGCTCTCGATCGGCGTGGCGATGCTGGCCGTGGCCACCGCCACCGCGCATCACTCGATCCTGGCGAAGTTCGACGACACCAAGCCGGCCACCATCAAGGGGCTGGTGACGCTCGTGGACTGGACCAACCCGCACGCGCACATCTTTCTGAACGTGCGAGACGCCAAGGGGCAGGTCGCCAACTGGGCGGTGGAGCTCGAGAGCCCCATCGATCTGAAACAGAGCGGCTGGAGCGAGGAGACGCTGCGCCCCGGCGATGGCATTACGGTGCAGGGCATCAGCGCGCGCAACGGCAGCCGTCAGCTGTGGGCGCGATCGGTCGTGGTGACGAGCACCGGCCGCGAAGTGTTCAAGGTGACGCGAACGCCGCCGCCCGCGCCGCTCTCGCCGCGTCCAGTGCCCAAGTTCGCCGACGGCGTCGTGCGGCTGGGGGCCACACCCGGGGCGAGCGGCTACTGGGCGTACCCGAGCGCCACCGCGCTGGTCGAAGACGGCGTGACCGTGGCGATGGATGCCTATGGGCAGCTGAAAAACGTGGCCGACGCGTCGAAGGTGGCGCCGATGCAGCCGTGGGCGCTGGCGCTCTATCAGGCCCGGCAGCGGCGCTTCCTGCAGGACGACCCGACCTACATCAACTGCAAGCCGCCCGGCGGACCGCGCCAGTTCGAGCAGCCGTTCGGAGTGCAGTTCGTCGAGGACCGTGAACGTCAGCGGATCTTCACGCTGATCGGCGGCGGCAACCACAACTACCGCATCCTCTACATGGATGGCCGCGGTCAGAAGGGACAGGTGGGCGGCGACGACGACAACCCGCTCTACTACGGCCGCGCGGTGGCCAAGTGGGAAGGCGGAACGCTGGTGGTCGATACCGCCGGGTTCAACGAGGACTTCTGGTTCACCAACGGCGGCCTGCCGCACACCGATCAGCTTCAGCTCAAGGAGCGCTTCACACGCACCGATTTCGACACCCTGAAGTACGAAGTGACGGTGAACGATCCGGCGGCCTACACGCGCGAGTGGAAGGCCACGTGGAACCTGCGCTGGGTTGGCGGCGAGGAGCTGCCGGTATATTTCTGTCAGGACAATCGCCCGTAACGGGCGGCAATTCTTTCGCATAGCGAATATGTGCGACAGTATTAGGGGTGCCGGGGGACGGCCCCGCGGAGTCGAAGGAGTGAATATGAGCAGGTACCTGTTTGGCGGCATTCTGGCCGCGGTGATGCTGACGGCGGGTGCAGTGCAGGCGCACCACTCGTTCTCGGCCGAGTTCGACGCCAACAAGCCGATCACGCTCAAGGGCATCGTCACGAAGATCGAGTGGACCAATCCGCACGTGTGGTTCTACGTGAACGTGAAGGACGACAAGACCGGCGAGATCACCAACTGGGGCGCCGAGATGGGTCCGCCGCACGGGCTGCAGCGCCGCGGCTGGCGCCGTGACACGCTGAAGATCGGCGAAGAGGTCACGGTGATCGGCTCGTTGGCCAAGAACGGCAGCAAGCGCATGAACGCGCGCACCGTGACGCTGACGTCCACGGGCGGCCGCCCGGGCGAAACGCTGGGCGCCGCATCGAGCGAAGGCGAAGGCGCCGGCCAGCAGCAGTAGCCGTCGTCGTGCGTCGTGGGGGCCGCCTTCAGGCGGCCCTTTTCATTTCACCCCAATCGACGCCCGCATCTGCGCCGCCAGCCACTCGGCGTGCCGCTTGTTGCGGATGCCGTCTCCCAGCGAAGCCTTGCGGCCGTTCGTGAGTCGCGCGCGCACCTCGTAGTACGGCGTGCCGAAGCGCCCCTGCGTCTGCATGTTGATGTGCAGATCGATTGACGCGATCTCGGCAGCCGCCAGCGTCCGGCTGCTGCCGGCGCCGAGTACGGCGTGGCGCACGTGCAGGATGCCTTCGCCAACCGTGACGACCGTCGATCCAAGCCACAGGTCGATCACGACGTAGACCAGCAGCAGATCCACCAGCCCCGTCACGATCCGAAAGAACCACGGGAAGCTCAGATACCACTGCAGCCACAGCGCCGCGACGAACACCGCGGTGAGCGCCGTGACTCCGGTGGCGAACGAGACATTGCGCGCCGGCGCGAACGCGAACCGCGTCCCCGCCTCGGACGATTCGACGGTGATCCCGGTCCGCGCGAGATCGTCGCTCGTGATGGCCGTATCACGCGTACGTAGTTGCGGGTCTTTAGACCCGCCGTCGCCCGTCCTCCGCACGGGCACGTCGAAGTCTTCCTTCAGGTTCACTCCCGGCAGCGCGGCCTCGGCGGTGAGCACCCACAGGATGCCGGCGCCCTTGCCGACGGCGGTCGTCTCCAGCGCGTCGGCCGGGATGTCGAACCGCACCGGAATCGACGCCTGATCGCCTCCGAAGCCGATTCGCGCTGAATCGATCTCGGCTTCCTCGCGCCAGAGAATGTTCTCGCGCTCGTTGCTGTCGTTGCTGCTGCGCGAGAGGGTGCGGTTCAGGCACGTGAGCTTCACGCGTACCGCGTAGGTGGCTCCGCCATCGGGCGGCGGCAGCCGAACCAGTACGGTGGCCTGCCAGGCGCGACCCGGCTGCGCGGCGCCCGCGCTGGTGTCCAGCCACGTCTCGCCGAAGCGCCGCGCGCGCGCGGTGGTGACGAGCGCCCATACCAGCAGACCCGCGCCGACGACCGGGAACAGGAATCCGAGGGCCGCGAGAGGCTGACGCGCGAGCTCGGGTGGAATGTAGACCAGCACCGGCGCACTGACGGCGTTCCACAACACCGTGAACAACCAGATCGACCTGACGTTCGTGCGCGTGTTGCCCGCGATCCGAGTCGCGGACAGTGCGTGTCTGCCGGTCGCCAGACCGGCCTGGTCGCCGGTGGTTTCGAGCGCCATCGTGAGAAACTGCCTCGCAAGGAGTATCGGCGCGAGTGAGTGCATTCGAGAGAAGCCGGGGCGCGTTCCGCCTCACGACCGACGCGGCGTCGATGGACCTCGACGCCATCCACGCCTACCTGACGCGGTCGTATTGGTCTGAGGGCATTTCAAAGGAGCTGGTGTCGAGGGCGATGGCGGGATCGCTCTGCTTCGGCCTGTTCGATGGCGGCCGGCAGGTGGGGTTTGCCCGCGTGGTGACCGACCGCGCGACCTACGCGTATCTCTGCGACGTCTACGTGCTCGAGGAGTATCAGGGCCGCGGCCTCGGCACCTGGATGACGCGCGAACTGATGACGCATTCCGATCTGCAGGGGCTGCGGCGCTGGGCCCTGGTCACGCGCGATGCCCACGGCCTCTACGAGAAAGTCGGCTTTGCGGCACCGGCCAATCCCGCGGGTCTTATGGAGATTGCGCGCCCAGGGATGTATCTGAAGCGAGACGGCCCCAGGCCTTAAGCCTTGGGCCGTGGGACGTCGGTCGTCTTGCCAGCCGGCGGCGCGTACTGCCGCCGGTTGGCCTCGGCCCACGCGGCGAGCCGCTGGCGGAGACGCGTGCAGCGCGCGCGGTCGGTGGACGCGATGTTGTGCTGCTCGGTGGGATCGAGATCGAGGCGATACAGCTCCTCGCTGCCCTCGCGCAGATCGTAGATGTATTTCCACGCGCCCTCGCGCACCCCGAGGCGGAAGTGATCCTCGGCCACGTAGAAGTAGGCCCGCGGCGCGCGCGCCGTGTCGAGCAGGCTCCGGCCCCGCCAATCCGGCGCCGGCGGCAGGCCGGCAATCTCGGCGATCGTCGGCGCCAGATCCACGTGGCTGCCGATGACGCCCTGGCGCAAGGGGGCCCGGAAACGCGGCGGGGACCACAGCATCAACGGCACGTTGACGTCTTCTTCGTAGATCGTCCGCCCCTGCGCGTAGCTGTCGTGCGGGTATCCGAAGGCCTGCCCGTGATCCCCGGTGATGACGATCAGCGTGTTCTCGGCAAGGCCCGCCTCGCGCACGGCGGTGAAGAGCCGCGCCAGCTGGGCGTCGGTTTCGTGCAGCACGTTGAGATAGCGATCGACGTCGTACTGATACGGCACCGGCTCCCGCAGCAGGCTCAGTTGCGGCGACCCGGGCGACGGCTCGTACGGATGGTGTGTCTGCTGGCTCCACGCCATCATGAAGAAGGGGCGATCGTGCGGCTCCTCGATCCGCTGCACCATGTCGTCCACCATGCAGCGGTCTTCCACGCCCCACGACGACACCGGCTCGCCGCAGATGAGGTCGTGATAGTCGCTCACGCGCTCGAAGCCGCGCGCGGCGATGAAGCTGTCCCAGCCCGCCCAGCTCAGGTCGCTCGACGTGACGAACGACGTGCGATAGCCACGGTCGCGGAAGGTCGAGGCCAACGACGTGCCGGCGAGCTCCGGGTACTCCTCCGTGACGTCCTGGAAATCGAGCTTGGGGTAGGTCGAGAGCAGGATGGCGGCCAGCGAGTTCGAGCTGCGCCCGATGTGCGCGTAGAAATTGTCGTAGACGAGCGCGTGACCGGCTTCCGCCGTGAGCGTGGGCGTCGTCTGATAGCGCGCGTTGCCCAGGCTGGTCCACCGCGCGGCGACGGATTCCAGGACGACGAGGATCACGTTCGGCGGCGTATCCGGCTTGGCGCCGCGGCGGCCCAGGCGCGTGACGAGGCGCGCGGGGCGCACGCGATCCCGCGCTGCCGGCACCGGTGGCGCGAAATCGCCCAGGTCGGCGTCGGCGAAGTCGTCGTCGAGGCTGACCGTGTCGTCGCTCACCGCCGATCGGATCATCGAGGACGCCAGCACCCAGTGCGCGTTCTCGGCGATGCGCCGATCCTGCCGCGTCGTCCACTCGCGCGCATACGCAAGCTGACCGGCGACGACCCATGCGAGCAGGAGCGCCAGTGAGACGGCTCGACCGCGTATGGCCGACGCGCGCGACGGCACGAGGCGTCGCGAGGCCAGCGACGCCACCACGTACGTCGTTGGCAGCAGCACGAGCCCGGCCGAGACGCTCGGCGTCAGATGCAGCGTCACCGACGAGCGCAGCATGCGCACGTCGCCGACGAGCGTGAGCAGCGGATAAGTCAGGAAGCCACCGAAGATGCCGAACATCACCACGCTGGCCACGGCATACACCACCGACAGCGCGCCGGTCGTCAGGAAGATCGCGACGACGATCCGCGCCAGCGTGGGGCGGCGCGCTACCGGGACCAGCGCCGCCACGCCCGCGGCCCACAGCACCAGAGCGAAGGCGACGTCGAGCGACGACGTCGCGGCCAGCCCGCGCGCGTAGCGCAGACCCTCGGCCCATGCCGCCGGAGGCGGACCGAGATAGGAGGCTTTGACGGCGACCAGCGCGCACGCGAGCAGCAGAGCGCCCCGGTGCAGGACGCCCATCGCGTCGCTGGTGCGCGGCGCGGCGTGTGGCAATGTCACGACCGTATTGTAACGAGCCCGTGGCGTACCATGGGGGAGAACCGTGACCACCGTCCTGGTCCTCCTGTGGGCGCCGATCGCCAATCTCCTCTGGTATCTCTACACGGTCGTGATGGCCCTGCTTTCGCTTGCGTTGTGGCCGTTCGACCGCACCGGCGAGCTGCAGCACTGGTGCGCCCGGTGGTGGTGCCGGCTGGTGGCCTGGACGATCTTCGCCCGTATCCACGTCCACGGCGTGGAGCAGGTCCGGCGCGGGCGCCCCTACGTCTACATGGCCAACCACGCCAGCCTCATCGACACGCCCGCGCTCTTTGCCTACCTGCCGTATCAGTTCCGGATCATGGCGAAGAAGAGCCTGTTCAACGTCCCGTTCATGGGGTGGCACCTGCGCACGGCGGGGCACTTTCCCATCGACCAGGGCAACCCCCGGAAGACGGCCGTCAGCCTGCGGCGGGTGATTGAAGGGGTAAAGGCGGGCCGGTCGCTGGCGGTGTTTCCCGAGGGCCGGCGGACCGACGACGGGCAGCTGCAGGCGTTCGAGCCGGGCGCCTTCAAGATCGCGCTCCGGGCGGGTGTGCCGATCGTCCCCGTCACCATCCGCGGCACGTTCGCGATGCTGCCGCGCACCTCGCTGGCGCCCCGGCCCGGCCGGGTCGACGTGGTTATTTCCGAGCCGATCGAGACGACGGACTACACGGAGAAGACGCTGCCCGCGCTGATCGAGCGCACGCGGGCAGCCATTGCAGCCAACTTGTAGTCAGGTGGGTCTGGTAGGTCTTCCCCACCTGGCCCACCCGACCTACCTGACCTACTTTGTTTCGTCGAAGACGATCTGGACGTTCGCCTTCAGGCGCGGTTCGGCCGGGGCCGCGTAGCCCTTGTACTTTTCCGGGATCTTGTAGGCGGCCGCCACCTGATCGACGGTCATCCCCGCCTTCTTGCCCGCCTGCACCGTGTTCTTGAAGTCGGTGTTGAACGCGGCGTACTCGCTGAGATCGGCCATCGTCATCACGGTGCTGTGCCCGGTGATGACCTGGTCCACGCCCTTGACGCTCTTCGCCGCCTTGGCGAGCGTGTCGCCGATCGCCACGCCGCTGCCGCCGTTGTTGGCGTCGAGCAGCGGGATGTTCTTGCCCGAGAAGATGTCGCCCGCGTGCATCACGCGCAGCGCCGGGAACACCACCCAGGCGTCGCCGTTGGTGTGGCCGCGGCCGAAGAAGTAGAGGTCCACTTCGTCGGCGCCGGAGCCGATCTTCATCTTGTCCTTGAACGTCTTCTTCGGCAGCCCTCTGCCGTTGTTCTGTTTGAAGATGTTCACGGGGCCGCCGGCCGGAGGCGCCACGCCGGTCGCGCCGCGCATCTCCTGCATGTTCTTGGCGGTGTTTTCCTGCGTCACCACTTCCACCGTGGCGGGGAACTCGACGTTGCCGCTCACGTGGTCCCCGTGCGTGTGGGTGTTGATGATGCGGACCACCGGCTTGTCGGTGAGCGTCTTGATCTTGTCGAGGATTGGCTGACCCCAGCCAGGGTTCTTCGTATCCACCACCGTGACGCCGTCGGTCATGACGAACACAGCGGTGTTGCCGCCGCCGCCGTTGCCGCGCAGCATGTAGAGGTTGTCCTTGAGCTTATCCACCTCCACGACGCGTGCCGCGGGCTGTCCGCCGCCCGCCGGCTGCTGAAGAGCGGCAAGGCCGATCGACGCCGCGCCCAGCCCCACCAGAACACCGAGTACCAGCTGTCTCGTCATGACCTGCTCCAAGAGGCCGGTCTGAAGACCGGCGGCTACGAGAGAGGCGCCAATGATAGATCGGCCGCCCAGAGGGCGAGCCATTACGCGCTGGTTTCTGGCGAGGCGCAGCCTCGCCAGTTAGCGCTCGACGAGCGTGAACGTCAGCGCCGCGCCGCCCGGCACGGCCGTGGGCGCCATCGTCACCCTGTTCGCACCGTGCCCGATGGTGACGGTGCGGCCCGACATCGTCCCGACGGCGGCACCCATGACGACGTCGCTGATGAAGTGCTTGCCGAGCTGCACGCGGCTGGCGCCGACCCAGGCCCCGACCGCTGACGCGGGCACGCCCGCCTTCCAGCCGAAATGGCGCCACGTCACCGCGGCGGTGGTGAACGCGCTCGACGTGTGGCCGGACGGAAACGAGTACGACGTGCCGTCCGGCTCTCCGGGCCGCTTGCGCCTGACCGAGAACTTCACGCCTTGCGTGACGACGGCGTTGATCGCCTGCGCGCTCACGAGGTCCGCGCCGAAGTGCGCCATCGTTCGCTGGTGCACGATGCGCCCCGTGGCGTAGGTGCCCACCGCGAAGCCGATTTGTGCCCAGCCGTCGCCGATGGCGCTCCCGAGCTTGTACGGCTGTCGCGGCCCGCCCGCGGTGGCTCGCTCGGTCACCGTGTCGTCGGCCGGATGCACCGCGAGCGCGAGACCGCCGCCGATGCCCAGCGTGGCCGCGGTTTCAACCGACGGCAGCCGCTTCGCATCCCGCACCAGGTTGTGAAAGAGATAGATGAAAGGATCGCGGTCGGGCGGCGGTGGTTCGGGCGCCTGCGCGAACACCGTCGTCGACGTTGCGGAGACGAACACCAGGATCGCCACGAGTGGCGTGCGCTGCGTCATGCGGGAGACATCATACAATCCTGAGCTGATGTCCTGGCGCCGCGTCACCTGCTGCGCGCTGGTCGTGCTGGTGGCGTGTGCGGCGGATGCCGCGGCGCAAGCCGGTCTGGCCACGCTTACTGTTTCGGTCACACTCCCCGATGGCGCTACCGCAATGGGCGCGCGTATCGAGATTGCCCAGGCTGGCCCCGGGGCGCTGCGCACCGCGGTGATCGACGCCGATCACCCGATCGCGGTGCTGCCGGTGACGTCGGGTCCGCATCGCATCCGGGTGGAGCTGGCTGGCTATCGCCCCGCCGAAGAGACCCAGGACTTCCCCCCAGGCAGCGAACGCCGTCTCGTGGTGCGGCTGGCCGCCGACGGTGGGATGGGCCGATCGACGATCTCGATCGAACGCCGTTCGGAGCCGACCTATCAAACGAACCTCGGTTCCGAGTGGCTCTCGGACCTCCCGAGCGGACGCACGGTCTGGTCGCTGCTCGACACGGCGCATCCGTTCGTCATCAGCGACCGCATGGACAACGGCGGCCTGTGGAGCGCGCGCGCGGCGAAGCTGGGAGGCTCGGGTCCGTCGTGGAATCAGACGCAATTCCGGCTCGACGGCCTCGACGTCACCGACCCGCGCGACGGCGGCGCGCCGGCCATCTATCCGGATCTCGGGCTGTTCGACGCGGTGCAGGTGGAGACCGCGCGGCTCGGAGTGGACACGGCCGGGCCGGGGCTCGCCATCTCCCTCATTCCCAAGCGTCCGGGAGAAGTGTGGCAGGGCACGGGAGAGGCCTTTGTGACGCCCGGCAGCTGGCAGCCGGATCCCGAGCCGGGCATCGCACCGCCGCTGGGGCGCTACGACCACTGGACTGACTCGTCGCTTGCGGCAGGCGGACCCATCACCGGCCGCACCGGGCTGTTTGCGTCGATCCGGGGCGTGAATGGCAGCCGCACCGAGCGCGGAAACCCGCTCGAGCTGTCCAACAACATCGCGTCGCTGTACGGCCACCTCGTGGGCACAGCCGGAACCGATCGTGAGCTTCGCATCACCACCGCGCTCAGCCGCGCCACGCGGCCGTTCGAAGGGCGTGCCCGCTACGCCAACCGCGACATCGACGAGCGCGGCCGCACGGTGCTCGGCCAGGCGGCGGTGGAGCAGGTGCGGAATGGGCAGCTGCTCGCCGTGTCGGGCGGTTTTCATCGCGTGTCGAACGAGCCGGAGGTCATCGACTTTTCGCAGGGGGGGAACGTCGAGCGCCTGCTCGATGGCCCGCCGCTGACGTTTGGCGACAGCGCCAACACCATCAGCCAGCGCTGGACGCTCGCCGCCTCGATGGCCCCCGCCGCCGGCACCTGGCTGCGCGAGTCGCACCAGCTCCGGGTCGGCGCATCCGTCAGCGGCGCGCGTGCCACGAACAAGGCGATCTATCAGCCGGTGTTCGGCGAGCTCGTGGACAGCGTGCCGGCGCGCGTGTGGGACATCCGTTACAAGGGGCTGCAGTCCAAGTGGACGTCGACCGCGGTGAGCGCATTTGCCGGCGATCGCTGGGAGGTGTCGCCACGCATCACCGTGAACGCCGGCCTGCGCTTCGATCACGACTCCGGTTCGGCGGACGGCGCCGCCAACGGCATCGGCTGGACGACGGCGCTGCCGCGGTTCACGCTGCGCTGGGCGCCACGCGAGAGCAGTCCGCTCGCCGTCACCGCCGGCTATTCGTGGTATCGCGACCGGCTGCCGCTCAACTACTTGAGCGTGGGCGACCCGAATGGGCCCACTGGCACCGTATCGCGCTGGGACGATCGCAACTTCGATCTGTTCTTCGCCCCTTCCGAATTGACGCCGATCGCCTACGTCGGATCGTGCTGCGCCAGCACCGCGATGAATGTCATCGATCCGGATCTGAAGGCGCCGTACACGGCGGAGTTCTTCATCGGCGCCGAGCACCGGATGGGCGCGTGGCGGATGCGGATGACCGGCGTGGACCGGCGCGAGCGCAATCTCGCCGGGCTCGTGAACACCGGCGTTCCGCTGAGCGAGTACGTCACGTTCGATGTCGGCGACAGCGGTATCGACGTGGACGGCAACTCCACGCCGCAGACGCTGCGCCTCTACGGGCGCACGCCGGCGATGTTCGGCCGCGATCGCTACACGTTGACGAATCCCGACGGCCTGACGTCGGTCTATCAGGGCGTGGACATCACGGTGGATCGCGAACTGTTCCGTCGCTGGTTCTTCCGTTTCGGCGGATCCGCGTATCGCATCGAGAGTACGGGTGCGAACCGCGGCTTCCAGTCGGGTGAGAACGACCATGGGCTGCTGGGCGAGGCGTTCCTGTGGCCGAACGCGCTCACCTCGGCTGAAGGGCGCTCGTTCTTCGATCGCGCGTTCGTGATCAAGATGTCGGGCGCCTACCGCGCGCCGGGCGACGTGCGCGTGGGCATCGTGGCGCGC
>Ga0207651_10001434_pt1 | contig 10856 bp, 9 predicted proteins | sample KBSM23metaG_FD_184328 | JGI IMG/M metagenome (GOLD analysis project Ga0207651, IMG submission 184328) | Miscanthus rhizosphere microbial communities from Kellogg Biological Station, Michigan, USA - KBS M2-3 metaG (SPAdes) (version 2) | ecosystem: Host-associated > Plants > Roots > Rhizosphere >... | reverse complement strand
AAGCTCGACTCCGCCGGGCGCATCCGCGTGCCCAAGCCGCTGATCGAGCACGCCGCCCTCGCCGGGCCCTGCGTCGTGATCGGCGCCGGGGAGTACCTGGAGATCTGGAACGCCGAGGCCTGGGCGAAGCAGGAGGCGGAGCTGGACTCCTCCGCTCCGGAGATCGCCGAGGGCCTGGCCGGCAACGGAGCGGCTGAGTGAGATGGCCCTGCCGGCGCACGCAACCGCGGTTCCCGGCAGCCCGACCGTCGGTCGCGCAACCCTTCTAGAGATGGCGACCGAGCACAAGCCCGTCCTCGCCAGGGAGCTGGTCGAGCTGCTCAGGCCCGAGCCGGGCCAGACCGCCGTCGACTGCACCTTCGGCGGCGGCGGCCACGCCCGCCTCGTCGCCGAGGCGATCGGGCCGTCCGGGACCCTGATCTGCGTCGACCGCGACCCCGCCGCGGAAGCTCGCTACGAGGACTTCGCCGCCGAGGCGCCCTGCGCGACGCGTTTCCTCGCCGCCGACTTCGCGGCAGGTCTTCGCACCCTGCGTGGCGAAGGCATCCGCCCAGACATGGTCTACCTGGACCTCGGAATGTCCTCGATGCAGGTCGACGCCTGGGAGCGGGGCTTCTCCTATTCCTATGACGCGCCGCTCGACATGCGGATGGACACCCGTCAGCAGCTGAGCGCCGCCGACGTCGTCAACGAGTGGCCGGAGTCGCGCCTGGCGCAGGTCCTGCGCCGCTTCGGCGAGGAGCGCTACGCGGGCGGCATCGCCCGCGAGATCGTCCGCCGCCGCCCGCTCGCGACCACCTCCGAGCTGGTCGAGGCGGTCAAGGCCGGGATGCCGGCCTCGGCTCGCTTCGGCGGCGGCCACCCGGCGAAGCGCACCTTCCAGGCGATCCGGATCGCCGTCAACGGCGAGCTCGACTCGCTCGAGGACGCCCTGCCCACGGCCTGGGGGATGTTGCCGCTCGGCGGCCGCCTCGCCGCGATCTCCTTCCACTCGCTGGAGGACCGCCGCGTCAAGCGCTTCCTCGCCGAGCGCGCCCGCGGTTGCGTCTGCCCGCCCGAGCTGCCCGTCTGCGCCTGCGGGCGCGAGCCCGAAGCCGAGCTGCTCACCCGCCGCGGCGTCGCGCCCGGCGTGGAGGAGGTCGCCGCCAACCCGCGCTCCAAGTCGGCCCACCTGCGTGTCGCCGTCAAGATCGGGGAGGCCGCCTGATGGCCGCCGCCGCGACCGCTCGCCGCGCCACGGCCCCGGCGCCCCGACGCCGCGTCCCCGTACGCCGTCCCGGCGGCCAGCTGATCCCGATCGCCGTCGGCACGGCCGCCGCGGTCCGCCAGCTCCCGGATTCCAGCCTGATGGTGCGCCTGACCCGGGGGCGCGCCTGGATTGCCGTGCTCGGCGTCCTCCTGACCGGGATCGTCGCCGTCAACGTGGTCACGCTCAGCCTCGCGGCCTCGGCCGGCCAGATCGACCGCAACATCATGGCGCTCGAAAAGGAGAACTCGCTGCTGCGCGGCCGCGACGCCCAGCGCTCCGGCGCCGCGCGCGTGCGCCGCGAAGCCGCGGCTCTCGGCCTCGTCGCCGCGCCGGTCGACCAGATCGGCTACACGCGGCCCAGCCCCGGCGACGCCCGCGTCGCGGCTCAGCGCCTCGCCGCCGCCGGCTCGGGCTACTAGGGGGCGGGGTGCGGACGACCGAGCGAAGGATCGGCCTCCTCTTCGCCGGCTTCCTCCTCTGCTTCCTCGGCGTCGCCGGGCGCGCCTTCTGGCTGCAGGGCGTCCAGGGCGCGAAGCTGGCCTCGGAGGCGGTCAGCCAGCAGACGCAGTCGGTCCCGCTGCCCGGCCTGCGCGGCGACCTGCTCGACCGGCACGGAAACCCGATCGCCGCCTCCGAAGACGCCGCGACAATCTTCGCGATCCCCTCCGAAGTGAACGAGCCGGTTCGCGTCGCCAGGAAGCTGGCGCCGATCCTCGGCCTGCCGGAGGACGACGTGTTGAGCCAGGTGAGCGCCGAAACGAGCTACGTGGCGCTCGCCCACGAGGTCGACCTGCCGACCGCCGGCCGCATCGAACGGCTGGACCTGGCAGGGATCGGCGAGGATCCCGACAGTCGCCGGACGTATCCCCAGGGCAAGCTGGCGGGGCAGGTGATCGGCGCGGTCGGCGCCGAAGGGGAAGGCCTGAACGGTCTCGAGGAAGGACAGGAATCGGTCCTGCACGGCACCGACGGCGAACGCCGGATCGTCACCGACGCCCTCGGCGAACCGATCCGCCTCGAAACCGCGCAGGAGCCGGAGGACGGGACCGACGTCAAGCTCACCATCGACCCCGCGATCGAGGCGGAAACCGAGCGGGTGCTGGCCGAGGTCGGCGAAACCTATGCCCCCAAGGGGGCGACCGCGATCGTCATGGATCCGCGCAGCTCGCAGATCCTGGCGATGGCCAACTGGCCTCCGGTCGACCCGGCCGACCTCTCCGCGGCCGGTCCCGAAGACCTGATGAACCGGGCGACCGGCTTCACCTACGAGCCCGGCTCGACCTTCAAGGCCTTCACCGTCGCGGCCGCGCTCGAGGAAAAGCTGGTGACGCCGGAGACGCCCTTCTACCTGCCCTCGCAGCTGCACGTGGCCGACCGGGTGATCGAAGACGCCGAGGAACGGCCGCCGATCGATCTCACGGTCGCCCAGATCCTCGCCCAGTCCTCCAACGTCGGCGCCGTCGAGATCGGCCTCGGCCTCGGCAGTCGCCGCTTCAGCAGGTGGATCGACCGCTTCGGCTTCGGCCGGCCGACCGGCGTGCAGTTCCCGGCCGAGGAGCAGGGGATCGTGCCGGCGCTCGACGAATACTCCGGCTCGACCATGGGCAACCTGCCGATGGGCCAGGGTTTGGCCGTCACCCCGATGCAGATGATGGCCGGCTACGAGGCGATCGCCAACGGCGGCATCCTGCGGCGGCCGCAGCTGATCGAGAAGGTCGGCGACGAAGCGGTCCCCGAGCCGAAGGGGCATCGGGTGATCGACACCGGCGTCGCGTCCCAGGTGCGGGAAATGCTCGAGGGGGTGCTGGAAGCCGGCGGCACCGCGTCGGCGGTGAGCGTCCCCGGCTACACGCTGGCGGGCAAGACCGGCACGGCGGAGGTGGCGGAAAACGGCACCTACTCGGAGACCAAGTACGTCGCCTCCTTCATCGGCTTCGCGCCGGCCCAGGATCCGCAGCTGCTGGTGGGGGTCGTCGTCGACGAGCCGCAGGGGGAAATCTACGGCGGGTCGGTCGCTGCCCCTGCATTCGGGAAAATCGCGGCCTTCGCTCTTCCGTATCTCGGGGTTGCGCCCGAATGATGGGGGTGGGGTGCCCGGCCCCCTTCCTAGAATCGGCGGCGTGAGATTGGAGGAGCTTGTCGCGGGAGCTGGGGGCGCCCGAATCGTCGGTGAGGGCGCCGTCGAGATTGAGTCTCTTGCTTATGACAGTCGGAAGGTGGGGCCCGGGGCGCTTTTCTTCTGCGTGCGGGGGGAGAAGGTCGACGGGCACGAGTTCGGAGCGGCCGCGGTCGCGGCCGGAGCGGTGGCGCTGGTCGTCGAGCGGGAGCTGGAGGTGGACGTGGCGCAGGTCGTCGTGGACGATGCGCGGGCGGCGATGGCCTCGCTGGCGGCGCGGTTCTGGGGAGATCCGACGGCCGAGCTGCGGGTTGTCGGCATCACCGGGACCAACGGCAAGACCACGACCGCGTTCCTCGTGCGGGAGATCCTCGAGGCGGCCGGGATCCGCTGCGGCCTGCTGGGCACGGTGCGGCAGGTCGTGGGCGGCAGGGACGAGGGCGCCGAGCGGACCACGCCCGAGGCGATCGACCTGCAGGGCACGTTTCGCCGCATGCTCGACGCCGGCGACCGGGCCTGCGCGATGGAGGTCTCCTCGCATGCGCTCGAGCTCCACCGCTGCGACGCCATCCGCTTCGAGGTCGCGCTCTTCACCAACCTGACGCAGGACCATCTCGACTTCCACGGCGACATGGAGGCCTACTTCCGCTCGAAGCGACGCCTCTTCGAGATGGAGCCGAAAGCCGCGATCGTCAACGTCGACGACGCCTACGGCCGGCGGCTGGCGGAGGAGTTCGACTGCGTCACGTTTTCCGCCGACGGCGCGGCCGCCGACTACGTCGCCCGCGACGTTTCCTTCGACGCCGCCGGCTCCCAATTCGCCGTGGTTTCCGTCGGCGGGGAAGTGGGGGTGCGAACTGGGTTGCCGGGACGGTTCAACGTGGCCAACGCCCTCGCCGCCTTCGCGGTGGCAAGCGAGATGGGCGTGGCGGCGGACATCGCGGCGGCCGGGCTGGCGCGGGCCGAGCGCGTGCCGGGGCGCTTCGAGCCGATCGACGAGGGACAGCCGTTCGCGGTCATCGTCGACTACGCCCACACCCCCGATTCGCTGGAGAACGTGCTCGAGGCCGCTCGCGAGCTGGCCGCCGGCCGGGTCCTCTCCGTGTTCGGCGCCGGCGGCGACCGCGATCGCGACAAGCGCCCCAAGATGGGCCGGGCGGGGGCCTCGCTGTCGGACCTCGCGATCGTCACCTCCGACAACCCCCGCTCGGAGGATCCGCAGGCGATCGTCGCCGAGATCCTCGCGGGAATCCCCGAGAGCGCGGAGGTCGAGGTCGAGGTCGACCGCCGGGCGGCGATCGGCCGGGCTTTCGAGCGGGCTCGTCCTGGCGACGTCGTCGTGATCGCCGGCAAGGGCCACGAGCAGGGTCAGGAGCTCGCGGAGGGCCGCAAGATCCCATTCGACGACCGCGACGTGGCCCGGGAAGAGCTGCGGCGGTTGCTGGCGGAGCTGCCGTGAGATTCCTTCCCGAGCAGATCGCGGCGGTGATCCGTTCGGAGCTGGTCGGTCGCGGCGAATCGAGCTACCCGCGGCGGGCGACGATCGACTCCAGCGAGACCGGGGCGGGCGACCTCTTCTTCGGGCTGCGCGGCGAGCGCGTCGACGGCGGTCAGTTCGCCGCCGAGGCGATCGACGCCGGCGCCTGGGGCGTGGTCGTGACGCCGGAGCACGCGGCCGAGCTCGACGGGGCCTGGGTCTTCGCCTCGCCCGATCCCCTGGCCGGCCTGCAGGCGCTCGCCCGCGGTTGGCGGCGCACGCTGAAGGCGTCGACGGTCGGCATCACCGGCTCGGTGGGCAAGACCTCGGTCAAGGACATCACTCGCGCGCTGCTGCCCGGGTCCGTCCACGCCAACCGCGAGAACCTGAACACCGAGATCGGCCTGCCGCTGACCATCCTCGAGGCCCCCGAGGGGACCGAGGCGTTGGTGCTCGAGATGGCGATGCGGGGGCCGGGTCAGATCGCCGAGCTGGCCGCGATCGCCGAGCCCGAATACGCGGTGATCACCAACGTGGGCCCGGTCCACGTCGAGCTGCTGGGCTCGGTCGAGGCGATCGCGGCGGCGAAGGCCGAGGTCCTGAAGGCGCTGCCCCGCACCGGGGTCGCGATCGTCCCCGCCGAGGCGGGGCCGCTGGAGGCCCACCTCGCGAGCGCTCCCGACCTGCTCCGCTTCGGCGCCGGCGGCGACGTGCAGGCGATCGAAAGCCGCGTCGAGGAGGGAGTCACCGACGCCCTGGTCGAGACCCCCGCCGGGTGCCAGTTCTTCCACTTTCCCTTCACCGAGCCGCACAACCTCGACAACGCCCTGGCGGCGATCGCCGTCGGGGTCGCCCTCGGCGCCCCCCTCGCCGAGATGGCCGACCGCGCTGCGAACATAGGCTTCTCACGCTTCCGGGGCGAGCGCCTCGAGATGGGAGACGGCATCGTCCTCGTGAACGACTGCTACAACGCCAACCCGGTCTCTATGCGCGCCGCGCTCAATCACCTCGCCTCGATCGGGGACGGGCGGCGGATCGCGGTGCTCGGCGAGATGGCCGAGCTGGGGCCCGGCGCCGTCGCCTATCACCGCGAGATCGGCGCGCGGGCGCGCGAGGCGGGGGTCGCCCTGCTGGTCGGCGTCGGCGTGCCGGCCCGCGACTACGAGCCCGACGAGCTGGTCGCCACGCCGGAGGAGGCGGCCGAGCTGCTCGCCGCCCAGCTCGAGCCCGGCGACACGATCCTGGTCAAGGGCTCGCGCTCGGCCGGGCTCGAGGCGGTGGCCGAGACCCTCGGGGAGCTCCTGGATGGGTGAAGTCCTGATCGCCGGCATGGCGGCGATGCTGATCTGCATCTTCCTCGGCCCCAAGTTCATCGAGTACCTGCGGGTGAAGGAGTTCGGCCAGCACATCCGCGAGGAGGGACCGCAGGAGCACCACGCCAAGGCGGGCACGCCGACGATGGGCGGCTTGATCGTCTTCGCCTCGATCTGCGTGCCGTACCTGGTCCTCTCCGACCGCGACGCGCAGAGCCTGGCGGTCTTCGGGGTGGCGTTGGGCTGCGCGACGATCGGCTTCGCCGACGACTTCATCAAGATCGTCAAGCGTCGCTCGCTGGGCCTTTCGGCCCGCTGGAAGCTGCTCTTCCAGGTCGTGCTCGCCTTCGGCCTCTGGTGGGTGGCCCGGCACGAGGTCGGGCTCGAGCCGATTCTCTATTTCCGCATCGGCGACGCCAGCATCCACCTCGGCCCGGTCCTCTACTTCGTCCTCGTCTTCCTCGTCATCGCCGGCACCTCGAACGGGGTCAACCTCACCGACGGCCTTGACGGCCTCGCCGCCGGCTCCTGCGCGATCGTCCTGCTCGCCTACACGGCGATCGCCTTCGTCGCCAACGAGCAGCAGAACCTGGCGCTGCTCTCGGCCTGCCTGGTCGGCGCCTGCATCGGCTTCCTCTGGTTCAACGCCTTCCCGGCCTCGATCTTCATGGGCGACACCGGCTCGCTCGGCCTCGGTGGCGCGATCGGGGCGCTGGCGGTGATGACCCAGACCGAGGTGCTGCTGGTCATCATCGGCGGCATCTTCGTGATCGAGGCGCTCTCGGTCGCAATTCAGGTCTTCTCCTTCAAGGCCTTTCGCCGCCGCGTGCTGCTGATGGCGCCGCTGCACCACCACTTCGAGATGATGGCTTGGTCGGAGACCAAGATCATGCTCCGCTTCTGGATCGTCGCCGCCGTCTGCTCCGGGATCGGCTTCACGCTGTACCAGCAGAGCATTGGGCGTTGATGGGGGCGGGCCAGGCACCCCTCCCCAAAACGCTCGGCAGGAGCCTCGCTTGAGTGTTTTGGGGAGAGGCGCCCGGCCCCCTCAGCCAACGCTCGAGACAGCTCGGTTGAAGCTTCGGCGGTGGCGGGAGTCCGACCGAGGGCCGTTTGCGGCGATGAATGCAGATCCCGTGGTGATGGAGCACTTTCCGGCGCCGCTCGACCGGGGGCAGAGCGATGCGTTGATCGAGAGGATCGAGGCGGGGTTCGAGGCGAATGGCTTCGGGCTCTGGGCGCTCGAGCTGCGCGATAGCGGTGAGTTCATCGGGTTCGCCGGCCTGGCCGTGCCGGAGTTCGACGCTCACTTCACGCCGGCGGTTGAGGTCGGCTGGCGGCTCGCGCACGGGGCTTGGGGCAACGGTTATGCGACCGAGGCCGGACAGGCAGCGCTCGACTTTGGCTTTGAGCGGGTGGGCCTGCAGCAAGTCGTTTCCTTCACGACCGCCTCGAACCTTCGCTCCCGCGCCGTGATGGAGCGACTTGGCATGACCCACGACCCGGCTGACGACTTTGAGCATCCGGGCATTCCGGATAGCGATCCCCTGAGCCGCCACGTGCTCTATCGCAGGCTGCTCGTTGAAGGATTTGCAGTGCTATAGCCACACAAAGCTTCAACAAGGGCTGTGAGAGGTCACTTGGACCCCAGATCGAAGATATCCGGGTGAGCGCGCCGCCGCCGAAGAAGGGCCGTCCGGAGCTGCCTGAGAGTCCGTACCTGGTTGTTGGGCTCGCCAGGTCGGGACAAGCCGTTGCAAGGCTCCTCGCGGGGATGGGTGAGGCGGTGAAAGGGGTCGATTCGGGGCATCCGGAGGGGGCGGCAGGGCTGAAGGGGGAAGGCGTCGAAGTCGTCCTGGATGCAGACGGAGTGGGGCTCCTGGACGGGGCCCGGACGGTGGTCAAGAGCCCGGGGGTGCCGCGGGAGGCGCCGGTGATCGCGGCGGCGCTCGAGCGGGGGATCGACGTGGTCGGCGAGCTGGAGATCGCCTGGCGGGCGATCGCGAACCGCTTCGTCGCCGTCACCGGGACCAACGGCAAGACGACCGTGGTCGAGTGGCTCGGGCACGTCTACCGCACGGCGGGCGAGCCGGTCGCGGTCGCCGGCAACGTCGGCACGCCGCTCTCCTCGCTGGCCGGGGAGGTGGACCCCGAGGCGACCGTGGTCTGCGAGGCCTCGAGCTTCCAGCTCGAGGACAGCGTCGCCTTCGCGCCCGAGTGCGCCGTCTTCCTCAACCTCGCGCCCGACCACCTCGACCGCCACGCGGACCTCGGCGCCTATCTCGAGGCCAAGCTGCGGATCTTCGCCAACCAGGGCAACGACGACGTCGCCGTCTATAACGCCGACGATCCGGCGCTCGCGGGCGCCGATCTGGGCGGCTGCGCGCGCCGGGTCTCCTTCTGTCACGGCGCCGCCCCCGACTGCGAGGTCGCCCTCGCCGGGAAGACGATCTTCTACGACGGCGAGCCGCTGGTCGCGGTCGCCGAGCTCGGCCTGCTCGGCGAGCACAACGTCGCCAACGCGATGGCGACGGCGGCCGCGGCGCTGGCGATGGGCATCGACCGCGACGCCGTCCGCGAGGGCCTGCGCAGCTTCGCCGGCGTGCCCCACCGGCTCGAGCAGGTGGCCGAGATCGGCGGCGTGCGCTTCGTCGACGACTCCAAGGCGACCAACGTCGCCTCCGCGGTCGTCGGCCTTCGCGCCTTCGCGGGGGGCGTCCACGCGATCCTCGGCGGCAGCGAGAAGGGCGAGGCCTACGACGCCCTGCTGGAGCCGGTGCGCGAGCGCTGCGTCGCCTGCTACCTCGCCGGGGCCTCGGCCGAGCGGCTGGCCGAGGCGCTGGCGCCGACGATCGCCGACGGGGTCGAGCTGCATCGCTGCGCCGATCTCGAGGACGCCGTGCGGCGCGCGGCCGACGCGGCGCGGCCCGGCGAGGTCGTACTGCTCTCGCCCGCCTGCGCCAGCTTCGACGCCTTCGAGAACTTCGAGCGCCGCGGCGAGCGCTTCCGCGAGATCGTCGAGGGGCTGCGGTGAAGAAGACCACGGCGAGGAAGAAGGCCGCACCTGCCAAGCGGAAGCCGCGGAAGCGCACGAGGGCCGCTGCCCTCCCCGCCGAGTACAACCTGCTGCTCACCGCGACCCTCTGCCTGCTCGCGCTCGGCGCGGTGATGGTCTTCTCCGCCAGCTCGACGACCCAGGTGTTGAGCGACGGCAACCTCTCCAACAGCGCTTTCTACCTGAAGCGGACGCTGATGTTCGGCGCCGTCGGCCTCCTCGTCATGCACCTGGTCGCGCGGCACGGCCTCGTCGCCGTGCGCCGCCTCACCCCCGCGATCCTCGCCGGGACGATGTTCCTGCTGCTGGTCGTGCTCGTGGCCGGCACCAGCGTCAACGGAGCCAGCCGCTGGATCGGCTCGGGCTTCCTGCAGGTCCAGCCCTCCGAGCTCGCCAAGGTGGCGCTGATCCTCTACGGCGCCGACCTGCTGGCGCGCAAACCGAAGCAGGTGCGGTCGATCGAGGGGATGATGCCCTTCCTCCTGGTCGTCGGCGCGTCCTGCCTGCTGATCGTCGCCGAGCCCGACCTGGGCACGGCGATGGTCATCGCCCTCTCGGTCGGGGCGACCCTCGTCGCCGCCGGCGCCCGCCCGGCCGACCTGGGCAAGATCGCGCTCGCGCTCGCCGCCGTCGCCCTGCTGGCGACGGTGCTCGAGCCCTACCGGATGGCGCGGCTCACCGGCTTCCTCAGCCCGGGGGCGGATGCGGCCGGTGCCGGCTTCCAGGCGGCGCAGGCGAAGATCGCACTCGGCTCGGGCGGGCTCTTCGGAGTCGGCATCGGCAACGGGGTTCAGAAGGCCTTCTACCTGCCCGAGGCCCACACCGACATGATCTCCGCCGTGATCGGCGAGGAGCTGGGGATGGTCGGCATCCTCGGCGTCGTCGGCCTCTTCGGGCTCTTCGGCTACGCCGGCCTGCGCATCGCGCAGAAAGCGAGGGACCGCTACTCGAAGCTGCTGGTCGCCGGCCTCACCTCGCTGGTCGTCGTGCAGGCGATCGTCAACCTCTTCGCCGTGATGGGGATGGCGCCGCTGACCGGGGTGCCGCTGCCCTTCGTCTCCTACGGCAACAGCAGCCTGCTGGCGACGCTCTTCGCGGTCGGCCTGATCCTCGCCGTCGCCCGCGGAGGGACCGCTGGCGCTGGCAAACTCCGCGTCGTCGAGGGCGGGCGCAGCGCCGCGACCCGGAACAGGAGCCGATCGAGCCGTGGAAAGAGCAGCCAGAGTCGTGGTGGCGGCGGGCGGAACCGCCGGCCACGTCGTGCCGGCGATAGCCGTCGCCGCCGAGCTTCGGGTTAGCGGCGCCGAGGTTTCCTTCATCGGCGCGCGCGGCAAAGCCGAGGCCGAGCTGGCGCCGGAGGCCGGCTACGAGATCGATCTCCTCGACGTGCGCGGAATCGACCGCCGCAACCCGCTGCGGGCGACCGTCGCCGTGGGCAAGGCGATAACCGGTGTCGGCGCCGCGCGCCGGCTGCTGCGCGAGCGCCGCGCCGACGTCGTTCTAGGCGGTGGCGGCTACGTCGCCGGCACCGTGGGGATGGCCGCGGTCCTCGCCGGGGTCCCGCTGGTCCTGACCGAGGCGGACAGCCACCTCGGGCTCGCCAACCGCCTGCTGGCCAGGCGGGCGCGGCGGGTCTGCCTCTCCTT
>Ga0207651_10001429_pt1 | contig 10876 bp, 10 predicted proteins | sample KBSM23metaG_FD_184328 | JGI IMG/M metagenome (GOLD analysis project Ga0207651, IMG submission 184328) | Miscanthus rhizosphere microbial communities from Kellogg Biological Station, Michigan, USA - KBS M2-3 metaG (SPAdes) (version 2) | ecosystem: Host-associated > Plants > Roots > Rhizosphere >... | reverse complement strand
GGCGATCAAGACGGCAACCATGGCGATTACCGCCATGCCGGCCGCTTCGACCACGAACCGCGGAGCAGCCGCGATGAACGACGTGGTCGCGGTAGCATTACTGTACCTTTCGGCTACCCTGGCATAGGCGTGGAGATAGACCTTTTGAGCCCCGTCGATGATGACGTCGCGAATTGCGCCGATGCTTTCCTGAACGATGGCGACCCGTTGCTCGTAGGTGCGGCCGATCAACCGTGAGTTGCGTGCGAGCGGCGCCCCCGTCGCCGCTGAAACCACCGCATAGATCAATGAAAATGCCGCTGCGGCCGTAATCGCGGCGAATGGCTGCACGTAGATGAGCGCCGCGATGATCACGAACGATATGACGCCCGCGGCGAAGGCATAGATCAGCTGAAGGACGACATGGAGGACCAAGGATTGGACCTTGTCCATCGCGGCCACTGCCTCGCTCGAACTGTGCGTCAGGTGATAGGCATAAGGCTGGGCCAGAATCCGCCGCTGTATGTCGACGCTGAGCTCGACCCCCAGGCGCGACGTGAACAGCTGAGTCGACCAGTTCAGTGCGACGCGGACCGCCGCCGCAAGCAGGGCAATTGCGGCGAACATGCCCGCGGCCATCCAGACCTGCTCGCGCGGCGTTGTTGCGCCTAGGAGAGCCAGAAGCCTTGAAAGTGTCGGAAGACGCTCAGGCTGTTCCACCCCGGCGAGAAGTGACAGGAACGGCAGGAGTGAACCGATCGTCGCAAGTTCCGCGATGGCACCGGCCAGCATCAACGCGAACAACAAGTAGAGATGGCGTCTCCGCCGTGGCGAGAGATAGCCGTAAACCTCAGCCAGCAACGCCAACAGTGACCGTTCCGAGTGCCCGGGCGAGCTCACCACGGTCCCGCTCGCCACCAAACCCGAAGCGCGCGATCCTTGACTCGACTGGCCAGCGCCGCGCGCATAGCGGTCGAAACAAGATGCTGCAGTGCGTTACCTTGTGGATCGGAGACCGGCTTGGCCCTGTGGAACGGGCATGCCTGATGTCGGTGTTGCGCCAAGATCATCGGCTGACCCTTTACTGCTACCACGAGCCGATAGGAATTCCGGAGGGGCTCGAGCTTCGAGACGCATCTGAAATACTGCCGGGGAGCTCGATCCTCCGTCATCGGCGAGGCAGCGTCGCCCCATTCTCCGACTGGTTCCGCTACGAGTTGCTGAGGCGGGCTGCCGGGACCTGGATCGACACCGATATGTATCTTCTGAGGCCACTCGACGAACGATCTGAGCATCTGTTCGGCGAGGAGCGGCCGGGAATCATCAACAATGCAGTCTTACGGCTGCCCGCCGATTCGCCAGTTCTGGACGAGATGCTTGCGCCCTTCCTCGGGACGATGCCGGCATGGCTCGCCCCGCGGCACCGCCTGAGTTCGCGTTTGCGCAAATGGATTGGCCGGGGTGCGGACGTTGGGGCAATGCCGTGGGGCACGACCGGGCCCGCGGCGCTCACGGCTGCAGCGAAGAAGTTTGGCCTGTCGTCCCTCGCCTTGCGGCCGGCCGTATTCTATCCCGTACCGTGGGAACGAGCCGATTGGATCCTCAATCCGAGCGTCAGTCTGGACCAGATGGTGACCGACAGCACGGTCGGCATACACCTCTGGAACGACTGCATTCAGCACGTGAAGAACCAGCTGCCGCCGGACGGTTCATTCCTTCAACGGCTGTGGACCGAGGCTTCGGCATAATCGAGGCTAGTTCCTGCGATAGCGGACGGGCATCACCGGCGGCTCCCACATGATGTCCTGCGTCCAAACGCGGTGCCGAAGCCGCCTGAAAAACCGGTCCTGGGGCGGAAGAGCAGCAGAAACCAGCCACAACAAGCGCGCTACGAGCCTCGAACGCGGCCGGCCGGGGTAGAATAGTAGTGGGTCAGTGGTCAGCCGGAACCGTCGTGCCGCGTCGCGATATTGGCGCATGACGCGCGCAGTGCGGACCCAGGAGCGCCCGGGGAGGGGCGGAATGACAACGACGTACCAAAGGAAGGCACGGACGAAAGCCGCCTCGAACCTGGCGCGAGCGCTCTGATCCAGCGCCGCATCGTCGACAAATGCCATGCCTAAGGGGATGGTGTGCAAGCAATCGTAACGGTGCGGCGCGAACTTGCTCCACCCCCTGGTAACGGAAGCGCTCGTCGTATTTGCGCGATAGGCGACGAAATCCGTCTTCAGATATCGTTCGAGTAAGAGCGGCAGGACGAAGGATTCGATCGGCGTGGCCTCGTAATAGGTGAATTCCGGAAACCGAAGGCGCGTGCGCTGAAGGAATGAGAGCGAGAACCAATTGCAGACGATAGGGTCCAGAACCTCGGGCGGCGCTGGCCCGTTGACCGCCGAATGGATGCCTGGAGCGAGGCGCTGTACGATCTTTGGGTGTTCCCAATCCCAGACGACAAGGTCGACATCGGGCCAGTTGCAATTCCTGGCGTAGGTAACGGCGTCGAGATTGATCGCATCGTCGGAGTCCACAAACCAGAGGAATTTTCCGGTGGCGTGAGCCAACCCAGAGTTGCGGGCTGCACCGGGACCGCCTCGGATTCTTTCGACAATGCGCACCGGAACGGCCGACCCGTCGGCAAAATCGCGGAGCAAGCGCGGCGTGGAATCCGTCGATCCGTCGTCTACGAAAATGAGCTCGATACCTAGGCTCGGATCGATGCCGCGGAGGATATCGAGCAGCGCCCCGCAGCGCGCGGCAGAGTCGTGAAATGGAACGATGATCGAGAGAAAGGGCGCCGCGGCGGTCACTCGACTTCGAACCTCTTCGCCAAGTGACGGTCAGCTTCAGCGAGAGTTCGCGCGCGACGCTCCTCAAATTCGGCAAATCGAAAATGTGCGAGACCATTAGTAGACGGATCGACCATGACTTCTTCGGCGGGATCGCAATCGAGGAAACACGGAGCAATCACCGTTACCAGCGCGGTTGATTTCCTCGCTCGGCGGGAAAGGCGGAAACGCACGAACCGGTAAACCCACACAGGATCGTGCGCCGCTGCCTCAAACAGCAGGGCCGCTGACGCAAGATAGCGCCTTCGCCAGGCAAAACCTTCGGCGAACATGCCGCAACGCACCCCATGGGCCCATCGAAGGACGAACCTCGGCACGAGCCGGTATTTCGAAGAAAGCTTGGATCTAACCGCTCTCCATCCGCGAACCATCTGGTCGATGTCCTTGGACAGCGATTCGGGTCGGATGCGATAGCCGACCAGGAACAACGGAACACAGCCAATCGGCAAGCGTCTGGTGACGGCCAGCTGCAGCAACAGGTCCTCCCAATTTCTGAAAGCCTCGTCGCAGCCTCCGACTTCCACGACTGCCGAACGCTTGATCAGCGCAGAGCTGCCTCCACCGACGAGGCTTTCGTAGATCCCTCGGCAAAATGCCCGGGGCGGGAACGGCTGATTCGGGCCGTCGCGAACGACGCGGCCCTCGCCATCGATATAGCGAGCGAAGGTATAGATGAACGCGACATCTTGGTGTCGGCGGGCAAATTCAAGCTGATGTTCCAGCTTTGAGGGATGCCAGAGGTCGTCGGCATCAAGTCGAGCGACATACTCGCCCCGGGCGACGGCGAATCCGCTGTTTAGCGCGGCTGAAAGACCACCATTCTCCCGGCGAATGATGCGTACTCGTCGATCCTGTTCGGCCACATCTCTTGCGATCCCGAATGTGCGATCAGTAGATCCATCATCGACCACGATGATTTCCAGGTCGCGATAGGTGCTGGCCAGGGCAGAGTTGAGCGTCTCGCGCAACGTCTCCTGCGCGTTGTAGGCCGGAACGATCACGGAAACCTGCGGCAAGGGGGCGGTCCCTGCCACGCGCCTCAACGCGCGTTTCACTCAGTTGCCCGCGTCGGCATGCCGTGCATGGATGTCATACCAGCCGAGATCGACGTTCTTGCCAAGCCGGCGCATCAGTGCGGCATATCGGACGAACAAGCGATAATGACGATAAAGCTGTGCCTGAGGCGAGTTCTGACGAATGATGTTGCGAAATGCCGTGAGCGCCTCGTCGTGGCTCAGCCAAACTCCGGGCGCTTCTTCTCCAAACAGGCCGCTAGAGCCGCCGGAGAAACGAAAGGGCGCGTATCCGCCCTCGAGCGCCGGCTCGGGTGGAGCCTGATTTATCACTTCATGCTGCGGAACGATCTTGAACCATCGATATCCAAGCCCTGACAGCGCGGCGAATTCACTTCTGATGTTTGCGAAGGATGCGTTCCTGGGAAAGGCTGACTCGATCGAGATGTACGAAGCTCGAAAGTCGACCCCTTCGAGAGAGCGCAATGCAATGACGTCCATGCCTTCGATGTCGATTTTGATGTAGTGTGCGGCGCCATGTTCTCGGAGAAGGTCAGGCAGCGTGACGGCGCGCACACTGATCTCGTCGCTCCAGCAACCTTGGGCGCGATTTTGATCCCTCCATTCTTCGACGGCGGTGCCCCACTCGGTCTTTTGGCTGCGAAAGAATTGCAACGAGCCCGCCGAGTCCGAAACGGCGACGTTGACGATTTTCAGCCGCCCCGCTTCGATAAAGTCGCGTAACCTGACCTCCGCTGCCCGGCACGTGTCCGGATTAGCGTCCACGCCGACAACTCGGAACCCTTTCGCGAGGTAAAATTCGCTGTCCTCGCCTTGGTGTAAGCCGATATCGTAGATTAGGTCGCTGCTCACGATCCCAGTTCTTGCGCCTCGCAGAACCGCCATCACGCGGCCACGTCGGTTGCGGCTGGTGAGCCCAGCTGGATTCGAACCAGCGACCTACTGATTAAAAGTCAGTTGCTCTACCGACTGAGCTATGGGCCCACCTTGAGGGGCGGTTAGCCCCGTGGGGCTCTGCGGGCAAGGCGGTGCGCGAGATGGCGGACGGTCGTCGCGCCGATCCGCCAGCCGGGCGCGATGGCGGCAAGCGGCTGAAGGACAAAGCTGCGGCTCGCGAGGCGGGGGTGGGGGATGGTGAGGCCGCGCATCCGGCAATCACCGCCGCTCCAGAGGGCGATGTCCAGATCGAGCACGCGCGGACCCCAGCGGCGGCCGCGGCGGCGGCCGAACTCGCGCTCGAGGGCCTTGAGGCGAGAGAGTATCTCGGGCGGCTGCAGGCCGCTTTCGACCAGGGCAACGGCGTTGGCGAAGTCGCGGCCGGCGCCGCCATGGGCTGCGTTGAGCACGATAGGCGAGGCATCGAACAGACCGAACTCCTTGTCGAGGCGGGCAATTGCGGCTTCGACGACGCCTTGCGGTCGGCCAAAACGGCCGTGCGGCCGGTTGGAGCCGATCGCCACGACGTAGAGGTGCGTTGCGCCTGACATGCCCGCTCGCCTAGGTCAGTCAAATGCCGTTCGCCAGCCCTGCCAATCTGTCGCCGATCCCCGAGGCGGAAGCGCCGCGCAATTGTCCGTTGTGCCCAAGGCTAGTCGTCTTCCGCGAGGAATGCCGCGACGAACACCCCGGGTGGTGGAACGCTCCGGTCCCGGCGTTCGGCGACCGGGAGGCGTGGCTGGCAATCGTCGGCCTGGCGCCAGGCAAGCATGGGGCGAACCGGACGGGGCGTCCGTTCACCGGCGATTATGCGGGAGAGCTGCTCTACGCGACACTGTTGAAGTTCGGGCTGGCAGAGGGCGTTTATGGAGCGAAGCCGGACGACGGGCTGAAGCTTAGGGGTGCGATCATCCTCAACGCGGTCAAATGTTTGCCGCCGGCGAACAAGCCCGAGCCACGCGAGATCGCGACCTGCCGTAATTATTTCGAAGCCGCGCTGGCGACATTGTCGAATGTGCGGGTGGTGGTCGCGCTCGGTCAGATCGCGCACGTGGCCGCAGCAAAGGCGCTCGGAGTGAAACCGTCGTTCGGCCACGGCTCGGAAGTCGCGGCGCCCGACGGACGCATCCTGCTGTCGAGCTATCACTGCTCGCGCTACAACCAGAATACGGGGCGGCTGAACGCGGCGATGTTCGAAAGCGTGTTCGAGCGCGCGTTGGCGTTGGGGAGAGTGATGCATGGTCGGGGAGCCTGAGAGCCTGTTCAGCGAGGAGCCGCTGAAGACGCGAATCGAGCGGCACAATTTCGATCGCCTGCTGATGCTCTCCGATGGCGTGTTCGCGATTGCCATCACTTTGCTTGCACTCGATCTCAGGCTTCCGGAGCACTGGGACGGCAGTGTTGGCCAGCTCCTCAATGCCACTGGGCGGCCGCTGATCGGTTACCTGTTCGGCTTCGGCCTGGTTGGCGCATTCTGGTTCATGCATCGGCGGATGTTTGCCCAGCTCGCCCGCGTCGACCTGGCGATCACCGCGCTGAACCTGTTGCTGCTCGGTCTGGTCGGGCTGACGCCGTATGTCGCGCGAATGATTGCCGAGGCCGGACCCAATCGCGCCATCCCCTTCTATCTCGTCGCCGTGGCGAGCGTTCTCGGAACCATCGCTTTGATACGATTTTGGGGAGCGGTGCGACCGCGATTGCTGCACGAGGGCGTCGACGGCAAGGAATGGGCAATCGATGGCGCGTTCCTTGCGGGCGCCGGGATCATCCTCGGCGGAATCGGTGCGTGGGCGATCGTCCATCATGCACCAATCCCCAGCAACGGGTTCGCCGCGGTCATTGTGATTATGGCCGTCGGTAAGCAGTTCGTCCGCCAGCGGCGGAAGCGTCAGACGTCCTGAACCAGCCGCCCGTAAAGCTCGGGCCGGCGATCGCGGAAGAAGCCGAAGGCGGCGCGGTGCTTCTTCGCCGCCGCCAGGTCCAAGGTCGCGACTAGCACGCCGGTCTGATCGGCCCCGAACTCCGCCTGGATGTCGCCGCGCTCGTCGCAGATGAAGCTGTGGCCATAGAAGCGCTGGCCATGCTCGTTACCAATGCGATTGGCGGCGATGACGGGCACAACGTTCGATACCGCATGGCCGATCATCGCCCGTCGCCAAAGCCGTGACGTGTCGAGGTCTGGATCATGCGGCTCGGTGCCGATCGCCGTCGGATAGAACAGGATGTCGGCGCCCATCAGCATCATCGCGCGGGCGGTCTCAGGGTACCATTGGTCCCAGCACACGCCGACGCCCAGCGTCGACTTGTGCGGGCCGCTCCAGACCTTGAAGCCGGTGTTGCCGGGCCGGAAGTAGAACTTCTCCTCGTAGCCGGGCCCATCGGGGATGTGGCTCTTGCGATAGACTCCGGCGACCTTGCCGTCGGGGCCGATCATGGCGAGGCTGTTGTAGTGATGCGGCCCCTCCAGCTCGAAGAAGCTGGTCGGGATCCAGACCTTCAGCTCCTCGGCCAGCTTCTGCATCGCCAACACCGACGGATGCTCGGATGTCGGCCGGGCTGTCGCGAACAGGCTCTCGTCCTCGACCCGGCAGAAATAAGGTCCCTCGAACAGCTCGGGCGGGAGAACGACCTCGGCGCCTTTGGCGGCCGCTTCGCGCACGAGCTCGCTGACGGCGCGGATGTTGGCGTCTGTATCGTCGGTAAAGGCGAGCTGCAGCGCAGCGACCGTGATCTTGCTCATGCCGGGACCTGTTGGGAAATGCAGTGGAAGCTGCCACCGCCGGTGAGGATGTGGTCGGCACGAAGGCCGATTGCAACGCGGTCGGGGAATAGCGCCTGGACGACATCGATGGCCGCACGATCGTTCGGGGCCCCATATTGCGGCACGACGACGGCAGCATTGCCGATATAGAAATTCATGTAGCTCGCGGGCACGATCTCGCCGTCCTCGTCGATGATCCGGCCGGGCGAGGGCAAAGTGACGATGTCGAGGTGAGCGTCTCCAAGGCGCCGCGCGGCGTCCTTGTAAACTGCCTCGTTGGGGTCGTCCTTCGCAGCGGTCGGGATCGCGACGCGGCCCGGCGCGACGAAGCGCGCGAGATTGTCGATGTGACCGTCGGTGTGGTCGTTCATCACGCCGGAGCCGAACCACACCACGCGCTCAAAGCCGAGATCGTCGAGCAAGCGGTGCTCGATTTCGTCGCGGTCAAGCTGGTTGCGGTTGGGGTTGAGCAGACATTGCTCGGTCGTCAGAACAGTCCCCGAACCGTCACCGTCGATGGCGCCGCCCTCGAGCACCCAGTCGGCTTTCGCAAAGGGCAGGGAGGCCGCGCGCGCGAGCCGCTCGCCAATGTCCTGGTCGCCCTCGAGATCGTATTTGCCGCCCCAACCGTTGAAGCCGAAGGCCTGGGCGCGGCGATCCTTCCCGGTGCCAAGCACGATCGGCCCGGTGTCGCGCAGCCAGATGTCGCCAAACGGCTCGACGATGACGTCGGCGAACGGGCAGAGCTCCTGGGCAGTCTCGGCTGCGCCTTGGTGCGCCGCAACCAACCGGACCTTCTCGCCCTTGCCCCCGGCATGCACCGCCTTGGCGAAAGCAGCGACCTCCGCTTCGGCCGGCTTCAGATCGCCCAACCACAGCTCGGGATCGCTCGGAAAGCCGATCCACACCGCTTCGTGCGGCGCCCATTCGGGCAATGGCGGTCGTGGGACAGGGCTGGACATGCGTCGGGCCGCTAACAGCCCAATCAATTAGCGCCAAGTGGAGGCTTGTCTTGGACGCTCTTTCCTGCAGTATTGAGAGGTTCGGGTAAGGGGGCTTCTCGTGAAAGTTTGTGGTGCGTTGTTTGCGTCTGTGTGTCTCTTTGCCGGGACCGCAGCATTTGCCGGATCATCGGCCGATCAGCCCAGCCAAGGGCCGGTTTCATCGGCGGATCAAGGTTCCATCCTGCCAATCAATCTGGCCGCTCGTCTATTCGGCGCACGACCATCGGCGTCTGCACCCGATCTTTCGCCCGACGGTGACAAGATCGTCTACATCCAGGCTGGCACTGGGCCGGCATCCGTCGTTCGCCTGCTCGATCTCAAGTCCAAGCAGACGACCGACGTCATTGCATCGACCGGCAATCCGGACTCGATCGCGTGGTGCGAGTTTGCGAATGAAAATTGGATAGTTTGCGAAGATGTGGGCGAGGTCCCGTTCCAATCGTCCATCGTCGGATCGGCTCGCCTGGTAGCCATCAACCTCAAAACCAAGGACGTTCGGCAACTTGGCTCCGATTACGAAGTCTTGGGCGCGGCGACGATCAAGCAGAATGACGGATACGTCATAAGCTATCCTGCAGGTGGTCCGCCCTCGGTCGTCATGGCTCGCTACTACATCCAGCGAAGCGGGCAGGAAGGAACGATGGGCAGCTTGGCTCCGCCCATCTCGCTCGGCGTCGATCGGATCGCGCTCGACACCATGAAGGTAACGCGCATCGAGGCACCGAACCCGCTGGTTGAGCAGTGGCTCAGCGAGCCGAACGGTACTCCCAGGGTCATGGAAACGGCGATCTATGACACCTCCGGCCAAATGACCGGAGTCTCTCAGTTCAAGTTTCGGCCGAAGGGATCGGCGAACTGGCTGAACTTTTCGACATACGATTCTCGCAAGGACGTAGGCTCGATGCCGCTGGCCGTCGATGCCGCGACCAACCAGCTTTATTTCCTTCAAAAGGTGAACGGGAAGCAGGCTCTCTACCGTCAAACGCTCGAGCCCGGCGCTCAACCCGTCGGCGTCGCCAGCAATCCCGACTATGACATCGACGGCATCGTCCGCCTTCAGCGCGATGGTCCTGTCGTTGGCTACGCTTATACAAGTGATCGTTCGGAGGTGGTCTATTTCGACCCCACCTATTCTCAGCTCATCGCCGATCTCGGCAGGGTGCTGACTGAAGACCCGGTGATTTCCATCAGTGCAATTTCCCGCGACGGGAACAAGGTCCTGATCCACGCCTCCTCGGACCGCGATCCCGGCGCTTATTATGTGTTTGACCGGCAGGCGCGAACGCTCGATTTCGCCCTTGAGAATCGTGAGAGCCTGGCCAAAGTGCCGCTCGCGCCAGCACGAAGAGTGGACGTTCCAACGGCCGATGGCCATTCCATTCCGGCTTATGTTACCGCCGCGGTGGGACGGCCTCCGAACGGACCGGCGATCGTCCTGCCCCACGGCGGTCCAAGCGCCCGCGACGCCTTGGGCTTTGATTGGCTCGCGCAGTTCCTCGCGTCGCGCGGCTACGCCGTCATTCAGCCCAATTACCGTGGATCGGCCGGATACGGCGACAAATTCCTGGGTGACAACGCGTTCAAGGACTGGCGCACGGCGATCAGCGACATCGGCGCCTCCGCCGATTATCTGGTCAAGCAAGGCATCGCCAATCCTGGGCGGCTGGCAATCGTCGGCTGGTCCTACGGTGGTTACGCCGCGCTGCAGTCGGCAGTAACAGCCCCGAGCAAGTATAAGGCGGTGGTGGCAATCGCGCCGGTGACCGACCTGTCGGGGCTGGGCAAAGATGACCGCGAATTCGTAAGCGCCAGTCTCACCTCAGATTTCCTGGGCAAGGGGCAAAATCTGCGCGACGGATCTCCACTGCAGCATGCGGCACTGATCAAGGCGCCGGTGTTGCTGGTTCACGGTGATCTCGATGCCAATGTCAGAGTTTGGCAGAGCGAGCGGATGGAGAAGGCGATCCGTGCCGCGGGCGGGAATGTGGAGCTACTCGAGTTCAAGGGGCTCACACACCAACTCGACGATGGCGATGCCCGGGCGCAAATGCTCACGAAAATGGGCGAACTCCTCGACCGGACGATCGGTCACTGATCAACAAAAAGGGCGGCTCGGTCGACGACCAGCCGCCCTTTTCGGCACGCTGAAGCTTAAGGCCCTTCGACGCCGCCTGCGGCGTCCCTCAGGACAGACTTAGCGCGAATAGAATTCGATAACGAGGTTGGGCTCCATCCGCACCGGATAGGGGACCTCGTCGAGCTTCGGCACGCGCGTGAAGGTAATCTTCGACGTGCCGTCCGGAACGACGTAATCGG
>Ga0207651_10001420_pt1 | contig 10889 bp, 7 predicted proteins | sample KBSM23metaG_FD_184328 | JGI IMG/M metagenome (GOLD analysis project Ga0207651, IMG submission 184328) | Miscanthus rhizosphere microbial communities from Kellogg Biological Station, Michigan, USA - KBS M2-3 metaG (SPAdes) (version 2) | ecosystem: Host-associated > Plants > Roots > Rhizosphere >... | reverse complement strand
GGCCGCGTACGAGCTGACGAAGAAGTCCGGCTTCTACGAGAAAACCCCCGGGCCGAACATCGCGGTCGAGCAGATGATCGTCAAGACGACGAGCAACTCGCGCGGCGTGCGCCTCGGCAACTTCGTGCAGGTGCGCACGGCGATCGAGGAGGAGCTCGAGAACGTCTGGACCGGCAAGAAGCAGCCCAAGGAAGCGCTCGACGACGCCGTGAAGCGCGGCAACGACATCCTCGAGCGGTTCGAGAAGGCCAACAAGGCGGGAACGGCCGAATAAGCCGGGCATGCGCGCCTTTGCGCGCCGGCATTCATGCGAACGGCCGCGGGTCCCGCGGCCGTTTTGCGTCGGTGTCGGAGGTGTAACCCCCGGTGTCGGAGGTGCAACTCGGGGTTGCACCTCCGACACCGGATTTGACGGGTCCTGATGGCCGCCGAAAAACGCGTCGTCTTCAAGTCGCCGTGGTTGCCGTATCTGCTGGTCGCCCCGCAGATGGTGATCACGCTGGTGTTCTTCTTCTGGCCGGCGACGCAGGCGCTGTACCAGTCGCTGCTCGTCGAAGACGCCTTCGGGACCTCGACGCAGTTCGTCTGGTTCGAGAACTTCAAGACGCTTTTCGCCGACGAAGGCTATCTGTCCTCGATGCGCGTGACGCTGATCTTCTCCGGCCTCGTGGCGGTGATCGGCCTGTCCGTGTCGCTGCTGCTCGCCGTGATGGCCGACCGCGTGCTGCGCGGCGCGACCGTCTACAAGACGCTGCTGATCTGGCCGTACGCCGTTGCGCCGGCCGTGGCGGCGATCCTGTGGCTCTTCCTGTTCAATCCGACGCTCGGCATCGTCGCGCACGCGCTCGACAGCATGGGGTTGCCGTGGAATCACCTGCTCGATGCGAACCAGGCGCTGACGCTGATCGTGATCGCGGCGGTCTGGAAGCAGATCAGCTACAACTTCCTGTTCTTCCTCGCCGGGCTGCAATCGATTCCGCGCTCGCTGATCGAGGCCGCGGCCATCGACGGGGCGGGGCCGATGCGGCGGTTCTGGACGATGGTGTTCCCACTGCTGTCGCCGACGACGTTCTTCCTGCTGGTTGTGAACATCGTCTACGCGTTCTTCGACACGTTCGGCATCGTCGACGCCGCCACCAGCGGCGGGCCGGGACGCGCGACCGAGATCCTCGTCTACAAGGTGTACGTCGACGGCTTCAAGGGCCTCGACCTCGGCGGGTCGGCGGCGCAGTCGGTGGTGCTGATGGCGATCGTCATCGCGCTGACGTTCATTCAGTTCCGCTACATCGAGCGCAAGGTCCAATACTGATACCGGCCCGATGAGTCCCCACGAAGAAATCGCGCCGATTCAGCCGAAGTCCGAGCGCCGGGCCGGCGCAGCGCTGATGACGCTCGGCAACGTGCTGCCCAGGAGCTGGCGCACCCGGGGCGGACGCGAGGGCATGGTCGAGAATCGCCCAGTCCTCTCGGTGCTGCGCCATCTGATCCTGATCGTCGGCATCGCGATCGTCATGTTTCCGATCTACGTGACGTTCGTCGCGTCGTCGCTCACCGCCGAGCAGGTGCTCGAATCCCCGATGCAGCTCTACCCCGGCGGCCGGCTGATCGAGAACTACCTGACCGTGCTGACGCAGGGCAGCGGCATGGGCTCGAGCGCGCCCGTCGGCCAGATGATGATCAACAGCCTCGTCACGGCGCTCATCATTTCCTGCGGCAAGATCGCGATCTCGATCCTGTCGGCGTTCGCGATCGTCTACTTCCGCTTTCCCATGCGGATGCTGTTCTTCTGGATGATCTTCGTGACGCTGATGCTGCCGGTGGAGGTGCGCATCCTGCCGACGTACAAGGTCGTCTCCGACCTCGGCATGGTCAATACCTATGCCGGGCTCACCGTGCCGCTGATTGCCTCGGCGACGGCGACGTTCCTGTTCCGGCAGTTCTTTCTCACGATTCCCGACGAGCTCGTCGAGGCGGCGCGCATTGACGGCGCCGGGCCGATGCGCTTCTTCTGGGACGTGGTGGTGCCGTTGTCGCGCACCAACATCGCGGCGCTGTTCGTGATCCTGTTCATCTTCGGCTGGAACCAGTACCTGTGGCCGCTGCTGATCACGACCGACGAGTCGATGTACACGACGGTGATCGGCATCAAGCGGATGATCACCGGCGGCGACGCCGCCACCGAATGGCATCTCGTGATGGCGACGGCAATGCTCGCGATGCTGCCACCCGCGCTCGTCGTGCTGCTGATGCAGAAGTGGTTCGTCAAGGGCCTCGTCGACACGGAAAAATAGATGGCGAACGTCGAATTCCGCAACGTCACCAAGAAATACGGCAACCTGCAGGTCATCCACGGCATCGACATGCACGTGGGCGACGGCGAGTTCATCGTCATCGTCGGCCCGTCGGGCTGCGGCAAGTCGACGCTGCTGCGGATGGTGGCGGGGCTCGAGCCGATCACCGGCGGCGAGATCGACATCGCCGGGCGCGTCGTGAACAACCTCGAGCCGAAGGATCGCGACATCGCGATGGTGTTCCAGAACTACGCGCTCTATCCGCACATGAGCGTGTTCGACAACATGGCCTACGGCCTGCGCATCCGCGGCTTCGCGCGCAAGGACATCGCCGAGCGCGTCGACCGCGCGGCCGGCATCCTTGAATTGCAGGCGCTGCTGCAGCGGACGCCGCGCCAGCTCTCAGGCGGCCAGCGCCAGCGCGTGGCGATGGGCCGCGCGATCGTGCGCGAGCCCGCGGTGTTCCTCTTCGACGAGCCGCTGTCGAACCTCGACGCCAAGCTGCGCGTGCAGATGCGCTTCGAGATCCAGAAGCTGCACCGCCGGCTCAAGACGACGAGCCTGTACGTCACGCACGACCAGGTCGAGGCGATGACGCTTGCCGACCGCATGGTCGTGATGAACGCCGGCCGGGCCGAGCAGATCGGCACGCCGATGCAGGTGTACGAAGATCCGCAGACGACCTTCGTCGCCGGCTTCATCGGCTCGCCGTCGATGAACTTCCTTCCCGGCAAAGGCACCGGCGATGGCGTCGTCGCGCTCGACCACGGCGGCAGCGTCAGGCCGGCCGGCGTGCGCGTTGCGTCGGGGCAGCCGGTCACCGTGGGTATCCGGCCCGAGCACGCCACGCCGTGCGCGCCGCGCGACGCCGCAGTGGCCGGCCAGGTCGAAATGGTCGAGCAGCTCGGAGCCGATGCGCTCGTGCACGTCGCGCACGGCAACGGCGCGCTCATCGCCCGCGTGCCGCACGGTACGCATCCCGACGTCGGCGCGCAATTCGGCATGTGCGTCGAGCCCGCGCGGGTGTTCGTGTTCGACAGCAAGAGCGGCTCGCGCATCCGCGCCTGACCGTCGATGGACAACCTGCCCGCCTGGCCGTATCCGAGTCTTGCCGCGCACCGCGGCGCCGGCAAGCTCGCGCCCGAGAACACGCTCGCGGCATTTCGGCTCGGGCAGGCGCACGGGTATCGGATGGCGGAGCTCGACGCCAAGCTTTCCGCCGATGGCGTCGCGTTTCTCTTGCACGACGCGACGCTCGAGCGCACGACCAGCGGACGCGGCCGCGCCGACGCGCTTTCGTGGCGCGAGCTCGCGCAGCTCGACGCCGGCGCGTGGCATTCCGCGCAGTACGCGGGCGAGCCGGTGCCGACGCTCGCGACGATCGCGCGCTGGAGCCGCGCCAACGGCGTGCTGCTGAACATCGAGATCAAGCCGACGCCCGGACGCGAGCGCGAGACCGGCGCGGCGATCGCGCTCGACTGCAAATCGCTGTGGGCGAGCGGCGACATTCTTCCGCTGCTGTCGTCCTTCTCGGGGGCCGCGCTCGCCGCCGCGCGCGACACGGCTCCCGATTTCCCCCGCGCTTACCTGACCGATCAATTGCCCGACGATTGGCGGCAGCGCGCGCAGGCCGTTGCCTGCATCGCGATCGACATCAAGCACGCGCTGCTTTCGCGCGAGCGCGTCGCCGAATTCCACGCGGCCGGCCTGCGCGTCTGCGCGTGGACGGTCAACGAACCCGCGCGCGCCGACGACCTGCTCGCATGGGGCGTCGACACGGTGATCACCGACGCCGTCGACGTCATCACCCCAACTCCGGTGTCGGAGGTGTAACCCCCGGTGTCGGAGGTGCAACCCCCAATCTCTGGCACCCGCGATGGGTTGCACCTCCGACACCGGGGGTTACACCTCCGACACCGGAGTTGACCCGGTCGCATGCCGAGACGCTGCGACGGCTGCTTCGCGACAGCATGCGTCCGACGGAGCGTGACGCTGTCGGCACCGAGCTCGCCTCGACTGCGGCCAGCACGTCGCCCAGCTACGCCGCCAACGAATGGCGCACCTCACGGCTCGCCCGCGCGGTTACCCCGCGACGCTGACCCATGTGCCGGCGCATTGAGCGCACGTGCCGGCGCGGCCCTCTTCGGTGGCCGCGGCGAGGAGTAGACTCTTTTATCGTCCAGCAGCGCTCCCATGCGCCCCGTTCCGGCAGGCCGCCCGTGGCTCACCCGTCTCCCGGTGACACCCTCCCCCACCATGGCGTCGAGCCCCGGCGCATTGCTTGAAGAGTTGATGGTCATCGGCATCGGCGCCTCGGCCGGGGGCCTCAAGGCATTGCTCGAGCTGTTGCGGCACGTTCCACCGAACACCGGCATGGCCTACGTCGTGGTCGTGCATCTTTTACCCGAGCACGAATCGCGGATGCCCGATCTGCTGCAACCGGCAACCTCGATGCCGGTGCTTGCCGTGACCGAGGCGCTGCGTATCCAGCCGAACAACGTCTACGTCATCTCGCCCAACTCGCAGCTTCGAATGCACGGCGGCACGCTCGAGCTCACCGCAGTGCCCAAGCAGCGCGGCAACCGGATGACGATCGACGTTTTCCTCGAAACGCTCGCGAATTCTCACCAGCAGCGGGCGGTGGGCGTGGTCTTGTCCGGAACCGGCTCGGACGGGACGCTCGGCATCCGCGCGATCAAAGCCGCGGGCGGGATCACGATGGCGCAAGATCCCGAAGAAGCGGAATACGACTCGATGCCGCGCAGCGCCATCGCGAGCGGCGTCGTCGATTTCGTGTTGCCCGTTCGCGACATGCCGACGAAGATTCAGTCCGTATGGCGCAACGCACAGGCGATCCGGATCCCGGCGCTGCCCGATCAGCCGACGCCCGAGGATGCCGCGGCCGAGGGCGAAGAAGCGATCCGCGACATCATCGCCACGCTGCGCACGCGCACCGGCCACGATTTTTCGCAATACAAGCGCGCGACGCTCGTTCGGCGCATCGAGCGCCGGCTGCAGGTCAATCAGTTGCGCAATCTGAACGAATATCGCTCCTTCGTCGCGGAGCATGCAAGCGAGGCGAATGCGCTGCTGAGTGATCTGCTGATCAGCGTGACCTGGTTTTTCCGCGACCCGGCAGCGTGGCAGCTCATCGAGCAGCGGGTGATTCCCGACCTGCTCGCGGCGCGGGAGGGCGGCAACATCCGCGTCTGGGTCGTCGGCTGCGCGACCGGCGAGGAAGTCTATACGCTTGCGATGCTGCTGCAGGAACGGATGCAGCAGATTGCGAACGCGCCGTCGGTGAGCATTTTCGCGACGGACATCGACGAGGACGCGCTGGCGTTCGCGCGCGCGGGACTCTACCCGGATTCGATCGCCGAGCAGATGTCTCCGGAGCGTCTGCGCCGCTTCTTCACGCATGTGCAGGGCAGCTATCGCGTGCAGAAACAGCTGCGCGAGATGGTCATGTTCGCCGTGCACAACGTCATCCAGGATCCTCCGTTCTCGCGCATCGACCTCGTCTCGTGCCGCAATCTCCTGATCTACCTGACGCGGAACGCGCAGGCGAAGGTTCTCGATCTGTTGCACTTCGCGCTGAGGCCCGAAGGCTACATGCTGCTTGGCATGTCGGAATCGATCGAGGAGGGACACGACGGATTCGCCGTCATCGACAAGCCGAACCGCCTGTTCGTCCCGCGGCCGCGCGCGCGCATGGGGCTGACGCTCGCGGCGCTGCCGGGGATGCAGCCGCAGCGCTACGTCAACGATACGACGGCCGCCGGCCGGCGCACCGTGCCGTTCGGCGAGCTCCATCAGCGTCTGCTGGAGCACTATGCGCCGCCGTCGCTGGTCGTCGACGACCGGTACGAAATCGTCCACCTGTCCGATCGAGCCGGACATTTTCTCAAGTTTGGGCCGGGTGAGCCGTCGCTGCAGCTGATGAAGGTCGTGCCGGACGATCTGCGGTACGAGATCAAGTCGGCGCTCGATCTCGCGATGGAAGCGATGCGCACGGTCGAGCGCGCCGGGCTTGTCGCGAACCATGGCCCGCAACCGACGTCGCTTGCGATCAGGGTCCATCCGGTCCACGACCGGGCCTCAGGGCGCACGTACGCGCTGATCATCCTGGAAGAAGGCGGCATTGCGCAGCCACGCGAACAGGCTTCGCCGGGCCCGCGGGAGGGAGTGACGCGCGAGACGAACCGGCTCGAAGAGCGCATGCGCGACATGGAGTCGCAGTTGCGCGCTGCGGTCGAGCAGTACGAGGTGCAGAACGAGGAGTTGAAGGCGAGCAACGAGGAATTGCAGGCGACGAACGAGGAGCTGCGCGCAACCACCGAGGAGCTCGAGACCGGCAAGGAGGAGCTGCAGTCGATCAACGAGGAGCTCATCACCGTCAACCAGGAGTTGAAAAACAAGGTCGACGAGACGACGCAGATCTCCGAGGATTTGCAGAACTTCGTGTCGGCGACGCAGATCGCGTCGATGTTTGTCGATCGCGAATTGCGGCTGATGCGCTATACACCCTTCGCGCGCGAAGTGTTCAACGTCATCGCTTCGGACGTCGGTCGGCCGCTGCTCGACATCACGCACCGCCTCGAGGACTTCGATTTCGGGCGCGCGATCGACCGGGTGTTCGAGACGCTCCAGGTGGCCGAATACGAAGCGCGCAGCACCGACGGCCGCTGGTACATCGTGCGCATCCTGCCCTATCGCACCAACGACGACCGGATCAGCGGTGCCGTGTTGACTTTCGTCGACATCTCCCGTCGCAAGCAAGCCGAGATGAGCGGACGCCGTACCGAGGCCTGGTCGAAGCTCGTCGTCGACAACGTGACCGGCTACGCGATCACGATCATCGACCCCCAAGGCAAGATCCAGAGCTGGAACGCCGGCGCGGCCGAAATTTTCGGCTACTCGGCGAACGAGGTCATCGGCAAGCACGCGGCACTGCTGTTCACGCCCGAGGACCGCGCGGCCGACGTTCCCGCCCTGGAAATGAAGCAGGCGCGCGAGACCGGTCGCGCCGACGACGAGCGCTGGCAGTTGCGCAAGGACGGCACGCGCTTCTTCGCGAGCGGCATCATGGCGCGGCTCGGCGATGGCCCCAACGAAGGCTACGTGAAGGTCCTCCGCGACCTGACCGAGCAGAGATACGCCGTCGAGCGTCAAAGCGAGCAGCTTGCCTCCGAGCGGATCAACCGCGCCGGGGCGGAAGAGGCGAACCGCCTGAAGGACGAGTTCCTCGCCATGCTCTCGCACGAACTGCGCAATCCGCTCGCGCTGATGCTGATGCAGGCGGAACTCCTGCTGCGCGCGCCGGAGACGAAGAATTCACAGCGTCTGAGCCAATCGGCCAAGATCATCCACGAGATGGTGCGTGCTCAGGCGCAGCTCGTCGAGGACATGCTCGACGTGTCGCGTGCGAAGACCGGCAAGCTGACGGTCGAGCGGCAACTGCTGCCGTTCACGTTCCTCATCGCCGATTCGATCGGCGCGCTGCGCCGCGAAGCCGAACGCAAGAACATCACGCTCGACGTGCAGATCGCCGAGGAGCCGCTGATCGTCGCCGCCGATCCCGTTCGCGTGCGCCAGATTGCGTGGAACCTGCTCTCCAATTCGCTCAAGTTCACGCCTACGGGCGGTGCGGTCCGCGTGAGCCTGCAGCGCGATCGCGCCGACGCGCGGCTCGAGATCGAGGACACCGGAGTGGGCATTGCGCCCGACCGCCTGCCGTATCTCTTCGATTGGTTCCGGCGGGCCGAGCCCAGCTCGGGGACGGGGGGCGGCATGGGCATCGGTCTCGCGCTCGTGCACCAGCTCGTCGAACTTCACGGCGGCCGGCTGGAGGCGCATTCCGAAGGCGTTGGGAAGGGCGCACGGTTCACCGTGTGGCTGCCGCTGCAGATCACAGGCGCGGACATCGACAAGCAAGGGATGGACGGGCCCCGGCCGAGCGGCGCGCCGTCCAGGCTCAAGCGGACGCGCGTACTCATCGTCGACGATTCGACGGCCAATGCCGAAGCGCTCCGGGACCTTCTCGAGCTGGAGGGCGCCGTCGTCACCGTCGAAACGTCGTCGCGCGCCGCGATCGCGCGCGGGAAGAAGGAGCGCTTCGACGTCGTGATCTCGGATATTGCAATGCCCGACGTCGACGGCTATGCGCTGCTCAAGGAAATTCGAGCGTCAAAGGCGAATGCCAGGACTCCGGCCATCGCCTATAGCGGCTACGGCGGAAGGGCCGATATCGAGCGTTCGCGCGGTGGAGGCTTCGACGTCCATCTGACGAAGCCGGTGGACGTGAATACGCTGATCGCGACGATCGCCGATTTGGGTCGCGGAAAGTCGGCGGCGGACGACTAAGGCACCCCGGTGTCGGAGGTGCAACCCCCCGGTCGAAGCACCTGCTGGTCCTTTGACTCCGAGCTACGGCAGAGGTTACGCCACCATGCGCGCCGCCGGCCTTGCGATCTCGCGCTCGTCGATCGGCAGGTTGATGAGCCCCGCGATCACGCCGAGCGCGATCGACAGGTACCAGACGAGGTCGTAGCTCCCGGTCGTGTCGTACAGCACGCCGCCTAGCCACGCGCCGAGGAAGCTGCCGATCTGGTGCGAGAAGAACGTGAACCCCGACAGCATCGCGAGATACCGCACGCCGAAGATCTGCGCCACGATGCCGTTCGTGGGCGGCACGGTCGATAGCCACAGCAGGCCGAGCGCGATCGCGAACGCGTACACCGACACCGGCGACAGCGGCAGGAAGACGAACAGCGCGATCACCACGGCGCGGCCGAAATAGATGAACGACAGGATGTAGCGCTTCGGCATCCTCCCGCCGAGCCAGCCGGTCGTGTACGTGCCGACGATGTTGAACAGGCCGATCAACGCGAGCGCCGTCACCGCAACATGCGCCGGCAGCCCGTGATCCGCGAGATACGCGGGCAGGTGCACGCCGACGAACACGACCTGGAAGCCGCAGACGAAGAAGCCGATCGTCAGCAGCACGTAGCCGCGGTGTCCGAGCGCCTCGCCCATCGCCTGCGTGGCCGACTGCTTGAACGCGTGCGCTTGGGTGACCCGCCGTTCCACGAGCGCTGCGGCAAGCGGCGCGATCATGATGCCGACGCAGCCGAGCGCGACCAGCGCACCGACCCACCCGACGTGCGACAGCAGCCATTGCGTGAGCGGCAGCAGCGCGAACTGGCCGAACGAGCCGGCCGCCGCCGAGATGCCGAGCGCCATGCTGCGCTTTTCGGGTGGAAACGCGCGCCCGAGCGACCCTGCGATCACGCTGAACGTGACGCCCGACAGCCCGGTGCCGATCAGCACGCCGGCGGCGAGCACGAACGTGAGCTCGGAGCTCGGATACGCCATCCATATGAGCCCCGCGACATACAGCAAGGCGCCCGCGATCACTACGCGCGCCGTGCCGTACTTGTCGGCCAGCATCCCCGTGAACGGCTGCGTCGCGCCCCAGGCCAGATTCTGCACCGCGAGCGCGAGCGCGAACGTTTCGCGTCCCCAGTGCATATCCGCCGATATGGGCTGCAGGAACAGGCCGAAGCCATGGCGGATGCCCATGGCGAGCGTGAGAATCAGGCCGCCGCAGACGAGCACGACGGTGGGCGTGCGCCAGGAGGCCGGCGCGGCAGAACTTCCGTGCATTGCAGTCATCGGTTACTTGTGCGGTGGAGCTTCGTGTCTCGTGTTGGCGGGATGCAGCGCCTCGAGCTCGCCGAGCGTCATGATCAACGCCTCGAGCTTGTCGGCACCGACGCGCCTCGCAACTTCCTTCTGCGCGCGCATCCAGTACGGCTCAGCTGCGCGCAGGGCGGCGGTTCCCTTGCGGGAGATGGCGACTTCCCTGGTGCGCGCGTCCCGCCCGCGGACCACCTCGACATGACCCAATTCGAGCAGCGGATCGAGATTGCGCGACAGCGCCGTGCGGTCGAGCAGTTGGCGAGCGGCAAGCTCGCTGATCCGCAGCGCGCCGTCGCGCGCCAGCGTGCGGAGCAGCGAAAACTGGGTGACGCGAAGGCCGGCCGGCGCCATCGCGTCATCGTAGAGCTGCGTCAGCGCACGGGCGGCGCGGCGCAGCCGGCCGCAGGCGCAGGCCGGGCTCGGAGCGCCGGAGCGAACTTCATTGCGGCCGGAACGATCGGTGGGCACGCGGGATAGGGGCATATGCACGCAATTGCGAGTATATGCACCTTTGCCGGACTTCGCAAGCGGTGGAGAGGAAATCAGTAAACTCCATCAACTCTCCGCTCGAGCCACTTCAGCTTCTCGCATTGCGTACATGATTCTTCACAACGTGTTTCGCGACCTTTTTCGGCGGCGCGCGGATTCGCCGGGACTGCTGTCCGTCGTCGTGAACTTCTTCAACAATCGCCGGGAAGCGCGAAATTCGCTTTTTTCGCTGACGCGCGGCTACCAGATCGACTCCGGGAACATTCCCTACGAGGTCATTGCGATCGACAACGGGTCCACCGAGCCGCTTTCCGAGGCCGATGTGAGATCGTTCGGATCCGAATTCCACTACCGCTACGTGCCGACTAGGTCGGTGTCGCCGGTCGAAGCGATCAACGAGGCGGCTCG
>Ga0207651_10001419_pt1 | contig 10896 bp, 8 predicted proteins | sample KBSM23metaG_FD_184328 | JGI IMG/M metagenome (GOLD analysis project Ga0207651, IMG submission 184328) | Miscanthus rhizosphere microbial communities from Kellogg Biological Station, Michigan, USA - KBS M2-3 metaG (SPAdes) (version 2) | ecosystem: Host-associated > Plants > Roots > Rhizosphere >... | reverse complement strand
TGTCGACGGCGTCCGCCGAGATCGCCACCGGCAACCAGGACCTGAGCCAGCGCACCGAGCAGACGGCCAGCAACCTGCAGCAGACCGCCAGCTCGCTGTCGCAGCTGACCGGCAACGTGCGCCAGAGCGCCGACGCCGCCGCCCAGGCCAACCAGCTCGCCAGCTCGGCGACGCAGGTCGCCCGCCGCGGCGGTGCGGTGGTCTCGCAGGTTGTCTCGACGATGGAGGAGATCAACTCCTCGTCCAAGAAGATCGCCGACATCATCGGCGTCATCGACGGCATCGCGTTCCAGACCAACATCCTGGCGCTGAACGCCGCGGTGGAAGCGGCGCGCGCCGGCGAACAGGGCCGCGGCTTCGCCGTGGTGGCCGGCGAGGTGCGTTCGCTGGCGCAGCGTTCGGCCGAGGCGGCCAAGGAGATCAAGAGCCTGATCGGCACCTCGGTCGACAAGGTCGAGACCGGCTCGAAGCTGGTGCAGGACGCCGGCTCCACGATGGACGAGATCGTCGCCAGCGTGCAGCGCGTCACCGACATCATCGGCGAGATCAGCGCCGCCGCGCTGGAGCAGAGCCAGGGCATCGGCCAGGTCAACGAGGCCGTCACGCGCCTGGACCAGATGACGCAGCAGAACGCCGCGCTGGTCGAGGAATCCGCCGCCGCCGCCGAGAGCCTGAAGGACCAGGCCCATCGCATGACGACGGTCGTCGCCAACTACCGCCTGGACGGCATGGGCGACATCGGCTTCACCGCCGCGCCCTCGGCCCACGTGCCGGTCGCCGCGAAGGCGATCGCCAAGGCCGCGGCGCCCAGGCCGGCGCCCAAGGCCGCCGCCAAGCCGGCGACCGCCGCGGCCAAGCCGGCGGCGCCGAAGGCCGCTCCGGCGCCCGTCGCTCCCGCGCCCGCCCCGGCGGCCGCGTCCGGCGCGAGCGACGACTGGGAGTCGTTCTGACCTCCCGCCAACCCCCGAGGGCGCGCTGAAGCGCCCTTTTTTCCGCCCGCAGACCCGTACCAGCGCGCAATAAGTCACTTCAGGCCGTCCGGCGACCGCCGATAACGGATACAGAAGCCAGACGTTTCACAAACACCGTTTCGAGAAGCCCGAGGATCCGCCATGGACATGATCAAGGAAGCCACCCATATCGCGCGCCAGTCCGCCGAGCGTTCGGCCGCGGCCGGCAACGCCTCGAAGGGCGAGTTCCTGACCTTCCGCCTGGGCGGCGAGGAATACGGCATCGACATCCTGCGCGTGCAGGAGATCCGCTCGTACGAACAGCCGACCCGCATCGCCAACACGCCCGAGTTCCTGCGCGGCGTCGTCAACCTGCGCGGCGTGATCGTGCCGATCGTCGACCTGCGCCTGAAGCTGTCGTGCCAGCAGGCCGAGTTCAACGCGTTCACGGTCGTCATCGTCCTGAACGTCAAGGGCCGCGTGATCGGCGCGGTCGTCGACTCCGTGTCGGACGTCTGCGAGCTGGGCGGCGACACGATCAAGCCGGCGCCGACCATGAACTCGCACGTCGACATGTCCTTCATCACGGGCATCGCCAACGTGGGCGAGCGGATGCTGATCCTGATGGACATCGAGGCGCTGATGAGCGCGTCGGACATGGGGCTGATCGAATCCGCTGCCGTCTGAGCCGCCGATCCTCGAGTTCAAGGCCGCCTTCGGGCGGCTTTGTCGTTTCCGGGGCGCCGATCTCATGGTTTGTCCCCGGTGGCCTGCGCATTCCGATTGCCCCGCCTCTTCCGCCGTCCGGAAGAAAGTCTCACGCCGCGGTGCCGCTCGCGTCCCTAAGATGGCGCCACGTCATTCACGAACCACGAAAGTCCACGTGCCCGATCTCATCGTCCATGGCGGCCGCCCCCTCAGCGGCCGCATCACGCCCTCCGCGAACAAGAACGCCGTGCTGCCCATCCTGTCGGCCACGCTGCTCACGCGCGAGCCGGTGACGCTGCGGGGCGTGCCCGACATCACCGACGTGCGCAAGATCCTCGCGGTGTTCCGCGAGCTGGGCAGCCGGGTCGAGGGCGAACTCAAGGACGGCGTGCTGCGCATCCACCATGAGCACACGCACTTCGACGCCGCCGTCAACAAGCTGCCCGAGGAAATGCGCTCCTCGGTGATGCTGGTGCCGCCGCTGCTCGCGCGCTTCGGCAGCGCGCGCATCGAGAACGACGTGCAGGGCTGCACGCTGGGCGTGCGCGAGATCGATCCGCACGTCGAGGTGTTCGAGGGCTTCGGCGCGCAGGTCGAACGTGGCCCGGGTGCGCTGATCGTGCACGCGAAGCGTCCGCTGCACGCGCATCGCCAATGGCTGGACTACGCCTCCGTCACCACGACCGAGAACTTCGTGCTGTGCGCCGCGCTGGCCGATGGCGAGTCGGAACTCACCAACGCGGCGTCGGAGCCGCACGTGCAGGAGTTCTGCGGCTTCATGCAGCGCATGGGGGCGCGGATCTCGGGCGTGGGCACGTCGCGGCTGACCGTCAGCGGCGTCGACGAACTGCATGGCGTCGACTTCACCTTCGTCGAGGACTTCCACGAGGTCGTGACCTTCCTCGCGCTCGGCGCGATCACCGGCGGCAATGTCGAGGTGCGCAACAACGCGCCGCAGTTCTTCCCGCTGCTCGATCGAAGCTTCGCGAAGATGGGCGTCGAGATCACGCACGAGGGCGGCTGGTCGCGCGCGCTGGTGCCCAACGGCCTGAAGGTGCGCGAGCCGTTCACTCGCAACATGCTGCAGAAGATCGAGGCCGCGCCGTGGCCCTACTTCCCGGTCGACCTGCTGCCCATCTTCATCGCGCTGGGCGTGCGCGCCGAGGGCCAGGTGATGTTCTGGAACAAGGTCTACGACGGCGCGCTGGGCTGGACCTCGGAGCTGTCGAAGTTCGGCGCCCACGCATTCCAGTCGGACCCGCACCGCGTCATCACCTTCGGCGGCAAGCCGCTGGTGGCGGCCGAGGTCGACAGCCCCTACATCATCCGCGTGGCCATCGCGCTGCTGATGCTGGCCTCGAGCATCGAGGGCCGCTCGACGATCTACAACGGCACGCCGATCCGGCGCGCGCATCCGCGCTTCGTGGAGAACCTGGTCTCCCTGGGGGCGAACATCGAGTGGGTGGGTGCGGACGCTTGACGCGGGCGCTTGCGCACGCATCGAGCATCCGTGCCGACGCCTGACGCGTCGACGTCTGGGATGATCGCAGGCCCGCGCCATGGGGCGCGCTTCCTCACGCCAAAGGACGATCCATGTTCGACCATGTCAGCCTCGTCGTCAGCGACTATGCGAAAAGCAAGGCGTTCTATCGCGAAGCCCTCGCGCCGACCGGCCACTCGCGCGTCGTCGAACTGCCCCCCGGGGCCGCGGGCCCTTCCGAAAGCGCCGGCTTCTGCCACGCGGACGGATCGGATCTGTGGATCACCCAGGGCGCCGCGGTGACGCCGGCGATCCACATCGCGTTTCGCGTGCCCACGCGCGCGGCCGTGGACGCGTTCCACCAGGCGGCGCTGGCCGCCGGCGGCAAGGACAACGGGGCGCCCGGCCTGCGGCCGCGCTACCACGCCAACTACTACGGCGCGTACGTGCGCGATCCGGACGGGCACAACATCGAGGCCGTCTGCCACGAGGCGGAGTGACGGCGGCGGCCTTCGGCCGCTGCGTCACTGCGGACGGCACAGGCCCAGGATCCGCTCCTGTTGGGTGCAGGTCTCGCGCGCGGCGCCGGGCGGCCGGCCCGCGGCCGGCTCGATCGCCTCGGGCGCCTGGCAGTTGCGCAGGACGCGTTCCATGGGCGCGTAGTAGGTCCAGCCGCGGCCCAGCGGGGGCAGCGAGAGCTTCACGTCGCGCCACTTCGGATGTCCTTCGGTCTGCAGCACCTGGAAGTTCTGGCAGAGGGATCGCGCGAGCGCGGACAGGTGGTCGACCGTCGTGCGGTAGGTGTAGTCGTAGGTGACCAGGTATGACTTCACGGCCAGCCCGCTGACGTCCTGGTCGAGCCAGTTGGGATAGCTCGCGGAGCGGATCGTCGCTGGCACGTAGGTCTGCAGCGCGGCCTTCGTGGCGGGGTTGTCGAAGTCGGCCTTGAGGAGGCGCACGTACTGCTTGGCCTCGGGCTTCATGTCGGCCAGCAGCTTGGCCGGCTGGCCGGCCACGATGACGACGACGTCGATGCTGTTGCCGGACGTGAGCTTGACCAGCGCTTCCTCGTTCGTCAGCGTCGTGACGTTGGCGTCCTGCATCGGCTGCTTGAACATCAGCCGGTAGATGGTCGAGGCGCTCATCGCCGTCCCGCTCTGCAGCGGGCCGATGTTGATCTTGCGGTCCTTGATCTCGTGCACGAACTGCAGCGGCGAATCGGTGCGCACGACGAAGTAGATCTCCTCGTCGTACAGCGGCAGCACGACGCGCAGCGGGCGGATCAGCGCAGCTGCCTCCTGGTTGTCCTTGGCGGCATAGTCGAGGAACGCCTGGTAGACGTCCGACTGCACGATGGCAAGCTTCACGTTGGTGTCGTAGCGCAGGCGGCTGACGTTGTCCGCCGAGCCCTTGGACGGCATCGCCTCGAGCTGGATGCCGGCCTGCGGCGCGACGAAGCGGGCGAGATCGCGTCCGATCTGGATGTAGGTGCCGCGTTCCGACGCCGTCACGATCTTGTACGAGACCGTGGGCGGAGCGGCCTGGGCGACCTGCGCGAACGTGGTGGCACTGGAGAGCAGGCCGGCCGCCAACGCCGCCAGTGCGCGCGCGCGGCGCCCGAGGGTGGTGGCGGCGCGAACGCCGCCCGAGTCGCGGCGCGATTGATCGTGGTGCATGGTCTCTCCTTCCACGGTGGGCATGGGCCGGCGAGCCCGTCAGGGATTGCACAGGCCCAGGGCGGACTGGGCTGCGCTGCAGGTGGCGCGCGGCGGCGGTGGCGACGGAGCGGCGGGCGGCGGCTGCAACGGGAGAGGCTCCGGAACCGGCTGGCGTGCGGGCGCCTGCGGCGGTGCCGCGCGACACAGCCCCATGGCCTTGGCCTCGAGCGAGCAGGCGACCGTGGCGGCGGACACGCGCGCGGTGCCGGCCCCGTGCAAGCGCCGGCGCGGTCGCTCGGCGACGGCGGCGACCGCAGGTGCCGCCGCCATGTCCGTGGCTGGCGCGGCCGTCGCCACGGCCTCCGGGACGGCCCGGACGCCGGCCGCCGGAGGCGCGAGCTCCAGGCTCAGCGCCGCGTCGGGCTGGCGCATGGCGCCGACCGCGGGCAACGCAACCACCTGCGCGGGCCCGCGCGCAGCGGCTGCCGCGAGGTCCGGCGATGGCTGGGCGGGCAACATCGCGATGTGCCGCACGTCCACGCTGGTGAAGGTCGGCTGCTGGCGCCATTGCCACGCGGCCAGTCCGCCGCCGAGGGCCAGCAGCAGGGCGGTCGCCTGCAAGGCGCGCCGCCGATCCGCCGCGGCATTCGACTTCCAGGCCGTCGCCGGCTGCGGCATCAGGGCGCCCTGGCCGCTCGTGGTGGCCAGCGCACGGCCCGACGGTTTCGAAGCCAGGGGCAACGAGTCGGGCAGGCCGTCTTCCGGCAGGAGGTCGATGTTGAGCAGGGCATCCATGGCGACCGCCCTCTCCTGCAGGGTCGCGGGCCGGGGCACGGCCCGGGCGGCGGCATCGCGCCGCGCGACTTCGGGCACTGAGGTGGACGCCGCCGGCGGTGGCGCTGCCGGCGTGCGCGCCGCAGCCTGCCAGGCGGCCACCGGGGCCGAGAGCGTGGGCGGGCCCGGACCGCCATCCGCCAGGAAGTCGTCGAATTCGGATTGCAGGCGGGCGGCCACCGAGCGAACCAGCTCGACACTGACGACGTCGTCGCCGCTCTCCTGGAGCTGGGCCAGCAGATGTCCGCACAGGCGGTTGATGCGGGCGGGGTTGCCGCCCGTGCGGGCCTGGATCTCGGCGGCCGCGCCCGGCTCGAACGACGGGCTGCCCTTCCAGCCCACACGCTCCAGCCTGCCCCGGATGTAGCTGCCCACCGCCCTGGCATCGAGGGCCTCGAGTTGCGCCAGCGTCTCGATGCGCAGCGGGCGCCCCACCCGCACGTGTTCGGCGATGGCCGGAGGCACCGAACGCCCCACCAGGCAGACGTGCACCACGCCGCGGCCGTCGACCCGCATCGCCGTCAGCTTCGCCAGGCGGCGCACGGCGTCCAGCCCCAGCAAGTGCGCGTCGTCGATCACCAGCAGCGCGGCGCGATCCTGGCGCCCGATCTCCTGCAGGCATTGCATCAAGGTGCCCAGCGGCAAGTGGGTGTCGGCCGCGCCCTGGCCGAGGGCGCCGGCAATGCGCGTCAGGAGGTCGTCCCCTTCGATCCTCCAGCCGGCCAGCTCCACGACCGCGTAGCGGTCGCGATCGACGAGCTGGATCAGCCGCCGGGCAACCATGGTCTTGCCGGTGCCGAAGTCGCCCACCAGCGCGATGAACTCGTCGCCTCGGGCCAGGCCCGCCTGCAGGGCACTCAGCGCCGCGCGATGCGTGTCGGTGTCGACATGGAAGTGCAGATCGGGCGCGATCTGGAAAGGCAAACCCTCCAGCCCGAAACGACTTTCGTACATGCATGGCCCTCCGGCGTGCGCCGATCCCCTCGGAGGTCAGGAGTCTGCGCGGCAGAAGCTGCCTGTTGCGATCAGCGACAAGCGGGGCCTTTTCGGCGGCGGCTCCTCACGCGTAGCAACCACTACGAGATCGTCGCCGCCGCCGAAAAGTCCATGCTTGTCGCCGCTCTCGCGACGGCACCTTCTGCCACGCAGACTCCTGGCCGCCAACGACCGTAACACCCTGCAATGCCCTGTCAATCCCATGCCGGGCGGCGTTCCGGCGGTAGCGCTGGACTGGGCCGCTACTCCGCCAGCGCGGCTCCGGCCTCCCGCAGCAGCACGCGCAGGATGGACCGATGGCAGCGGGCCTCGTTCTCGCAATAGCACCCCACCGAGAAGTGCGACTGCTGCGACAGCGCGGACAGCAGCGCGATGGCATGGGCGTTCTCCGGACGCGCCATCTCCGCGCGATAGCCGCGCGTGAACGCCGCCCACTCGCGCTCGCCCACGGCGCTCAGGTCGGCCTGCGAGGCGAGTGCGCGCTTGACCAGTTCCGGACTCGGCGACAGATTGGGAAACCAGACGTCGTAAAAGTCGCGCGACGCGAACTCCGACTTCGGGACGCCTCGCGGCGGGCGCCGGACGGTGCCGATGCGCGTGCCCTCGCCACTGTGGCGCGGCGTGCCGAGTCGAACGATGCGAACGGTCATGTCTTGGCTTCCTGCGAGGTTCACGCGACGCGCGACGATTCGAGCTCCACGATGCGGGCCGACACCTCGCTGCCCGTCACCTGCATCAGGGCCAGCGAGACGGGCAGCCTGAAGCGCACCGGGCCGGCGCTGCCGGGGTTGACGTAGAGGACGCCGCCACGGCGTTCGATCAGCGGCCGGTGCGAGTGACCGGTGACGACGACGTCCACGCCCGCGGCCCGGGGGTCGATGGCCAGGTCGGCCAGGTCGTGCAGCACATGCAGCGTGACCTCGCCGAAGCGCAGCTGTTGCGTCTCGGCGATGTGCTCCGCCCAGGGCGCGCGGTCGTTGTTGCCACGCACCGCGGTGACCGGCGCGATGGTGGACAAGGTGTCGAGGACGCCCTCGCCGATGTCGCCCGCATGGACGATGAAGTCGCTGCCGCGCAGCACGTCCGCCGCCTCGGGGCGCAGGAGGCCGTGGGTGTCCGAGATGAGTCCGATTCGAATCATGGCAGTCCAGGCATCAATCGGCGTGCCGCGACAGTGGTCCTGCGCACCGATGTCGGCGCGCCGTCACTCCTGGGCGGCGCGCCGCAAGGTCTCCATCACCGGTCGAGCCAGCACCTCGTGCAGGCTCCACCAGCCGGCGGCCAGCGCCAGCGCGGCACCGCTGGCGGCGCCGGCGAAGGGAACCCACCACGGCGGGTTCCAGTGGAACTCGAAGACCCAGGTGGCCAGGCTCCAGCCCACCGCGACGGCCGCGCTCGCGGCCAGCAGGCCGGCCAGCGCGCCGACGCCCAGCAGCTCGACCCGTTGCACGCGGCCCAGCAGCGACCCCGAGGCGCCCACCGCGCGCATCACCGCGAATTCGCGCGCGCGCGCCTCGCGCGTGGCCGACACCGTGGCCACCAGGACCACCAGTCCGGCGACCAGCGCGAACCCGAACAGCAGTTCCACCGCCCGGATCACCTGGTCGAGCACGTTCTGCACCTGCGCGATGGTGGCCGACACGTCGATGGCCGTGACGTTGGGGAATCGTGCCGCCAGCCGGTTGTCGAAGGCCGCGGTGGCTGCCACCGGGGCCTTGAACGCGCTGATGTAGCTCAGTGGCAGGTCGCCCATGCTCGCGCGCGGGAACATCACGAAGAAGTTGACGCGCATCGAGCCCCAGTCGACCTTGCGCAGCGTGGTGATGCGGCCCGAGACCTTCTGGCCGCCGACGTCGAACACCATCCGGTCGCCCAGCTTCAGGCCCAGCGTCTTGGCCAGCCCCGACTCGACGCTGAGGCCGTCGGGCTCGTCCGGTGTCCACTTGCCGGCGATGATCTTGGCCTGCGGCGGCTGGTCGCGCATGTGGCTGAGGTTGAGCTCGCGCTGGATCATGTTGGAGGCGTCCGAGCCCGGCGCGTAGCGCTTGGCGATCGGCTCGTCGTTGATCGTGATGAGGCGGCCGCGGATCATCGGGAACCAGTCGTCGTCGCGCACGCCGGCCGTCTTCAGCATCGCGCGATAGGCCGGCGCCTGGTCGGGCTGGATGTTGATGACGAAGCGGTCGGGCGCGTCGGTCGGGGTGGCCGCGCGCCAGCTGTCGATCAGGTCGGTGCGCAGCAGGATCAGCACCCACAGCGCCATCAGGCCGATGGCCATCGACGACACCTGCAGCACCGCGAACGCCGGGCGCGCCGCGATCGCGCGCGTGGCGAGGACCAGCCAGCGCGGCGCGCGCGCCTCCGGCACGAAGCGGCGCAGGGCGCGCACGGCCAGCCAGGCGACGCCGGCGAACAGCAGCCCCGCGCCCGCGAAGCCGCCGACGCTGATCAGCGCCAGCTTGAGGTCGCGCGCCGCCACGATCATCAGCGCCGTGAAGCCCAGGAACGCGCCCACCAGCACGCCGACGCTGGCCACCTTGGGCGTGCCGACATCGCGCCGCAGCACCCGCAGCGGCGGCACGCGCGCCAGCTGCAGCACGGGCGGCAGGCCGAAGCCCAGCAGCAGCGTGAGGCCGACGCCCAGGCCCAGCAGCGCCGGCTGGGGTCCGGGCCAGGGCAGGACGTTGGGCAGCCAGCCCGTGAGCAGCGCGACGAAGCCCAGGTGCAGCACGAAGCCCAGGCCGAGTCCGACGACGCTCGCGACGAGCCCCAGGCCGAAGAACTCGATCGCGTGGACGGCCGCGATGCGATCCTGCGTCTGGCCCAGCACCCGCAGCATCGCGCAGTCGTCGAGATGGCGCTGCGCGAAGTCGCGCGCCGCCACGGCCACGGCGACGGCCGACAGGAGCGCCGTCAGCAACGCGACGAGGCTGAGGAACTGCTGCGCACGGTCGACCGTCTGCGTCATCTCCGGGCGGCCCGAGGCCAGGTTCTCGACGCGCATGCCGCGCAGGTCCTCGCTCTTGATCCTGGCCTTGGCCCAGTCGGCATAGGCGCCGGCCACCGTCTCGTCGCCGCCGGGCGCGCCGACCGCGAGCCGCCAGGTGATGCGGCTGGACGGCTGCACCAGGCCCGTGGCGTCCAGGTCGGCCACGTTGAGCATGACGCGCGGCGCGAGGGCGGAAAAGCCGGTGCCGCGATCCGGCTCGATGGCGATCAGCCCCGCGATGCGCAGCGTCGCGTCGCCCAGCTCCAGGCCGTCGCCCACCTTGAGCGCCAGCGCATTGGCGAGCGCCGGGTCGATCCAGACCGTGCCCGGCGCCGGCGCCCGCTTGAGCAACTGCACCGGCGCGGCCTCGCCGAAGCGGACGTTGATCGTGCCGCGCAGCGGATAGGCCGCATCGACCGCCTTGACCGCTGCGAGCCTGGCCGCGCCGCCCTGCGCCGCCCCGGCGCGCGCCATGCTGGGGAAGTTGGCGGCCTGGCCGACGACGAGGCCGCGCCGCACGGCCTCCTGCGTGAAGGCCGGCGCGAGCGGCTTGTCGCCCAGCACGACGGCGTCGCCGCCCAGCAGCTGCGCCGCGTCGCGCACGAGGCCCGCGCGCATGCGGTCGGCGAAGAAGCCCACGGCCGTCAGCGCGCCCACGGCCAGCACCACGGCCCACAGCAGCAGCCTCAGCTCGCCGGCGATGAAATCGCGCCAGACCTGGCGGCCGGCCAGCCGCCACACCGAGGCCTGGGGCCGCCTGCGGCCGTTCGTCGTCACGCTCGTTTTCGTCATGGCCGCAACGGTACACCGAAGCCGTGACCACCGCCGCGCGCCGAACAGTCGATTCGAGCCGTCGAATGCCGCGCGCGAACCGTCAACGCCATTGAACCGCGTCGGCAATCGCTTCGAACGCCGGCCTGCCGGGGTGGTGCTTCAATGGACGCATGGACACCCGCTACGCCCCCCTCTTCCTCTCTCACGGTTCGCCGATGACGGCGCTGGACGCCGGCCCGGCCGGCGCGTTCTGGCGCGACCTCGGGCGCGCGGTCGACGCCCGCGTGGCCGCCGGCGCCGCCGCGCCGAGCGCGATCGTGGCGCTGTCCGCGCATACGCTCGCGCGCCGCGCCGTCACGCTCGCGGGCGCGCGCCACGAGGCCGTGCACGACTTCGGCGGCTTTCCGCAGGCGCTGTACGAACTGCGCTACGACGTCGCCGGCGCCCCGACGCTCGCACCCCACGTGGAGCAGTTGCTGCAATGGGCCGGCATCGAGGTCCAGCACG
>Ga0207651_10001418_pt1 | contig 10896 bp, 12 predicted proteins | sample KBSM23metaG_FD_184328 | JGI IMG/M metagenome (GOLD analysis project Ga0207651, IMG submission 184328) | Miscanthus rhizosphere microbial communities from Kellogg Biological Station, Michigan, USA - KBS M2-3 metaG (SPAdes) (version 2) | ecosystem: Host-associated > Plants > Roots > Rhizosphere >... | reverse complement strand
GGGAATCGAGGGTCGCCGGTGGCAGACCGGCAGCTGGCTACTTTCTTTCGCGCGGCCAAAACAGAAGTAGCCAAATAAAAGGCCGCCCTGTTCGCCGCCACTTCTTGGTGTCCCTGTGCTTCTCGACAAGGCCGGCGCCTGCGGAACTCGCTCTCGATATATGAAAGAACACGACCAACATGCGAGAGCTCGCACAGTCCTCGCCGAAATCACCGGCCTTGCCTGAGACTGCTCGGCGGTTCTCAAGGGGAAAGAACGCTTATTGAAGATTCATCGCCAGGGCAAGGCTATACAATGTTTTATTTAATGTTCCTGCACACTCCTACCCACGCATAGGAATCAGCGACGCCTTTCAGTAACATCAAAAAAGATCCCGCCGTCCGCCGTCATAATGCGCTTACGCGAGGAAAGTTAGCCGTATAAAGCACCGCCCCGCTGGACAATGAATGCAACACGTCAATCATTTGGCAAACTATTCTTTTGGAGAGCCGCAAGGATGGCACTCCATTCATGAACGTTAGAAGGAGAGAGTCGTCATGAACCGCTGGAATCGATTTTTCAAATTGGGCCTTTGCGTCTCGCTTGCTGTGCCGTTCGCGGCATCAGCAGCCGAATACATGGAAAAGACGCCCTTTCAGTTATCGCGAGCTTTTTCGCCGGGCGTCATCACGGAAGGCGGCAAGATCGTGTGGGTCGCCGGTCAGACGGCGACGCGCGACAACGAGAACCGCGATATCTCGAACAACTTCGAGGCACAGACAAAGCAGGTGTTCTCACAGATCGATCAGGTGTTGAAGCGTGCCGGCGGCAGCCTGGCTAACGTCGTACAGATGACGGTGTTCATCAAGGAATCACGCTATGGCGATCGCTTTGTCGAGATGCGCAAGGACATGTTCCAGAACGGCAACTATCCAGGCAGTGCGCTCATCACCGTCACGAACTTCGCTCGTCCGGGAATCGAGATAGAAATTCAGGCGATCGGCGTGATCGGCGATCGTTGCTCGACCGAAAATCCGTGCTCCGCCGAAGGTCAGGCGAAAAAGAAATGATGGGCTGAACTGCGCGTCGTTGGCTGCGGCGCGGCGCGCAAGGTGCAGACAACTCGCTTTCGATTGATGCGCTGTGCGGGCAGATATATAGTTCATCTGTTACCGACGATCGCGCCAGTTAATCAGGAGAGGGAGAAAGTAGTCCTCCCGCAGAAAACGCGAACGCTCAGGTAACGCACATCCAATCGAAGTAGCGTATCGCCATGACGGTAACCATCGGCGTGGCGTTGATAATTCCATGGAAAGGTCGTTGATGCATAAGTTGCTGGTCGGTACGTTTTGCGCGTTTCTGTCCACGATCGTTTACGCACAATCTCAAAGCAGTGCAAATCAAAATCCTAAAACACTATTGGCATCCGGTGCCGTGTACTGGGCTCATTGTGACAAGCGGTGTGATGAATTGAAGTGTCCGGACCAGAAGGCTTGTTATCGAGCCTGCGTAGAGAACAAGGGAACGGTGTCGTTCTGCCCTGGAGTGCAGGGGAAAGCTAAATGAGCGCCAACTCGCGCGAGCAATTAGGAAAGCTTCCGATCGCCGACATTGAAAGATGCAAGCGCATTGCGCAGGCGTCGAATTTCAAACTGGATTACGTTCAGACCTGCGCGTCGTGCGCTTCGACAAATTAATTGAGCATCAAACGAATTGAGCTTGGCCCCTTTATTTCTCTTAATTTCTTATTTCTTGAGGGTCCCCGGTGGCGGAACAGCAAATCAAATCAATTGACGCGGTCCGCCTGCCTGCGCCGGCGCGAAGCCGCAAGCAGGGTCAACCCTATAACCAGCATTGCGGTTGATGCCGGCTCTGGCACACTGCCTACCGCAGCAGTGACTTCCAACCGAGAGCTCAGATTCACATCCTGCCCGAAACCGTTCGCATTAGAAGCATCAAGTTGGACGCCACTCACTGAGCCGAGGATGGAAGGTGAGAACACGCCGGAGCTGAGATAGGTGAATTGATGCTGGAAATCGTTCGTGAGGGACGGCGATACCGAGGAGGCCAGATGAAAGCTTTGACCGTCTCCAGAACTGAATGTGAGGTCGATGCTTTGAATGAAGCGGTTGGGGCCACCAAGGTTTTGACCATTTGTATGCAGGTCCAGCAGAGCGCTGCCTCCCGCAACAATGGACGAAGGAGTCACGGAGAAATTGAACGTCACGTCCGCATTCGCCAATGGCACAAACATCATCGCCAACGCGAAACCTACTCTCTTCATAGCCCTTAGACGTGGCGCGAGGCTCATCGCAATCTCCATAGGATAATCGTTTCAGCTAACGCATTGCGCGGCGCGTGTCGGCTTGACCTATGCGCCGAGCGTTAAACAATGCGCCAAACTGCAGCGAAGAGCAACCCGCGCCGGGATATATTCTCTTCCGCTTTGCCGCTGAAGCAAATCCCGTCGGTGGAACATCAATCAACCTCTCCGTGTTGTGTCATGTATCATCAATTTTGAAACCATAAAGTTTTCGTTCCCCGCTTATTCACCGGATCCGAGGAGTGCTGATGCGCATACGTGTGTTCGCCCTTGCCGTCGTGGCCTCGGCGTGCGCAACCACCGCAGCAGCGCAATCCTATCCCGTCAAGCCCGTACGCATCGTAGCGCCGTTTCCGGCGGGCGGCGGCACCGACATCTTTGCTCGCACGATTAGTCAGAAGCTGGGCGCAACGTGGAACCAGCAGGTCGTCGTCGACAACCGTCCCGGCGCGGCCGGCATGATCGGCAACGGCTTCGTGGCCCGGGCAGCACCCGATGGCTACACGCTGGTTTTGAGCTCGCTCGATACGCTCTCGATCATTCCGCATATCAACAAGAAGCCGCTCTACGACTCGCTGCATGATTTCAGTCCCATCCTGATGTTCGCATCGGCGCCGAACCTGCTCGTCGTGCATCCCTCGGTACCCGCGCGCTCGGTCAGGGAGCTTATCGCGCTCGCCAAGTCGCATCCCGGTCAACTTAACTTCGCTTCGAACGGGTTCGGCACGCTGAGCCACCTGACTGGCGAGCTATTCAAGTTTCAGGCGGGCGCTAATATCGTGCATGTGCCGTACAACGGCGGGCCGCCGGCCGTGCTCAGCATCGTCAGCGGCCAAGCCTCGATGCTCTTCGCGTCGATCCCGACCACCTTGCCGCAGGTAAAAGCAGGCCGGTTGCGCGCGATTGCAGTGGGAAATCCTACGCGCGTCGATACCGTGAAGGAACTGCCGCCGGTCGCAGATACTTTGCCGGGATTTGAGTCGGTTCAGCGCTGGGCCATTCTCGGGCCGGCAGGGATGGCGCCGGATCTGGTGGCGAAGCTCAATCGAGATTTGACCGCGACGCTCAATGACGACGAGGTGAAGGCCAGCTTCGCCGCGCAGGGCGCCAAGGGCTTGGGCGGCACGCCGGCGGAGCTCGCGGCATTTATGAAGTCCGATTACGACAAGTGGGGCAAGGTCGTGCGCGACGCTGACATCCGCCCCGAGTAGAGGAAGGCGATGACAACGCGGATACAGCCTGATCTCATTGCGCTGGAAGCGGCGCAACTGCATGACTTGAAGCTCGACCCGAAGCGTGCGACCGAGCTGGCGGCGGACGTGCAACGCGTGTGCGACGCGGCCGCGGGGGTCTGCCAGGAAGCTGACTTCAATGATGAGCCCTCCCGCTTCACGTCGACGCTCGCGCGGCTCGCCGTCGCCAAGGCGCGCGAATGAGCGAGATCCTGTCGCTCTCGCTCACTCAAATCGCAGCCGCGATACGCGCGAAAAAAATCTCGTCGCTCGAAGCGACGCGCGCCTGCTTCGAGCGCATGCACGAGATCCAGCCGAAGACTAATTGCTATATTGCGATCGAGGAAGAAGAAGCGCTCAAGGCGGCACGCGCCGCCGACCGGATGCGCGGCAAGTCGGCGCGCTTAGGCGCCCTACACGGCGTGCCGCTCGCTCACAAGGATATGTACTACCGCAAAGGACGGATCTCGACGGGCGGCTCGAAGATCCTGCGCGACTATCGGCCCGACATCACCGCAACGGTCGTCGAGCGCATGCAGCGCGCCGGCGCGGTCTGGCTCGGAAATCTCAACATGGCGGAGTTCGCCGCCAATCCGACCGGGCACAACGATCACTTCGGGCATTGCCGCAATCCGTGGAACACAGATCACATCACCGGCGGCTCGTCGAGCGGCTCCGGCGTCGCAGTCGCGGCGCGCGCGTGCTACGGGTCTCTCGGGTCCGATACCGGCGGCTCCGTGCGCCTGCCCGCCGCCGCCAACGGCGTCGTTGGCCTCAAGCCAACCTACGGAAGGATCAGCCGGCACGGCATCATGCCGCGATCGTGGTCGCTCGATACAGTCGGCCCGCTCACACGCACTGTCCGCGATTGCGCGCGGATGATGAAGGTCATCGCCGGTGCCGACGCAAACGACTCGACGTGCAGCACGCAAAAAGTCCCCGACTACGAGCAGGCGCTGACCGGCAAAATCCGCGGGCTCAAAATCGGCGTGCCGCTCAATCACTATTACGAAGAGGCGTCGGAGGACGTGCGCGGCTGCATGACTGCAAGTCTCGATATCCTGAAATCGCTCGGCGCCCGCATCGTCGAGCTCGAGGTGCCCGATCCGCAACGCCTTTTCGATCTGTCGAATGCAGTCACGCAGGCTGAATCTGCCGCGATCCACGGACGCTGGATGCGCGAGCGACCGCAGGACTACTCGATGATGATGCTCGCGCGCACCGAGCCGGGCTTTCATATTCCGGCGACCGTGTATCTGCAGGCGCTGAACGCTCGACCGAGGCTAAGCGAAGAATTCATCGCGTCGGTATTCCGCAAGGTCGACGTGCTGCACGCGCCGGTGATGCCGATGCCCGTCCCCACGATAGAGGAAACGACGCCGAGGGAAGCGGGCGACGTGCAACCGATGATCCGCAGGCTCACGCGCAACAACCGGCCGGCCAATTTCCTCGGCATACCGGCGCTCAGCATGCCAGCGGGCTTTTCAGCCAACGGGCTGCCGGTGGCGTTCCAGCTCATGGGCCTTCCGTTTTCCGAAGCTCTGCTGTTCCAGGTCGGTGATGCATATCAACGGATCACCGACTGGCACACGCGTGCGCCGCGCATCTGAACAACGATTACTCTAGCGAAACTCATCAAGGAGTCCGGGGCAAAGATCAACTGATGCGTACGATATTTCTCTGCTCTATCGCCCTGGTACTGAGCGGTGTCACATGTACACACGCGCAGAATTATCCGGCGAAACCCATCCGCGTCATCGACGCTTATCCGCCTGGCGGCGGTACCGACATCGTCGCACGAACAATTGCGCCGAAGTTTCTCGAGAGCCAGGGCCAGAGTTGGGTCGTCGACAGCCGCGCCGGCGCGCAGGGCATCATAGGCGCCGAGATCGCCGCGAAGTCGCCGCCGGACGGTTACACGCTGTTGATGTACACGACCAACTTCACTATTCATCCGAGCATTTACAAGAGCCTGCCGTACGATTTTCTGCAGGCGTTCTCGCCGGTGACACAGACATCGTCGGTGCCGATGATCCTGATTGTCCATCCCTCAGTGCCTGCGCGCAGCATCAAGGAGTTGCTCACCGAAGCCCGGTCGAAGCCGGGCCGCATCAACTACGCGTCCAGCGGCTTCGGCGGCATCACACACATGGCGGGCGAGCTGCTCGACAACCTGGCCAACGTAAAGATGACGCATATCCCCTATAAGGGCGGTGCGCCCTCGGTGGCGGCGACGCTGGGCGGCGAGGTCGACCTGACGTTTGCCGCGACTCCAGTGGGCATACCGCATATCCGCAGCGGCCGCGTGCGTGCGCTCGCCGTCAGCTCTGCGACGCGCTCGGCGGTGATCCCGGCGCTGCCGACGCTCGCGGAGGCGGGCGTGCCCGACTACGACGTGACCAACGAATACGGTGTGGTGGCGCCCGCAGGCACACCGCGGGCTATTGTTCTGAAGCTGCAGCAGGAGATCGCGCGCATCCTGAATCTGCCCGACGTCAAAGAACGCCTCATGGGCATAGGCGCCGAGCCGGTCGGGAGCACGCCCGAACAGTTCGGCGAGCACCTGAAGAGCGAAGTCGCCAAGTGGGCGAGCGTGATCAAGGCGAATAGGATCGAGATGCAGCAGTGGTAGGCGGTTGAACTCTCACAAGCCTTTTCGCGCAATCGACGTCCACCCTGTTTTGAGTAGCAATTCGATTTAGAGTCCAGCGTTCATTGTAAGGGCCTTGGCGGCCAGTTGCTCGGCATAAAAGGCAGGGGTGAGCCCGCCCAATGACTTCTTCGGTCGCTCTTCGTTGTATTCGCGTCTCCAGCGCTCGATCTCAACTTTGGCGTGCGCGAGGCTCACGAACCAGTGCTCGTTCAGGCACTCGTCTCGCAGACGGCCATTGAACGACTCGACATACGCATTCTGATTCGGCTTGCCCGGTTCGATCAGCTTAAGCGCAACCTCGTTGCGATATGCCCAATTGAGCATCGCCTTGCCCGTGAATTCTCTGCCATTGTCCGAACGAATGATCGCAGGCTTGCCGCGCTGAGCGCGCACTTGATCCAGCAGCCGTGTCAGATGCTCGCCTCCAATGGAGTGCTCAGGCACGATGGCCACCGCTTCATGCGTCGCGTCGTCGACGATCACCAGGCATTTGATTGATCGTCCACCCGCGACCCGGTCGAACACAAAGTCCATCGACCACACCTGGTTGGCCGTCTGCGGCCGTAATAGCGGCTGTCGCTCGCCGGCCGGTACCTTCTTGCGCCTGCGGCGGCGCACCTGAAGCTGCTCCAGCCTGTAGAGACGCTCCACTCGTTTGTGATTGACCTTCCAGCCGGCCTGCCGCAACTTCAACTGGATCATCTCGGCTCCATAGCGGCGATGGCGCTGCGCTAATTGCACGATCTGGGTACGCAGGGTGGCGTTTCGCTCCGGCTGTGGCCGGTAACGCAGCGCGCTGGCGCTCATGCCCATGATTCGTAACCCATGACGCTCCGACAGATCTCTGTGCTGCATCCACCGCACCAGCTCGCGTCTTCCCTGTGCGGTTACCACTTTTTTCGCAATGCCTCACGCGTTACCTCGTTCTCCAGCAGCGATTCGGCCAACAGCTTCTTTAGCCGTGTGTTCTCTGCCTCCAACGCCTTGAGCCGCTTGGCATCCGAGACGTCCATGCCACCAAATTTCGATCGCCACAGGTAGTAGCTTGCTTCTGAGAATCCGTGTCGACGACACAGCTCCTTGATCGGTACGCCGCTGTCAGCTTCCTTCAGAAATTTAATGATTTGCTCTTCCGTGTACCGCTTCTTCATGTCCAACCTCCATAGGTCGGACTCTAAACCATACCGCTACTCAGAAAGGGGGGACGTCGCCGTCGCCATCTCAAACACGAGTTGATGGCGGGGCCGTGGCAGCCAAAAAAGGCGAACGTTTTACCGAGCGGCTTATAAGTCCGCGTGTCTCCGGAATCCAGATGAGAGACCTGCTTCTCCAGCAGCGCGACGTATCCTCTATGAGTTGCCTGGCTTGGTCGCTGGTCATTTCGACTCATAGACGACGCTGCGTTGAGAGCTCACGCTACACGCCCATCATCGAGGACAAAAGCTAGGTACGGGTCAGAAATGCCTTTCGACGAAGCGCCAGATTGAGGACGATCGCGTGCTGCAACTAGACTTGCGCGAGCCAGACGTGCTCGTTGAACGGACGATAGCGGAAATCCGCCTCCAATTCGCGAAAGTGATCTCCGTGAAGCTGCATCGAACGCCCACCATGTTAACGGCCGTGGTGAAATTCGGACTTGACGAACCCAACTCCTTATCTTGAGCGAATGCAGAGCACGGGCTCGCACGCACGGTGATGCTCATATATGTGCTCTCCGGTGTCCCCTCCGCTCGTATGTAAGCAGCGCCCTCAGTGTGTCCGGATCGGCCGGCTTGGCAACGTGATCATCGAAGCCCGCCTCGCGGGCTTTTGCTATGTCTTCGGGCTGCGCATACCCGCTTACCGCAATAAGTCGGATATCGTTTCCTTCCGCACGTAATGCACGCGCAACTTCGTATCCGGTCATACCCGGTAGGCCAAGGTCGCAAAGGATGACATCTGGCGGATTGGCGTGTACCTTATCAATTGCTGTGGTGCCATCGTAAGCGACGTCTGTTGAGTGACCGAACATCGCGCAGAGCAGCGCCAGCGAGTCGGCTGCATCACGATTGTCGTCCACGACGATGATATGGCGTCTTGCGGTTATCGGTTGCGGCGAGGGGGCTGGCTCATCATGAACGGCATTCTCGAGCACCCGCGGCAAACGAACCATGAATGTCGAGCCTTTACCGGCTCCGCCGCTCTCCACCTGTACCGTTCCCCGGTGCAACTCGGTGATGCCCTTAACGAGTGCCAGGCCAAGGCCTAATCCACCGTCGGTCCGCGCTAGGGATTGTTTGCCCTGAACGAACGGCTCGAAAAGTTCATGCAGAAGCTCGGACTCTATGCCCGCCCCGGTATCGCTGACCCGCATCTCCGCGTACGCGTCGACGACATGCAAGGAGAGCGTTACGCGTCCCCCGGCTGGCGTGAACTTGGCCGCATTTCTAAGCAGGTTACCGATCATCTGCGCGATGCGGGTGGGATCGACGACCACCCAGATCGGCTCATCTGGTACGTTTGTGGCGAGAACCACGTCAAGCGTTTTGAACACGCTGCTCTCGTCTTCGGCGGTACGCCTCACGAGGTCTGCCAAGTTTATGCGTACAAGCCGTAGTTGTATCTTGCCTCGCGCAATTCTCGTCACGTCAAGCAGCTCATCGACCAGTCGCGTCACGTGCTGAATCTGGCGCTCGATCACTTGTCTCGCGCGAATTGCATGCTCGCTGCCTGCATCCACCCGGCCCAATATATAGATGGAATTGCTGATGGGCGCTAACGGATTGCGCAGCTCATGCGACAGCATAGCGAGAAATTCATTCTTTCGACGATCGACTGTCTGCAGCGCCGCCGTGCGTTCTGCAACGCGAGTTTCCAGTACCTCGTTCGAACGCTTCAGCGCTTCCTGGGCCGCCAAGAGATCTCTGTTACTTGACTCGACGCGTTCCTTCGAACTGGTCAAGTGAGCGATGAGCTCACGATTCTCGAAGCGTAGCTGCAGCGATGCGGTGATGATGTAGTGTATTCGCTTGCCCATTACCAACATCGCGAGCAGAAAAAGCACACTCATCCATGCCATCGCATAGTGGATGTAATCTCCAGCGAGGAAATAACGTACGATCGTCGGCAGCAACGTGCACAGTGCGAACAAGACAAAAGCTGGGAATACGGACATCAACTGCACCATTGCACCGACCACCATGCCGCCCAGGACAAAAGCAATGAACACCTGATGAGCCAGTGAACTCTCAGGGTATAGAACGAAAGCAGTGGAGCCCCATACCATGCCTGATGCGACGGCGCCGGCCAAAAAATACGCGCGCCATCGGAAGATCTCGTCGGAGGAGGGACAAGCGCGTCGGAATAGGTTGCCGAGGACTATGCGGGCGACGGCGACTACCATCAGGGCGGCCAGCCAAGCGATTACGCACGGCGGTTCAATCACAACGGATTGCACGGCGGCCAACACCACACCGTTCAATAGCGTGACGGCCTGAGATACTGGCAGACCGGCATAAAGTAACTTGACCTGCTGAAGTAACAGCACATCCGCAGAGTCAGGAGAGGTCGGCTGCGCCTTCAAAGGCACCGCTGGCAAAACCGGCATTAGAGGCGCCTATCTAAGCAGAGCATCGGATTATCCTGGGAGCTATATGTCAGAAGCAAGCTGCATGTTCTGCGTCTTGTTACTAGCGACGCGCCGTTTATTCCGGCTTCACGGGCTCTGTATCCTTGCGACGCAGTGATAACGGAATTTCCACGGGTCGCTGATTATCGAAGACGAACGGTTGCGAGGCGATCGCCAGTCCCGCAAGGGGCGACTGGGTATTCACCATCGCTACCGTCTACCAGCGTCACATATGCCAAAGGCTGAGCAAGCTTTGTCACGATGTACTACGCTCTCCGCCGCAATCTTCCGCGTCGCTCGGTCTCTTGTATCGCGAACGAACGCGGCGACATGGCTTTCGACGTCTATAAGCAACATCGTGGCCACCGGAGCAACGATTCATCGACAGGCCCCTGAAAACTGGACACACGTCGGTAGCGCGCACTGCCGACCACCGTACTCTGTTCCCTCGAGTGCGGCGTCCGAACATCACTTCAGATGGAGCGTGCCAAGGTCGCGACCGATGCCCGCCAATCTAATTTCTTCTGCATTCACATACAAGGTGTATGAGTAACAACATTAGGGAAGTGTGTTTACCGACATTTTGGGAAGCCGGCACGAAGAAGCGGAAAATATCGTCCGCGATAAAGTGGACGCGTTCGCACAGGACAAGGCGCATCTAATCGCTCATCGCATGGGGCAAGGCCGCGCAAAACGCGTAGCGGCTTAGGGACCGCCGACCAGTACCGTGGGCTGCGTTGCATCTGGCTGACTGGCCTCCATGTCCACGGCGACAAGCGGATCAGGATCGGACTCGCTCCGCTGACGCCATTCTCCTAAGGTTTTTGTACTTCCTTGGGCAACGCCACCACGAGACGCTTTCATCGAAGCTATGTGCGAGGTAGCGAGGTCCGTGTCGTTTGCACTGAGCCCGAACACGGCGATAAGCGCCACGATTGCAAGACCTGTGCCGCAACGGCCAACCAAAGACCAAGTAGGTGCGGTCAGATCATCGCGATACATCCTCATGAGCCTTTGACGGTCCGCTGAGCTTTGCATACTCATTCTCCTCAATCAGTGCGTTCGCTGGTTCCTTTACACCATATTTGTGGATCGTCAGTCC
>Ga0207651_10001415_pt1 | contig 10905 bp, 16 predicted proteins | sample KBSM23metaG_FD_184328 | JGI IMG/M metagenome (GOLD analysis project Ga0207651, IMG submission 184328) | Miscanthus rhizosphere microbial communities from Kellogg Biological Station, Michigan, USA - KBS M2-3 metaG (SPAdes) (version 2) | ecosystem: Host-associated > Plants > Roots > Rhizosphere >... | reverse complement strand
CTTTACAGCCCCCATATGAAATGTCGTAGAGGTGTGTCCGAGACCTATACCTCGCCACAAAAAAGAGATGACGACGGAATCAAAGCACATCGCAACTCGGTCATGTTTTCCAGTCACCATGCGTCCCCCACCAGGCACAACGGTTATTACATCAGATAGTTGTTCACTGCCTTCAGCCAAATCGGTTCGCCTTGATACCGTCAGCGTAGGACGATTGTCCATGATTTTGTCATCAAGGCGGTCAAACACCTCATTCAAAACGACTATCTAGAGAAGGCGGTGTGTAGTAGATCTGAACTATTCATATGCTCGGATTGGAATACGCTCTGACGTTGTATTTGATGTTGTAATGCGGGATATTCAAACTCTCTTCGAAATCTTGAGCTTCATTTTCAAGCTGCGTCGGCTCAATTCGTGGTGCTCCCCTCACGTCTGGACTACATGCCTCTGGATTTGCAACGTGAGTGTCGCTATCAGTCTTTCCTTCATCACTACGGTAGCAGCCCAAATGACGGTATCCCCTGCCGCAACACAGAGTCCCCATTGGAGCCACATCAGCGTCTATGACGCAGGGAAGGGGGCGTCAGGTCTGGCTGATTTCACACAAGCCACGTCTCAGTGGTTTCTGGCTCATGTAGATGCCATGGAGGCGAATGGCTTGTCGCGCTTACTCCGAAAAGCGAACCCGGGAGTCACGCTCTCGCACCATCAGGTCGACCTCACGCAGCTGGCCGGACCTGACGCCGCCCTGCTGCCAGAAGAATACTTTTTCCATGTCTCCGAACCGACCGATCTCCGCTTTATGAATGACGATGGAACTGTCCAGGGCGACGTCAGCCTGCCAGGGTGCCCGAACACCCGTCCGGTCACGCGGGCGTGTCGGCTCCAGGTTTTTCTCAATGGGTCTCGCCGCTACGTTTACAACGTTTCAAACGAAGCGTTCCAAGCGTGGAAAGCTGCGCAACTGAAACGTAGCGGGCGGGCCCTGAATCTTCTGATCCTGGATAACCATGCTCCGGGATTCGTTGAAAGCATGCGGTGGGGCAAGCAAACAGTGGTCGTGGCGGGGGGAAGCCTTCGTGAATTCAGGGAGCAGCAGATTGGCCCCCCAGGAGGCTCCTGGGATCAAGTCTACAATGACGGCGTCGTCGCTTGGTTGACCTCCCTCGCCGACAGCTTTGCACAGGAGGGCAACGCCGTCCTTCTCAACGCCGACCGGTCCCTGTTTCATCCCATGATGCTGGCACAAATTAAGGCCGCACGAGGATTGTTTACGGACGTCCATCACCCAGAGGGCCTGATCGGCGGTTCGCAATACCAAGCGCTTCTTGACTTGATCCAAACCTTGGTCAACACGGACGGCGTCGTCGATCTTGGTGGGATGTGGTGCCACACCGGACCCTCCGGCTATACGGCCGGTTTGTATACCTCACCGGTGGCTCGCTATCGTATGTGGCGGCTGAGTAGCTATTATCTTTTAAAGCAGCCATTCGGGAGTAAGGGCACGGTGTATTTCGATCCAGCCTTTTGCTCCAACACCTCAGGAAGGCCTCTGTATGACCCATTTGAATGGCTACCCGCTTATGAGATCGATGTGGGACAGCCCTCGGGTCCAGCCATCGTGTATCAACAGGGAACGGCGGCGCGCTCCCAGACAGATGGACGTCCTTGCCGCTACCACCTGTTCGCGCGTCCCTTTACGCATGGCATGGTCTTCGTTAGGTCTAGGGACGCAGGAGATTGCAGCGATTATACCGATGCCACGGCGGTTGTCGTCCCGCTCCCCACTCGTGGACGGCTGCTGATGGACAACGGGACTTTGTCGCCGCCTATCACTACCATCACACTCCGGAATGCGGAGGCCGCCATTGTCCTCACTCTCTCCAAGGGCTCTTATCCATGATCTACGGCAATGACTTTGAGCTGGGGACACTGTCGGCGCAGTTCGCGGATCACCTCGAGCCCATCCTTTTCCGGCATGAGAATATCGGTCACAATCAGGTCAGCCGGCTGCTCTGACCATCGTTGCATGGCGACGGCACCATTGGCGGCGTCAACCACCATATGCCCATCCAGTTCTAATATTTGCCGAAGAATATTGCGTGCCAGCGGATCATCATCGATAAGAAGGATCCTGGTTATGTTAATTGTCCTCCGGAGGGTCATGGATCTCGAGCATCCACAGACTAGCGCAGGCGGAACACTGGTACCTGTTACCGTCTTTTTTCGAGTAGCAATCTGAGTCACTACCTCCTAAAAAGTGATCCTGCGCGCTACCATTTCAAGGGCGAAAATTTCTATAGCCACTTTTCCGAGAAGCGCAAGTGTTGTATGTTTTCGATGAAGCGACCGACGTCCGTCAATTGACTTCCACGGGTAAGTCGTGAGGAGGGCTCACGTAGCGATGCCGTCGAGAATCATTGTGCTTGATGATGATGAGTCCATGCGATTGTTCTGCTTAAAAGCGCTCGAGACTGAGGGGCATCAAATCTCATGCACCGGGAATCCTGTGGAGGCCCTGGCCATGCTAGACCATGAGCCGGTTGATCTATTGATCGTCGATGTGCTGCTTGCCCCTCCAGGGCTGCAGGTCCGCACCAAAATGATAGCGCGCCAGTACGATAACGGGATGAAAGTTGTGCAGCAGGCCTGGGCCAAGCGGCCCGATACGCCCGTGCTCTTCATTTCGAGTCATTCGCAGATGACGCTTTTGAGTAAAGGTGTGGATGGCAGCCGCTGGCCAGTCCTGCGCAAACCGTTTAGTCCGACGGTTCTGCGAACGGAAGTGCGCGTGCGGCTGGACGCCGCTCGTGAGAAGACGGTGGGACCTCCTGGGCACCGAGCTCCCCGCTATCCTATCCAATGCCGTGTTGAGTACAGCGGGGACCATGAGGGGAACGGGATGACCACGAACCTGTCAATCGGTGGCTGTCTACTCGAGACAACGACACCCGTCGAGGTGGAGGCGCATCTCACGCTTCAATTGGTTTTGCCCGACGATCCAGGAGCCATCAAGATCCATGTCGCGGTGGCGCGATGGAGCGCCCTCTCGATGTGTGGGCTCGATTTTCTACTAATAGAAGAACAGGGGGAACGACTGCTTTCAGCCTATCTGAAGCAGTTTGTCGTCGAGCAGTGGCGTACTTAAAGGCAGTGATAGCGCCAAACCAGGTAGATCATCCCTATCATCTTGCCCTTGTTCGCTCAATAGTTCTGCGGTCCTAAACACCTTCCGCCTCATTGAGCCCGCTCAAGTTATAGCGGTATTGTACCGATCAAGATTACGATGACTCACGCGTCATTGTTATCCGCGCCGCCCTTCGACGATGCGGACGTGAACTGGGACACGAACATTCTAACCGCCCCCGAAGCCGCCCAACTTTTACAGCTGCCAAAAGCCACTGTATACAGACTCGCCCATTCAGGGGTCATCCCCGGCACCAAGATTGGCAAGCACTGGCGATTTCTTCGCTCACAGCTTTACCTGTGGATGCGCGACGGATAAGTAGAAAGCACGCTGGAAATGCACTCTTCTGACTGCAAAGTCTGACATGAGCCCCCTTACTGATTGTCATTTCTATCATCCGTCCGAACCCTGGCTATGGTTTCGCCTTCCTTCAATAAGACTACATCACCACTCTTTAAGATAAAGTCCGTGATTTCGACGTATAGACCTAAGCGGAGGAACAGATTTGGAACCGCGTGAACGCCAACGATTCCCTGTTCAGATGAATATTCTCTTAGAGCCACCCAATGGACCTGCTGAAGAAGGGATCGCTCTCAACCTTTCTCTCGGGGGGTGCGCGATAAGGCTACCGAGACGCATGGCTAAAGATTTGGTGGTGCTGTTGCGGATGTGCGTGTCTGGTGACGCAGAATCAATTCGCGTCGAAGCCGCAATGACCCGGTGGTTTCAAGGACAGATTCTTGCGGTAGAGTTTCTCTCCCTGACGGCCGTCTACAGTCGCTGATTGAACGTTTGAAAGAGACCGCATCCCCCTCCAGCGAAGGTGATTAGAAGTTCAATGGTTCGTGCCATTGAAGGCCAAATTCACGTCGCTAAACCCGATGCAGACGTACATGAGAGGCCGACGGATGTTTTCTCGCTTGTGCTTTAAGGCGGCCTTGTGCCTGCCGGGCATTGGAGACCCAACCCTCTTTCTACCGCACACCGGTCTGACTGTGTCTTACCTTGAGACATGTCGTGAGACAACCGCCGTCCAATATTAGTCCGCGCCTGTCGAAACGCCTGCATTTCCTTCAAAAGCCAGTTGGCATCCTTTGTGAGTATAGGTTCATGAAAATCGCAAACCCTCGAAGGCGATTGATAGGAGGCCTGTATGCTCAAGAGTGTCACGATGCTGTCGCTCATCCATGTCGATACTGACAAGCTACTGTTGAAAGTACTCCTTGGTGTGGTTCTCCTCGCGGCACTCTGGCCCCTCGGATTACTTGGATATCTTGTGACCGTCTATGGGGGCCGCATTCTGCTGGGGTAGGTTCGGGACTTGCGAACTTCGTATGAAGTCAGGCTCTAAAAGGAAATAGGAGAAACACCGATGCGACAAATCAATGTATTGGTCCTGCTGCTTTCAGCTGCGTTCCTCTCAATGGGCATGGTGCAGCCCGGATATGGGATGTCATTTGGGAACCATCATAACGACAGCGGTCCTGCGAATTCGAGCATCAATAGGGGCAATGGCGGAAATGGAAACACGATATCTGGTGCCACACTGGATGCTCAACCCTATCAAGTTCCAGTCCCAGTTCCTGAACCTGCGTCTGTTGTCCTATTGGCATCCGGTTTGTTAGGTGTCGGTTTATGGCGTTGGACAAAACGATCGTAACTGATTGGAGTAAGGAGAGCCTTAGAAGACTCGCAGCGGGTTCCCGAACATACGTTGACAAAGGAAACATCATGCCGTCACGCGTAAAATTGCCCCCAATGGTCCTCGTAGTCGAAGATGATCATTCCATGAGGGAACTGTGCACGCGGGCACTCGAACGGGTGGGAATCCAGGTGATTTGCTGTGATACCAGCATGAAAGCCTCAAACTACATGCACTTGCACGGTCACCGGATCGCATGCATTTTGGCCGACGTGGTGCTAGGAGCGCCAACCCTCAAGGGGAGTAATCTAACCCACGAAGGCAATGGCGCCCGCTTATTGCCCCTGCTCAAATATGTGTCTCCCTCGGCTGTCGCCGTGCAAATGTCAGCCTACTCCGTAGCCGAGCTTTCCTCGATGGGGTACAAGGTAGAAGTTCCCCACTTTCTTCACAAGCCGTTTACACCAGAGAAGCTTCGCGCTATGGTGAATCAACTCCTACCTCATCTCAACATCCCTCGAGTGCTGACGTTGCCGGCAGACGAGGTGGTGTGGGACTTATAATCTCGACAGTTGCTGGAAAGACGGATACGGTCTCAAAGACTCTGCCACGTGCACAGCAGTGGAGGTCATCCGGACTGATGGAGTCCAGCCTGAACACTATTTATGACGGAGATGGGAATTAGCCCGTGCTTGGAGTGCAGTCGGGTGGTATAGCCCGCGACTAGTTCAACCTCTTCTGAGGTGAATTGGGGTCCATTTCGTTGAGGAAGACATCGCATAGGGGGGACGAATTCGGCAACCTCTCTTCGGACGCGCATGATTGCACCACCTCCCATGTGACTCCTCGAGTAGCGACGAACCGGTCATTATCATTTCGGCTTTTTACAGACCACTTCGCCACAGCGCTCACAGACGTAATTTTCGGTGGGATGCCCGCCCTCGTCCTCTTCAAGCGATAGAATTTTATGAGGGCACTTAGGCAGCTGAAGTCTTCTCCAGGTCTCTCGGAGTGATTCGGCTTTGCTAGCTTTCATAATCAGCGAAAGGGAAAGAAAGGCAAGCAAGGACACGCGTTCCTATTACGGCGCGAGCCAAAATTGCACAAATAAGCCGATCGTCATAACGATTGTGAGCCCTGTTATTGCCCACGTCAGACGAATTATGGTCGAAGCGCATTCGTCGCGTCACTGCCAGACCACTGGCCTAGGGGAACTGATCACCCATGGCTCCTCCGTAATAGGGTAAAGAACTATATCACCCGTGGGGGAGCCTGCCAACCAATTTAGCAGTGTGACTGCTCTTAGACGTCCATAACTCTTTCATTTTAGGGAGGGGTCTAAAAAATACAAGTATTAGATTTTCAAAAGCCCACGGGAATGTTCTCTTATGATACCCCTGAAATATCGCGATACGCATGAAAAGAATTCGAGGCTGGGCATGTGAACACGTCGGGATAGGCCGGACCTTCAAGCAGATCGACTATGCAAGCGTGAGTCGGCAGAACTGGGGTCCGGCTATTTGAGGGCGTCTGATAGAGGCACCTTATCACTATTCGGGGCGTCGTCAAGCCGAGGCCGTATTTGATGAGGAGCCCGCGACTTCATTTCCAGGTCCACACGTTTCAAGGCGTTCAACTGCTTAGCAAGTTCTTCGATCGCTTTATCTCGATGCAGCAGGTCAACTAGCCAGTTGGTCGTCTCATACGCGACCTTATTGTCATCGGTTGGAGACGGCGTCCCGAGCACGGTGAGCCAGGAACGACTGAGCTGTCCAACCTGGCTCTTGGGAGCCAGACGGACGACTTCCCGAAAATGAACCGCAGCGGCTGGGGGATTCTCTGAGAGTGTGAACAGCCCTTGAATAAAGTGCACGCGGTCGCAGGATCGGTCCCGCTCACAAGCGCTAAGCCGGTGGTCGCTGATAATGGTCAAGGGAACGGTCGTCTTCATTGACGCAACCTTGGCCTCTGCGGGACACTCAATGGGTACTGTTGGGGGCGCCGTCATGCAGCTCGAGAGACCCACCAACCCTCCTAGGAGGAGGCTGGCTCGCTTATGCATGCGTAACATATTGCCCTGTAGGTGATAGTACGAGTGGAAGCGTAACGTGCATCGTCGTTCCTTTTCCCAATTCGCTTCAGCCCAAATTATCCCTTCATGTCCCACAAAATGCTGAGCCGTCTATGGTGCATTAAGATCGACCGGTATGCCAACTCTTCATCAGGCTTTGTCGGCCAGCGACGGAGAGAACTTAACTGTACGTCCGCACTAAGACAGTGTGTTGAATGCGTCCATCCATACTTTGCAAAATCGTCAACACACAGAGTTGCTTACATCGTTCCTGCGAAGAAGACCTAAGGACAGGAAAACGACCGGGTCGCAAGGCTCACACAGAGGAGACAACTCAGCCAATTAAAAGTGCGCCGCTCGCCTCTATACCGTAAAGCGGCGAAGGTACGTTCGCAAGTGAGATAACATCGCCTGATCGATCCAGAGGAATTCTAGGCCACACTCCTCGGCTCGACTCCATCGCACAATGGCGACATTAATTTTGATCGTCTCGGTTGACGGCAAGAACATTTTTAGCGTCACGTGACTACCGACTCGAGGAGGGGTCGCACTACTGAGCTTACACCCTGTTTCCGACAGATCCTGCAGTTGGCCAGCAGTCGTCATTTCGCCCTCTAACGTGACAGGGCCGCGCACGATAACGCGACGCTGCTTCCGAGGCATCAAGCGAAGCGATGACACCGTCCCGGCATCGGAAACCTCTGCTCTCTCTCTACCAGGAAGCAGTTGTAGAACCGCCTCGTGGAAGACTTCCCCCCGAAACGGTTTCTGAAGAATCGGCGCATGGGGAGGCACCCCTTGCGCGCGTAACTTGGCTGGCGGCTGTCCCGAGATAAAGAGAATATTCACCGTCGACCATCGGACGAGGACTTCATGCATAAGTCCGACTCCATTCATCACGCGGGTCCTTCGCGGGGTCCCGCAGAGTTGAAACATCGGAGGAGGCAGCATGTAATCAAGGACGATGACATTCACCGCAGATGTTTCTAAATATCGCAAGGCTTCTTCGGCCGATCCCACCGCGGCCACGTGTAATCCATCGTGACGCAAGGCCCGTGTACACAACAGTTGCGTATCCTCTGAATCATCGACGATCAGAATGGATGGAAGGCCGCTCATGGACGACGGCGAAGGGCTGGTTCGTGGCAGGACCGACGGCTCGGCCAGAAGTGCGGCGAGGCACGTGTCGAGGAACAACTGGACGTTCATGAAGCTGCCAGAGGTGGCCGTCGCTAACTTGAATTCGTGAAAGTCACGCATGTATGAAGAGTCCGGCCCAAAGGCTAGGCCCAAGGCCTTCACAATCTGTTGCTCAAGTGCAGCAATTTCTTTTTGTAAGTGCTGCTGCATAATTTCAGCCGGCAAGGACACCGTATTGCCTAGGGCAAAGTAATCGCCCCAGATTCCTTCCATCTTTTCTTGGAGCTGCCGAAGTGTCCTCACGGCGATCGCTTGTGCTTGGGCACTCGGGAGAAGTCGCTTCGAAGGGTTCATAGCGACCGGTACTACAACGGGGAGGTGGGAGAAGGTGTATCTGAGAGCAATGTGCGAAGCGCGGCCACGAGTGTGTTCAGAGGGCATGGCTTGCGGAGCAGAACGAACCCGTCCAGGCACAGGCCAAGCCGTTTCAAATGCTCATCTGAATGGCCAGTAAACAGGGCCACTTTCAGCGCCGGTCGGAGTTCAAGGGCCCGCCGGGCCACGGCTACACCATGCGGCAGGCTGTCATGTGCCTCTGACTCCGGCCAGAGTTCATGTGGCGTCAGGCCAATATCAGTGAGCAGGAGATCCAATGGGCCAGCATGAGCCTCACAGAGGGCCAAAGCCTTCTCCCCAGAGGCAGCGGTGAAGACGTCGAATCCATGGGCTTTCAACCCCGCGCTGAGCATGTAGCGTATAGACTGTTGGTCATCCACGAGGAGCAAGGTTGGTCGGGCGTTGCTGACAGGGAGTCTCGATTCGTCCATAGCCCCTTTCATCGGAATAGCTGAATAGCGGAATAACGAAGGTTACGCGGTTCAACTTCAGAGCGGCTGGTTTGACTCCGGTACTCTACATCACACTAGTCAACCTATCGGTGTTTGATTGTGAAATCTTAAATGACACCAAGATTTGACATACTCAGTATGCTGAGCGTTTGGCGTGCAATATCTTAGCTGGCCGTGTCCAGAAGCCGTCATCGTTGCCGAAGTTATCACAGAGGATGGGCATCGAGAGGCGTACTCTTCTTTCAGGAATCCAGCGAACACCAGCAAATACACCCCCTCCGGGCTACCCAGTAGAGGAGGGATCGTCTTGGGCGAATGTTTAGCATTAATGTGCATGCGCTTTACGACGCATCTTCAATACCCCTTGACCGTTTTCTTGCTTTCCATGTCCCCGCCTGTGGCTCTCTGAGACGATCTGGCGCTTCAATCAAGGAGTACTTAATAGTGTGATGCCCCGACAGGGTCGTATGTGCTTTTCCTCTCGCGTGGGCGGTCGCATAGTCATCGGAAATTCTTAGAAGACCACACGCCTTGCAACAAAGGAGCACGGCTGTGATGGAATGGAGTTCCATATTTCTTTATCGGAGCATCTGCGGTAGTACTGGATGCGGGATGTCTGAATTACTTGGTGGATCAGCGGCGGGATATCAGTTTGCACTAATCCCATTCTCTTTCACCGGCTCTTAATGGCTTCGGAAAACTCCCCAATTGATAGGATGGCGTCAGGAGCACGCTTAAATGGCTGGCCAAGGCAACGAGTGTCTAGGGATGCGCCCTGTCAAACATCTTTACATTCTTAAAATCACAGTTCGGGACCGCAACGCCTTGATTGCATGGCACGGTCACTATCGATCCATCGAAAGCATTATAAAAATAGTCGACAGCAGCTGAAACACCCCCGACCAAAATCTCCCCGACCAACCAACATAAACTCACCTCATTACGACCGGTTGCCCTCGACCTAGTCTCGCTGCCTCCGGTGAATCGCTGGCACGTGATTTGTAGTTCTTCCTACTTAGATAGTCGCCAATCAATGTTTCATAACAAGGGGGGAGTAATGAAGAGATCTTTCACATCGCTCTTATCACTAGGAGCGGCTCTTATGGTCGGAAGCTTAATGCAAGTCGCGCCGGTACACGCGCTCACCTTTGACCTGAACTGTGTGATCAGTTCAGCAGGCTGCGCACCCACCGTGAATTACGGAACCATTACGCTGACTGATAACGCCAGCAATAGCAATAAAGTCGACGTGTCGGTGAACCTCGTCGGCAACGGCGTGAACAAAGTCTTGAAGCTAATGCTGAACTTTGACCCCTCTCTCAGCGAGAGCTTCTGGTCCGTGAGCGGAAGCGTCAGCAATATCACTGCGGATGAGAATGGTGTTCAGGCCGACGGATACACGGCGGGCAAATTCGATTTAGAGATCCCTGGCACCGGCAACGGAGGCTTTGAACCGATCACGCTCACTCTGACCAAAGATTTCAGTTTCACGAATCTTGATCCCGCCACCTTTAACTTTAAGGACACGAGCAACCTGATGTTCGCCGCTGTCCACATCGGCAACCTGTCCTGCAGCAATCAAGCGGCAGGTATCTGTTCGCCTGGTGTCGGAGGAGAACAGTCCTTGTGGGTGGGGTCGCGTCCAGTGACGACTCCAGCGGTTCCTGAGCCAGCCTCTGTGCTCCTGTTGGGATCCGGCTTGGCGGGACTAGGCCTCTGGGGCGCGAAGCGCTCCAAGAACGCCTAGAAGCGCTCATTTGTAGCAAGGGATGAATTCAATCCGGTTAGCCTAACAAACAAATTAATTAAGTAAGGAAACAGATGATGAACAACACAAGTCTGAAAGCGGGAATGTGGGTCGCTGCGGCGGTCCTCTCCCTTGGGTTAGGTGCTGAGGCCTTCGCGACTCCGATTAATCCTATGAACACCCGACAGGTTCCAGTGACAATCCCGTCGTCTGATGGTGCGGGGACGGACCTGCAAACCATCCTGAATACGATGTTTGGTGGGGTCAGCG
>Ga0207651_10001414_pt1 | contig 10906 bp, 12 predicted proteins | sample KBSM23metaG_FD_184328 | JGI IMG/M metagenome (GOLD analysis project Ga0207651, IMG submission 184328) | Miscanthus rhizosphere microbial communities from Kellogg Biological Station, Michigan, USA - KBS M2-3 metaG (SPAdes) (version 2) | ecosystem: Host-associated > Plants > Roots > Rhizosphere >... | reverse complement strand
CGCGAGGTGCGGGGTGCGGGGTGCGGGTGTTCAGACCCGCCGGCAGGCGGAATGTCACATCGATGTCACCGGTTTTCCACTACAATCGCCCGCCGGTACCTTCACAGTCTGCCCGGGCTCACGTCGTGCGAAAGGAGCACGGAATGAAGACAGTCCGCATTGCCCTCGCGGGGGTTATCGCCCTCGCCCTCTCCACAGGGTTGCATCTCACGGCAAAGGATAAGGACAACAATCAGGGGGAACGCGGCAACAAGCTGCGCGCCGCGCTCATCGGCTTCAACGAAGTACCGTCGGTCTCGACGCCCGCGCGCGGGCACTTCGAGGCGCGGATCATCAAGAACTCGCTGGGCGAGCCGGAGGCGATCGAGTACTCGCTGACCTTCAGCGACTTGAGCTCCACGACCCAGCAGTCGCACATCCACTTCGCGCAGCCCGCCGTCAATGGGGGCATCGTGCTGTGGTTGTGCCAGGGGGCCGTCCGGGCGCCGGCGGCTGCGGGAGACGTGCCGGAGTGTCCCGCGAAGGAAGGCGGCACGGTCACCGGCACGCTCACGCCGAACGAGGTGCTCCCGACGGCGGCGACGCAGCAGATCGCGGCAGGTGAATTCGCGGAGGTGATCGCGGCCATCCGCGCCGGCTTCGCCTATGCCAACGTACACTCGGCCACCTCGCCAGGCGGCGAGATTCGCGGCCAGCTCCAGGCCAACGGCGAAGAGGGTCGCGACCACTAATCCCTTTCTTTCGGCCCGGGCGCCTGGCGTTCGCCGGGCGCCCGGACTGCGGCGGCTCGCCAGAGAGCGCGGCCGTCACTGTTCTGGTAGAATGGTCGTTCGCGCCAGTCGCCCGCGGACCGGTTGCGCCCACGCCTTCGAGCCGGCGTAGCTCAGTTGGTAGAGCAGCTGATTCGTAATCAGCAGGTCCTCGGTTCAAGTCCGAGCGCCGGCTCCAGTTTCTTCCAATTCTCTCAGTGCTCCAGCGGAACCTCGCACATGCGCTCGGACGCGTACGACTCGCCGACGCTGGAGGCGATCAGCTAGCGGGGAAGCTGGGTCACCTTCACCCGGGCGTCAGGGTTGACCCCTGACAATCCGGCAACGACGACCTCGCCGATCTTCGCCACGGACGTCTCGTTCCACACGACGGTGCTCAGGTACAGCGTGCCGTCGCCGGTACCCGAGCCGCTTTCGTAGACGGACTTGATCCACGGCACCATTGACCTCGCGGTCCACTGGCAGGTGGACGGCTCCGCGTGCACGCTCAAGCGGACAGGGCTATCTCCCGCACCGTCGTACGTGCCGAGCCACGGCAATACCAGGTTGTCGGGCGACACGCTGTAAAGACATCCCGCGCCGCGCTGCACGATCGCGTAGGTGGCGAGCGGGTCGCCGTTGGCGTGGCGCACGACAAAGCCGCCGTCGCGCCCGGTGAAGGACCGATTCGCGGCGGCAGTGATCGAGACGGTCGCGGGCCCGACGGTGGTGGAGGACTCGACGGCGATCCACGAGTCGGCGGGCCGCACGTTTTCAATCGTCCAGCGACAGCCCGCCGCGGTGTTGATGGATGCGGACGCCTTTCCGCCGGCCGCGTCGAACACGGGTACCGCGGCGGCGGGGATGTAGCGGCAGGCGCCTGAACCTGGAGAGTCGGAAGCGGTCGGAGAGGACGGCACCGTCGAGCCGCCGCAGGCAGCGGTGATGAGGCACAGGCCTGCGAGAACCCGCACGGCCGTCATGCCTTCATCATACGCGTTGCGGCGTCGGCGACGTTGTCGTTCTGATGATGCATCCCGCCAGCGGCGCCGCGCCATCCTCGTGCCGGCCGGCGCGCCGTCGAGCGGGGCGCCGAGCGCGTCGGGACCAGTCGGTTCAGCCCGTAGGACGGTTGGACGCCCTGTTTGCGGTATGCATGTTCGGGGATCAATTGCAGGGAGTCTGACACCCAAGCGGCACCCTCAGCGCTGGACGTTAGGCGAAAGTGCTGGACGTAGGCCTCCTCATCGCTTGTCGAACACCAAAACATCATCGATCGTCTGACCCTTGGCGTTGACCCCTTGGGTGGCGATGGTCATGACCTTGCCGTCCTTTGAGATCGCCCACGTACCGGTAAGGACAGCCTTGCCAGCCCTCTTCTTTGTAAACGCTGCCGTGAAAGCGTCGAGCCGCTTCAGTGCGAGCATATCGGCGTCCGGATCACCCGTTATTGGGCGGTCCTTCCCATCGTAGACAATCGTCCATTCCCGGGTCGTTGGCTTTCCGTCGCCGTCCACTCCTGAGGCGGTCGCCTTGATTTCCTGGCGCACCGTGCGAAACGTCGTCGGTTCGCTCGCCGCTTTCGACGTCAGCTTGGTTTCCAGGCCTTCCAAGACGTACGTGCACGATTCGCTCTGGGGAGCGGGGCCTGGGGAGAACCTTGACGCTGCGACATTCAGCACCCAGGTGCCGATGATGGGATCGGGATCTTGAGCGGCCGGAGACACTCCGCACAGCGCGATGATGGCACCGAGGACCGCCGTCCGCCGAAGCGTGCAGGTGTGCATCAATCCATCCTCCCCGCTTGGGGCCCTCCTCGGCGTGGAGGGCATGTCACGGCCGCGAAGCGGTGAGCGAAGCGAACGCAGCCTTGAACCGCCCGAGCACTGCCGAACGAAGCCATCACCGCAAGACAATTGCGGCTACGCGGTCATACCGCGACATATCGCTGAGTATCACTTTGTCCCCAGGGTGCAGACCGCTCTTGATCTCGATCAGATTCACCGAGGCCGCGCCGAACTGCACCGCGACTTTCTTCGCCGTATGGCCGTCGGGCTCGAGCTTGAAGAGCATGAGCCGACTGTTGGATTGACCAAACACCGGCCTGCCCACGTGTACAACGTTCGTCAGCGCCCCAACCGTAATGGTTGCGTCCACCGGTTCTTGCACAGTGACACCAGGCGGCAGCGCGTCATCGATCACGACGTCGACAGTGATGGTGCCGTTCGCCACTTCCGGATGCACCACCGCGATTTTGCCGACAACGATCTCCTTGCGATTTCGGAACGCGATGGCGGCCGGCATCCCTTGCCGCACGTCCTGCATCTGCTTCTCGGCGACTCTGAGTGCCGCCGTCTGCGCGGATGTCAATTCACCCGCCGCGCGCACCTGCAGCTTCATATCAGCTTGCCTCACCGTGTCCAGCCACACGGTATCGAGGGACACCACCGGCTGGCTTTGCGCTTGCGCCCCGCTCACCGCAACCCCCGCCATCCCCACCAGCAGCACGGCCCCCAGCGACCAGGCCACTCCCGATCCGGCAGGCCTGTGCGCCGCCACTGGATCGGCCAGGCGCTGGATTCGGCGCAAGAGCGAACCGCCGTTTGCCGAGAGCGCGGCCTTGAAATGTGCGGGCCGCATTGATTCCAAGGCCGCCAGCGCGCGAGCGTAGACCAGCACATCGCCACTCGCCTCGACGGCGAGATCGTCGCAGCAATGCTCGCGCTCGGTTCGGATCTGATTCGAGATCCACCACACCGCCGGATGGTAAAAGAGCAGGCTCTCGGCGATCCCTTGCAGAACGTTCACCAGGTAGTCGTGCCGCCGTACATGCGCCAGTTCGTGCGCCAACAGCGCCTCGACCTGCTGGGGTGCGAGTCCACTCAGCACGCTGGCCGGAACGAGAATCACCGGGCGAAGCCAGCCGATGACCAAAGGCGAGTCCACTCGATCAGTCGGCAGCAGCCGCACCCGTCGCGAGACCTGCATGCGTTCGATCAACCGGTCAAGGATTTGCTGCCATTCGGTGAGCACTCGCGCCTGAGGCGAACGCCGCAGGGCCGCGACAGAGATGAATCCCACGAGCAGTCGGAGAGAACACCCGGCGGCGCCAACGAACCACGTCATGACGATCGCCGGCATCGCCTGCTGCCAGCGATCGGTGACTGGTGAGTAGGCAACACCCGGGCCGACCTGCCGAGCGCCAAGGCCAGCGAACTCACCGATCGGCGCGGTGTGTCCGGAGGTGCCAAGCCACCAGTAAGTGACCGCAGGCGCCGCGGTCATCGCCAACAACGCAGCGCAGGCCATTGCATAGCGGCCGCGCGCCGACAGACGGCCACCGGCCAACGCCCGGGCGAGCGCGTAGAGGGCTGCCACGAGTACTCCCTGCCAGAGAAAATTCAGAAGCGTCCAGCCCAGACGCTCCGTCAACGGGTGATTCAGGAGCGTGATCATTTGTCCGCCCTCCTCTCTTCCAACTCGTCCAACAGGCTGCGTATCTCGTCGAGATCTTTGCTTGACGCCGGCTGCGCGGCCAGCGCTCCCAACACCAGGCTCTTCGCCGATCCATCGAATGCCCGCTTCATCAGGTCGCCCGCGATCTGCCGCTGCGTCTGTTCCTTGGGTGCGCGGGCTTCGTAGAGATGCGAGCGGTAGCGCTCGTTGCGCACAACCAGCCCCTTTTCGAACATGAGCTGCATCAATTTCAGCGTGCTGGTATATCCGCTGTCCTTCCCCAGCGCTTCATGCACTTCCCGTACGGTGCTGGCACCCTGGCGCCACAGCACCGCGAGAATGGCGATTTCGGAGTCGGTTGGAAGCGGCGGAGGATCAGGTTCTTTGGAGAGGGCTCGTGAAGCCATGTGGGGCGAGCATTATACGAATTTTTTCGTATGTCAACGAAATAATTCGTATGTGCGGCTTATTACCGTAATGAACATGCCCCCGTCGGCGTCCGGCATCGGCCGGGCCACTCTTGTCGGCTACTCGGATCGCAGGAGGACGACGGGGTCGATCCGCACGGCCCGGCGGAGTGGAATCAGCGAGGCGACCACCGCGATCACCAGCAGCACGATCCAGCCTGCGGCGAACGACGACATGTCGAAGGCGCTCACGCGAAACAGGAGCGGATGCAAGAACGGCGTCGTCGTGAACGCGGCCGACGTCCCGACGATCAAGCCGAGCACTACGGGCCACCCGATCTTCGAGAGGATTAGTCGACGCACCTGCGTTCGATTGGCACCGAGTGCGACTCGCAGGCCGACCTCGCGGGTGCGCTCTGCCACGAATGCACCGAGCACCCCGAATACGCCCACGCCGGCCAGAAGAACCGCAACCAACGCGAACAGGCCCAACGCGAACATGTGGAATTCCGGGGCGGCGAGCTCCGTCTTGAGCAGGTCGTCGATCGTGGCTGCCTCTGTCACCGGTTCGGTCGCGTCGATTTGCTTGAGCGCCTGCTGAGTGATGGCCAGCGTGGGCAGATGCTCCGTGCTTGCGCGCAGGATCACGAATCGGGGGGGAAACGGCGACTGTCGCAGTGGCACGTAGATCGCCGGCGGCGGGGCCTTGAGGTCGCGGTAGCGGAGGTCACGCACCACGCCCACGACGGTCATCCACGGAGCAGGGCTGTCGGCGCCCCCGAATTTGAGTCTCTTTCCTAGAGGCGATGCATCCGCCCACGCACGCCGCGCGAGCGATTCGCCAAGGATGGCGACGGGAAGCGCACCTTTGCGATCGGATTCATTGAATGCGCGGCCACGAATGATCGACACTCCCAGCGTCGAGAAGTAGTTGGGCGCCACGGCTTCGAGATGGAGCCCCGGGTTCGCGGCCGCTTCGGCCGCTCGTTGGCCCTCCCCGGCAAACGTCGCGTCCCATCCGTCCGTTCCCGTGAACGGTCGCAGCAGCACTGGCGTCGCGGCGGCGATACCCGGAGCAGCCTGCAAGCGAGTGACGAGCTCGTCGAACACCTGCAGGCGCCGTTCGGGATCGTGATACGCCAATCCCACGAGCGGCACTTGCGCCACGCTCAACTTCGCCGCCGAGAAGCCGAGATCGGCGGTCTGCAACTGTTGCAACGTGCGGACAAGCAGAGCGCCGGCGACAGTCACCAGCAGTGCGAATGCGAGTTGTGCGGCGACGAGCACCTGCCGGCCGGCCTGGGCGCGAGGGCTGAACGAGTCGGCGGCGCCAGTGCCCCGCAATCGGCTGAAAAGCGCGGACCGAACCGTCCAGAACGCCGGCGCGATACCCGCGATCAACACCGAGAGCAGCGCCGCGCCACCCACCCACGTGAGGGTTCGATCGTTGAAGTGGATGGTGTCGAGCCGTGTCATTCCTGCTGGGGCACCAGCGATGAGCGAACGTTGTAACCAATACGCCGCCAATGTCCCGAGCCCGCCGCCGGCGACCACCCATAGCGTCGTTTCGACGACCAGCTGTCCAATCAGAGCCGCTGGCGTTGCGCCCAGCGCCGCGCAGACGGAAATCTCGCGCGCGCGCTCCGTACCGCGCACCAGCAGAAGGATCGCCACGTTGATGCAGCCCACGAGAAATAGCAGAACGGCCGCCGCGACGAATAGCGCCATCACCGGCCTGACGTCCCCAACAACCGCATCTTTCAGCGACACGACACGGGTACGAGCATTCTGCGGTGAATGTAGAGGTGCCGCCGAGCGCAGCTGCGTCAGCAACGCCGACGCCTCGTCGCTCGCCTGCGCGAGGGTGGCGGTGGCTCTCAGGCGGCCCAGCAGGGTGAACCATCCTTCTTGCAAGACCTCGGGCGCAGCGATGAGCGGCTGCCAGACCTCCGCTCCTTTCGGGAACGCGAAACCGCTCGGCGCGACTCCGACGATCGTCGCCGCATGTCCGTTGAGGCGCATCCGCTGACCGATGATCGTCGGGTCTCCCCCGAATTGGCGCCGCCACAGGCCGTAGCCGAGCACCGCCACGTCATCCGCTCCGACCGTTGCGTCTTCGCCCGTCAACAGCCGACCGAAGACCGGCTGTGCGCCCAGCGTCGCGAAGAAATCACCCGTCACGGTCGCTCCCGTCACGGTCAGAGCGTGGTCCCGGAATTGGGCCGGCCACGGCCACGCACCGTCGTACTGGACGCCGGCCACGGATTCCAGCGTACGAGAGGCGTCGCGCCACGCCGCAATCTCCGCGTACGAGAACGGCATCAACGTCGATCCGCCAGAGAGCGTCTTCGAGATCAGAACGAGTCTGGATTCATCTGCGACCGGGAGAGGACTGAAGAGCACGCTCGAGGCAACGCTGAGGGCCGCCGTGGTCGCCCCTATTCCGAGGCCGAGGATGGCGACGATGAGCCCGACGTATCCAGGATTGCGCCGGGTGAGCCGCAGAGCGCTCTGGAAGCCCTGCTGCAGACTAGTCATCATTCAGGCGGGCTCGGTGAGATAACGCGGTTCATTGTAGCGTGGACCAATCAGGGCATGTTGCGCCCCCGACTCCGACGCGAATCGCCCGGACGCGTCCTACCGGTGGAAGCAGAGTGAGGAGGCACATGAAACGGATGGCAGCCGGAGGGGTCGTTATCGCGTTGCTGGGCGCGCTGGCCGCGTCGTGCAGCTCGGCTACCGGGCCCGAAACCGATCTGATCCTGGCGGGGACGTGGAGCGGCACGCTGGGAGCCGGTTCCGGCGGAGGGCGGGCACTGCGCGTCACGTGGACGATTGCGCAGAACGGACTCCAACTCTCCGGGCCCGTCACGGTCTCGACGTCGCCTGCCGTCACGCCCATCACCTTCGACGGCACGATCACCGGCACCTCGAGCCGGTCGTCCCAGCTCACCCTGTCGCTCGCGGCGCGGAACGGCGCGTCGGGATGCGCGGTCAACGGCACGGGCACCGCCGCCGGCAGCGTGCTCACAATCGATGGAACCCTCGACGTTGCGTTCACGGGCTGCAATGGCCTCGACGTGCAGCCGCCCGCCAGCAATCATCTGACGCTGACCAAGCAGTAGCCGGCAACCGGCTGGCGGGAACATCCCGGCGCGCCCCCTCGTCATATGGGCAGCTACCTTGTCAGACCAAGGTAGCTGCCCAGCCGATGCCACCAAACGACAAGTTCGCTCCCATCCGCAAGGGACTGCTCGAGTTCCTGATCCTGAAGATCGTCGCGACGGGAAAGGTCTATGTCGCCGACATCCTCAGCCGGCTGAGCGACACGGAGTTCGCCACCCAGGAAGGGACGCTCTATCCCCTTCTCAGCAAGATGCGGCGCGACGGGCTGCTCGACTACGAATGGCAGGAGTCCGACGTCGGCCCGCCGCGCAAGTACTACGAGCTCACCCCGCGCGGCCGGGGGCAGCTCGCCGAGCTGACCGACTACTGGAAACGCCTCAACGCGACGATCGCCCAGCTTGGACGGTAGCCATGCAGAGAGTCATCAGCATCAACCTGAACGGCAACGCCTACCAGATCGACGAGGCCGGCTGCGACGCGCTCCGCGACTATCTCGACGAGGCCGACCGCGCACTCGCCGGCAACCCCGACCGCCGCGAGATCGTCGCCGACCTGGAGCAGGCGATCGCCGACAAGTGCCAGGCCTTCCTCGGCCCGCACAAGTCGGTGGTGACCGCCGACGAGGTGGCGCAGATCATCAAAGAGATGGGGCCGATCGAAACGCCGGCCGGCGCGGCCGCCGAAGACGAGGCGGGATCGCGCGACACCGGGACGAGGGACGCCGCGCCGCGGCCCCGGCGTCTCTACCGGATTCCGGACGGCGCGATGATCGGCGGCGTGTGCAACGGCCTCGGCGCCTACTTCGGCGTCGACGCGACGCTGGTCCGGTTCGGGTTCGTCATCACGGCGTTGCTCACCAAGGGCGCGGCGGTCCTCGGATACGTCGTGGCGATGTTCGTGATCCCCGAAGCGAGAACCGCGGAGCAGCGCGCCGACGCAGGCGGCGCGCCGTTCAATGCCAGGGAGGTCATCGAGCGCGCCAAGCAGCAGGCCGCTGAAGGTTCGCGCACGTGGCGGCGCGAGTGGCGGCGGCAGCAGCGGCACTGGCGGCGCTACGGCTGGGCGCCGAGCCCGGCGAGCCCGTACGGATCGATGCCCGCACTGCTCACGCTGCTGCCCCTCTTCGGGCTGGTCCACCTCGCACTGTTCGTGACGTTGTGCGCGATGATCGTGTCGCTGGTGAACACCGGCGGCATCCTCGACTGGCGCCTGCCGGACACCGTGCCGCTCTGGGCCGGCGTGCTGATCCTGCTCGTCGGGTATCAGATCGTCGTATCGCCGATCCGCGCGGCGCATCACTGGGCGGCGCGGCCGCAGGCCGGGCCCGCCGTGCAGTGGCTCGCCTTCTGGAACGCGATCTGCTGGCTGCTCGGCCTGGCCTTCGTCCTGTGGATCGCGTCGAATCACGTGCCGGAGATCCGCGAGTTCGTGCAGCGAGTCCCGTCCATCGCGCGAGACTTCGGTTTCGCCATGCGAGACTTCTTCGCGCGGGAGGCGGAGCAACGTTGAGTGTTGTGATGAGAGGCTTGCGCGCCGCGCCGGCTCAGCGCAGCAGGACCGCGCGCTGCCAGTGATCGCGCAGGCGCTGCATCTCCTGCCCCGCGGCCCCTTCGTCGAGCGCGCTCGCGGGACGGACCACCGGGGCGCCCCAGGTCGTCACCGGGCCCGGCCGCGGCGGCTCGACCTCGACGTCGCGCGACAGACGGGCGACCAGCACCAGCCACACACCGGCGGCAACGCAGAGGATCAGGCGGAACACGCGCGCCATGGTCGCCTCGCCACCATCATCGCACCTTCGAGCCTAGCGCGCGAAGCAGTAGATCCGCCCGGCCCCGCCGCGCGGCGCGGTGTCGGCGCAATTCGCGTTGGCGTGCGCGGAGTTCCAGGACGACAGCGTGCCCGACGTGTCGCCGTTGGGACCGAGGCCGTCCGAATGCCCGACTTGCGCGGCCACGCCGGCCGAAGCCGACGTCCAGTCGCCGCACGTGAGCCCGGCCATCAGCCGCCCGTCGCTGCTGGACCCGGTCAGGATGTCGTGCTGCACCGGTGACGGCGATCCGCTCCACTGCCCGTTGATGCGCTGGCCGCGCTCGTCCACGAACAGCGTCGAGTCCCCCTTGCGCGCGTGCAGCGACGCGAGATCCGCCGCGATGGTGGCGCCGTTGGCGTTCACCCACGGGCCGTTGCCGATGCGCGAGCGCGCGTCGGTCGCGCCGTTGCCGTTGTCGGGATCGTGCTCCACGCTCAGGTAGGCGCGCCACGTCCTGGACGCGGCGCCCACGGCAACCGCCAGGTTCTGGCAGATCGCATCCGCGCCGCGCAGGCCGCCGAGGTTGCCCGTGGTGTTCGTCGCGCTGCTGACGAAGAAGCTCATCACCCCGCCGGGCTGTCCGGGGTTCGGCGTCGGCGACGAGGAACCACTGCCCCCGCACGCCGCGAGGATCAGGGTCATCACCACGGCCGCGCCCACGTGATGTCGCATGCACCCTCCTGCAAGGACCACCCTACATCATTCGCGTGCGTGTGTGGCGGCGCCACGACATGTGAGTACACTCGCCACGTGCGCAGCGTAGCGGCCGTCCTCTTCACCGTGATCACGTCGATGGCCGTAACGGCGTGCGGTTCCGGTCCCCGCCCGCTGGTGCTGGCGACGACGACGAGCGTGGCCAACTCGGGATTGCTCGACGTGCTGCTGCCGGCGTTCGAACGGACGACGGGCGTGAGCGTGTCGAGCCAGCTCGTCGGCAGCGGGCTGGCGCTGAAAATGCTCGCCGACGGGAATGCCGACGCGGCGATCACGCATGCCCCGGCCGCGGAGGCCGATGCGCTGCGCGCGCATCCGTCGTGGCAGTACCGCAAAATCATGTTCAACAGCTTCGTGCTTGTCGGGCCGGCGGCGGATCCCGCGCGCGTGCGCGACGCGCGCGACGCGCCCGACGCGATGCGGCGGATCGCGCAGTCCACGGCGCGCTTCGTGTCGCGCGGCGACGGATCGGGCACGCACGAGCGCGAGCGGCAATTGTGGACGGCGGCCGGCGCGACGCCGCCCGACGACCGGCTGCTCGTCGCCGGCGCCGGCATGGCGGCGACCCTGCGCGCCGCCAGCGAGAGCGGCGCCTATACCCTCTCGGACCGCGCCACGTTCGCGCAGCTGCAGAAGCAATTCGC
>Ga0207651_10001411_pt1 | contig 10918 bp, 8 predicted proteins | sample KBSM23metaG_FD_184328 | JGI IMG/M metagenome (GOLD analysis project Ga0207651, IMG submission 184328) | Miscanthus rhizosphere microbial communities from Kellogg Biological Station, Michigan, USA - KBS M2-3 metaG (SPAdes) (version 2) | ecosystem: Host-associated > Plants > Roots > Rhizosphere >... | reverse complement strand
GTGGATGGGGTGTGACGAGACTGTAGAAACTGGACGACCGTTTGGCTCGCGGCTAAAGTGAATCCATCGATAACCTGAAGTGAACAATCCCCGCCCATGACCAGCAGCGTTCAGCCCGCCGACCTCGGTTTCTTCTCGACGCTGGCCAGCGCAGGCAGCTTGAGTGCGGCGGCTCGAGAGCTCGGCATCACGACCCCGGCGGTGAGCAAGCACCTGGCCTTGATGGAGTCGCGCCTGGGCGTGTCGCTCGTCGTTCGCACGACGCGGCGAATGAGCCTGACGCCCGAGGGCGAGCTCTACCTCGAGAGTGCACGCCGCATCCTGGGCGAGATCGATGGAATGGAGGAATTGCTCGGTCTGTCGAAGGCCACGCCGAAGGGGTTGCTGCGGGTCAACGCAACGCTGGGCTTCGGGCGCAGTCACGTGGCTCCGCTGATCTCGCGATTTGTGCGCAAGCACCCGCAGGTCGAAGTCCAGCTGCAGCTGTCGGTCAATCCGCCGCCGTTGACGGAGGATTCATTCGATGTGTGTGTCCGATTCGGCGCGCCTCCGGACTCTCGCGTGATCGCCAGGTACATCGCGCCGAACCGCCGGCTGCTTTGTGCATCTCCGGCGTATCTGTCAAAGCATGGCGTGCCGAAGATCCCCAACGACCTCACCAAGCACAACTGCATCGGCATTCGGCAAGGGGAGGAGGCCTATGGTGTCTGGCGGCTGACCAGCGGCCGCGGCAAGAGCGCGACCACCGAGGCCGTGAAGACGCGCGGCAACCTGACCACCAACGACGGCGAGATTGCGGTCAACTGGGCGCTGGAAGGCCATGGCGTCCTGATGCGCGCCGAGTGGGACATCGAGCGTTATCTGCGCAACGGGCGCCTGGTTCACGTGCTGCCGCAGTACCACACGCCCGACGCCGACATTCATGCGGTCTATCCGCAGCGCCATCAGTTGGCGGCGCGAGTCCGGGCATTCGTGGACTTCGTGGCGCTGTCGTTCTCGCAACAAGCGGCGTCGAGCAAGCCGTAGGGCGGACGCGCGCACTGCGAGGCGACTCAAAGCGAGTCTGTCAAGGCCAAGTTCAGATGTCGCATCGCCAGCAAAGTTGAAATGTCGCATCTGAAGGCCGTCGTGAGCCTCGGTGAAGACTTATCCCCCGGCGGCGTGGCGACCGCCACGCAGACGCCGACGGGGGGTAAGTCGTCTTAGACGCCCCGAGCGTTGAGTGGGAGGAGGCGAGGGCAGTCGGGGTCACGCGGCCTGCCTCTGCACCGCTGCATTCATGTCGTCCAGCGTGAACTTGCTGATCCTCTTCTTGCCGATTTCCGCGCGTTTCTGGCGCGGCTTCGCTCCGGAGTTCGTCCGAGAAGGCATGCTCTGGGAGCGCCGATCGTCGCGTTGCGACTGGATGACCTGTGCGACCCGCAACGCGTGCCCGAGCCGCTTGTTCTCGACGATCGCGCCGGCGTCGATGAAGGGCAGCTTGTCGAACCGGACGTACTCCAGGCTCGAGCCATCGGCGCGCAGCTCGATCCGGCCGTCGGGGTACTCGAACACCTCGATGTAGCGATGGATCAGCTTCCTGGCGTCCGCCGTATCGGGCAGCAGATAGCGCACCCGGTCGTGCTGCAACGTCAGCGACGACGACACCTTGCGCTCAACGCGCCAGGTGAAGATCAGATCCAGGTTCTCGTCGGCTCGGACCGGCCGATGCGCGTCGAAGTCGCTCTTGGGCAGCTTGCCGAAGCGCTTGTTGAAGTCGGCGACGAAGCGCGGGGCATAGGCGTTGGCCGCCTCGCGCGAGCTGATGCCGCGCAGGCGTAGCTCCTTGACCAAGCGGTCCTGTAGTGTCAGATTGGCCCGCTCGACGCGCCCCTTGGCCTGGCTCGAGTTGGCGCACCAGCTGTCGATGTTGAGCTCGTAGAGCACCCGTCCAAACTGGGTGACGGTGCGGCCACCGCACTCGACCGAGTCTCGGGTCGGCCGGAACACGGATGCCTTGTCGCGGTAGAACGCGACCGGCTTGCCATGGCGCTCCAGGTAGGCGCGGGTGGCCTCGAAGTAGGCGAAGGTCGACTCGGTCGGGACGAAGTGCAGCTGCATCAGCCGGCTCGTCGCATCATCGATGTAGACCAGCAGCGTGCACGCCTCGCCCCGGTCCTCAAACCAGGCGTGGTCGCTGCCGTCGATCTGGATCAGCTCGCCGAGGCAGGCTCGGCGGTTGCGCGGCTGGTGGATCTGGGCTGCTCGCTGTCGGCGCGGCTTCCAGAGGCCTGCCTCGATCATCAGCTTGCGGATCGTCTCCTTGCTGAGGCACACACCGTGCAGTTCACGCAGCTTCTCGCACGCCAGCGTCGGGCCAAAGTCTGCGTACCGCTGCCGGATCAGGGCGAGCGCACGGCTGGCTACGCCGGCACTGAGTTGGTTGTTGCTGGGCCTTCCGTGCCTGGCCGAGACCAACGCCGCGGCTCCGCCGGCCTCGTATCGCTTGACCAGTCGCTCGACCTGCCGGCAACTGATCCCGAGTCCTTCGGCAGCCTGGCCGACCCGCAGCATCCGATCGACGACGCGTTGGATGGTCTTGAGGCGATCGAGCTCGCGCATGCTCATCGTGATGCTCGTTGCAATCCTCGACATCCTCGTCCCCAGTAGCTCTGGGAACGATCTTGGGCGACATCTCAACTTTGCCCAAAACCGACATTACAACTTTGCCTCTACAACTCGTCGGCGGCAAACATGCGTTATGTCGACTGGCGAGGTGGCGCGCCCGCTTTGCGACGGCGCAGGGCTGTTTGTGGTTCCCAGCGCGGTGCCGATCGGAGCAAGTTGGGCTTACGAACCGGAGGTTAGCTCTTGAACTCGTCCGCCGTAATGGCGAACTTTCGAACCTTGTCATGCAATGTCTGCCTGGCAATTCCGAGCGCCGTAGCGGTTGCCGACTGATCTCCGCCGTGCCTTCTTAGCTCCTCGGTCACGATGGCGCGCTCGAATTGCTCGACCTGTTGCGGCAGCCCCCGCGGCAGTTCGTCATTGCTGATCGCGCCGCGCACCTGGGTCAGCCGGTCGCCGAGGAGCCCGAGCACGAAGCGATCCGCGACGTTGCGCAACTCTCGCACGTTGCCGGGCCAGGCATAGCCCATCAGCTCGGCTAGCTGGGCATGGCTCACGATCGGGGCTGCGCGCTCGTACCGGATCGCGGCCATCAGCGTGAAGTGCTCGAACAACAACGGAATGTCCTCCCGTCGTTCGCGTAACGGCGGCAGCTCGACGATGGCGACGCCAATGCGGTAGTACAGGTCCGCTCTGAATTTGTGCTCGTCGCTCAGGGCCTTGAGGTCTTCCTTGCTGGCCGCGACCACACGGCCGTCGAAGGGAACCGCCTTGTTCGAGCCGATGCGCTCGATGCTTCGCTCCTGCAGCGCCCGCAAAAGCTTGATCTGCACGGCGAGTGGCATGCTCTCGATCTCATCGAGGAACAAGGTGCCGCCGTTCGCGTGCTCGAACTTGCCGACCCGGGCTCGGTGGGCGCTCGTGAACGCCCCCGCTTCGTGCCCGAAGAGCTCGCTCTCGGCCAGCGACTCCGGCAGGCCGCCGCAATTCAGCGGGACAAAGTGCTGACGTCGACGCTCGCTGTGGTCGTGCAGGCAACGCGCCACGAGCTCCTTGCCGGTCCCAGTCTCGCCGTAGATGAGGACGTCGGCCGAAGTTTCAGCCAGCGCCAGGACGGTGCGGCGCACTTGCTGCATTTGCGCCGAACGGCCGATCAGCACGGCCTGAATGCCGTGCCAGTTGTCGAGCGTGTCGCGCAGGATGCGAAGCTCCAGGGCGAGCTGGCGTCGCTCGACCGCATGTCGGACGATGGCGACCAGCCGCTCGGAAGTGAACGGCTTTTCGACGAAGTCGTAGGCGCCTTCGCGCATCGCCTGCACGGCCATGGCGATGTGCCCGTGACCGGTCACCAGGATCACCGGGATTTCAGGATCGATCTTGCGAATCTCCGGCAACCACTCGACGCCGCTCATCCCCGGCAGGCGAACGTCGCAGACGACGATCGCGGGTAGGCCGAAGGCGATCAGCGGGCGGACCCGCTCGGCGTTCGCGAACGCGGTCACCTCGAAGCCGGCCAGCGACAGCGCCTGCTCGGTGCTCGCTCGCACGTCGTCGTCGTCCTCGATCAGGAGCACGCGAATGGGAGGAGCTTCAGCCATGTTCGACGGTGACCTCGAGAGGGGCGCTGGGCAGGTCCACGATGAACGAGGCGCCACCCTCGTCGCGATTGCTCGCCCGCAGGGTGCCGCCGAAGGCGCGCACCAGCTGGGCGGAAATCACGAGCCCCAGGCCGAGGCCGGAACCCGCGGGCTTGCTGCTGACGAAGGGCTCGAACAGGCGCGCCAGGATGTCGGCGCGGATGCCCGGACCGCTGTCAGTCACGGTCAGGATTGCACGCTTGCCTTCAACCCGCGCCGTCACGCGAAGGACGCGGCTCGGCGCGTCCTGCATCGCATCGATCGCGTTGCGCATCAGGTTGACGAGCACGCTGCTGATCGTCGCGTCGTCGGCCATCACGGAGAGGTCGGCCGGCCGCACGTCGACCTCGATGCGGATCCCGTGCGCCTTCAGCTCCGCGCCGAGCAGCGCCTGGGCGTCGCCGATGCTGCGCAGCAGGGGCACCGGGTGCGCCGGCAGGTCGCTCTTGTGGGCGAACGCCTTCAGCCGCGAAGTCAGCCGCGCCAGCCGGTCGACCATGCCGGTGATGCGCTGCAGGTTGATTCGCGCCTCGTCGAATCGCTCATGGTCGAGTAGCAGGCCAGCGCTGTCGGACAAGGTTCGAAGCGCCGTCAGGGGTTGGTTCAGCTCGTGCACCATGCCGGCCGACATCTGTCCGAGCACGCCCATCTTGCCGGCGTGCAGGAGGTCGCTCTGCGCGGCACGCAGCTCGGCGGTGCGAGCGACGACCGTCGACTCGAGGCTGTCGTGCGCCGCCTGCAAGGCGGCCTGGCTCGCGAGCTTCTGGCGAATGGCGCGGCGCCGTTGCCACAACGTCACCGCGATGAGCAGCAGCACCGACATCGCCAGGCTTGCCGTGATGGCGGCGTAGCGCGCCGCGGCGCGTGCCGGTGACAGGTCGTCGAGCGCCACAAGCCGCCAGCCCGCTCGTGGCAGTGGTCGGGTCGAGGCGAGCAGCTCGGTGCCCTCGAGGCTCATGACGTCGCTGTCCTTTGCCAAGGGGCGCAGCCGGGTCCACCGCAACGGCCCGAGCGGCGCCTCGCCGTACGGGCGCGTCCGCAGCACTTCGGCGCGCTGAACCGGGTCGAGTGGGCCGACCGGCCGGTACTTCCACTCGGCACGGGTCGCGAGGATGACGACGTCGCGCTCGTCGATCAGCAGCACGTCGCCAGGTAGCTTGCGCCATGTGCTTTCGGCTTCCTCGATGTCGATCTTCACGGCGGCGACGCCGCGAACCGCCTGGCCACGACCCAGCGCGTAGGAGAGGTAATACCCGGGCTTGCCGCTCGTGATGCCGACGCCGTAGAAGTGGCCGCGTCCGTGGTCCATGGCATCGCTGACGTAAGGCCGGAACGACAGGTCCTGGCCGATGGTGGTGCCCGGCCGGTCCCAGTCCGAAGCCGCCACCGACGTGCCGCTGCGGTCGAGCACGTACAGCATCTCGGCGCCGACGGTCGCGTTGACGCCGTTCAGATAGCGATTCGCCGCGGCGCGCAGTTGCGGGTCGGCAGGCGCTTCGAGCAACGCGGCCACTGCCGGCGTCATCTCGAGCAACGCGGGCAGGTAGTCGAAGCGGGCGAGGTCGGCGTCGAGGCTGCTGGCCATCATGTCCAGCCTGTGCTCGGCTGCTTCGCGCAGGCGCGACACGCCGGCCTCGAGCGCGAGCTCGTGGCCCGCGTAGGCGGCCGCGGCGACCAGGGCCAGCGCCGCGCCCCATCGCGGCAGGCCGCGCCAGCGTCGCCTGCGAGCCGACCTCATATCGAGCGGGAGCGCGGGGAGGGATGCACTCATGTGCAAATCATCGTGCCCCGGCTCCCTGGCGGCAAGGAATACCGCAGCCCTTCGTGCCGACCCCGGGTTCACGCGTACTTCAGCTCACCCGTCTTGCCACGGAATACGCGGTACGAAAAGAGGGTGTAGCCGGCGATCGCCGGGACCGAGATGCACGCGCCGAGCAGGATCACCTTCAGCGCCTCGGGGCTGCTCGCCGCCTGCCAGACCGTCAGTCGATCGAGCACCACGTAGGGATAGATGCTGTACGCGAGGCCGAAGAACCCGAGGATGAACACCAGGATTAGCAGCATGAACGGAAGCCAGCACACCGGGCCGCGCACATGGCGGGTGGCGAGCAGGCTGCGCACCGCGAGCAGGCTGACGCCGCTCATCAGCGGAATCGCCGACAGGGCGATGATCTCGGGCAGGGCGAACCAGCGCTGCCGAACGGTCGCGCTGACCCAGGGCGTGGCCATCGAAATCAGCAGCAGGCCGCCGACCATCGGCGCCCACGCCGTTCGCGCCCACTGCACGGCGCGCGCCTGCAACTCGCCCTCGGTCTTCATGATCAGCCAGGTCGCGCCCATCAGCACATAGGCCATCGGCAGGGCGACCGCGATCGCCGCGGCGAAGAGCGGGTAGTTCCAGCCACTGCCGAAGCCGCTGACGTAGCGGCCGAGCATCCAGCCCTGCGCCACTGCGGCGAGCGTCGAGCCGGCGAAGAAGAGGTGGTCCCAGGTTTGCTTGTGCGCGTCCTTGGCCTTGACGCGGAAGTCGAACGCGACGCCGCGCAGCGTCAGCCCGACGAGCATCAGGGCAACGGGCAGATAAAGCTCGCCCAGCACCAGGCCGTGCGCCAGGGGGAACGCGATCAGCAGGATGCCCACCCCGAGCACGAGCCAGGTCTCGTTGGCGTCCCAGAACGGCCCGATCGAGGCGATCATCACGTCCTTCTCGGCGTCGGTTGCCCGGTGCATGAGCATGCCGACGCCCAGGTCGTAGCCGTCGCTGACGACGTAGACGAGCATCGACACGCCCATCAGCGCCATGAAGACGACGGGCAGCGCCGTGTCGAAGGTCATGACGTCCATGCAGCGCTCCCGATCGGCAGCACCGGTGACGTCGCCGCGCCCACCGGGGTCGCGGCGCGCTCGATTTCTTCGATCTGCAGCAGCTCCTCGGGCTTTTCAGCCATGTACTTGAGCACGCTCGCGTAAGCGAGGACGAGCGCCAGGTAGAGGGCGAGGTAGAGGGTCAGCGTCACGCCGATCATCGCCGGCGTCGGCACCGTCGAGACGACATCGGCGGTCCGGATCAGTCCGTAGACGATGAAGGGCTGGCGGCCGATCTCGGTCACGTACCAGCCGGCAACGGTCGCGATCCAGCCCGAGAAGCTCATGGCGGCGAACAACCGGAGCAGCGATCGCGGCAGACGCTCGGCACGCCACGACGCTCGCAGGTACAGCCACCAGCCCAGCCAGCTCGTCGCCAGCATCAGAAAGCCCATGCCGACCATCGTTCGGAAGGCGAAGAAGAGCGGCAGCGGCGGTGGATGACGGTCGCGGAACTCGTCGAGACCCTTGATCTCGCCGTCGAGCTCGTGCGTGAGGATGAGGCTGGCGAGCTTCGGCACCTTGACCTCGAAGCGGTTGCTGCGGGTCTCGAGGTCGGGAAGGGCGAACAGCAGCAGCGGCGCACCGCGCTCGGTCTGCCACACACCCTCTACCGCCGCGATCTTGGCCGGCTGGTGCTGCAGCGTGTTCAGGCCGTGCATGTCGCCGACGACGATCTGCACCGGAATCAGAAGCGCTGCCAGCGTCAGCCCGACGCGCAGCACCCGCGGCGCCGAGCGCTGGGCGACGCCGCGCAGCAGCTGCCATGCGCTCAACCCGGCGAGCAGGAAGGCGCAGGTCAGCCCCGAGGCGAGCACCATGTGCGTGAAGCGATAGGGAAACGACGGGTTGAAGACCACGTCGAACCAGCTCCTGACATGGTAGACCCCGTCGACGATCTCATGCCCGGCAGGCGTCTGCATCCACGAGTTCAGGGCCAGGATCCAGAACGCGCTGAGCGTGGTGCCGAACGCGACCAGACAGGTGGCCATCAGGTGCACCCGCTCGCTGACCTTGCCGTGCCCGAACAGCATCACGCCAAGAAAGCCTGCTTCGAGAAAGAACGCAGTCAGCACCTCGTAGCCGAGCAGCGGTCCGGCGATGTTGCCGACCTTCTGCATGAAGCCGGGCCAGTTGGTGCCGAACTGGAAGCTCATCGTGATGCCGCTGACGACGCCGAGCGCGAAGGTCAGCGCGAACACCTTGGTCCAGAAGCGATACGCGTCGAGCCAGCCTTGCGCCGCGCCCCGGTCGCCGCCGTGGCGGGTTCTCAACCAGCGGACGCGAAAGAAGAGCAGCGCCCACCCCATGCCGATGCTGACGGTCGGGAACAGGATGTGGAACGTGATGTTGGCCGCGAACTGCATCCGGGCGAGAAGCAGCGCGTCCATGCCTCGTCCTGCTACTTCTTCCGCGTCGTGCCCGGGGCCGCTGCCGAAGCCGTCCGTTCCAGCGCGTCGGACATGCCGATCAGCACGCCGCTGACGAGGGTCGAATAGCTGTCGAGCATCGCCTGCGACGCGCGCACGCCGAGTTCGCGCCCGTCGCGCAGGTTCTTCTTGGCAGCGTCGAGCAGGTGAGCGAGTGTCGCGCCAGCCTGAGCGCCGGTGTTCGTGCCCTTGCTCTGCATCCCCCGCAGCACTTCGGCCCAGGGGCCTTCGAGTGACGCCTGCGAGCCCGCGGCGGCCTTGTTGAGCGCGGCGAAGAACGTGTCTTCCATCTTCTCGATGTCCGCCAGAGCCTTCTTGGCCTGCGTCTCGCGCAGGCTGGCGCCCTGGTCGATCATCTGCTGAAGCGCCTTGCGATTCGCCTGCACTGCGGTTGCGAGCGCCGCATCCATTCCGGCCGCGGCATTGCTGAGCAGCGTCTCGGCGTTCGCTGGCGCAAGCGGGTTGCTCGCGGCTCCCGTCGAGGCGGCCTTGGCCACGGCGTTCAGCACCTGCTTGATGTTGGCGAGCGTGAGCTCGCGGCCTTGCAGGGCCTTCAAGGTCGTCTCGGTGACCGCCTTGCGGATCGCGTCGCCTTGCTTGGCGCTGGCTTCGGAGAACTTGCTGATCAGCGCTTGCTGATCGATGCCGTATTGGATCATCTGATGTTCTGCCTTCATTGCATGTGTTGACCGCCGTTGATGGCGATGTTGGCGCCGGTCAGGAACGCCGCTTCCTCCGAGGCGAGATAGATGATGAGTCCGGCAACCTCTTCGGGCTTGCCCAAGCGGCCGACCGGAATGTGCGGCAGGATCTTGCTGTCGAGCACCTCCTTCGGGATCGCCGTGACCATCTTCGTGCCGATATAGCCAGGCGAGATGGTGTTGACGGTGACGTTCTTCTTCGCGACCTCGAGCGCGAGCGCCTTGGTGAAGCCATGAACTCCGGCCTTGGCAGCCGAGTAGTTGGTCTGGCCGAACGCGCCTTTCGAGCCGTTCACCGACGAGACGTTGATGATGCGTCCCCAGTTGCGCTCGACCATGGTGTCGGCGACCTGCTTGGTCATGTTGAACAGGCTGTCGAGGTTCGTGCGCAGCACCGCATCCCAATTGACCTTGTCCATCTTCTTGAAGGTCATGTCGCGCGTGATGCCTGCGTTGTTCACCAGCACGTCGACAGGGCCGAGCTTTTCCTGGACTGCCGCGACGGCCCGGCCGCACGAGGCGAAGTCGGCCACGTCGCAAGGGACCGCCAGAATGGCGTAGCCGTTGGCCGCCATCTGCGCCACCCACTCGGCGTGCGACTTGTTGCCCGGTGAATACGTCACCGCCACCTTGTAGCCGGCATCGACCATCTTGGTCGAGATGGTTTCGCCCAGGCCGCCCATTCCGCCGGTGACGAGCACGACACGTTGTTGGCTCATTGCAGTTCTCCTTGGTTGATGAATGTCCGGGTCAGCCACGCTCGACGCACAGCGCGACCCCCATGCCACCGCCGATGCAGAGCGAGGCGATGCCCTTCTTGGCGTTGCGCTTGCCCATCTCGTGCAGCAAGGTCACCAGGATGCGGCATCCCGATGCACCGATCGGGTGGCCGATCGCGATCGCGCCGCCGTTGACGTTGACCTTGCTCGTGTCCCAGCCCATCTCGTTGTTGACCGCGCACGCCTGCGCCGCGAACGCCTCGTTGATCTCGAGCAGATCGAGGTCCTGGGCCTTCCAGCCGGCGCGGTCGAGCGCCTTCTTCGACGCCGGAACCGGGCCCATGCCCATGATCGACGGGTCGAGCGCGACCGTCGCGTAGCTGGCGATGCGCGCCAGCGGCGTCAGGCCGAGCTGCTTGGCGCGCTGCGCGGTCATGACGACCACCGCCGCGGCGCCGTCGTTCAGCCCGGAGGCGTTGCCCGCGGTCACCGTGCCGGCCTTGTCGAACGCGGGGCGGAGACCGGCGAGCGCCTCGGCGCTGGTCTTCTTGTTGATGAACTCGTCGGCGGCGAAGACGACCGGATCGCCCTTCTTCTGCGGGATCGAGATCGGCACGATCTCGTCCTTGAAGCGGCCGCCTTCCTGCGCCGCGGCGGCCTTCTGCTGCGAGCCGAGGGCGAGCGCGTCCTGCTTCTCGCGGCTGACCTCGTACTTCTTGGCGACGTTTTCGGCGGTCGTCCCCATGTGGTACTTGTTGTAGACGTCCCAGAGGCCGTCGGTGATCATCGAATCGACCATCTTCCAGTCGCCCATGCGCTGGCCGTCGCGCGAGCCGAGCAGGACGTGCGGCGCGGCCGACATGTTCTCCTGGCCGCCGGCGATGCCGATCTCGTAGTCGCCGTCGCGGATCGCCTGGGCCGCGAGCATCACTGCCTTCAGTCCCGAGCCGCAGACGGCG